>Ga0315279_10008126_pt1 | contig 12763 bp, 4 predicted proteins | sample YL17G06_20_MG_FD_203694 | JGI IMG/M metagenome (GOLD analysis project Ga0315279, IMG submission 203694) | Sediment microbial communities from Yellowstone Lake, YNP, Wyoming, USA - YL17G06_20 | ecosystem: Environmental > Aquatic > Freshwater > Lake > Sediment | place: USA: Wyoming | collected... | reverse complement strand
AATCTGTTCTGGAGTGTGGCTCTTCTTTTTCATAGTGGATATCCTTTCCAAAAAACTTTACTGGTTTTATCGGATACCCTCTAATTCAAACTGGCACAATTTTTGGGGAGCACGCCACGATCCCGTGCTGCGGCAGGCGATCCAGCAATTGCCCGTATCGGATTGGTTATCAATAGCATCTGGATGCGATTGAGGTGCCTCGCCAGCTTGCAAAGAGCCAGGAGCATTCTCTACTGGCAGAAACAGCATGGTCAGGAATCACAATAATAGTCACATCCGTCTGGCGAGCGAATCGCCGTCTCAGGGCGAGAAACGGGGTTCATAGCCTACTTTCTGGGTGAGAGTGCGCTTCTATCATCGCTCAGGGGTGTTTCTTCAACCCTGCGAGGGCGGCGCGAAGTAGCCAAACAACTACCGAGGAATTAACACGTAGAAAGGGCAATTCTGTACTGGGTGCAACCCGTCCGGCGCCAAACCCGGCGGCATGTGCTTAGAATTTCGCCCGACGCATTAAGGCAGAAATCGTCAGTCTATTCCAAAATTAATGTTGACCTGAGTTGTGAGGATGTGTAGATTGAATGTAGGGAAGAATGGGATGTGAGAGGGTGTGCTAATATGCGGCGCGGAGTTCATGAGCAAACTGGCGCAACCACCAGCAAGCGGCATAAGAACTTTTGTTCCCTGCCAAAGGTGATGTCTCGAATATCTCACGTGACAGTACTGCTTGTGCAGTCATTTCTACCCAGTTGCATTCTTCCGGGAGCATTATTCCTCCGTGATTTGGTTTTGTGTGAATGTGGATTTGATTCCCTGTGTGGGCAAACTGATTCTATTCAGCGATAACACTGTTTAAGGGTAGAGATATGGACAGTAAGCCAATTTTCAACGTGTCCAGAGCACTTCTTGTGTCGTTCCTGTTCCTATGTTTTCCGCTGCATACAATGTGTTCCTTGTCAGCAGCGACTATCGAATGGGATGGGGGCGGTGATGGTACATCCTGGCACGACCGATTTAACTGGGTTGGCGACGTTCTGCCGGGAGTGACGGATGATGTTGTCATCAACATTCCTGAGAGCAATCCTGTCATTAAGTTTACTGCCTCGTCAGGTAACCGAACAGTTAAGAGTATTGTCAGTGATGAATCCTTGGAGCTATCGGGCGGCAGTCTGACAGTCTCCGGCGGAGCCAGCGAGTTTCGATCAGCTTTCTCCTTGACCGGTGGTATCCTAACCGCGACCGCTACCGGGACCACGCTGATGGTCTCAGGGGCGATGACCATCCAAAATACAACCATCAATGCTCTGGACGGAGCGATCATCACTTTTCAGACGGCAACCTCGTTGACAAACGTGAATCTTTCTGCCAGCGATGGCGGACAGATTCTGTTTCCAGTGGCGACGACTTACGCAGACGACGGTTATGGTCAGACGATCCAAGCCAGCGGGTCGGGCAGCCAGATCGACCTGTCGGGGCTGGTGACGTTTGACGGAGGCGACTGGTCAGCCACGAAGATCAAGGCGCTAGGCGGAGGGACAATCGCACTGGGGGGTGCGATTGGCACAGCGACAGTCATCACAGCAGAGGGATCAGGCAGCCGAGTGAGCGGTAGCGGGGTGAGACAGCTGAGTAACGCAGATCTGACGGCGAGCACAGGTGGGGTGATCGAGTTTCCAGTGGCGGCAAGCTACGCGGATACGGGTGATGGTCAGACGATCCAGGCCACTGGGACAGGCAGTCGGATCGACCTGTCTGGACTGGCGACCTTTGACGGGGGCGACCCGAGTTGGTCGGCTACACAGATCAAGGCGTTAAGCGGAGGGACGATCACATTGGCAGGGCAGACGACTGGCGACGTGGTGGTTACTGCCGATGGTGCAGGCAGCCAGGTAAGGGGCGGTGGCGTGACCAAGTTGAGTGACGTGGATTTGACGGCAAGTGCGGCCGGGGTGATCGAGTTTCCAGCGGCGACCAGTTACGCGGACTCGGCTTATGGAGAGACGATCCAGGCCACTGGGACAGGCAGTCGGATCGACTTGTCTGGACTGGCGACCTTTGACGGGGGAGATCCGAGTTGGTCGGCGACTCAGATCAAAGCGCTGAGCGGGGCAGTAATTACATTGTCTGGGCAAATAACCGGCGATGTAGTGATTACTGCCGATGGTGCAGGCAGCCAGGTAAGGGGCGGTGGCGTGACCAAGTTGAGTGACGTGGATTTGACGGCAAGTGCGGCCGGGGTGATCGAGTTTCTAGCGGCGACCAGCTACACGGACTCGAGCTATGGGGAGGCGATCCAGGCCACTGGGACGGGCAGTCGGATCGACCTGTCTGGACTGGCGACCTTTGACGGGGGAGATCCGAGTTGGTCGGCTACGCAGATCAAGGCGTTAACTGGGGGGACGATCACGTTGGCTGGGCAGATGACTGGCGACGTGGTGGTTACTGCCGATGGTGCGGGCAGCCAGGTAAGCGGCAGTGGCGTGACGAAGTTGAGCAATGTGGATCTGACGGCAAGTGCGGGCGGAGTTATCGAGTTTCCCTCTGCGACCAGCTACACGGACTCGAGCTATGGGGAGACGATCCAGGCCAGTGGGGCAGGCAGTCGGATCGACCTGTCTCGGCTGGCGACGTTTGAGGGAGGCGATCCGTATTACTCAGCCACGCAGATAAAAGCATCGAGCGGAGGGACAGTGGCGTTGGCTGGCCAACTCAGCGCTTTGATGACGCTGACGGAAGATGGGGCGGGCAGTGTCTTGGACCTCAGTGCCGTGACCAAGCTCACCGGTATCAGCCTCACCGCCGCCAATGGGGCTACGTGGGTCTTTCCGGTGGGTTGGCATCCGGTCTGGGGTAGCGGCAACACGCTTACAACCACAGGGACCGGAAGTCTCTTTATCAATCTCACGACCCTTTCACTCAGTAGCGTAACACTGACCATCAACACGAGCGCATTCACCGATCAAGGTGTTCTTGATCCCCAGGGAGGCGGTGTCTTCGACATCAACGGCTCGCTGACGATAGCGGACCCTGGTCTCTTGGCTGGTGCCAGCACTGGTACGATCACGATCTCAGGTGATCTATTTGGCGATACACACAACGCTGATCGTTATGCCCCTCTGGGGTTGGTCCAGTTTGACGGCAGCGGAACTGCAGCTTCGCCTCAGCAACTGGAGGTGATGGGCCGTGATTTGGGGGAAGCGGCGGCTGGTTTTAACAAGAACTTTGTGTATTCTCTCATCTCTCTGTCTAACAAAACCTATGTCAGGTTGATCGACCTATCGGACAATGCCGCAGGAGCTGATCCCGAGGCCCTTTACGTCAACTCATTGATCGTACCGACTGGCACAACTCTGGACGTCAATGGTTTGCACTTGTATACCCGTGCCATGCAGATTGCTGGGACGATTGTGGGTGGAACGATCACTCAGATACCGGATAGCGGGCCTATTGTGATGGCCACGCCCACACCGGGCTCTATCGGTGTGGCGGGTGAACTGGACGAGTGGACCTTCTTTGGTCTTGGCGGTCGCTTCGTAACCATCGTCGTCAATCCCGGAAGCAGCGGCAGCCCGGCCCCATTACCACCCTATCTGAACTGGGTACAGGTGGAGTTGCTGAATTCAGAGGGCAAGGCGCTGGGTTCAGCCAGTGGCACGAGTTCAGGTCAGATCGTGTCTCTGAACGGCATACAGCTTCCGAGTGACGGCATGTACAAGGTGCAGGTCCGTGCTGCCGCCGGACACCTTGCAAGCACAGGCAATTACATGGTCACCATCTGGGACACCACTGCCGATGTGTCTTCACTGGTCCTGAACAAGCAGGTGGTCGGCACGATTGAGAATCCCTACTCGGTAGATCGATGGGAGTTCTCGGCGACCGCTAATACCCAGGTCCGCTTCGATCTGGTCAACCGCTCAAACAGCAGCATCGTCTTCGACTTCACTGGGCCGGGCGGCTGGAAAGGCTTCACCAACTTGGCGGCTGATTCTGACCTCATCACGCTGCCTGCCTCTGGAGCCTACGCAGTAACCGCCCATGGCACTGGCGGCCAGGCAGGCGGCTTCTATGCTTTCAGGCTTATCGAGACAAGCGTGACCGATCTATCGCCTGGTATACCCTATGCCGGGACCTTCACTGGCAGCAGTCAGGCGCAGCTCTTTCAAGTTGTTGTGCCGCAAGCCAGTCCATTCATTGTCACTCTCGACGACAGTGCAGCCAACAACATCAACGAGCTTTATGCGAAGTTCGGTACGTCACCCACCCGCGGTGACTATGATTACTGTTTCGCCAACACGGCAACAGCCGACCAGCACATCCTGGTACCTATGGCCTATGCTGGGACGTGGTATATCCTCGTCTATGGCGACACAATACGGACCCCAAGCCCGTACACCCTGACTGCAGAGACAGCGGCCCTGATACTTGAGAGTGTTACCCCCGATCATCATGGCAATGCCGCTGATGCGGTGCTTACGATTCGTGGAGCAGGCTTCGACACCGGGATTCAAGTCTCGCTCGTTGCCGCCGATTCTACAATGTATCCTGCCACGAGCGTCGCAATAGACTCTTCCACGCAGTTGACCGCTGTGTTTGCCGCCAAATCCGTTCCGGCCGGAACATATGATCTCTTCCTCGCCAAGCCGGATGGAAGTACCGCTCAACTCCTTCATGCATTCGAAGTCATTGGTGGCGGCGAGGCCAAGCTAAAGACCAACCTGATCCTTCCCTCAAGCCTTGGCTACCACGCCACGGCCACGCTCTACGTCGAGTACAGCAACACTGGTGATGTGGCCATGCCCGCGCCGCTGCTCTCGCTTTCCGCTACGCAGAATGGCCGGTTGGGTGCAATCCTGACACTCGATGCCTCGCGTTTGGTGCAGGGATTCTGGACCGCATCCATGCCGGAAAGCTTTTCCAATTCGGTCCAATTCTTGGCCAGCGGCGAGATCCTGGGTACGCTGCAACCCGGCGAATCCGGCAAGGTGCCTATCTACTATGCCGGTTGGCAGCAGCCGTGGGATTTCAGCTATTCACTCATCGACTTCAGCCTCGGCATTCTTACCGCAAGCGACTCGGGCCGGATTGACTGGGGTGCATTCAAGGATTCGATGCGGCCAAGCGGTCTCACGTCCGAACAGTGGGAGACCGTGTTCAACAACCTCGTCGCACAGGTAGGTAGTACCTGGGGCGACTACGTGAAGATGCTCGACGACAACGCTTTCTACCTGCATCAACTGGGTGAGCGAGTCACGGACATCCGAGAACTACTCTCCTTTGAAACCATGCAGGCGTCCGGCTTGACTATCACTCGGACACTGGCCAGTGCCATGGATACCCATGTCCATGCTCCTGGGCTGCTGCTCACCTTCACCCGCACCTTCAGTACCGACATCCCGCAACACTTCCATTTCGGACGGTTCGGCTGGGGCTGGTCGGACAACTGGGAATGGAGCCTGTCCGTGGCCTACGACATCCCAGGACAATCGAGCCATCCGGGAACGGTTACCATCTCAGGTCCCGGCGGTTCACGTCGCGTATTCCAGCCTGACAGTCGTTCTGGCCGCCCGTATATAGCTCAGCCAGGCGATAACGCCACCTTGACTTCCCTTGGCAACGGAGTCTACACGCTTGAGGAAAGCGATGGCACGCTCCGCTGCTTCCGGGCGGATGGCAAGTTGGACTATGTGCAGGATACACATGGTAACCGCATTACTTGCGTATATGAAGGCAACCTGCTGAGCGGCCTGACGCACAGTGCCGGGCCATACTTGGTAATTAACTACACAGAGTCCGGCTGTGTGAGCGCCATCACGGATTCGCTCGGCCGGACGACCTCGTTTACGTACGATGTGAGTGGTGGCCATCTTGTGCTTGCCACTGACTATCGCGGCTTGGCATATAGCTACGACTACTGCATTGGCCAGGGCCTGGCCCGCGAACATGCGTTGAAGGAAGTGGTCAATCCGGATGGCACGCGCACTGCTTGCACCTACGACGATCGCGGCCGGCTCCAATCCAAGTCCGGCGGGTGCAGCGGCGGCTGTTGCACGAACTATACCTATAGCTCGGCAGGTGAAGTCGATGCCAACGACGGCCTCGGTGGCACCACACGCTACTTCTTTGACCATCGTGGGCTGCTACTGCGTACGGAAGACGCCTTGGGCAACATCAGTATGCGAACGTACGATGATCGCGGCCAAATGACGAAGTTGACCGATGCTGCCGGACGGACTCAGTCCTTCACCTATGATGCCCTCGGCAACCGGATTGCAGAGACCGACACCTTGGGCAACACGACCCGCTACGTGTACGATGGCCCGTTCAACCGCCTGTCCATGGTCATCGACGCCAAAAACAACGCGACGCTTTACGACTACGAATCCGATGGCGACCTGAAGAGCATCATGGATGCAGCCGGGAATTGGGAGGGCTGGACCTATGATAACCGTGACGCTATACTGACCTGGCGGAACCGTCGGGGTCAGACCGTCACTTATACAAATGATGAGTTGGGCTACGTAACTGAGAAACGGTATCCCGACGGCTCTGTTGTCACATTCACCTATGACGCCAGGGGCAACCTGATTCAATACACCGACGCCACCGGCACGACCCGACAGGAATTCGACGCCGGCGACAGACTGATTAAAATAACATATCCAGGCGGCCTATGGCTTGCCTATACGTACGATAGCGCGGGGCGACGGGTGACAATGACGGATCAGCTTGGCCATCACACACAGTATCATTACGACGATGCCAGCCGCCTCGAATCTCTGACCGATGAGGCGGGCACGGAGGTAGTTCATTATACTTACGACATGGCCGGACGCGTGATGCGCAAGACTCTCGGCAATGGCGTGTACACCACCTACACCTACGATGCTGCCGGTCTGATCACCGAACTGTCAAACCTCAAGCCCGACGGCTCCACCCTCTCCCGCTTCGCCTACACCTACGACAGCCGTGGTCGCCGGACGACAATGACCACAACCTACAGCGAGGGTGATCCGCGCACCGATCTGGCTGGCACCTGGCAGTACGACTACGACGACGCGGGCCAGCTCATCGGTTGGACCGCTCCCTGGGGCCGCCGCGTCGATTACACGTACGACGCCCTCGGCAACCGCCTCAAGGTCCAGGACGACGGCGTGACCACCGAGTACACAGTGAACAACCTGAACCAGTACACGCAGGTCGGCAGCACGATACGTCAGTATGACATGGACGGAAACCTGTCCAAGGAGATTGCGCCAAACGGAACGACGACATTCAGTTGGTCTTCGGACAATAAGCTGACGGGTGTTTCCGGCCGAGATATCAGTTGGCAAAACTCGTATGATGCCAGCGGAAATCGTACACAGGTAACCGATAGCGCCACGGTGAAGGACCACGTGATTGATCTGGTTGGTCTAGGCAATGTCGTTGGCGAATATACTCATGGGGCAGGGAGTCTGTTCTCCTCCTACGAATTCGGGCTAGGCCTCGTGGCGGTGAAGCGCTCCGCCAGCTTGTTCGCTTATTATACTGGCGATGCTCTTGGCAGCACAAGCGAACTTACCGACAGTGCCAGCAACGTGTCCAATACTTATGTATATGAGCCTTTTGGCACGCTGATTCATTCTCTTGAACACGTAACGAACTTCTTCACCTTCACCGGAGAATACGGCATTGTTACTGACAGGAGCGGTCTAGTTTTTATGCGTTCAAGGTTCTACAGCAGTGGCGACGGTCGGTTCATCAGTTATGATTCATGGGGTTTAGCCGGTGGTGATCTCAATCTAGTCCGATACGCTCAGAATGACCCAGTTACAAATTTTGACCCGACAGGCGCCTTAGTCGTCGTAGGAGGTTGCTGTGGACCTCTTCCCTGGCAAGACTGTTCGGACTATACTGAGGAACAGACGGCGAAACTTGACTGCTACCAACGAGCCTGTGTGAAGCACGACAAGACCTGCCATGAAATTACAGCCAATAATCGTGGAAATTGCATATGGCCATGGAATTGGACAAAAGATGTGCGGGATGCATGGGGTGAACTCCAGCGAGATTGGGCGAAGTGTGCGGGGACTCCCGATCCCAAACCAGCGCCGGCTCCAATACCGACGCCAACTCCAGAACAGGCGCCGACTCCAGTACCTCCAACTCGTCCACGAGATCCCAACAAAAAGCTGGGTCCGATGGGACAGGGCGCGGCTCACTTCGTCATGGCCAATGGCTTACTGCCCTATATGGTCGAGTTCGAGAACGATACAACAGCAACAGCACCGGCACAGATTGTTACGATCACAGATCCGCTAGACGATGACTTAGATTGGTCAACCTTCGAATTGACTGAAATAGGCTTTGGCGACACGCTCATCCATGTGCCGGCTGGGGCACAGCATTTCGAGACGGCCGTGCCGATGAGCTTCGGCGGTCTCGACTTCGAGGTTCAGATTGAGGCAGGCATTCGTCTGGGCACTGGCAAGGTCTACGCCAACTTCTACTCCATCGATCCGCGGACGAGCCTGCCGCCCACGGTGGATATCGGCTTCCTGCTGCCAGAGAATGGCACGGGCCGTGGAAAAGGTCACTTCTCGTACACGATCCGGGCAAAGGAGGGTTTGCCGGGCGGGACCGAGATACGTAATATCGCCTACATCACCTTTGATGGGGCAGAGACGGTCGCGACCAACCAGTTGGACCCGCATGATTCATCCAAGGGTACCGATCCGAACATGGAGTGCATCAACACAATCGACACAGGGTTACCCTCAAGCCATGTGAATCCCCTGCCGGCGGTCGTTGAAACCGCGGAGTTTGTGGTCTCATGGACTGGGGAGGATAGTGCCAGTGGCTCCGGAATCGCAGGTTACGACATCTACGTTTCTGACAACGGCGCTGATTACGTGCTCTGGATGAACACCTCCGACGTGAACGCTATATTTACGGGTGAGCATGGCCACACCTATAGGTTCTACAGCATAGCCATCGACAATGTCGGTAACCATGAGGCAGCGCCTTCGGGTGCCGATGCTGAGACTATGATAGGCGAATGCTTCCCTTCGTCATACTCGACCTACCACGATTGGGTAGCTTTAGGCAGGCCAAACTGCTGGTGTGCACCGCCGTACGGGAGTGGCTATCAGTGCGATGGTGACGCCGATGGTGTCAGTTCTGGACCGAGGGACTACTATCGCATCTTTATCGGTGACTTGAGTCTGATTGTGGCCAACTGGAAGAAGAAAGCTGGCGACCCGACTCTTAATCCCTGTGCAGACATCGACCACAAGGATTCAGGCGGCCTAAACAGATACCGCGTTTTTGTCAACGACCTGAATATACTCGTCGCCAACTGGAAGAAGAGCGATAAGGATCTACCGGGTAATTGCCCGAGAGAGTAAGCTTGAAAGCAGAACAGGTGGAAGCCGAGGCCTGCCAAGAAGGTGTTTGACAGAGGTTTCAGCCCAGGAATATTGGTGCCACAACCACTGGTTGCCGACAATGTTATCCGCACAGGGGAGGCGTCCTATTTTAGGTGCTTATTACCCTCTGGTTCGCGCTCTCCATGGCCCTTTTCACCGCTTCCTACAATTCTCTGTAGCGCAAGTGCGACGCTTAGGTCAGTACTTCTGATCTGCGGTGTGACGCCCAATAGACAATCTGCTCGAACAAACTGACGCCAGAATGCCTGACAGACGCAGCCTGCTTTTTTGTTCGACGTGGATATGTCCCGTTACGATCCTCCACAAAAGCGTGTCTCTCAAATGTCTCCACCGACACGCAAATTAGTGAAAACGTTGCTATCGGACACCCCTGTCAAGCACAAAAAATGCGGATTGATCGATTTATCGGCCCAGAAATCGGACAACAAGTCCGGAGCGCCATTCTACTTTGTCTTTTGGCGAGACAGGATTGTGGATTGCTACCCTATGTGCGAAAAAGTACCTTGTCCAAGCTCCATTTCGGATGACTATGGTCGTTAGTCTATTACAGTGTTGCCTTTTTTCGGCTTATCGTGTTCTTTGGTGCGGTTCGTCTCATCGAAGACAGAATGTTGCGATTCCTGAATAAAGAACCCGGTTCTTTTAAGAAGCTCTTCGTATTCAGCCTTCGATAACAGCACAAATTTATGTAAATGTGCCTTAATATCCTCGTCCCAGTAATTATCATAGTCAAGCTCGTTGGGATTCAGGTCCTTCAAAAGTAGCGGACCGCTGGTGGATAAGACTCTACCGGTCTCATCGGTCTCGATTGCGAACAGATCACCCGTTCTTTTGTGTTTGTACAGGGCTCTCTTGCTCATTTTATTGGCCAGCCGCCGTTGGTCTCGGTGGTCTCGTCACGATGTGTTAGTAATCCCAATTAGTATGACTAACGGGTAATCGGTTCAATTCTTCTTTGAAAGCACGCCACTGGGGCAGGAACCTGTCCATATAGGCCATAAAGCGTTCGTTGTGGCGACGCTCCAACAGGTGTGCCATCTCGTGAATCAGAATATATTCCAAACAATGGACCGGCTTCTTGGCCAGTTCCAGATTGAGCCAAATCCGTTTGGCCTGGGCATTGCACGAACCCCAGCGCGTCCGCATCTTCTTGATGCCGAACTGGTCCACGCTGACATTCATTTTCTTCTCCCATTTGGGTATCATTTCGGGCACGAGTTCTTTGAGCTTGCGGCGATACCACTCTTCCAAAATTGCCTGCCTTTTCTCAGTCGGTGTATCAGGGCGAATATGCAATTGGATCGTGTCATGCTTCAGGACTACATTGGCCGGGACATTATCTTCGATCACCTTCAACAAATAACGCTTGCCCAGATAGAAATGGCTTTCCCGCGTGATGTAATCTCTTGGTGCCTCTCTATTCTGGCTACGCAGCTTATCCTGCTGTTTCTTGATCCAGCTTATCTTAGAAATCGCAAACACTCGGAGGGTATTCAAATCCATTCGTAACGGTGCAGATATTGGGACCCTGCCGGTCGGTGGATGGACACTGAGATGGATATTCTTAATGTCCTTTTGCACCACATCCACACTCATACTACCCAGCGAGATTATTTTGGTCTCAATATTCATGCTGCTCTTTGATAATGCGGAAAATCCGTTCCACTTCACTTTCATCATTCAGAATCTTATAGAGTTCGGACTTGATCTCAAGTTCTTTGGGGCGATTTCCTCGAAAATCGGCTCGCCTGGTCCGCAGAACCGCGTTATGCAATTTGATCGCCAATGCTGCATCTTTACCCACGTTATTATATAACGCCTGCTGTGCTCTGGTTGTAATCCCCGCCGGTAAGCCATCCCTAATCGGATTGTTCACCGTCTTGGCCAAATCGGCCATCTTCTTCAAGTATTCTTCATAGCTGACGGCATTGGCTTTTCGTTCCCTGATAATTTCATCCAACAGTTCCGACATCTCTTCAAAATAAGCCGGGTCAATCAGGTGTTCTTTAATGATCTTCCTTCGGACATTGTTTTCAATCGTCTCGGCTGCCGCTTCTCTGCTGCTTTGGATTCCCTGCGGCAAGCTGTTTATCGCATCAGCAATACCCGTTTTGACAATCAGATCAAGCAGGGTTTGCCTTTCCTCGAAAGTTGATATCTTTCGGGGTTCCTCGGCCTGGATAAAGTGATCTATCAAGTACCGCATATCCGCTTCATAGGTCTTTGTATCAAGAACCTCCCCACTGGCATTCTTGATTTCGTCTCTGAGTTTCAGATAAAAATCCAGCTTCCTTTTGATCTCTTTTATCACGGCAGGATCATATCCGGCTTCTTCCAATTCTGCAGCAATGTTGGCGTAGGCCCGGATCAATACCACAGTCTGTTTATAAAGTGCAGTCCGCTTGACTTCGCTATCCTTGAGGTCGTCTTCGTTTTCCGGATTGCCGCAGAAGTAGTGTATATAGGCCAGCGAATCCTTGGGTGGTTCAACCGGCTCACACAATAACGCGAGTTCTTCCAGTGCGTTGTCCAACCGCTCTCTGCCCTTTTCAAGACGATCTTCTAATAGGATCTCCACATCCTCTTTTCCAAAAGTATCGTAATCCAGTTCGGAGGTATAAACCGCCACCGCATTTTCCACTTTCTTGAACAAGTCTTTGTAGTCAACAATATAGCCGAATTCCTTGTCGTCACTATCCAGCCGATTGACCCGACAAATGGCCTGAAATAAACCATGATCCTGCATCGTCTTGTCGATATACAGATACGTACAGGGGGGCGCATTAAAGCCAACCAGAAGTTTATCCACCACAACAAGCAATTTCATGTTAGCTCGTTCTTTGATGAATTTCTCTTTGGCCCATGCCTCATATTCTTCCGTTGTTTTGCCAGCCAGCAGCTTCACATAGGTGTTGTAGATGAATTCTTTCTCGGTTTCCGTATTAGTGCCGGTGTCTTCGGTGGTAATATCACGGGTTGCAGGATTGTATGAAGTAATAACGGCCGATTTGCCTTTGAGTTCAGTACTCTGAAACAGATCAAAACATCGACATGCCTCATAAATGCTTCCGGCTACCAGTATCGCATTTCCCCTATCTGAGCTTAAGCGCGGTTTGACACTAAAGTCAAAAATAATATCACTAACAATCTTCTCCAATCGAGAGCCTGAACTCAGCACCTGCTGCATTGTCCCCCACTTCTTTTTCAACTCAAATTTTTGAAAATCATTTGGGTGTAACTTGCCGAGCGCGCTACGTAAAGCCTTATAATAATGACACTTGCGTTAGTATTGACTTGATATTATGGGCCTCGAAGGCTAGAACATTAAAGCCAAACGC
>Ga0315279_10008125_pt1 | contig 12765 bp, 15 predicted proteins | sample YL17G06_20_MG_FD_203694 | JGI IMG/M metagenome (GOLD analysis project Ga0315279, IMG submission 203694) | Sediment microbial communities from Yellowstone Lake, YNP, Wyoming, USA - YL17G06_20 | ecosystem: Environmental > Aquatic > Freshwater > Lake > Sediment | place: USA: Wyoming | collected... | reverse complement strand
TTGGGTTCTATGGTCAGCGAGACGAAGAACATGAGGAGCATGAGTAAGTATGGCAGGTAAGGCTTCCACAGCAGGCCAACGGTAGGCAGCAGGAAGCTTAGCATTATGCCTAGCAGTATGATCAGCAACGTCGAGTATTTGCTTATCAAGGCCACGAGAAATCCTAACCTTTACCAAGCCCAACCCGTGAGTAATCAACCTTTCGGGTTGCTCTGCGTTTTTGGATTAACGCGCGCGGAGGGGCGACACTCACATGATTTCGCATTCTGACTGGGAAAAGACTGGAATGGAGACAAGAAATTTCACTAAAATTCCATATCACAAAAACCTCAATCCACAATAGCCATTTATAGGAGTTGTTAGGAATTGTAGAGCGTATTTTTTGGGTTACCGAAAAACTATTATTGAGGTTCATCTCAAATTCTTTAACCGGAGATCACCTTGTCCAAAAGCGAACAGGCTGAAAGCAGCGAAAACAAGTTCAGCCTTCCTTTGTCCACGATGGAACTAATAATTTCAGTGGTCGACTCCATCAGAGCAAAAGGCGGTCACTGTTCGAGGGACGTATTGAAAACAAGTGTCGGAAAAAGCGACAGCACATTTGCTTGGGCCCTTTCGTCTGCAATGGAGCTCACGCTCGTAGATTCTAAAGAGAGAGACTACTCACTTTCTCAATTAGGCGATAGCTTTGCTTCTGCGGATGAGCCGAAAAGGAAGAAAATCATCCGGGAAGTGGTGTCGCGCTATCAGCCATATCACACGGTACTCATTAGACTGAAGAATGCGCCCAAAGCCTCGCTCGCTAAAAGCGACGTAACAAAAGCTTGGTACGACCTCAACAAAAGCGGCACTGACAGCACCCGCCAATCATACACCGCGAGCTTCGCGAATATTTGTGGATGGTGCGGATTGGTAGAGAACCGCAAAAAAACAGTAGCCTTGACGGAAGAGGGCGAAAATCTAGTGGCTGAGATTTTGCCTCCAGAAGAGCCGGCCGCTCTCCCAATTCCCCCAAGCGAAGCGGGCCTTGCCAAGAAAGATGAGCCGCAGGAGCCAGTCAAGCCAAGCGCCCCTGCTTCTGCCCAATTGACCACGGCAATAACCATCAATATTTCAGTGGATGCAAAAGAACAAGCCTCTGTCGACAATTTACTGAGAATAATCAAGGCTCTTAAAGGAGAAAACGGGAACCCACAAACGTGAGAGTTTCTTCTAGAGGTTTTGTCTATGGGTTGCTATTTGACCGACATCCCACCTGAGCAAATAGTCGAGGTGGCTGAGGGAGTTTACCAGAAGGGGAGTATGCAGCTCAAAGAGATAACAAAATATCTAGGCGTTGTCGACCCTTACGCAAATCGAATTGTCCGGATGGCGACTCAGCTAGGCATTTTAGAGGAACATGAAGGCGCGTACCAAGTCTCTACAGAAGCGAAAGACCTTGCAGTCGCTTCCATTAGTCAAAGACCCGCAGTCTTCAAGAAATTCATAGCTGATTTCGAGCCCTTTGTCCTCTTTTGCTACTATCTTCTCAGACAAAATACTCTGGAAGTTGCCAGCAGAAAAGTGGGAGTTATCTGCGAAATAGGGGCAAACCCAAACGTAATATCAAAATGTCTGCGAAGCATAGGATCGTATTCAGGTCTCTTGAAAGAGGAAGCAAATGGAAAGATCACTGTTGAAATGGAAGAAAAGAAGCTCGAAGAGGCCTATGTCCGCGAGTTGCTCAAGGCCACCCACGATGTTTTCAACGCGAATCTATTCATTGCATACAAAGTGGGCGATGAAATCTTCAGTTATTTGCAGCGTGAAGACAGACGGCTCATTGTGGAATCCTTGACAAAATATGGTCAGGCGCCCAAAGATGCCATAAATTATTCAGGTCAAGCTTTTGAGTCATTTCTCAGGTATATCGGAAATTCAAAAGGAATAGACCTCAGGAAGAAGAACGGAATTCTTGAAATAGCAAATGAGCTTAAAGGGCAAAATATGATACTTGAAGAACACCGGAAAATGTCCGAATTTCTAAGCGCTTTCAGAAACCCAGCGGATCACGGGATCCAGAAAGAGATTTTGGAGCACTGGGTTGTAGAAAAGGATTCGTCGCTTGAGATAGTCCTTCTGTTCTTGACCGCAATGAGAAGCTACTACGGATTTTCCATGCGCAAAGAACTGGTGCTATAGCCTTTCGACGCCTTGTTCGCCATCATTTTTTAGCGCGCGATAAGAAAGAGGGGGAACTTAGGCGCTTCTCTTCTTGACGACGAGAGCGCCGTCTTGGAAGTCGAGCGTTACCATGACTTTTTTAGTGCGTCTTTTATCGAGCTTCTCAGACCATCCGATCTTCTCAAGAACTTTCTTTGGTACTTGAAGGAATCGGTACTCGTTGACGAACGATTCGACTGGAAAAGTAATCTCTTTTTTCGATGCTGGTTTCACAGACTTCAATATGCGCTTATCTTTTTTCTCTGTTGGCGGCGTCGTAGCTGGCTTCTCAGGTTCTTTCTTCTTTTCTGTGGCCTTCGGCTGCTCGATCTCTTGCGGGGCTTCTTTCGGGATTAACTCGCCTCTATCTTCGTTCGATACTGACTTTTTCTCAGTTTCAAGCTTCTTTTTCGGCGTACCCTTTCTATCGCTCGTTGGATCGTAGACCAAATTCTCAATATCTTTCCTCAACTTCTTCGACTTCTCAGAGTCTTTTACGACCGGAATAACGGGACTTCTGCTGCTTAGTTGCAGGTCTTTGGCATCGACTTTAGGAAGTGTGGCCTTCGGTTTAAAGTCAGGCTTAATCTCACTTAGTGCAGCCACTATCTCACCTCCTGCACAGGTGTTAAGTCGATCTCTTTCTGGAGAATTTGGTGGAGAGTTTTGAGGAGAGTTACGGCGTGCGGGTCTGGGTCTTCTATTATCGCGTTACCTTTTACGTCGAGAGTCCATTGCTCTTCGTAAAAGTCGTACCATCCGACTCGCTTAGGGTTACGAGAGCAGAACTTGCACGGCGCCATAGTTTCGTCTGCGGGAACGTGGCTTTTACTCGTTTCGCAATCGTCGAAGGCCTCTAATCCGCAATCGTGGCAGCTTCTAAGTTCTTTTTCGTTTTTGGGCATTTTTTAGCCTCACTAGACCTTTGGCAACCACCAACTTAAACCTCAGGCCACGACTTCGAGAAGCTTGCAATCGATAAAAAAAGGGAGGTTGAGAGATTGCGGTGAGATCACTAAGTAGCCAGCGTGAAACTGAAAGATATCACGAAGCGGATTTGCTGTGCAACTGCCGAGTATTGAGTCGTGAAACCGAGCACGAAGTCGATCTTCATAAGGCTTGTGGTGGCCATGTCCTTCGGTGGCAGGTAGAACATTTTGGCGTCGTTTTCTGCCCATGCGACGCCTGTTGCAGGGTTGCAAGTTGGAAACCCGATTAAGTTGCCTGAGACGTCTGTTTTTTGATCCACATAGACTTCAACGTATGCGGTTAGTGTTAATCCTGTGGGTAAGTTCGTGACGCTCCAACTTGGGTAGATTGTGGTTGCCGAATCATTATTGTATAAGTCAACCGTGCAGTTACCGAGAGCCTTGAAACTATCAGAGCTTGAATAGACGTTGCCCCATGGAATGTCTGTGATTTCTACGAGTGCGCTTTCATTGTTTCCTTGCGATATGGCCGTTTGCACGCTATCATCGCGAACCATGAGCAGCGGTGAAGCTGTTGAGCCAGTCGCGGGATTAATGATTCCTGAGTTGGTCAAATCGTTTCCGGGGATGCTTGCCGTCGTTGCAGCCCATACCAAGGCTGAGCACGCGATTACGACTAAGGCTATGCCTATCAGAGAGAGCTTGAGCCTGCGAGAAAAAAGAGGGATCTTGAGTTTTTGCATTGTAGGTCCCTTTAAGCGTTCCCGAATAGCTGAATGCTGAAGTTGCCGTAAGTTCCACGCGGCGCATCCGATGCGATGTTTAGCGTGAAGCGGACAGGGTCGCTGAAACTGCCAGGTGCGATAGGGCTGCCCATGGTATGTGTGTCATCACCCAAAAGGTCTGTGTTCTGAGCAAGGGGAACCCAATTAGCAGTGTTCCAGTAGTCGCATGTGATGGTGACGCCGGTCGGAAGGCCCGTAGTGTTCCAGCTTACTTTCAACGCATAATCACCTGTATTTTTGACTTCTAACTGAAGCGCATAGGGAAGGTACTCGCCCCAGCCATAGAGTGTTTCTGTGTTGATGCTTATCCCCTGCGTCAAGCTGCCCCAGTTGATGCCCGTGACCTGCAAGCTGCTATCCGTGCGCCAGAGCTGCAATTCGTAGCCTAAGATCGTGACTTGGTTCGTGACTGTCGCCGTATACTTAATCGCGGCCAATGCTGTGAAAGTGGCTGCCAAAATGCTCAGCAATGCGACTGCAAAGATCCTCGCTTTCCTGCTCTTGATTGCTTTCATTTTTCTATTTCTCCTTTTCTTTTCGGCGAGAATCGTGAGGGGCGAGATACTATGCTTCGTTCCTCAAAGAAAAAGACCCGCTTCACGATAGTCGCCTTAAAACTAGCTTATTATCTCGTTTGCTTAATAAATCCTGCCTCCCTGTGGAAATGCCCGTCAAAAAGGCCAGCTCTGGGACCGCCTACCGCCCGGTATAGTCGCCGACTGCCGCTGTTTCAAGGCCGCTGATTTCTGAAGTTCTTGCTTCGCAGCTACTTACATGAAACCTTCCGCGAGAGATCGCAGACCTACCCCCCTCTATCTTTTTGCGTCGAAATATTGAGCATTTTACTTGGGTAAAGCAAAGATAAAGTATTTATAATGCGAACACTATAGTCTCTCTAAAGGCGAAAGTAGTGAAGCGAATAACAGTAACTATAATGATTCCAGAGCCAATTATTGAAAAAATTGATGCAATCAAAAACTCGGAAGAGAGCAGCCGAACTGAAATCATTAACGCAATTCTTGAAGAAGCGTTAATTCGCAAACCTGAAGCATTTTATGAGCTTCTTCAACAAAGTGGTGGTACAGGTCTCGTTTTAAAATCTTTCAAGGGAGCAACGATAAACGAAGGTAGCTGAGTTTCAGACTTTAACCTCTTTGCGACCACCGACGAGTGGTTTCGTAAGAGGTATCTGTAAAAGACAGTTTAGAGGTACAAAATCTTGCCTAATAAGAGAAGTTCACACGAGCACTACGAACGTTACATCGAACGTAGGCAAGCATTTCTATTAAGAAACGCCGCGAGAGAAGAGATCAAAAAGAGTTCTTTTTTTGATCGAGAACTTGGCGAGCTTATTTGCAAGACTTCTCGCGTGGAGATAATCGGAAGTTTTTCAGCAGGGACAGCGGTTTGTCTTTCTGAAGTTCCAGACGTCGTTCACGGTGAAGTTCTTGAAGATTCGTATGGTCGAGGAACATTCCAAAGAGCTAAATGAATAGGTGTCAAGAGAAGGCGCGAATAGAGTTTTCAGCGAAGAGAACTTCGTAGATTTTTGCTTGCCGCCTCTACTTGGCTATTTTATGGTTATCGAGAGATAACAAGATGGGGGTTCTAAGGGAAACCTGCAAGAACCCGACAAAAAAAGTGAAAACAAAATGGAGGTGAAGCCATTGTCTGAATTATATGATCAGATGAAGGCTTCTCTGAAAGCACAAGGCGTAACGAATGTGGCTCCCGGAGAGGGAGCACCGAAGCAACATACATACGACGACTTGACAAATCAAGTGACGAAGCTGTGGGACCAGCTAAAAACTGCAAGCACAGACGCTGAAATCGAGGCTTTAGGCAAGAAAGTCGCTGAAATCGAGGCTGAAATCGCGAAACGAGTAACGAAGAAAGGCCTTACTCAGAAACTGAATGAACTCTCGAAAAAGATGAGCGAAAGCGCAGACGCAGCAGAAGCTGAATCAGCCGGCGACGAAGAGAAACCGGAAGCAGAATCTGCTGAATCGGCTCGGTTCGTCCACGGTAAGGGTATAATTTCAACCGAAGAACTTGACAATATCAGTCCATCCGCACCATGGTTCAAAGACATGCTCACTGCCAACGCGCGTCAAAAGAAACTCAGTCGGGCATCTTTCTCAGGTTAGTGATGTAAGATGAGTACACCAATTTTTGAAAGCACAAGCCCACTCATAAACGATCGCTTCATCAATAGCTATGTCGCAGGCGAAAATCTGAGCCCCGGATCACTCGTCGAAATGACTGCCGACTGGACCGTAAAGAAGGTCAGAACTCAGAATAGCCAGAAAGTCGTCGGAATAACCCTGACGAACGCAGTTGCTGGCAGAACGGTTTCAGTAGTAGGCAGAGGCCAATGCAGAGTCACTGTCTGGGGAACCTCTTTCGTAGCTGGCGATCAATTCGCAAGCGGCGGTGGCGGCGACACAGCAGGCACAGGCTCAGCAGGAACAGCAATCCAAGATAACACGCACAAAGACATGACCATCCTCGGAAACGTAGTGCAGAGCGCAGTAAGTGGTGGCACAGCCATCGTTAACCTCTGGTAAATGGTGACTTACTATGGCAATGGTTAGAGACGCATTTACGTGGGTTGACTCAGGGGCAGTAGCGTATCCCGCTTTGCATCAGCACATAATCGAACTAACGATGCCCGCATTGCTCGTCAAGGCACTGTTCCCAGAGTTTCCGCTCGTAGCCGGCAGAACTGCAACCTTCGTAAAGGAAGCAGGCAGCAGAAGCGCAGCCATCAGCGAGATTAGCGAAGGCGTAGAAATCCCCATGGACTTCACACCGCTCAGCTATCTCACTGTAACGCCGTACAAGAAGGGTCTCAGAGAACGAGTATCACGCGAAAACATCGAAGACTTATACATCCCAGTGATTGAGCAGCAACTTCGTAGATTAGCGCGAAGAATGGCATACACGATCGATCTTGACTGCCTCAACGTGATCGGAGCAGGAGCCGGCGTAGCAAGTGCAGCCACAGGGTGGAGCATGGGCGCAACGGGCACAAGATTCCAAGTATCAGCGGGCACAGCATACGGCGTCGGCCAAGAGGATATTCTCTGGGCCAAAAGCTACATCGAAAGCAAGAGTTTCAAGCCCACGCACATCATTGTGAACCCGATTAACGCGCGAGACCTTTACGAGCTGCCGATGTTCAGCTTGTGGGCTCACTACGGCGAGACGATTACGAAAGGCGGCGTCATCGGCACAGTCTATGATATGCAAGTGCTAGTCACACCGGCACAATCAGCAGGAACAGCATACGTACTAAGCTCTGGCGAGAACCCAAGCGGCGCATACGCACCTATGGGCTTCTTCATCATCAAACGGCCGTTGATGAGCGACATAGACATCAGGAAAGAGTTCGACGCCGTAGACGTCATGCTAACGACAAGGTACGCGCCCCTAGTGCTTAACGGAGACGCAATCGTCCAGATTACAGGACTGAAAACAAGCTAGATTTTTTGAGAATCAGTACCCCAGTTCCCCTTTTTTTTCATTTTGTCTCAAAGCTCATCCACTTAATGTGACTTCACTTAACGTGGTGAGCGAGAGACACACCGACTCTGTAAGAGCGGGCATCATTAAACAATCAAAAAGGAGGTTGAAAAATGGAAAATACTCTCAAAGAATTTCAACAAGAATTCTCACAAGCAGCTACTCGCGGTCAAAAATGGGGCGAGCTTCGTACTTATCGACTAAAGCAGGACGGCAACGACAGATTATTCGTTCCTTTCAAAGAGACAAGCAGCGTAGAACCTTTGAAGACAATAATGAAAGCACTGTGCGTTCGTGCTGACAACGTCGCAATCTACGACGTTGAAAATACATACACGCAGTCGATAGAAGGCATAAAACAGGAATCGAAGATCACGCTGATTCCTGACCCTGCAAAGTCTGGACTTAACGTAACTGAAATCGTGAAGTTCATCCAGAAAATCGTCAAAGACTATCCAACATCAGAGTATTGCAGTGATTGAAATGGTTCAGCATAAATGCGGTGGAAATTGCGACACCCACACTTTTATGGATTGTCAAAATGGGCTTAAAAGTCCATGCCGCGAACGAAAAGACATCGACGACATGCAGAAGCTTGTTGACATGAGCAATCAGGTCCTTGCTCTCGAAAAGAAAGTAAACTACGTAATCAGCCAACCAAAAACTCAACCAACAATTGCAGATCGTTTAGAAGAAGGTCTCAGGCTTTTCCACTATTGAGGCGCATACGATGTTTGAAAAATTCGTAAACTACCCTGTTTCTGTTGAGACAGACGTCGGCGAAATAACCGGCGTCTTAACAAGAGTTGATACACGCATGTACGGACGCTCAGTCCTGCAAGTTCATGCGTTCGTCGGCCATGAATGGTACATCATCTTCCGCTGGATAGCAGTTAAAACTGGCAGATCGAGCTAATGCTTACTAAAAGCACACCTTGAAGCTGTTGGGATTGGGCTGTCTCACCAACCACCAACAGCAGTGTTGGAGGCCGCCGGTTTTTCAAGCTTCTCCGACGGCTTCCAGCCCATAAATGAGTCCAAGTACTACCAAACGCACACCAAAACGGGGCTGCTGAGAGGTTGAGCTTCAATACTTTCACTCGATCCCTCAGTAGCCTCAGAGTTGTCTGGTGTCTTCCGGCATCAGGCAGCAGAGTTGGAGGCTGTTGGTTGCAGGGCCAGCAGTCTCCAACGATATGAAATACTGACAAAGGGCACATCACTGGAGGATTGTCTTTTTCGGTGTCTCCAATCCTTCGGTCCAAAGTGCTGCAGGAGCGTTGATGTTTCTCATAGGATTGCGTTCGCTCTTACCAATCCTAAACTCTAGCATCAACGTTCTTGCAGTGGGGTCGGAGATGGCTGTCAGGTTCTTCAGTCGTCTCCGACTCATCTATAAGATCGGGAGGTGAATTGACCATGAATGATGATAAACGAGAGCAGTTTGAATCTATGAAACGTCTGTTGAGCCGAATACAGCATTTAACAAAAGGATCGCGTAGAGTCTACCTGATGTATATAGAGAAAATCTGCTTATTCACGAACATGAACCCTGACAAGTTAGTCGCGTCCGTGAAAGATGCTGCTGAGCCGCTAGCACAGGTTAAGATAATCGACAATAGATTCACGGCATTCTTACACGACGAGTTAAGGTATCATGCTACGACTCTTCATAACGCCGTTACCCCACTTTTTGAATTGCTGCGCGCAAACGACGTCACGATAACACGCAAAGATATTGAACAGATACACAGTGGATCAAGCTCAGGTTTGATGAAATTCAGAAAAGGCGATCGCCTCTGCCATAACGGCGTTTCTGCTGAGGCCCGTAGTTGCGACTGGCTTGACCCTTCAGCCAATATCTGTTTGCTAGACGGCGAAGAATGCGAGTGGAACGACAAACTGAAGAAAAATAGTGAAGAGAAGACGTGATAGATGAAGCAATAATGGTTCAACTGACTAGAGAAACCGAAGCCTGTTCGCAAAAAGCAGTCTAACCCCATTGCCTTCCTTGCCACTCTCCGAGACGGTCACGCGGCCGCTAGGGTCAAGGCAGTCGAAGGCTCCTGAAACGTGGCACACAAGGCAATAGATTCAAGTCGCTTTCGAGAAATCCAACGTGCTCCTTAAAAAAGTTCAACCACTCAGAAGAAACAAAGCCTGTTCGAGAAATCCAACTAGAATTGCTCCTCCTGTTGGACACGATCCGAGAGAAGGAGGAGGCCGCTGACCGTGAGGCGGCTGAGGACTCCGAAACAGTGTCTCACGGGAGGCCAGATTCTAGTCGCGTTTCTGAAACAGGACTTGCTTCATCTGAACAGTTGAACCTGAAACGAAGGTTGAAGAATATGAAGATTCGCAAGAGGGTCATAACGCCAAAAAAAGGAAAGAGGTATTACAGTTACTCTTTGACGTTAACGATTGAGCAGATAGAATGGCTCAGCAGTAACACCGATTCTCCCGCGTTGATGAGGAAGGTCATAGACGATCTAATGAAGGCCGAAAGTGAAGCAGAAGCGGCGAAATTCAAAGAACGCGCAGAGTTGTTAAGCTACAAGGCTGGAGTTCTCTATGACAAACCCAATAACGAAGAATCATGGGCAGAAGCTCGCCGAATAACTGCCGAAATAATAGAACTAAATAAGAAAGTCGAGCAGATTGAAGAGAACATAGAGGAACGCGAACGCAAAAGAAAGGAACGTGAAGCTCAAGAAGAAGCTGCGAGATACGGCTAACAGGCTTTGTTCCTTGCTGCACACAGGCCTCTCTTTTCACTGTTCCTTTCAAGATACTAGATATTACAAATAATATCTTGAGAGGTGGAAGGAATAAGGAAATAGTAGGGGTGTGTGTCCAACTGCCAATAGTTGCTTTGGCTATTTCCAACCCATTCCTTCGTTGAAGTAATCAGGCTTGTTTCCTAGTTGCTCCAGCGACACTCCTAATCCACTACTCCTTCTCTACTGTCAAATATTACAAATAATATCTTGAGAAGCAGAGGAATAAGGAAATAGTAGTGTCGCAAAACCAACTTGTTTCTAGTTGCTTTTCACCATTTTCAAGGATTGTTGTACTGCAACAGGGTGTATTGGTTTGTGCTTGTTTGATTGTAATCTAGCTCAGTTGGTAAATGTATCATAGATGTGTTCTTAAAATGTAGCCAATCAGTTGGCAATGTGACTGATGCAGAAACGCTGAATGATTTTGCTCCGTTGTTCGGAGTGATCTGGATTGTCGCCCAGTTTGAAAGCGAGCTTCCTGCTACTGCAGTCAGGTTGGTTATTGTCGCCAGAGTACCATTGTATTGGCAGTAAGTGCTAAGCTGGAACTGGGCGACACCTGGGATAGATACTCCAGTAATAGTGGCGTTTACGACAGAGATTTGTGTGGTCGGAACTACTCCGATGTTACCACTATCGCCTTCCTTGAGGGTAATGTCGAGATAGTTGTTGCCAGTTACAAAGAATCCGTTAGGCCCTTGGAGTTGATAGTCTAGAACAACATAGTCACTCAACTCGGTATTGATTAAAAGGCCTATTACGGCTGCTATCACAAGGATTGCTACACCAACTATGAGATTCTTTTTCCATCCCATTGATGATACCAGAACTTACAATATACGGGGTTTCTTTTAAGGGTTACTTTGAGGAGAACAGCTAGGCTGCTCCTTCTCGCGCCTATGTCCGGGACTCGGTACTTCCGCGTCGTTTAGGCTAGCCTGGGGAAGGTGGAAAGGCTGCTTCTCAGCATAGGACCGTCGCGCAATTAGTAGGGGGGTAGGCGGCTAGTGCTCGATGACGATCTTTCCGGATGGCAGCGTCGCGACGACCTTCCAACTCTGCGAGAGGAATCCTGCCAAGTTCTCTTCGTTGACGATCTGCTGGCAGTGGCTGCCATCGGCGCAGTCCTCAGGTTTCTCATCGTCTTCCTCAGGTCGCTTCCTCATGACGCCAGCCATCCTGCGAAGTTCTAGCTGCTCCGGCGTTAGACTTTTAGTATATGCCTCAACAGCTTTTAGTCTCTCCTCAACTGTTCTTGACGTTTCGCTTGTAAACTCAAGTAGAGGTACGGCTTCGCGGTATTTGGCTCTGAGTTGCTCGATGAGAGGCTGCGAGTAGGGGCTTTCTTCGCCTCTGACTTTTCTGCCTCTTATTTTTTTTGCCCAGTTGGGAGAGATCGCAATTCCCTCAAGAGCCGTATTTACCCACCTTCGGCCGTCGTGGAGGCTAAAGGGAACCCCGCTTTCCTTACTAAGTCTGAGTATAGCGTGCCCGAACATGTGATACGTGAGCGGATTATAGATGCCCGTTTTCTCGCCGTCTCTTATCTCTTGGTACGTATCGAGCCAGATATGATCGCTCGGCATAACTGCTCTGCCCAGCTTTTTTTCGAGCCATTCTTTGTAAACCTTGAGCGCAGCTTTGGCCTCAGGCGTGAGAAAGGTTATTTGACGGACTCCTTTGTATTTTCCGTGACCGTGGCCTTTGAGTAACTCGGGGCCTAGATTAATGCAGGGAAGGTCCTTCGTTTCCCAATCCTGCTCTAAATGACCCCAAAGCAGGTTCGCGAGTGTTTCTTTCGCTATTCCCGTGCATGTTACGAAGGGTATGAGAGCGCGGTCTCTTGGGTTTAACGCGTGATTGTAAAGCTTTCTTAGGCCCTCTTTCGTGAGCGCGTTGTAAGGCTTGCTTTTCTCTAAACTCATGTTGCCTGAGGCTTTCTCTAAACTCGCGTAGTTATGCTTAAAGAAGCTCTTGACCGCGACGCTTGCCACGAATTTTTGAGATTCTGGGAAGCCCTCTATTTTCGTTCCGCAAAAGCTGTCTAGTAGTTTTTCAGCCAAGTTCTCGGTTGGGTTAGTTTTCTTGAGTGCGAGTAACTCAGTTGGTGTCTTGCCTGCCCACTCGCAAAACCTGAAAAGACCCTGTATGTTTTGGGTTGGCCTTTGGAGTTTCGCGTGTGTGAGCCACTGCTGGACCTCTGAGTATTTGCTCGCCCACTCGCTCATGCGTTCTTTGACTGTTATTTCTTCTGGCATTTTACTCGCCTCCTCTGAGGGATTCGCGGAAGGCTGCGAGGTCTTTTCGGAACTGCTCGCAATCTTCGAGGTATTTCCTTTCTTCTTTCGGGTTCGTTTTTCTCACCAAGAACTTAATGGAGCTGCGAGATATAAACGTTAGGTAAAGGTTAGCATAGAGGCTCGCATTTGCTTATGAGTGTGCTCATGCGTGCAGATTTCCTGTTCAGCCTGTCTGCTTATGCCTTACTTACGGTTGACGGCTTTGATATATTCTTGTCATGCTGCGAGACTCGATCTTCACGTG
>Ga0315279_10008124_pt1 | contig 12765 bp, 12 predicted proteins | sample YL17G06_20_MG_FD_203694 | JGI IMG/M metagenome (GOLD analysis project Ga0315279, IMG submission 203694) | Sediment microbial communities from Yellowstone Lake, YNP, Wyoming, USA - YL17G06_20 | ecosystem: Environmental > Aquatic > Freshwater > Lake > Sediment | place: USA: Wyoming | collected... | reverse complement strand
GGCTTTTAGCCTGCCGGACGGATGTGCCCAGGGTCCGCCTGGCCGGGGTCGTCTCTCCCGAGGCCCTGCTTGGACTCTCCGATTACCGGGCCTCCCAGAAGGTTTCGGGGTCAATCACCCAGATGATTTCCTTTGTCGAGGACGATGAGGCGGCCGAGGCCGTCATCCAGACATCCTGCCCTTCGGACCTCAGCATCCGCGCGGCCGCCGAAGGGGATTATCCTGCCTTCTATGAAGCTGAGATCGAGGCCAGGCGCCTTTTGAATTATCCCCCCTTCACCCATCTGGCCGAGGTCCTGCTCCGGGGAGGGGACCTGAGGTCCCTGGCCCGGAAGTCGCGGGAGTTCGCGGCAAGGCTGAAAGGCCGCGAGGGGGAAGTCGAAGTGCTTGGCCCCGCCCTGGCTTCGGTCTCGAGGGCGCGGGGGCTTTACCAGATCCAGGTCATCCTAAAAGGCCGGGAGTGGGATGACCTGGACAAATCCCTACGCCGCGGGCTGGAAAAGATCGGGACAAAAAGAGCCTTGCGGCTCTCTTGGTGACGAGACGGCCTTCTTTCGTCAACGGTCCAAGGTCAAGTCCCTAAACCCACTTCTATGACACAGATCAACGGTCCGCGATGATGAAGACCCGGGCGAAATCCGTGATGAATTCATTGCCTTCCGAGGCCGCGGTGGCCCAGATATAGACGGACGTGTTGGCTTTGAGTTCTTTTCTGAGGGGCCCGTAGTAAACGAGGTTGATGTTCCCTTCGGCGTCCGTCTGTCTGGAGATAGCCCCTCCCCACTTCATGCCTTCGAAATATCCGATTTTGACTCGGAGATGGTCGGAATCACAGATCTCGAAGTAGATGGTCCTGCCGGCGAGCGGTGTCCCGTCGAATCGCTTGAGGGAGACCGAAATCGCCGATCCTTCCCGCTGGCCTTTGCCCTCACCCGCGAAGATGACGTTGGGGCTTGCGGAGAGCTTCAGGAGAACGGAAAACGAAGAAGGCCCCACGGGAGAAGGTGTGCCGACGTCATGTCTCGTGCAGGCGAAGGACGCCAAGAGCAGGACCGAACCTAACGCGAATGTCAGAGCTCTTTTTGTTTTCATGTTCGTCATCCTTATTGGGAAGTTGCGGGGGCGGTCGTCGAGTCAACGTAGTTCGCAAAAAAGATGGTCAAATAACCCGTGGCCTTGACCTTGTTCTCGACCAGGTCATGGCCGTAGAACTCGATCTTAGCCGTAACCTCGATGACGCCTTCCGCCCGGTTTTGGATGGCGAGGTCGATGAGCGGCGACTCGAGCTTGGCGACCTCGCGCACGACGACAAAGGAGATCGAGGTGCTCGTCCCGATCCTGAGGATCTGGGTGAGGGCGCCTTCGAATGAGTAGGGGACGTCCACACCCTGACGGTTCTTTCCGTCGACCCGGAAATACGAAACGATGTAGCGGTCCAGGATGATATCGTTATACTGGCTTGGCTTGAGGATAGGGGCCGGGTCCAGGAGGCTGGCTTGAAGGGTGGCCGTCGCCACGTCGGCCACGACGGTCGAATCCGCGAGGACGACGTCGGAATCGAGGAAGTTAGCGACCTTTCCGGAGAGGTCCGTCCCGGTGATGCTCTCGACGATGATGAAGCTCGAGGACTTCGAATCATCCTCCAATGGGTTGCACGCGGAGAGCATGAGGATCGCGGGGAGAACGGCCAGTATTAAGAGGGTTGTTGCCGGTTTTTTCTTGGTCATTGGTTCTCTCCTACTTGATGATTCTTGGGGTAATGAAAATGAGAAGTTCCCGGTTCTGTTTCGTCCGGGCGAAAGAGCGGAAGAGGTTCCCCAAAATGGGTATCTTGCCGAGGAAGGGGACGCTGTCCCGGGTGACGGAATCCTCCGTCCGGTAGATCCCTCCGATGACCGTCGTCCCTCCGTCCGGGACCATGACGGTCGTCTTCGCGCTCTGGGTCGTTATGGGGGGGATGCCGTTGACCAGGTTGGCGAAGTCGGCCGCGTTGTTCTGGAGCTCGACGAGCATGATGATGGTCCCTTCGGCCGTAATCTGAGGCGTCGCCTTGAGCTCGAGCGCGGCGTTCACGTAGCGCGTGGTCACCGTGAAGTTGGCCACCGTCTGGACCGGGATCTGCCGGCCTTGTATGATCTCGGCGGGCTGATTGTTCTGGGTCGTCACTTTGGGGCTTGAGATGATCCGGCCGCTCCCCGACGTTTCCATCGCGGAAAGCGCCACGTCCAACCTGAACGTGTCCAGGATGTTGGCGAAGGAAAAGCCGACCGCCGTGTTGAAAGCGGGGGCGGGGAGGTTAACCGCGTACCCCCCCAGAGGGCCGGAAATTCCCTTGGTCACGATGCCTTGGGGGATCATTGACCCGTCCGCCAGGATCTTGTGCGGGAACTTGAAGGACGTCTGGTTCCCATAGAAGGGATCGACGATCCCCTGGTAGCCCCACTGGATCCCCAGGTTGCGGATGAAAGTGGACGAGGCTTCAATGATCCGGGCCTCGATCGAAACTTGGGGGGTCGGAGTGTCAAGGACGGAGATGAGCTTTTCGAGCAGGTCCAGCTTGTCCCTGACCTCGGATATGATCAGGGTGTTGGTCCGATCGTCGATGACGATCTCGCCTCTGGTGGAGATCTTGGATTTGAGAAGGTTGGCGATGTCCTTGGCCTTGGAATAGGAGAGGGTGATGGTCTTGACCTGGACGGGCCCGGCCAGTTCCTTGCTCTCTTTGAGCTTCCTCAGGTCCTCATCTTCGCGGGTCAGGATCCCGATGGGGGCGATCCGCAGGACATTGCCCTCGATGGTCTTTCCCATCCGGTTGTAACGGAGCACGATATCGAGGGCCTGGTCCCAAGGCAGGAGCGTCAGGTCGCAGGTCACGGTCCCCCGGACGTCGGGGTCGAAGACGACGTTCAAGTTGGCGAACTCGGCCAGGTAGAGAACGACATCTCTCAGGTCCGCGTCCTTGAACTTGAGGCTGATGGGTTCGCCCGAGTACTTCTCTTCTTCGGACGTGATGGTCTTGGGTTTGAATTTGTCTTCCTGCGGGGCCTTCTCGGCGGAGCCTTCCTGCTTGATCGCCTGCTTTACTTCCTGATTTTCCTGGGGAGGAGCGGGAGGGGGCATGGAAGGCGCCAGGGCCGCCGTGCTCACCGGCTTGACCTCTTTTTTCAGCTTGTCCACGCGGGCGGCGGGGGGGGGCGGAGGCGCCTGGCTCTCGATCCGAGGCTTCCGGACCTCCTGAGTGGCCTGCGGCTTAAAGAAGGAGATGACGAGATCGCCGTTCACCGTGTCCATGGCATAGAGGCTGGGCTCCTTGAGATCGAAGACCATCCGGGTGATGGCCCGGGGATTGGACGGCTGGAACTGGCCAACCCGGACCTTGTCGACACCCAGCTTGGAGACCGGATATACAGCCGTCGGCCTGGAGAACGTCGTGTCGAACAGGTCCACGACGAGGCGGGAGGGGTTGTCCAGAGCGAAGACCTGGGACACGGTCCCGCCGTTCAGCTTGGCCCGGAAGCTGATCCGGTCGGCTTGCTCGGAGATGTCCAGGTTGTTCAGGACGATCTCGCTCACTGGCTTCTTGTCGAGCTGGGACCGGGTGTCGGCGTCGATGAGGTATTCTCCCCGGACCCTCTGAATACCATTCAGTTCGACCACGGTCCGGTCGCTCCTCGAGAGGATCCGGTAGGGGACCTTCTCTTTCAAGCGCAGAGAGAACCGCAGGCCCGCGGTCCCGGTCTTCTCGACCTGGATGTTCTCGATGAGCTGGGAATCGGCCGGCGAGAGGCGGGGGATCTCCACGGTCTTCGCCTTGCCGATGTCGATGACGAGAGTCTGGGGCTGCTGCGGCGCGTAGTATGTCGTCTGGATCGGCAGGAGAGCATCGGTCTGGAGAACCAGCTTGGTGGTGAGGATGCCCGACTGGACCTCGATCTTGTTGATGCTGGTCAGGGGGTCCTGTCCCGGCACGGGTGACGCGAGCAGGAGAAGGAGGCACAGAGAGGTCAATAACGGCGTATAAAATTTCCTTTTCATGTTAACGCTCCTCGGGGTTGATTTCTTTGATGATATCCCTAGGCCTCATCAAGGGGATCCCGCGTTCATTGGTCTTTCTGAATACGACCTGATAATCGCTGATGGAAAGGATGTATCCATCGGAGAACTTGTCCCCGACCTTGACGAAATACGGAAATCCTTGAGGACCGACCACGATGGCTGTGAGCTTCTGCTTGGCCTTGACGATGCCGACGAGGTTGGCGTCGTCGATGGAGATCTGGGGAATCCCTCCAGCAGCTGCTTTCTCCTTGATGTCTTTCCCCGCCAGGAGGTTTTTGAAGGGGTCCCGCCTCCCGGCCGGATCGTATGTGCCCCTTTCAGGAGGGCTCTTCAACAGGTCCCTTCCGGGCCGGCTCCCTTGTTCCTGGGCGGGAAGGAAAGAGCCTCCCAGGAACAAGAGGTCCACCGCGACAATAAAGAGAATGGATTTTTTCATGATCGTTCTCTCGGTTTGGTCTGGGCGCTCGGCGGGGTGACGGGTTCTTCGATGAAGTAATAGGTCTTGGCCGTGAAACTGGAGGTGATGGTCAGGGCGTCCGATTGCGTTTGGGCGCGGCGGATGGCGAAGTCTTCGATATTGAATATCCGTTCGAAGAGGCTGAGCCTGTCGAAGAATATGGCAAGGTTGTGGTAAGTCCCCGTGACCTCGATGGGAATGGGCCACTCTGCGAAGTAGCCTTTTTTAATCTCTCCGCCGGGAGCGAACTTGAGGATGTCCAGCCGTGCGTCGAAAGCCAGCTGCTGGATCCGCCTAAGGATCTCCGAGATCTCCTTTTTCTGGGGGATGATAACCTCGAGATCCTTCAGGGTCGCTTTCAAATTGACGAGCTCGGCCTCGATTTTGATCAGCTGTTCCTTCTTGATCCTGAGGTCCTGGACTTCTTGCTCGATCTTTTGCCGTTCCGCCTTCAGGTCCTTGAGCTCCTGGTCCTTGGGCCTGAAGTAGAAGAAGAAGACGAGGGCGAAGACGATGAGAGCCAGGACAAGGGAACCGTACCAAGGCCAGGTTTTCATGGGGTTCTCCTTTGCGCGGCCGCTTTATCGGGAGGAGGCGGAGCGGTCATCTGCTTGGATTTGACGACGCCGGCGGTCAAGGAGAACTCCAGGTACTGGTCCTTTCCCTGGGTCTTCTGGGTCGAGGAGATCAGGTTCACGCCCTCGAAATATGGGCTGTTCTCGAGGCTGGAGATATAATCCGCGATCAGGTTGTTGGACAGGGCATTGCCCCGGATCTGGACGCCCTTCGTCCCGAAAGTGACATCATTCAACCAGACCCATTCGGGCAGGACCCGGCTCACCTCGTCCATGATCCTGACGGCCAGATCCCGCTGGGACTTGAGCAGGTTGATGAGGGCGATCTTTTTATCATAGGATTCTTTCTGCTTTTGGAGTTCCGTGAGCTTGGCACTGACGTATTGGAGCTTGCTCTTCTCCTCCTGCGCCTGGCTCAATAGCTGCCGTTCTTGGTCCATGGCTTTTTTCTGGTAGAAGTAGAAGCCGGCCAGGGCGATAATGAGCAGGAGGAAGATGAGGTTTCCGACCCCATGTCTTTTTTTGGTCTTGAAATCGGGAAACCCCTCGGCCGGGGTCTCCCTGATCTCCTTGGTTTCCGGTTTTAAAAGGTTGATCCGAATCATTTTTCTGCCTTTCGGGTCGATAGTCCGACGGCCACCCCGAAGGCCGGGGCCATCTCATTGAAATAGATGGGATCGAATTTCTTCTCGTCGTAGGGGATGTTGCGGAAGGGGTTGAAGATCTCGGACTTGATCCGGAACTTTTGCTCGAAGGCGCCGGCCATGTTCGCGACGTTGGCCAGCCCGCCGCTGAGATAGATCTGCTCGATCTTCCGCTCCCTCTTCTCCCCGGCCTCGTAGAACGAAAACGTTTTTTCCATCTCATCGAGGAGGTCGCGGATGTTCATGGTCAGAACGGTCTGGAACTGGTCGGCGGGGACGCCCTTGCCCGGAATGCCCTTGAGGAGCTTCTCGGCCTCCTCGAAGGGGATGTTCAACTCCTTGCGCATGTTCTCCGTGAAGAAGTAGCCCCCCAGGGAAAGGTCGCGGAACAGCTGCGGCGTTCCCTTCTCGATGATCACGACGTTGGTGATGTTGGCTCCCAGGTTGATGATGGCGACCGTCTTGTCGAAGAAGACCTCCGGATAGTTCAGCTCGAGGGCGTTCTGAAGGGCGAACTCATCGACCTCGATGGCCTGAAGGTTTTTCCGCGCCTGGTTCACTGCGTTGCTGTAGTTGGCGATTTTATCCTTCTTGGCGGCCACGAGGAGGATGTCCAGGTTCCTCCCCTCGGCGCTCCGCGGGGACTTGAGGACGGCGTAGTCGACGTTGGTCTCTTCGTAGGGGTAGGGGATGTTGTGCTTGGCCTCCCAGATGATGGATTCGGCTAGCTCCTGCCTCTCCATGGCCGGGAGCGAGATCTTTTTGATGATCACGGAGTTGCCGGAGATCGAGATGACGATGTCCTTGTTCGAGATCTTGCTCTCATCGAAGATGAGCCGGATGGTCTCGACCACGGCGGCCGAATCGATGATGGTTCCCTCGACGATGGCGTCATGGGGGAGCTGCTCGTAGCCCACCTTGGCGACCTCGTAGGTCTCGCGGCCCCCCTTTTTCCTGGCCTTGAGCTCCACCGCTTTGATCGAATAGGAGCCGATGTCCAATCCTACCAAGCCTTTTTCCCTAGAGATACCCAGCATTTTTCCCTGCCTTTTTGTAGATTTGAACGCGCTTGTTCGCCCCGAATTTTTTCCTGAGTTTTGCCTCGACGGGCCCGGGGACGAAGTCCCGGATGGACCCACCGAGCATGAAGACCTCCTTGACCAGGTTCGAGCTGAGGAAGGAGAACTCGAGGCTCGGCATCATGTACAGGGTCTCCATTTCCGGAGAGAGCTTCCGGTTCATGAGCGCCATCTGGAATTCGTACTCGAAGTCCGAGATGGCCCGCAGGCCGCGGATGACGGTGTTGGTCCCGTTCTTCCCGGCGAACTCGACGAGCAGGCCGTGGAAGGACTTGACCTCCACCTTCTCCTGGTCCTTGAAGATCTTCCGGATCATGGCCACTCTCTCTTTAGTCGTGAGCAGAGGGTCCTTTTTGGGATTTTCCAGGACGGCCACCAGGATCCGGTCGAAGATCTTGAGTCCTCGGCGGATGATGTCGACATGGCCGTTCGTTATGGGATCAAATGACCCGGGGTATATGGCTTTGTTCTCCATTAAAAGACCCTTTGGCAGTTTCACATTCAGAGTTGACTCCTAAATAACAAAAATAATCTCGTTTGTCAACCAAAAATTGTTCAATGGCCTGGGGCTTATGTCCTCCGGCGGGGGCCGGCGGGCCCCACGCGCTTATCATGAAAAACCCCGGTCCGGCCGTCAATCACCTCCCGAGGGGATATCCGGGGTGAATTATCGTCCGGATTCGGATACCATAATAAGGTCCGCGAGCTTCTCGACGTACGGTTCGCCCCGATGACCGGAGAAGTCGAAAAATTGCATTTCTCCGATCCTTATGCTATTTTTGATTAAGAGAAACGATGATCAAGTTCGGGACATCCGGCTGGCGGGCCGTCATGGGGGATGAGTTCACGTTCCAGAACGTCCGCATCGTCGTCCAAGCGGCGGTCAACTACCTGAAAAGCCGGTTCCCGAACCAGCCTATCTCCATCGTTGTCAACTATGACACGCGCTTCCTTTCGGAGCGCTACGCCTTCGAGGCAGCCAAGCTCCTTTCTAAAAACCAGATCCGGGTCTTCCTGGCGGACAGGGACGCCCCGACCCAAGCCCAGGCTTACCAGATCATCAAACGTCAGTGCCAGGGGGGGATCAATTTCACGGCGTCCTTCAATCCGCCAGAATACAACGGACTGAAATTCAACACCCATACGGGCGCTCCCGCTCTTCCCGAGGTGACGGACCGGATCGAGGAAGAGATCCAGAAGCTGGCGAAGGACTTCAGCCCCGATCCTTATTACGCCCGGACCGAGTTCATCACCAGGATCGACCTCCGGTCGGACTACCTCGAATTCCTCCAACAGAAGATCAATTTCGATGTCATCCGCCGGTCTGGGATCAAGGTCGGCTTGGACCTCCTCTTCGGCACGAGCCGGGAATACCTGGACGAGATCCTGGAGGAGAACGAGGTCCCGATCGAAGAGATCCACGGCTATGTGGACCCCTATTTCGGGGGCGTCATCCCGTCCTGCACTGAGGAGAATCTTCGGGAGCTCAAACGTTTGGTCAGGGACAAAAAATGCAACCTGGGACTGGCGACGGACGCCGACGGGGACCGGTTCGGGATCCTCGATCAGAATGGCAATTTCATCCACCAGAACCTCATCCTGGCCATGCTCCTGGATTACCTGGTCTCGGTGAAGGGGTGGCGGGGAGGGGTGGCCCGGTCAGTCACGACGACCCACCTCATGGACCGCATCGCCCGCAAATACGACCTTCCGGTCTACAGGACTCCGGTGGGGTTCAAGTACATGGCCGAACTGTTCCTCCAGGGAAGGATCATTTTTGGAGGCGAGGAGAGCGCCTGTATCGCCGTCAAGGACCATCTTCCCGAGAAGGACGGGATCTTCGCCGGCCTTCTGGTCACCGAGATGGTCGCCGCTTTGGGAAAGAATCTTTCGGAGATCAAGCAAAGCCTGTTCAATGACTATGGCGAAATGGTAGGCGGCCAGAAGAACATCCCGCGGACCCCGGAGGCCGAGAAGAAGCTGGGGGAGATCATCTCCGATCCGCCTTCGCGGCTCGGGAACCGGAAGGTCGAAGCCACGGAGGCGATCGACGGGATCAAACTGGACTTCGCCAACGACACCTGGCTGCTTCTCCGATTCTCGGGGACCGAGCCGCTCATCCGCTGTTACGCCGAGGCCGAGACCAAGAAGGAGCTCGACCATCTGCTGAAGCTCGGCTTGGAGGTCTTCCCGTGAAGGACGAGGCCCGGAAGAACAACACCTCGGTTCGAAGGAAGCTCTTCATGGCGGGCGTCGGGTTCTTCATCCTCGTGATGCTCGTCACCTCTTTCTTCGGGAAGAAGGGATACATGGACATCTACCGGACGAGGAAGGCCTACCGAGCCCTGGAGGCTGAGCTCCAAAGGCTCGAAGTGCAGAAGAAGAATCTGGAACTGGAGATCCGGGAGCTCGAGACGAACCCCAAGGCCGTGGAAAAAGAGGCCCGGGAGAAACTCTGGCTCATGAGGCCCGACGAAAAGGTCATCGTCACCAAGGGCCGATAACAAGCTCCTGGACGGCTGCCTCACCATGCCCCAACGACCCCAGGACGACAGGTCGCAGGATCTCTTCAAGGACCTCAACCCCATCCAGCGTGAGGCGGTGACCTATGGAGAGGGTCCCCTCCTCATCATCGCCGGAGCGGGGACGGGAAAGACCAAGGTCATCACCAACCGCATCGCCCATCTCATCGCTTCCAAGATGGCCAGCCCGGAGGAGATCCTGGCCGTCACGTTCACCGAGAAGGCGGCCAACGAGATGGAGGCCCGCGTGGACCTTCTCATCCCCTACACCTATTCTTTCGTCGAGATCAGCACCTTCAATTCCTTCGGGGAGAAGGTCCTGAGGGATTACGGGATTGAGCTCGGCTACCCTCCCGATTTCAGGCTCCTTGACGACGTGGAACAGGCCATCTTCTTCCGGGAGAACCTTTTCAAGTTCTCCCTTCGGTATTTCCGGCCCCTGAGCTTCCCGACCAAGCACATCCAGGAGCTCCTCGTTGCCATCAAGAAACTGAAGCAGGAGGACGTCCGCCCCGGGGATTACCTGGCTTATGCCCAGGCGCTCCAGGGAAAGGCTTTGGACGACGTCGAGAGGGAAGAGGCGCTCAAGCAGGTGGAAGTGGCCCGCGTCTACGGGGAATACCAGGACCTTCTCAGGAAAGAAGGGAAAATCGACTTCGAGGACCAGGTGACCCTGGCCGCAGAGATCTTCCGGACGCGGCCTTCCGTCCTTAAGGAGTTCCAGTCGAAATACAAGTACATCCTGGTGGATGAGTTCCAGGACACCAATTTCGTCCAGTTCGAGCTCCTCAAGCTCCTGGCCGCCCGCCATGGGAACCTGACCGTGGTCGGGGACGATGATCAAAGCATCTTCAGGTTCAGGGGGGCTTCCTTGAGCAACATCCTCAATTTTCAGGAGGTCTATCCCCGGGCCAAGCAGATCGTCCTGACCAGGAACTACCGGTCCACCCAGGCCATCCTGGATGCCTCCTACCAGCTTATCCGGCACAACGATCCCAACAGACTCGAGTTCAAGTATAGGATCGATAAGCACCTCGTCTCATCCCTCGATGTCAGGGAAAAGAGCATCCACATGCTCCAGTTCGACTCCGTTTCCCACGAGGCCGATCGGGTGGCCGACCTCATCCTGGAAAAGAACGGGGAGGGGGTCCCGTGGGGCGACATGGCCATCCTGGTCCGGAGGAACGCGGATGCCGACCCTTATCTCAGGGCCCTGAACATGAAGCAGGTTCCCTACCGCTTTTCCGGGAGCCGCGGGCTCTACCAGCAGGAGGAGATCAAGGTCCTTATCTCCTTCATCAAGGCCCTGACGGATTTCGAGGACAGCCGGAGTCTTTTCTATCTCGCTCTTTCCGGGGTCTATGGGATGGACCCCTACGACCTGACCATCGTTTCGAACTATGCCCAGAAGAGGAACCTCCCCCTCCACAAGGTCTTTCGGATGGTCCATGAGGGGGCCCGGCCGGTCGAGCTTCCGGCGGCGGCCGAAGCGGCGATCAAACGGATTTTCGAGGACCTTCTCGGCTTCATCAGGCTGGCCGGACAGAAGAACGCGGGCATGGTCCTCTACGCCTTCCTCGAGAAGAGCGGCACCCTGAAATCCCTGGTCTCGCGGATGGACCCTGCCTCGGAGATGAAGATCAAGAACATCCGGCTTTTCTTCGACAAAGTGAAGGGCTTCTCCGACCTTGCCGATGATGACTCCATCCATTCATTCGCCGGGTATCTGGACCTCCTTCAGCAGGTGGGGGACAATCCTGCCACTTCCGAAGCTGAGTTGGACGAGGACGCCGTCAACGTTCTGACCGTGCACAAGGCCAAAGGGCTGGAGTTCTCCGTGGTTTTCCTCGTGAGCCTCATCGAAGACCGCTACCCGGGTCGCGAGAGACGGGAAAAGATCCCCGTGCCGGCCGGGATCCTCAAGGAGGAGCTGCCGGGGGACGAGAATTTTGTCCAGGAGGAAAGGCGGCTCTTCTATGTCGGAATGACCAGGGCGAAAAGGCTCCTCTACTTGACCTGGGCGAGGGATTATGGGCTCAAGAGGCTGAAGAAGGTCAGCCCCTTCGTCCTCGAAGCCCTCGACATTCCCGGCATGCCGGAGGAGGTCCTCCGCAGTTCGGCGCTGGAAGAGATCCGGCGCTTCTCCCTCCGGGAGGAGGCCGGCGCTTTTCCGCTCCGCAAGCCCAGGGGAACCCTGACCCTGAGCTTCCTCCGGTTGGAGGATTATCTCACCTGCCCGCTTAAATACAGGTTCCGCCACATCCTGCGGATCCCCGTCCTCCCCCATCATGCCCTCGTGTTTGGCAGGGTGCTTCATGCGTCGGTCCACCATTTTCTGAAGAACCGGATGAAAGGGCGGACGCTTGGGGAGGAAGATGTCATCCGGGAGTACCAGAGGCTCTGGGTGAACGAAGGTTATCTCAGCCGGGAACACGAAGAGCTGAGAAAGAGGTCCGGCGAACAGGCCCTCCGTCTCTTCTATCGTAGGGAAACGAAGTCGGGGAATGTCCCTGCGCTGCTTGAAAAGAGCTTCAGATGGCAGGCGGGGAAGGTCCGGTTCACGGGGCGCTGGGACAGGGTGGACTTCGAGACAGGAGGCGCGGTGATCATTGATTTTAAGACGACCGAGGTCAAGGATCAGAAAGAGGCCGATCGGAGGACCAGGGACAATCTCCAGATGGACGTTTATGCGCTTTCGTTCCTTGAGACCGAGGGCATGGCGCCCATCGAAACACGGCTGCACTTCCTGGAATCCGACCTCGTCGGTCGGGCCCGGAAGGGCGGAAAGGAACAAGAGAGGGCCCGGGAAAAGATCCGAGAGGCGGAAGAAGGGATCAGGGCCGGGGAATTCAAGCCCCGACCGGACTGGCACAACTGCAATTATTGCGAGTTCAAAACGATCTGTCCGTCTTCGTACGCGTTCTAAACGGAGCCCCGATCATTCGGGCCCGGACCAGAAGGGCATGACCGCCCAGACGCGGTTCCTTTCCATGAGCCTCAGGGCCAGGGCGGCCTGCTTCAGCCCGGGACGCATATCGAGCAGGCTTTCCGGGGTCCGCCTCCCTAACAACGACTCCCAGAAGGTCCTTTTCTTGGGCCACACGACCAGCCTGACCTCTTCTTCCCTGGCGATCCCCGCCAGGCCTTTGGCCAGCTCGATGGCCTTCGTCAGGCCTCCCAACTCGTCCACGAGCCTGATCTCCTTGGCCTGACGGCCTGTCCAGACCCTGCCTCGGCCGACCGTGTTCACCTCGTCCTTGGTCATGTTCCGGCCTTCGGCGACCTTGGTCAGGAACTGATCGTAAGTCCAGAGGATCTCATCCTTCATGATCTTCTTTTCTTCCGGTGAGAACGGCCGGAAGGTCGAGAAGATGTCGGCTTCCTTTCCGTAGGCGAGCTTTTCGGTGGTCAGGCCGAGCTTCTCGTAAAGGG
>Ga0315279_10008122_pt1 | contig 12768 bp, 15 predicted proteins | sample YL17G06_20_MG_FD_203694 | JGI IMG/M metagenome (GOLD analysis project Ga0315279, IMG submission 203694) | Sediment microbial communities from Yellowstone Lake, YNP, Wyoming, USA - YL17G06_20 | ecosystem: Environmental > Aquatic > Freshwater > Lake > Sediment | place: USA: Wyoming | collected... | reverse complement strand
GGAGGCAACCTGTGATCCCCACCTGCCTGGAGTGCGGGTGCGGACCTCGGTGCGCGGGCGGGCATCCACCGGGTTCGAAATGGAGGCCCTGGTGGCCGCCTCGGTGGCCCTACTGACGGTGTACGACATGGCCAAGGCGTTGGACCCGGAGATGGTGATCGGGGAGATCGCGGTGCAGAGCAAGTGGGGAGGAAAGAGCGGGAAATGGGCGCGCGGGGCACGATAGTCGCGGTTTCCATCTCCACCGCCAGGGGCGAGAAGAAGCGGCCGATCCCGGTCGGCAAGTTGGAGCCCGACCACGGGCTGGCGGGGGATGGCCACGCGGGGAGCCAGAGGCAGGTCAGTCTGCTGGCCGAGGAGAGTATCGCCGAGATCAGGCGGCTAGGCCTGGAGGTGTCCCCCGGGGAGTTCGCGGAGAACCTGACGACCGAGGGGTTGATCCTTCACCTGCTTCCCATCGGGGCGCGCCTTCGGGTGGGAGCGAAGGCGGTGCTGGAGATCACGCAAATCGGGAAGGAATGCCACACCGGTTGCCGCATATTCGAGCAGGTGGGGACCTGTGTCATGCCCACCCAGGGGGTATTCGCCAGGGTGGTGCGTGGGGGCGAGGTAAGGGCCGGAGATAGCATCGAGGTGATCGGTGATGGGTAACTCCGGCGGGGCGCCCGGCCTGCGGGTGGCCCTGGTGGTGGTGAGCGACCGGTCGTCCAGGGGAGAGAGACCGGACGGCACCGGTCCGCGGTTGGCGGAAGCCTTGAGGGGCAAAGGTGTTGAAGTCTCCGAACTGGTGATCCTGCCGGATGAGAGGAAGGAGATCGCGGCCGCGCTCATCCGGTTGTGCGATGTCGCCAGTGTCATCCTCACCGCCGGGGGGACCGGGCTGGGGCCGCGGGATGTGACCCCGGAGGCGACCGCCTCCGTGATCGAGCGGCCGGTGCCCGGGATGGCAGAGGCGATGCGGGCGGCCGGCTTGCGGACGACGCCTCATGCCATGCTTTCCCGGGGAACGGTGGGAGTACGGGGCCGCTGCCTTATCATCAACCTGCCCGGCAGCCCGAAGGGGGCAGTGGAATCCCTGGAGGCGGTGTGGGAGGCGGTGCCCCATGCGGTGGCCTTGCTCCAGGAGACCGCCGCCGAGCGCAGCCACTCCCACCGTGAAGGGGCCGGTGGGGATTCCTGAAGCAACCGCCTGCCGGCGGTTTTCCCCTCACCAGGCCTCAGGGAAGGCCGCGTTCGAGAGCATCGCCTCCACCCGGGCCAGGTGCTGGCGCTCCATCTCGGCCAACCGCAGCAGCAGCTCGCGCTCAGGTCCCACCTGGTAGAGAGAGGCCCAGCCGTCATATCGCTGCACTGCCCGCCGTTCCTTGTTGGCGGCGAGCAGGAAGGCGTCGGCCGGTGACATGGTGGCGCTGAACGGGGGCGCGCCGGATGACTCCATCAGTGAGCCGACCTGGGCCGAGCCCTCCGGCAGGGGGCGCCGGCCCTCGCGGAACCCTTCCAGCAGTCGTCTATGCTCCCCCTCCGCCTCCGCCAGCGCTTGGAGCACCCCCCCAGGCCGTCGGCCTAACATAGCGGGTGGTATCGCTGATGGGGGCAGGCCAACCGAAGGTGGTGGGGGAGGGGTGAGGAAGCGTTGGATTGCGAGCGACCGCAGGCAGTTCCGGCTGGCGAATCGGGCCTTGACAACGCTCGATGGCAGTGTAGAGTCCTATGGGAAGCGTGTAGTTCTGGAGGTAGCAGCACGAGCAAGGTGTTGGCAGCCGCGGTTCTTCTCCTGCTCCTGGCTACGTGAAGCGCTCCAGGAGAAGCTGGAGGCGGCGACCGAGACGCTGGGGTGAGTTGTGCTCAGATGCGCAGGGCGCGGCGTGGCACGAGTATCGGGGTGAAGATTCCCGCCGGTCTGCGCCCGCTGACCGGCGGGCAGAGCGTGGTGCGCGTCTCCGGGGGGACAGTGGGCGAGGTGCTCGCCGCGCTGGAGGGGCGTTGGCCCGCAGTGCGGTCTCGGCTGCGGGACCAGCACGGGCAGTTACGGCCGCACGTCCTGGTGTTTCTGAACACGGAAGACATCCGCGCCAAGGAGGGAGAGAGCACTCCGGTGGGGGAGGGGGATGAGCTGAGGATCACGCCCACGATTGAGGGAGGGTGAGGGGGGCATGAGCTGAGTCTCCTTCGTCGGCCCTGGGCGGACTTGGAAGGCCTTGGGGTCTTGCCCTACGAGTCGGCGCGGCGGATCTGAATCAACTGCGCGACGATGCTTACCGCGATCTCCTCCACGGTGTCGGTGCCGATGTCGAGGCCGATGGGGGCATGGATGCGCTGGAGGTCCTGGTTGGAGAAGCCGCGGCGACGCAGCGCGTCGAACACAGAGGCCACCTTTGTCCTGCTGCCGACCATGCCGATGTAGCGGGCGGGTGTGCGCAGCGCCTCCGCCACCACCTCTTCGTCCAGCGCGTGGCCGCGGGTGATGGCGACCACATAGGAGTCCGCTCTGATCGCCAGGCGCGCGAAGGCCTCGGGGACCGAGCCGACGAACACTTCCTCGGCCCACGGGAAGCGCTGGCGGTTGGCGAACTCCTCGCGGTCGTCAGTCACCACCACGCGAAAGCCGACCAGGTCGGCGATCATCGCGAGCGGCACGGCGAGGTGGCCGCCGCCGAAGATGAACAGAGCGGGGCAGGGCAGGAGGGGATCAATGTGGGCAACGAACGGCTCCTGCACGAAGCGGGGCCGCGCCGCGCGGAGAGCTTCCTCTGCGAGCTGCGCGAGCGCAGAGTCCAGGGCCGGGTCTCCGGTGGAGCCGATCAGCTCCCCTTGGCAGGTCAGCGCCAGCTTGAGTAGCTGTATGTCGGCAGCTAGCGATGTGGCCGCGGCGGGCTCGGGCAGGAGGGTGATGAGCACGATGGGCTCGCCCTGCGCGGCCACCCCAAAGACCTCGCGGCCGCGGGTGGGCGAGATCGCCTCGAGCAGGATGGCGCAGCGACCACCGCAGATCATGCCGTCCTGTGCCGCTTGCCGCGCGTCGAGGTCGAACTCGAGGACGCGCGCGCGGTCCCCGTCCAGCACCGCGGGAGCGGCCTCCAGCACCGCCGCCTCCAGCGCGCCGCCGCCGACCGTGCCCACGATGGACGCGTCGTCGCGGAACAGCAGCTTCGCCTGGTGACTGAACGGGACAGAGCCCTCGGACCAGAGCGGGGAGGCGAGCACGGCGCGGCGGCCCTGCTGCTGGAGGCGCACGATCTCCGCGAAGATGCCGCGGCTAGTGGCCTGAGGCCGATCGGCAGAGTTCATTCTGGTACTCGTCCCTGGTATCCAGGTCGCGCAGCACCGCGTCGGAGTCGGATGCCACCTCGGCGACATCGTCGCGGTGGGCGTGGATCAGGTCGCGAAGCGTGCGGGAGTCCCTGGCCGGGCAGGCATCGAGAGCCATGATCGGCTCGCGATAGTGTGCGGCGAAGACCACGGGGTGGCCGCGCTTGCCGCCGTAGGTAGGCAAAGCGATGCCCTTCCCGAGCCGAAGCTGCTCGCTGAGCAAGTGAGTGATATCCTCCCGCCGGAGGGTCGGCTGATCGCCCAACGCGATCAGGAAGCGGTCCACCTGCTCGGGCAGCGCGGCGACGCCGACGCGGATGGAGGAGAGCATGCCGCGGCTGGGGTCGGGATTGCGGGCGACCCGCGTCCGGCGCGCCTTGCGCGCGACCCACTCAGCGACCGCCGCGTCCGCGCCGACCACGATGATGATGGGGCACAGGCCCGCCGTCTCCAGGGCAGTGATGACACACCCCAGCACCGTAGAGTTGCCGAAGGGCATGAGCAGCTTCTGGGCCCCGAACCGCCTCGATTCCCCTGCGGCCAGCACCACCGCGGCGGCCGGAGGGCGCGCTTCATCCGCCACGCTGAAGGGCCTCGTGCAGACGTTCAGGCGTGATCGGCAAGCGACGGATGCGCACGCCTACGGCGTCGAAGATGGCGTTGGCAATCGCCGGTGCGGTGGGGACGAGCGGCGGCTCGCCCACGCCCTTGGCGCCGAAGGGGCCGGCGTCCTGCTGCGGCTCGATGAGGTGGACGGAGAACTGGGGATGATCTGGCGCGGTGGGCAGCCGGAAGTCCATGAGGTCGGGATTCAGCATCCGGCCGGCCGAGTCGTAGAGGTATTCCTCGCAGAGCGCGTAGCCGATGCCCTGAGACGCCGCGCCCTCGACCTGTCCCTCCACGCTCATGGGGTTGATGGCGAAGCCGACATCCTGCGCGCATACGAGCCGGAGCACTTGCCACCGACCGGTCTCCCGGTCTACCTCCACCTCTGCCACCTGCGCGGCGACGGCAACGCCGAAGGGGAGGTCGGTGAGAGCGGCCTTGCCGGTGATCGCTCCCTGATAGCCAGCCGCGCGCTCCGCCGCCTCCGCGAGAGACAGGAAGCGCCCGCCGCGGCCGGCCACCCTCACACGGCCGCCCTTCACCTTGATGCGGCCGACGGGAACGCCCAGCTCATTGCTCAATGACTCGGCGAGCTGGCGCTTGGCATCCTCGCACGCTCGGCGCACGGCCTCTCCCACTCCGAAGAGGATGCGGCTGCCCCAGGAGCCGTCGTTGCGCGGGCTGGTGTCGGTGTCGCCCTGGTGGGCGGTGACTCGGTCCACAGGCACGCCGAACGACTCCGCGGCGATCTGGGCGAAGGAGGTGTTGGTGCCGGTAAGGTTGATGGCGCCTGTGATCACTGCGATGGTGCCGTCTTCGTTGACCTGGACCCAGGCGCTGGAGGCGCCGGCCCACACGGACCAGTGGCCCGCCGCGATGCCCCAGCCCCGCGCCTTTCCGTTCCGGGCCTGCGACCGCGCCCGGTGCGCCCAGCCGGCACGTTCCGCGGCGGTGCGGACTACCTTGCCGGCCGAAGTATAAGGCATGGAGGCGCCGCCGAGAACGGGATCGCCCTTGCGGAGCGCGTTGCGCAAGCGAATCTCCACCGGGTCGAGGTCAAGGGCGTGTGCGATGATGTCGAGTTGGCTCTCGAGTGCGAAATGGACATGGGGTGAGGTGAGGGCGCGGCGCGCGCCGGCAGGCGGCTTGTTGGTGTAAACCGCGTAGGCCTTCACATGCAGGTTGGGGATACGGTATGGTCCCTGCGCGAGCACTGCGCCGGTGCTGTGCTGTGCCCCGGGATGCGCGCCGGTGTCGAAGAGCAAGCGCGCCTGGAAGGCCACCAGGGTGCCGTCCTTCTTCACTCCGGTCTTCAGCTCGATCACCGCGGCGCCGCAGGGCTGGGTGGCATAGAAGTCGTCGCTGCGGCTCACCACCATCTTCACCGGGCGGCCGGCGCGGCGAGCAAGCTGGGCGCAGATCGGCTCCACGCACAGCGCGTTCTTCCCCCCGAAGGCGCCGCCTACAGGAAGGCCGATGACGCGAATCTTGCCGATGGGCAGCCCCAGCGCGTGGGCCAGGCCCTCGCGCTGGTTGAACTGGGCCTGGGTGGAGGTCCACACCGTGACGCGCCCGCTGGCCGGGTCAACGCTTGCCAGGCTGACGTGGGGCTCGATGAAGCCCTGGTGGACCCAAGGAGTCTCGAAGGTGTCCTCGAAGATGCGGTGGGCCTGTCGGAACCCGGCCTGGAGGTTGCCGCGCCTGACCTCGGCGACCCCGCAGACGTTCGGGAGTTTCGGGTCTTCACTCTGTTCGTGAACGGCGGGCGCGCCGGAGCGGATCGCCTCGCGGACATCGTTCACCGGAGGCAGCGGCTGGTACTCCACCTTGATGCGGGCGAGCGCGGCGGCCGCCTGCTCCGGGGTCTCCGCGGCCACCGCCGCGACTGCCTGGCCCTGGTAGCGCACCTTCCGCCGCGCCAGAACGGGCATGTCGGCCCCGTCGTCGCGGGGAAAGTCGCGCCCGGTGAGCACGGCGAGCACGCCCGGCATCCTGCCGGCCTTGGATGTGTCCACGCGGCGCATCCGGGCGTGGGCGTGGGGTGAGCGCAGCACCGCGCCCCACAACATACCCGGGAGAGTGAGGTCGGCCCCGAAGAGAGTAGCGCCGGTGACCTTCTCCACTCCGTCCAGGCGAGGGATGCGCTTGCCGATGGCTATATGCTTCATCTTCACCCTCTCCTATCAGCCTTCCCGGCAACCGCTTGCACGGCCTCTATGATCTTGCGATAGCCTGTACACCGGCACAGGTTGCCAGCGAGGGCGTGTCTGATCTCCTGCTCGGTGGGCTTGGGGTTCTGGTCGAGGAGCGCCTTCGCCGATAGGATCATGCCAGGGGTGCAGAAGCCACACTGCACTGCGCCGTGTTTCAGGAAGGCCCGCTGAAGAGGATGGAGCCGGCCCGGAGGGGCCAGCCCCTCGATGGTGGTGATCTGGTGGCCCACCGCGTCGGCGACCAGCATCAGGCAGGAAGCGACCGCTCTCCCGTCGAGGAGAACGGTGCAGGCTCCGCACTGCCCGGTGCCGCAGCCTTCCTTGACGCCGGTCAGGCGGAGGCGGTCGCGGAGCACATCGAGCAGCCGCTCGCCGGGATGGGCCAGCACCTCGTGGGTCCGGCCGTTGACAAGAAGCTGCAGCCTCTGCTCGCCGCTCATCTGCTCTGCTCCTTCTGTGGGCGCGCAGGCTGCGCGCGCCGGAGCGCCTCGCGCAGCACCCGGCGGACCAGCACCCGCGTCATCTTCCGCCGGTAGTCGCGGCCGGCCCGCAGGTCGGAGATGGGCCGGCACTCCGAAGCCGCGAGTTCGGCCGCTTCCTCCAGCAAGGCGAGGGTGAGCGGCTCTCCCTCCAGTTTCGCCTCCGCCATGGTTGCGCGCATGGGCTTCGGGGCCACCGCGCCCAGCGCGATGCGGACGCGGCGGCACTTCCGTCCGTCGGTCCGCAAGGTCAACGCCGCCGCCACGCTCACGAACGCGAGGTCCATCGCCTGTCTGATTCCGAGCTTGGCGTGGGCCGCTCCGGTGCGGGCCGGCGCTCGGGGGATGATGATGGCAGTGAGCACCTCAGCCCGCGCTAGCGCGGGGCGGTTGACGCCGCGGAAGAACTCGGAGACGGGAATCGCCCTGCTGCCGCGCGGTCCGCGGATCGCCAGCCTGGCATCGAGGGCGAGCAGCGGGAGGGCGAGGTCGGCCGACGGCGCCGCGTTACACAGATTGCCGCCGATGGTGGCGAGATTGCGGATCTGAGCCGAGCCGAAGTCTCGCGCCACCGCCACCAGCAGAGGGAACTCCGCCGCGACAAGGGCGCTCTCCAACACCTCGGAGACCCGTGTCAGCGCGCCGATGCGGATTCCACCGCGGACCCGCCGGATGCCGCGCAGATCGGAGAGGCCCTTCAGGTTGACGAGCACTTGCGGCCGCGCCTCGCCGCGCTGCATGGCCGGGATGAGGTCCGTGCCCCCGGCGAATGCGACTGCCCCGCGCCCCTGGAGCGCGCGGACCGCCTGCTGGATGGTTTCCGGCTGAACGATTTCCGATCGCCGCATGGCCCTGCCTCCTCGGTGTGCAGTTGGCTTCGAGCAGGACACCTCGAATCCTGCTGGCGAAGCTGTGTTCGCTGGCCGTGTCGTGCTCCCAGTTGTAGGTGTCGGGGGCCGATGAGACCGCTGTGAGAGCGTTCCGGCCTTGCCTTGGCTGATCCCTTCCCGTATGATCTGAGACTGCTGTGCGGCGCCGTTGGGCGCCGCATTCTCTTTGGGAGTCAGCACTGTGGAGATCTACGAGGCGTCGGTGTCGCTGATGGTAAGGGCGCTGGTGGTTAGTGCCCGCTGGGCCAGCCGCAAGCGTCGGCTTTGCTTGGAGCGGGCGTGCACGAATGCGAAGGCTGGACGGGTCGCTGAGATGGAGGCGCGGGTGGTGATGCTGGAGGATGCCGTGGCGTTCCGGGATGCGTGCGGGTGTCAAGTCGCTTTGGGACACCGCTAACAGCCCTGCAGGCTTGTCTGCGAGTCCCAGACATACTACCATAAGAGACCTCTGGGCGGCGCCTTCGGGCGCCGTTCCCCTCAGGGCTCTCAGGCCGGCTTCACGGGTGGTTGACGGGGCACGTGAGTTCACCCTCCAGAGAAGCGGAGTGCCAACGGTACAGCATGGGACGCCGCCAGAGCAAGGCTAGGGCGGTTCTGCGGCGATGAAATCACCACACACGGGCCCACTCTTGCACCCCTAGTCGGGCAGCGACCAGCCCAGGCCCTGCCAGCGGCCGAGATCATCCGGGGCGCGGCCCGTTGGCGAATCGGGGCTTCTGGTAGAGCTTCGCCTCACGCGTGGAAAGAACAGTACAGGTCTCGGCTCTCGTGCACAGGCGCCTTTGGTATCTGCTGCTCTTGTTGGCAACCGCCCTGGCGACGGCGCCAGCGGCCGCTGCGCGCGGCGATGACGAGTTTGCCGCCATAGATGGCCACGCCCTTGCCGCGCCGGCCTCGGCAACGACGTCCATTCCCGCCCTGGCCGCCTATCTGGCTGGGCCGGCAGGCGATGATCGGGAGAGGGCGCGTGCCATCTTCCGGTGGATCACCGACAATATCGCCTACGATCCGGCCCTCCGAGATCACGTTTCCGGCCCGGAGACAGTGCTGAAGTACCGCCGTGCGGTGTGCTCGGGGTACTCGGCTCTCTTCAGAGCCCTGGCGGAGGCGGCGGGGCTGGAGGCAGAGGTCATCCACGGGCACTCGAAGGGAGCCGGCTACCAGGCGGGGCGAGGAATGGAGGAGTCGTTCGAGCATGCCTGGAACGCGGTAAGGATAGGGGACAAGTGGGGCCTCGTCGACTGCGCTTGGGGCGCAGGATGGCTGGATGGTGGTGGTCGCTTCGTTCCCCGCTTCACAAGTCACTACTTCCTGACTCCTCCGGAGATCTTCGTGGACGACCATTTCCCGCAGGATGCCCGCTGGCAGTTGCTCGACCGGCCCATTTCCCGAGAAGAGTACTTCAGGCGAGTGCAGCGGCGCTCGGCCTTCTTCGAGCACGGGCTGCACTTGGTGAGCCGAGATTCCGCCCGCATAGAAACAGACAGCTCGGTGTCGGTGGTCATCGGCGCGCCGGAGGAGACGATCTTGACCGCGTGCCTCTTCCGAAACGGCCGGGAGCTGGACACGCGCTACACCTTCACTCAGCGAGAGCCGGAAGGGTTCATGATTCGGGCGCTCTTGCCGGAGAGGGGCGACTACCTCCTACGGGTCTATGCCGCGGAGAAGAGCCTGCCCGACGGCGGGCTCGACTGGGCATTGGAGTACGCGATCAGGTCCAGCGGCGGGACGAGCGAAGGGGAGTTCCCGAAGACCTACGGCGCCTTCCTCGTGCGCAACTGCCACCTCGAAATGCCTCTCCTGGGGGTTCTGCGCGCACACACTGCCGTCTCCTTCTCGATCACCGTTCCGGGCGCGGAGGATGTGGTTGTGATGAGCGACCGAGCGGCCAAGCGTCTCAGCGCGCGGGGCAACTGCCGGTTCGCGGGGGACGTCCCAGTAGGCGAGGCCGATGTGCTGGTGTTGGCCAGGTTCTCCGACGGCAGACGCTACGAGGGGCTGCTGGGATACAAGGCGGCTGTCAAACGGCGGTGAGACACCGCTGACAACCCGGCCGGCTTGTCTGCGAGTCTCAGACATTCGACCATAGGAACCCTTTGGGCGGCGCCTCCGGGCGCCGTTCCCCTCAGGGCCCTCGGGCCGGCTTCGCGGGCGGGTCACAACGACACGAGGAACCGGCCCCGTCCCTTCCGGGACGCGGCGATGAGTTATTGGACAGCACGCCTTCTGCGCCCAGCGATGGTCAGTATCCGGGCGCTGATTGGCCGGCCCGCGGCCTCCGTCCGCGCACTACTGCCACTGTACGTTGAAGATGACGTCGCGCGCTCGCTGGTGATCGGGCGCGCCCCCTAGCTTGGCCAGAGGCGACGTCCGAGGCCGGTCCCTGTAGAGTGCTCGCAGCGGCTTGTTGAAGTGAGCCAGGAAGCACCTTTCGCGGGTGCGCCGTTCTGGCTGGTTGCCCCCCTGCAGGGTCCACCGATCATCGCCGTCGCATCGAGGGTCCGCGCCAATCGTGCACGCGCTGTCTCCTGGACGGCGTAGGGACTGGCAGAGGCTTCGGCAGCGGTCGCGCAAGCTCTGCCGTCCGTACCGAACTACGCTCGCAGTGGCTGCATTCGCGCCCTGGTCCACACTGACTCCGCAGAATGGGTAAACAAACTCGCACTGAAGATGGTTCCAGGGCGGGACCGGCGAGAGGGGAACACGGTACGGCCTGGACCAGTACTCCAAGAGGTCACTGTAGAGCAGTAGCCATCCGAGAGGGTTCTCATCAGCATCCGCGAGGGGAAGGAAGGGATGTGAGTTCCTCTCCTCACACCAGTCATGGGTGAGCACGGCCTGGGCGGCGAGCTCGTACACGAGCTGGAGCAGGAACCTGTCGCGCGGGCTGGCATGAACCATGAACTCCTTCGCCTCCTCGCAGGCAGCAAGGAGCCAGACAGCGGCCAGAGTGCTGTGATTGCGCGCGCAGTGCTCTTCCATCAGTTGGCGCAGGGGCGGGGTGTCCTGCGTGAGCCCAGCGAGGGCCCAGGCAGTCATATCGACCTCTCGGGGCAAGGTGGCATCGGCGTCCTGGGCGGGAACATCAACGCTCTCAGGGGAAGTCGCTTCCCTCGCGACCCATTCGACGTAGTAGCCTGCTAGGCTGTTCGCGAACAGTTCCACCGCTGAGTCGGGGATGGAGTAGGCAGTGACCGGCCACCGGCCGCGCCGGAAGATGTCCATGCCCGCGTTGACTGCGTCGATGCACTGCGCGATGTCGTGCGCACAGGAGGCGAGGTACCAAGCAGCCCAGATGACCTCCTCTTCCTCCTGCCGGGTCAACCAGAAAGGTCCCTCACCCGCCGCACTGGCATCACGGGACAGCCGATCGTGGAACCGAGCCAGCGGACCGTAGGGATTGGCGGGGTGGAAGACGGAGTCTCGGACGATAGGCAGGAGACCCTGGCTGTCAAGCAGTTCCGCGCCAGTATAGCAGACGGCCAGTGGATGCGTGACGTGTTCACGGTAGAAAGGAGCCCGAGGATCGGCGTGCAGCACGATGGCGGAGTCGACTTGGGCGTCCAGCGCGTCAAGCAGTCGAGGGCAGAGTGCTTCTGCGACGTCCCAATACCCCAGGAACAGGGAGCCGTCAACCTCGCCGCGGACGTTCTCCGGCAGGCGATCCCGTAGATCGTATAGCCGTCTGACCATGCGGAGGACCCGATCATCAACTCGCGAGGGATGGCCCCAGGGCCACGAGGCCGCAAGTGCACCGCCCAGAGTGCCGATTCTTCGCCAGAGCCTGGGCGCGAAGTCGGCCCTGGAGCGCACGAAGTCCAGATAGCAGAACCTGGCACTGAAGCTGACGGGGCTCACGCTTTCCGACCCCCTTGATTCTCAGCGGTGCCCTCCTCTCGTACCGGAGCTTGCTTCGCGGAATCGAGATCGGGTGAGACCATTGCGGCCCAGTCGTCTCCCTTGGGCAGAAAAAGCGTCTCAGCGCTGCGGAGAACATCAACCCACGTGGACGCCTCCGCATCGCCGGGAACCAGTACTGGTTCGGCGCGAGAGCGGTCTTGCACCTCCTTGTCGAACCACTGACAACCGACAACTTCACGAAACCACTTCTCGCCAAGAACATCGAAGAGTCTGAGTTCCGGCTCAGCCTGGTTGAACACCTCAATCCGCATTAGGTCGGCGAACACCAACTGCTTCCGGACATCCTCCAGTTTCACCCGGGCAACCCCCGCATTGTCGAACGCGAGGTCTTGAAACCGCACGAAGGAATACTTGAACCCCGATTCGATATGCTTGTCCAGGTAAGCCTCGTACCGAGGGGCTAGCAACGCCTTATCCACCTTGATGTCCAACTGAGCCTCGCCCCCTGTCCGAAGGCGGTCGATAGCTGTCTTCGCTCCGCCGGCGAACATATTGAGCACCAACATCGGTCTCTGTCGCCCTGGAAGCTGCCTCAGTTCGGCTATGCCTGGTGGGAGCATCATGTGGAGTTGAGATGAAAGAGCGCGGATATCGGCCATGAGTGGGCTGACCACCATGACCGCCCGCGCATTGCCAACATCCAAGCCATCCGCCCTATCGAACCTGCGGCTGAGCGTCCTCTGCCAGATCAGGCGGGAGAGCCCGTGCATACCGGGTGACATGTCGAGAACGAAGTCGGTGAAGCAACCGGACGCCTCTATAGTAGGGGCCCCCTTGCCTGAGCCCTTGTGCGGAACGATCTCAACCACCCACTGCTGGCCCTCCGGCGGTTTCATCACGAGGACCCGCAGGAGCTGCATCAGGCGCCGCACCAAGTACTCACCTTGGCTGGTCGAGAGAAAGGCGCTGACGTAGTCGCCTCGGTTCCCCTGGTGCGACGTCAGATAAGGAACAGGAACTTCCTTGGCGCCTCCCTGAACGTCAACGGGGATCCTCCCGAGTCTCACTGGGACGGCGAAGCCTGAAGGCTCGAGGTATCGGTCGTACTCGGTCAGCAGCTTCAGAAGATCCGTCAGCTCCGCCTCCCGCCCGATCTCAGCGAAGGTCTCTCCTCCGAAGAGGTCAAGATCGAGCAGGCAGACTCTCTTGCCTGTCTCCTTCAGGCGGGCAGCCAACGTCAGCGCCAGTGTAGTCTTACCAACTCCGCCCTTGATGGAATGGAACGAGTAGAGGTTCACCGGCTCTTGTGCATCGCACACGGCTTCACCCCCTGAGCCGTACTGTAACATTCCTGCACAGCGCCTGCATGAGAGGGTCGCCTGTGAATACCTGGTTGGCTAACTCAGCAAT
>Ga0315279_10008120_pt1 | contig 12768 bp, 17 predicted proteins | sample YL17G06_20_MG_FD_203694 | JGI IMG/M metagenome (GOLD analysis project Ga0315279, IMG submission 203694) | Sediment microbial communities from Yellowstone Lake, YNP, Wyoming, USA - YL17G06_20 | ecosystem: Environmental > Aquatic > Freshwater > Lake > Sediment | place: USA: Wyoming | collected... | reverse complement strand
GTCTTTTCAGCGACGCGAGTCATGAGATGGTTACAGCGGTTCTCCCATTCTTCCTCGCAATTCTCGGGGCAGGACCGGCAATTTTGGGTCTGATAGAAGGGTTTTCCGACGTTTCGTCAAGCCTCGTAAAGTCTTTCTCGGGATATTTGAGCGACAAAATTGGACGAAGGAAGCCTCTGCTAAACATTGGTTACGCTTTAACAGGCATATTCACACCCCTAATAGCATTGACTACTTCGTGGTCTCAAGTGCTCGTCTTAAGGATTAGTGCTTGGACTGGAAGAGGAGCTAGGGGACCACCAAGAGATGCTTTACTGGCAGATTCCGTTTCTCCAGAAGCCACCGGAAAAGCGTTCGGTTTCCACAGGACAATGGACACATTAGGCGCTATTATCGGACCAGCTTTAGCCCTATTCTTTCTAACTTTTCTAAATTATCGCCAGATAATTGCAATATCGGCAATCCCCGGTTTAGCAGCGTTGCTAATAGTCCTTTTCTTTGTACGTGAAGTCCGAAAAAAACCATCGCCGGACACTCTGATTGTCTCGGCACATGGCGGCCTCGTAGTGAAGGACAAAGGATTTGTCACGTCGATCAAGACGCTTCCGAGGTCTTTTAAGCTCTTCCTTGTTGGCGTAGGTGTTTTTGGGCTGGGAAATTTCGCCAACAGTCTTTTCACTTTGAGAGCGCAAGAGGTTTTGGCTCCAAGGGTTGGCGCGTTAGAGGCTTCGGCTATTGCTGTGGGACTGTACACTTTACTGAATGTTGCCTACGCAGTTTCTTCGTTTCCCATAGGTGCGTTGAGCGATAAAGTCGGCAGAAGGAGAATTCTTGCAATTGGCTATTTTGTCTCGGCTGTAACCTGTCTGGGTACGGCTCTTCTCACGGCTGACTTTTTGTTTTTGGTTCCGATCTTCCTCTTGGCAGGCTTTTTCACGGCAATCACGGACACTATTGAAGGAACTGCAGCAGCCGATTTACTGCCAACTGAGTCTAGGGGAACGGGTTTTGGCGTACTGCAGACGGTTAACGGCATTGGCGACTTTGCCTCTAGCGCAGTAGTTGGGGTACTCTGGGCTCTCATATCACCCCTAATGGCTTTTACATATGCAGCCATCCTTTCAGCCGCAGGAGGAATCATTCTACTCTATCTGACTCGGGGAAATCACCCGCTAAAATAAACTGATAGACAAAAGGCAAAGCGCGCGCCAGGCTCGAAGGAGTGGTTTGACTGCGCCAACTGCGACATAAACAGCGACGCAAAGACAAACGTGTTAGACTGCACAATACTGTCCAACAGCTTTGGTCAAAGCTGGACCTGAAAACCCCCAATCCCCACCTATCCCCCGCTTTTTCCAGAACAGGTAGACCTTCGTCTGCATCAGGAACCCGCAGATCCTTATGAGGTTGCCCTATTTCCGCACACGATGGAGACGGCTCCCGCAACTCAGTCTTCAGATGGACGATATCTCCAATAGGCATTATGTTTTGAAGGTTTATGAAGGCATATGGAGGAATCCTCTGGCTATTTTCGCTCTAGCTTGAAGACAACTGGTCTTAACCCGTCTCCGCAACACCCTACTGCAACTCCAGGTTCATCATACCACTCGCTGAAGTTGCCATTTGACTTGAGCGTTACAACTGCAAAGAAGATTGCGTCCCAAGCATAAGGGCAAAACCCGCTTGGCATGCTGTCATCAACATAGAACACCTGCCCTTCTTTGAAGATGGGGCATGGACCACTATACTTTGCCTTGACTGGAGGATCTTTGAATACCTCTTTAGTGTCAAACCGTTTGAGCACCGTGATCTTTATACGACCCGCTTCCTTATCCAAACAAATACCTCACATACTTCATAGTTTTGCTTTGCAGCTTTCTTATGGCTTGTGGAAGAAACTCCAATCCAGATATCAGTCGTCTAATGACCGTTTGCTCCCGCAAAACCCCTCTTTTTCCTTTAGGTAGTTGCTCTAGCGAGTGCAAGACATTCCTCCTCCTTTTGAATGAACAAAGCCCAAGTTCTTGACGCGCTTGTGCTTTGCTGACTAGAGAATAAGGTTAGCCAGCTCGTATGCTTCCCGTTCTTCCTGCAGTCTCTGAATCTGCTCTTGCAGTGTGCTTCTCTTCTTTTCTGATTGTGTTTTTTCCAGTTTCTTGCGTAGCTTCAAGATTTGTTGGTCGATCTCTGTTACGAGGCTTTGCATGGCCTGTTCTTTATACTCGCTCAGAAGCTGCTGAATTTTCCGTCGTTCCCATCCGTTGCGATATAAGGGCCGATCTTGTTCAAGGCTAAGCCAGTAGGGGAGTATAATTTTCCTTGCGACCCCTTCATGGTTGTTGTACACGATCTGGTCTGTAGCATCACAGGAGACACATTTTAGCCAAATCCAAGTGCTGTCTTTTTTGACGAAAACAAACCGGTGTCTGTGTCGCTTGACCTCCAACACGTGGTCAATGTAATCCTTGAAGGTTTCCTTAAGGTTGGAAAACTCCTCAGCAGGGACGTTTTGAAAGCCGAAGACTTTGTAGAACCCGAAGTGGATATACCAATCAGGCCGTGGAGACTTGTTCTTGTATCCTGTTTGCAGTTTGGCGGCAGTTTCCCTAGTCAGTCTAAGGAGCCGACTATTATAATACCATAGTTCACGTCTTTTTCCCTTGACAACCGTAGCTTCAAATCTTGCCAATCTTTCAACCTCCCTTATATTGACTGCCCGAAAAAACGCATAGCGCGCGAAACTAAAATGCGTTGATTTTGTTGGAAAACCTTAGAATTTGACCTAAGGTGATGCTAAGATTTGATTTCTTAGCTGTTTTTGTATTCCACAGATCCAAGATTCTCAAATGGATAGACGACGGCGACGTCATTGGCGTTTTTCCTTATGCTACAGGACTACCTAGACTAGTTCTGATCAATCGAACGAAACTCGACAAGTGGAAGAGGAAAAGAAGAAACAGTGAAAGAGCGGTGCGGGCGCTGAATCTGGGCAAAATAGAAAGAGAGATTAAGAGAGATAGCTCAAGTCTAGATCGTGAGGAGGGCACCTGAGTTGCCTGCAGTGAATGACCTTGACAAACTTGGTATCGACGCTTCAGGTCCCTTGGTAAGAGTTGTGTTGGACCATCCCTCATCAAGATCGTCTGAGTCAGACGAGAGAATTTGGAACAAGATTGAGGCTTACTTAACTGAAAATAAGATTATGTACGCTTGGCTGGATCCTGCTAGCGCGCCAGAAGGTGGAATGATCGTTTGGCTCCCGGAGGTCAATGTGCACGGTGATTACCCTGAAAAGAATGAGGAATTGATGAAGATCTCCAATCTTGGCGCTTTTCTCTTTGAAAAGTTGAAGTTGCACAAGGGTTGTCTTCATTTTACCTTTACAGAAATCGGAATTAGTGGAGATGGGAAATGCCACGAAACGTGGGAGGCAATTGATGAAGTGTGTTTTGAAGAGCTTACAGGGCAGACTCTCCCGCCAGAAGCGAAACCCAGAAACCTAGAGGAGTCTATCAACGGCTTCCGGGAACAAGCGAAGGAAAAATAGGACTTCTGAGCTTGGAAGGTGCCGGTCTAGGCTTGAGTTGGCGGTCCCGGTTCGGTTATTGGACTTGTTTGTTTTGTCCAGCTAAACTCTGGCGCGGGCGCTTTGCGCCCTTTCATTTCTTTTTTCATTTATACTGTTAGTCATGTGTTCGGTGGGAATCCGTACAGCCCTCAAGAAAAGCTTAGGTTCATCTGCTAAGATTCTCCAGGGTAACCTTAGTTTTTAGTTTCGCGCGCAGCTATGCTAGGTCGCCAGCTGGCGCGCCTCACAGAAAACCCGCAACCGCGACAAAACTAAACGGTTGCTGTATAAATCCTCTGACACGGGTTCTAGCCCGTGTTTCGGCCTACCCAAACGGCAAAAAGCCGCGAGCCAGGATAGGCCAACCCACCCGAGAAAAGGTGAGCGGACAATGTGTCCTCTTCAGAGAGTTTTGGCTCATCAAGGCAAAAAAGCCTTGGAAAGACATCGGTGAGGCCAGCCCTTCCACATGGATCGCCAGATGACCTCGCCGGCATACAAAAACGGGCGTCAAACGTTGCTCAGTAGACTTTCACGCCTTCCGATTCCAAGAATTTCTTATACTGGTTTTTGTGGTCTTTACTGCAAAACTGATAGAGAACCTCAATCGCTTTTTCCTTGATTCTTAGTCGTTTCGGAGCTTCAAATAGGCCGGATAGTATTTCTTTTTTGAATTCTTCGTTTGGGGTAGGCAGAATCAGTTGAATAGCGAAATCTTCTGCCTCTATTTGTTTTCTGCACCATGCACAACGTGGCTTGGTTTCATTGTTCACTGTTTTTCACCTTTTCTAAGTCGCAAATGGCTTTCTTAACACTTCTGAATTTATGCTTCATTGTCCCAAGAACTAATGTATTCTGACTTCTTCGCGTTGCTAGTTATCTCCGCAATGGTTGTAATTGTAAGTCCTCCCTCAAGCATTTGTCTAAGTTCGTTGAAACATTTTTTTGTTTTTTCAGGCGGCACAAGAAGAACTATTAGTCCAGTCGAGTCGCAAGCCATCACGAGTCCAAATCCTCTTTGACATTTAGGGCAATCTACTACGAGTTCTGCTATACTGAAATTTTCGTCTGCTATTTTTTCGTGAATTTGCTTTAAACAGTCCCCGCTGATAAGCAGAGTTCCACATCGCAGACAACGAACATCATTCATTTTCCCAGCTCTCTATCCATCAACACATCCAGGATCGCAGAAACGATGTTCACTGACACGCCAATACTCCGCGCTTCATAAAATGCGTGGTAGACCTCATCGACCCCTTCGGGCGGAATAAGGCAAGCTATCCAACCAGTACAATCACTGACCGAAACAAGTCCCCAACGGTAGTTGCAATGGGGACAATCAACAACGCTTTTGCTCATTCCACTAGAATGCACTAAATTAGCAACGTCCTCTTCATCGAAAACCATTTCGCCGCACTTCCTACACAACAAAGGTTTATACATCTTTTTTCAAGACCTCCAAATTTTTAGGCGTGCGTTTCCCAACAAAAAAGAAGAGCTAGTGAACAGCAGTGTCTGACGGGTTCAGGGTCTTTCCTCCTGAGAGCTCTTTCTCGATTCGTTGCGTGAGTTCTGCCACGGGAATTCCGAGGCGCATCAGGTTTCTGATTGCTTCATGCAGCGTCGGTAAGCCTTCTGGTTGGACAGGTATTATGGTCCAGCTTTTTCGGTCTGACGCGATGACGAAGCCCCAAAGCGTGCAGCATTTTTCACATGAGATTAAGGCTACTGCTGTGCCTACGCTATCTGTTTTGTAGGTTTGTTGTGTCAGCTCTCGCACGTGATCCGGCGGCATTAACTCGTTTCCACATTTCATACAGCATATTGGATGATAAGGCATTTTTTTCTCAACCTCCTTTAGAAGATTTTTTTTGAAATTGAGCCTTTATTGGCGAATCAAGTTCCGGTTTTTCTGTTTTGTGAATTCGTGGTTATGGATTCTGGCTTTGGTTTTCTTGCTGTTTTTTGTTCTTTTGGGCTTCTGTTTAGACGGCGGTTTTTTGGGCTTGAATGTTACCTGTTGGTTTCTTGTTTGTTTTTCGCGGTTTTCCGCTTTGTTGTTTTTGGGGGGAGTTGGTGGTTGTGGGGTGAAAGCGTGGAATTTTCAGGCAAACATAAGGGTTTGATGGTTGTGGGCGAGTTTTTGGTGTTTGGGAAAGCTTTGTTGACGTTGAGGGTAAGGAGGTAGTTGAAGAGTGGCTGTTTCCCGTCTTCTTGGTTTTCTGGGAAAGGTTTTCTTGGTTGTGGGAAAGGTTTTGGTGCGAGTGGGAAAGAATTTGATGGTTGTGGGAAATCTGGTTTATGGGGAAAATCGGTGAGAGTTAGAGAATGTTGTAGGTTAAGGTGGTCGTTTCCCGTGGTTTCGGGAAGGTTCGGGGACGCTTTTCCCCATTATTTGATTCAATTTGCCATGAAAGGCTCGATAAATAGAGTTGCGAGGTCTTTTAAAGTTTTACAGTTTTTTGCAGTCTTGAGGGTTGGAGGGGTTTCCTTCCGCATCTGCTTTTTTCCTCTTTTGCAGTTCCTCCATCATGCTGAGGGCCCCAAAGGCGAGGTTTGAGCATAGAACGCCCATTGTTTTTCTTAGAATGCTTTGTTTATCTGCATAGGCGAACTCTGAAGAATTTGCAGGCTTTTTAAAGGCTTGTATTCATAGCGTGCTGGATGTCTTACCGACCCCGTGATAGAATATGGCGAAAACCAAAGAGAATCAAGCAAAACCGCGAAAGAAGAATGGATGCACAGTTACAAAGCTGGTGTTCTGTGGAAAGCCGAATTGTAGTAAATGCCCGCATGGACCTTATACCTACCACATCACTAAGAGCAAAGGCAAACAAGTTTGGCGCTACCTTGGTCGGGCGAGCTGAAACTTCACGTTTTCAACATCCGAACTTTTGTCTACCCAGATTCTGCGGAAAAGCTCGTGAAACCGTCTTTCCCATTGCCCTTGTTGTTCTCGTCTTGGACCCCCTGCAGCTTCGTCGCCCAAAAAGTCTTGCACAACAGTCTCACGTCGATTAAGGCGGATCATTTGGCTCTGATTTCGTTTGGCAAGATGTTAACAGGGGTTGGTAAGATTGAGTTAAGAAGCGGACTTGCGGACTAGGACAAAATATCGCAAAGAGAGAAAAACCAGCAAAACACGAAAACAAGAGAAACACAAGAAACGAACAAGAAACAAACGAAAACGAATCAACAGGCCTACGGGCAAGAAACAGGCGCAAACAAGAGAAGACCAAAAACAAACGAAGACAGACCAAACCAGAAGAACAGGGCAAACCCGAAACGAACAGACAAAAACCAGAAGAAAAGGGGAAACACAGAACAAAAACAGAGAAAGGCAGACCAGAAAACAGAAGAAACCAAAACAAGAGAAAACAAGACCAACAAAACCAGAAACAAGCGCAGAAAAAGGGAGAGAAAAGAGAAAACAAACAGAAAACAGAAACAGGAAAAGACCATCAAAAAGACCATCAAATTAAGCCGATTTAAATGGGAAAAAGAGGACCAAAGAAAAAAACAGGAGACGGGTGATAGATGCGGGATTTTTCGCAAGTTGTGACGCTTTGAAACAAAACCAGAGTAAAAAGCGACAACTACAAGCGTTCGTAGCAGTCTGAACAAACGCTTCTTCTGGGCTTCACAATTCTCTCAAGAAGGAATTTGAGCGCGCATGCTTGTTCCGAAATTGGCCAATAATGGTTTTAAATCCGTTTTGTATAATTGAATTATGGACTTGTTTGAAGAGCGCGTTCTGGCCGTGCTCAACGATGGCAACCCCAGGGTTTTCGCTCAACTTCTAGACGAAGTGGGTTTCGGTCGCAACACGCTGAAACTGCGCCTCAAGCGCCTAGTTCAAGTAGTACGGTACTTCGCCCTCTTTGTTTTCCCCCAAAAAGTGCTTCTTTTCTCCAAAGACCCAAGGCAAACCCTAAACCTCAAGCTAAAGCGCCAACACGCGTGTATGCATTCTTAATATATAATGCGCAGGCACCATGATTTAAAGATTCTGAGGCAGCGTGCGGGTGCGTAAGCGCGCGTTAAGGATGAACCAAGAACCAACAGACGCCTCTTAATCAACCATCTATTCTTTTTCGGATGACTGTTTCCTGTTGATGATATAGAGTCTAGCACGCCCAACATTCCTTGAAATCGTCACTTTTCCAGCTTTTTCCAATCCCCAAATGTACTTGCTAACTGTATTTCGGTGAATCCCTGTTTTCTTGGCAATTTCCTCTATTGAGAGATCGCGAGGATACTCCGACCCTAAACATTTAAGAATTCTTTGTTCCGGACTCTGGCTCATTGCTGTTCACTGAGGTTGTGTATTAATCCACAAGGTTCATATAACTGTTTGCACATAATTGTTGTGGACCAATGCACACTATTAATGAAGAACACAGAAACACACCATTAATCATTAAACGGGAGGGATGTGAATGGGATATCTGAACAAACTATTATCGCTCCTGAAAAGACAGGGTAGCGAAGAAAATCATCCTGTAGTCTTCTTGAAGCCGCCGACTCCTCCAGATTTTATCATAGTATCTCCGCCAGAACAGTCTCAAGCCGCAAACGAGCCGATCAAATACGAGGAAATAACTCAAGCAAACGATGAAGAACAATGCGAGGAACCAGTGCCATTGCAGACGTTTCATGCTGCCAACGTTGAAGTAGCCAGAGAGAAAGCTGCCCAAAAAGGCCATCTAATCCTATTCAAGGAGTATGAGCGTTGGGACTTGCTTTGCCGACCGAGAAACGTATATTGGTGTCTAACGCGAGAATGCGCCCTAAAACTTCTACGGCTTGAATCTGACATGAAAAACGAGCAGGAATTCACGCCTGAAGAATTAGTGATCCTGAGGGACTTGACACTAAAAGGATGGGTAAAGCGGCTACAGAACGGAGGAGTACATTACCATGGCCTTAACCGGAGAACAGCCATAATCCTTCAGAAGCAAATGGGAACGGCGCGACATCAGACCTTTTGAAAGACAAAGACATACTCGTGTTTGAAGATGAAGAAGCCTCCTTTCAGCGCCCTATAGTTCCAAAGGTTCTCCTGCCCGATTTTGCCCCGGTTTCCCTCGATGTTTTTTACAACTATACCTTTGAGCCGGAACACTCCTGTATCAGTAACCGCTCTAAGACTTTCGAATGCTAAGGGGACGTATTCGCCATTCGCATAGTAGTCGCCCATCACCAGTATCAAATATCGGTTTTCTTCCAGTAGCTCAGCGAAATTCCCTACAACCCGCCTGAACATCTGCAAGAAAGCTTCGAGTGAAGGAGCATTTGACAAGTCACGCGGGTCATTGCTGAAGGGAATTATGTTGTAGTATGGCGGATGAAGAATAATCAATTGAACCTGTTTAACGTTGTGCGCAGCTAGAATAGCTTCGACTCGCCCTCTAGCTTCAACAGAAGTGCTGTCGCCAATAATGGTTTTGGCAAAAACTCGCTTGTTCGTTTGTGTCCTCACAAGCCAATTAGACCAAGCTACCACTCTTGGAGCAAGCTCAACTCCAACTCCATTCCTGTTCTGTTGCTTGCACGTGATTAGAGTCGTTCCACTTCCAGCGAACGCATCAAGAACCCAATCCCCCTCTCGAGTAAATCGGATTAGAGCTTGATAGGGAATTTGAGGAACAAAATTACCCCAATATCGATTAGTGTGAGCGCCGGTCTTCTCCCGATTCTGAATAATCCACAAACTGTAGAGAAGAATCCCCTTTTCAGGGATCTCTTTGTCCCAGTTGCTTAGGTCTAAGTCGTTTATCTGTTTGCGCGGTTGCCTTCGAGATGTCGGTTGGACGAGCAATCCCACTATTCTATTGTTTCATCCTCTTTTAAACTCTTCACAACTGCGCAAAAAATACGCATGCGCTGGTTTCCATCTTTAGAAACGTTTAGTGTTTGGATTGCCCACATGATTACAGGCGAAACCCATGCTCAAAAGCCAGAAAGGACCTGGTTCTGAAGCGGCAAAGCCCGCCCCCAGCATTCACAATTCGAATTCGATGCCTGGAGCTCTCGCCTTATAGCCAATTTGCCATTCTTCAGTTCTCTTATTATTTCCCATTCATTATCGCGCGCGGTCAGTCGATTGTAACGCCTGTAACGCCTATGTGGTGCTCCGTCCCTTTCACAAGGTACTTAGATTTAACCTTGGAGAAATACCGGGTGATAATGGAGCTTCTTTCAGCCAAGGCACCCTAAAACAGGCTTCGGAGAACGAGGCGAATTTGTTCTTTCCATTCGACTTTGCGATAAGAGAGAGACGGAGTTTTCATTCAATGTCTGGCAGAAGTGGGTAACCGATGATTAACTGTCTCGTTTCTGTAGGCTTTGTAGTTGTTTCTTCCTGCTTGGAATGGTTTGACCTTAAAAAGATTTAAATTATGCACTTAAATACATAATATTATGCACTTTGAACAACTGACGAAAACTTCGATCGAAATACTGGTACATTTAACCTCAAAGATTCGCGAAAGCTTTACTGTGCGACAGATTGCGCACGCTATAGGGCAAGATTACAGAATCTCGCATGTAATGACCATGCGTCTAGCAAAGCAGCAGTACATAATTGCAGAGAAGAGACGGCCAGTCACATACTGCAGGCTCAACCTAAAAGGCAACTCTTCACTTCTGGCTTACATAGAAGGAATCCGCGTCAATCGCTTCTTCGCTAAACATCGTGACTTAGAAATCATTGTAGGCGAGTTACTGTCAAAGATTGCTTCGCCTTTCTTCACCATGATTCTCTTCGGCTCTCATGTAAGGGGGACCGCATCAGAAATGTCTGATTTAGACATCATTTTTGTCATCCCTGACAGGAAGTTTGAGAAAGAGGTAACGTCAGCGGTCGGTTCTGTCGAGCATATTAGCCCAATAGGCATCCATGAGATTGTACTAACAAGCGACGAATTCATGGATCTTTTAAAGCAGAAGACACCCAATGTTGCTTGGGAGGCTGTCGATAACCGAGTTGTTCCGTATGGGGCACAGGCGCTCTTCAAAATGCTGGAGGCAGTCTTATGATTGACAAAGAACGGCTCAACGAAGCGAAGAGAAACGTGAAGCTATACATGGACGATGGATTGTTGAGGCTTGGTGACAACGATGCACCTAGATTCGTCGACTTTTTCATGGCTAACGCTGAATCTTCTCTGCGTACTGCCTCAATTCTGCAAGAAATATCAGATGAGAACGCTCTGAAAGAAACTTTGAAAGTAGGTATGGATTTCGAGTCCTACCTGTGGGTAATCGTGTCTTCGTATTACGCAATGTTCTATGCAGCAACGGCGATCTTGGCAAAGCAGGGTGTCAGAGCTACAGGTCAAATAGTGCACAAGGTTACGGCGGATGCGCTCATACACTTTTTTGGGTCGAATGAAAAGCTTGCTAAACTGCTTGAGCAGTACGAAGAGGCACAGGCTGTTGGGTTGGAACTAGTTGGGCGAGAAGAACTGATGAAAAGGATGCAGAAAAAAGCCAATGAGTTGATCATATCCTATGAAGGCGAGCGTAAGAAGCGGAGCAAGTTCCAATATGATATCGGAGTCCAAGCAAAAAGAGGATATGCGCAGACTTCGCTCGAACGGGCGAAGGATTTTGTGTTCGAGATACGCAAGCTCATCTAGTCCTGAGTGAGATTTCCACTTTTAGATTTTAGCGCGCGCTGCGGTTTCCCAGAGGAAGAACGTTTGCAGCACGGAAAGACCGCACTTGAATAGACGATCACAGGAAATGCCTGTACCCCTTCATGTACGCATGCCTCTAAAAGCAAACGCAGCTGCGGAGTTCCCCAATACTCAATAGGAGAATTTTCAAGGAATTTTCAACGCTCCGCAGCAGGTAGAAACGATCCCAAACCCGCAATAAAAACATTGTTTCGGAGGGCCCTCACTGGTGAGTTTTCTTAAAGAAAGATCCATAGTTTTCTTGGATGGCCTCAACGCGCGCACCCTGGCGGGTTTTCGTCAATCCTTCTCTGGATTGAGGTAGGGTTCGAGCGTGCCTCCTGTATCGCCTAGTTTTGCATCTTTCTTCGATGTGATTTTGTCCAGTTCAGTGAACCAGCTATCTATACGTGTCCCCCTGCCTTTCAGGAAATCCAGCGTCGTTTGGACGACGTTGGGGTCTGTCCAGTTCAGGATTCCTTTGAGGTAATCCCAAGCCCGGACGTATGGGCCTTGTCTGCAGACGAGAATGATGTCGTAGAAGAAGTTGCCGCCTCCTACGCGAACGCTGGATACGTAGGCTTGCTTGTTTCGCTGGCTCTCAAATTGCTGTTTGAGTCTTTGCAGGTAGATTTTCAGGCAGTCCTTGTATCCCTCTACTTCTGACCAGCATTGATCGCCGAAGAATCTGTCCAGAGACGCTCCTGTGCGTTCATCTCTTGTCCTCGGAACACTCGAGGTCGGAAACAGTATCAGCACATCTGCATTGGCTCTTAATACCGTTTCAACTGTTTTCCAGGAGGCATTAAACCCCGCATTGTCCACAAACACTAGGTTGTGAGCTTTGTCTTCTGTGAGAAGTGCGGACTTGACAAGTTCATTGCAATCGCCCTCGAGGACTTGGAATTTTCCTTGCAGTTTGGCCGTTCTCTGGTTTAGTGCATCGCATCTTCCGCCATCCTTCTCTATGAAGACGTAATCCGTGAATTGTGTACGTGCGAAGAAGTAGGGAATGAATGCAGAGCCCACCACCACATCTTTGGTTTCCTTGACTTCAGTCGTTCCTGCACCGGCCAGAAGGTCTACGTATCGATATTTCAGGAAGTGTTTCGGGATTATTGTCGTGTAGACGTAGACCCATCCGCTGAGCAACAAGAGCTTTACTATTGACCAGAGGTGCCCCCCATAGTGAAGGTTACTTGTGGAGGCGATTTCGTTTGAGAACTCCACAAGCCTCCTCACCTTTTCGGTAAGCCAGTCCACGGTCTGCTTGTTGCTTGTTCTCATCATCAATCATTTTCCTAGAGTTTCAAACCACGCGTGCCTGATGGTTTTTTTCACCACGAGGGTCGTCTTGGACAATGCATCAATCAGTTTGAGGGTCTTTTCTTGTGGAGGCTCGGCCAGTCTATGGTTGTAGTTGTCGTAGCCAACGTAGACCAAGAAAGGAAAGATCTCCTTTATCCATCTTGATAGCACATCGAGGTCAAAGTCCAGAACAGGCTCGACTGAAATGAA
>Ga0315279_10008118_pt1 | contig 12769 bp, 8 predicted proteins | sample YL17G06_20_MG_FD_203694 | JGI IMG/M metagenome (GOLD analysis project Ga0315279, IMG submission 203694) | Sediment microbial communities from Yellowstone Lake, YNP, Wyoming, USA - YL17G06_20 | ecosystem: Environmental > Aquatic > Freshwater > Lake > Sediment | place: USA: Wyoming | collected... | reverse complement strand
GGGGCGTGCTCGCTGAGGTCGCCCCACTTCTCCACCGCCTCTCTGGGGATGATGGCGTAGCTGGGGTTCCCTACCTCATCCATGAACGGCGAGTAGGGCCGAGTGGTGACCAGGCGGAATGTGTACTTGTCGGTGGCTTCAAAGCCGACGGTGTAGTCTCTGAGGAGCTGCTTATCGTTTTGAGAAGAGGGTTCATCGCGCCGGCGGGTAAAGCTGTACTCTACGTCCTCGGCGGTGAGCTCGCGACCCCAGGTGGGGTCGACGTTCTGGAACTTGATGCCTTGCCTGAGCTTCCACACGTGGGTGAGTTCGTCGATCCGTTCGTGGCTTTCCGCTGCCTGGGCCTCGAAGGTCTCGTCGCGGCGGTCGATGCTAAACAGGTATCCGTGGAACACTGCCGCAGGGTAGTTGTCGACGCCGACCTGAACGTCAAGGCCGCTGAAAATGGTCCTGGTTGCAGTGACCGCATGCCCTCCGTAGACCGGGGTCTCCTTGACGCCGGTAGGGGTCAGGAAGCTCTCGCCGGCGCCGCTAGTGTCCGCCTCCTCTTCGCCGCCACCGCAGCCGGCCAGACCGAGGGCAGCGGCCCCGAGGCCGGCCGTGCCTGCCTTAAGCGCTCTCCTCCGAGAGACCCTCTTCTGGGAAAGGCCCTGCCAGTAGCTTGACGTCTCCATGATCTGCCTCCATTCTCGCCCGGGGCGCGGGTTCGGGCCCCGTTTCCCGCTCCAACACACACATACACTAATGAAGGCTGGGCAAAACGCCCAGCCTTTTCCGCCTCAAAGCGGCGACCATCTGGTTTCCAGGCAGGGGGTCGCGGACTGGAGTCGCCCTTCTGCGTGGGGCAGTCTGCGGCCCGCCACAGATGTTGGATGACCTGCCCCCCGAAAACGAGTCCAGATCCAATGTCACTCTTCAGCGAGCGAACAAGGGATACTGGGCCGAAGAAAGGGGGCATCTCAATTGGGCAGGAGGAAGCACACGGCTGAGGAGATCATCGGCAAGCTGAGACAGGCAACGCAAAGGCGGGCTGACCCTGTGATCCAGACAAGAAAGGCCGTTCAGAACCAGGCGATCGAGTGGGCATACGTCTCCGGGAAGAGCTACGCCGCTCCGTTCAATGAGATCGGGGTCAATGTCCTCTTCGCGGGCGCCCACCGCTGGCGGCCGACGCTTCCGGATCACCGGCCACCTCGCCACCCCGGATACATTCTAGACCCGTTTTTCCGTCAACCAGTTGTGAACACCCAGGAGAAGGAAGGCGCCTCTATTGATGTTCTCGTCCACCCCGTGTACCCAGTCCCAGGAGGCGCCGTAGCCGGTGTCGGTGGCGGTGCTTATCTGGGGGCCGTGCTCGCTGATGAAGAAGCGCTGGGCGTCAAGGATGATCTGCCGTCGCTTCTCGGGGTCAAACTCTGACCGTTCCTTCCGTATCCACTCGTCCGCTTCCGGATTGCTGTAACCCGAGAAGGAGATGCCCGCCTGACCTTTGGTGTGCCACTGCAGCAAGGGCCTGTCGGGGTGTTCATAGGGAAGGTTGTAGTAACACATCATCTCAAAGTTACCGGCGTACATCGTTTGGGCCAGGAAGATGCCGAGCTCCTGGAGCACCAGCTTGGCATTGATGCCGGCCTTCGCCAGATGCTGTGCCACGATCTGCGCGAGCTTGCTCAGGTCGGCCACGTTCTCGACTTTCAACTCGATGTCCAGTCCGTTTTCATGGCCGGCGGCGGCGAGGAGTTGCTTGGCCTGCGCGATGTCCACCTTGTAGAACTCGCGAAGCTCCTCCTGGGGCAGGGCGTATCTCTCCATGTCCGGCACGATGGGCCCCGAAACCTTGCCATAGCCGAACGCCATCTTATCGATGATGTCCTGGCGGTCTATAGCCAGGTCAATAGCCTTCCGCACCCGGATATCGTTGAAGGGAGGCTTGTCCGTCTTGAGCATGAACGTGCGATGCCAGTAGTTGCGGCCGGTGCGGACATTGATCCCCTTTATGTTTTTCCATCTATCTACCTTCGGCCTGTTGGGTTCGCTGCCGCCGTAGGAGTCGGTCTGCCCGGTCTCGAATGCCTTCGTGATCGTGGACTCGTCGGGGATGACGAGAAGTTCGCCGGAGTCTACGTACGGCAGCCCCTTCATGTAGAAGTCCGGGTTCTTGACGTACTTGAGGCGCTCTCCCCGCACGAACTCCTGGAGGATGTAGGCGCCGAAGCCGGGGGCGTGCTGCTGGAGGTCGCCCCACTTCTCGACTGCCTCCCTGGGAATGATGGGATAGCTGGCGTCGCCGAATTCATCCAGGATGGCCGAGTAGGGTGCTTTGGTCACCAGGCGGAAGGTGTACTTGTCCGTAGCTTCGAAATGGTCGGTCAGGTCCCTAAGGAACTGCTTGTCGCTCTGCCCGGCAGGGTTGTCGCGTCTCCGAGTGGTGCTGTAAACAACGTCGTCGGCGGTGAGCTCGCGACCCCAGGTCGGGTCGACGTTCTGGAACTTGATGCCCGGCTTGAGCTTCCAGACGTGGGTAAGCTCGTCGACCCGCTCGTAGCTTTGCGCTGCCTGGAAGTCGATCGTCTCGTCGCGGCGGTCGACACTAAACAGGTATCCGTGGAACAATGCTGAGCCGAACCAGTCCACGTTGACCTGAAGATCGAGCCCGCCGAAGACTGTCCGGGTGGCGAGAACCGAGTGCCCGCCGTAGACGGGAGCCTCCTCTCCGCCAGTGGGGGTCAGGAAGCTATCCCCGCCGGCGCCGGGAGTCCCGGCCTTCTCCTCTTCGCCGCCGCCACCACCGCAGCCGGCCAGACCGAGGGCGGCCGCTCCCAGGCCGACCGCGCCCGCCTTAAGGGCCCTCCTCCGGGAAAGACGCCTCTTCGACAAGTCCTGCCAGTAATTTGACGTCCGCATGATATGACTCCCTTCCTTCCCGGGTCGCGCCATCCCCCGCGCTATCATGAGACGACCGGCACGCACCTCTCCGATTCTGAGGCCGCCGCGGAAATGCCGTCTGCGGCTGCGGCGCAGCGTAGCAGAGGTGCCCGTGCCTGTCAACGGATCTGCCCGAGAGGCTGCCTCTGGCGTTGTTTAGCCGGGCATTTCCGCCGTCAGACCGCAGCGGCTGATGGGCAACGGCAACACGCTCCAGCGGCTTTGAAGGCAACGGCTCGATAGAGTATGCTCAGCAAGGTTAGACGGGCTCCTCAGGCGTTCTGGTGCAGTCGCCCGCACGATACGGCGACTCTCAGCTGGTGGACACTGGGGGCGGAGCTGCCACGGTGACATTGCAGAGTCCTGAATCCTCTTCGCTGCCGGGGTGCCGTCTGTGACGCAGTACATTATTCGCCGCCTCATCATGCTGTTCCCCGTCGTAATCGGCGTCTCCCTTGTCACTTTCATCCTCATGCGCGTGGTCCCCGGTGACGTCGCCAGGGTGGCCCTGGGAACGACCGCGACTGAGGAATCGCTGGCGGAGTTCCGCGAGGCGAACGGCCTGGACAAGCCGTTGTTCGACTGGCATCCTCCCTTCGGCCAGTACGGGGAGTGGATCGGCGGGTTTCTCAAGGGCGATTTCGGAGAGTCCTACTTCCACGGAACTCCCGTCAGGGACGAGCTTGCCAATCGCCTGCCGGTGACTCTGCAGCTCGCGATCATGTCATTCTTTCTCACGCTCGTCCCCGGAATCACCGCTGGAGTCATCGCTGCCCTTCGTCCCAACAGCTTCCTCGACCTGGTTACCCGCACCAGCGCCGTAGCCGGCTTGTCGGTGCCGTCCTTTTGGCTGGCCACCCTTTTTATCATCCTTCCCGCCATCTGGTTTGACTGGATGCCTCCTTTGGGCAAGGTGTCGTTCTTCTCTGATCCCCAGCGGAACATGCAGCAGTTCATCCTGCCTGCCCTTGCCATGAGCATTCCTTCCATGTCCGGGATCGTGCGTCTCGTGCGCTCGTCGGTGTTGGAGGTGTTGGGCCAGGACTACGTTCGCACTGCCCGGGCCAAAGGCCTGGCCGAGACAAAGATCATCTGGAGGCACGTTCTCAAGAACTCACTGATACCTGTGGTGACGGTAGTCGGCATGTCACTGGGAGGACTGCTGGGAGGAGCGGTCATAATCGAGACGATCTTCGCCCTGCCGGGTGTCGGCCTTTTCGGCTATCAGTCGATCCTCAGCCGAGATTATCTGGCGGTGCAGTCATTGGTGACGCTGGGGGCATTCCTGGTTGTGTTCATGAATCTCGTCGTCGACATTTCGTACGTCTGGTTTGATCCGCGGATCCGCTACACGTAGTGCTGAGGTGATTTCCATGGTCAGCGATGCTCGGACTATTGAGGCCTGGGAAGAGAGGGCAGCATCCAGGCCCGCCGCCTGGGAGTTCTTCGGCCGCCTGCGTCATCACCCTCTGGGCATGTTCGGCTTCGTCGGCATTGTCTTACTGTTCACAGCCGCGGTCTTCGGCCCCTGGATCGGACCCTACAATCCCAGCAGTCAGGACTTCGCTCTTCTCGCTGCCCCTTCCCTGGCCCATCCTTTCGGCACCGACAGCCTTGGCCGCGACATCCTAAGCCGCGTCATCTACGCGGCAAGAGTCGAGATGAGCGTCAGCCTCACCGCGGTGTTCCTGGGTGTGGCGCTGGCGAGTGTCGTGGGCATGGTCTCCGGCTATCTTGGGGGCGTCACCGACAGCGCTATCCAGCGCACCAACGACGTGTGGCTTGCCTTCCCCGGCCTGATACTGCTTCTGATCGTCTCTGCCGTTCTCGGCCCCTCCCCGAGAACGCTTGTCATAGCTCTGGTCGTAGGCACCATACCAGGCACCTCAAGGATCATCCGGGGCGCGGTATTGTCGGAGAAGAATAACGCTTACGTCGAAGCGGCGCGCGTCATCGGCTGCTCACAGCTGAGGATCATGTTCCGCCACGTGCTTCCCCAGATCGTGCCCTTGATCATCGTTATCATAAGCATATCCATCCCGGGAGTCGCCCTTCTTGGAGCCTCCCTCAGCTTCCTTGGGCTCGGCGTCCCTCCTCCTACTCCCTCATGGGGTGGGGATCTCAGCGGGGATGCCCGCAGCTACTTCGAGTCTGCGCCCTGGATGGCAATATTCCCCGGCGCCGCACTCAGCCTGACTGTGCTCTCCTTCAACCTCCTGGGCGATGCCATGAGGGATATCTTGGATCCGCGGCTGCGCGGCTCAATGCGCTGACGACCGGTTCATTCGATACGGCGCGGCGGGTCGAATACTAATGGTTGTTTGAAGAAGGGCCGCCAGCACGAGGCTGGCCAAGCGTCACACCCTTAGCGGGGGGAAGGAGTTCTAACATGCACGGGAGAGGTAAACGAAGAGGTTCAGACTTCTCCTGACCCTGTTCTCTGTGGTGGTGTTGGCGATGCCGATAGCCGTGTCCTGTGAAAAGAGGACATATCTTCCGGGGTCACCCCGACCGCAACCGAATCAGATCTCCTGCTGGATCCGATCAAGACCGACGCCGGCCACGTCTCCGGCACGACGATCGGCGAACCCGGGAAAGAAGTGCGTATCTAACGCAGCGACAGCAGTGCTGACAGCAACTCCGATGGACGAGCGGACACGATAGCGGACTAATCAGCCTCAAGAGACCCCAATTCGATTCTGATGTGGATTGCCGTGGACTACTGCGGAGGGAACGGGGCGAATTCCTAAACCACGTATCGCAACTCGAGCACTGCCGAGAAGGCGAGTTCACAAACTTGGGCTGTGGGGCGCGGAAACCCTCGCGTGTTTCTTGGCCCGGATTGGGCATCGGCTCCCTCTGCTTGAAAGAACCGCCAGCGATCTCATCGATCTCGCTCACCAGCGGAGCCTCGTCGCAGCGGCCGATCATCCGTTCTGGCCGCAGCCGGCAAGTTGTGCCTACCGGCTCTTCCTCAGCCGCGGGCACAGTCCTCAAGGGCGAGGAGCACATCGCCCTCCAGGCCCGGTATACTATCTGGCGGCCGCCGCCTCCTTAGCGCGGTGCCGGGTGGTCGTGCTGACCATCGCTTCGCGGTCCCCGCCGCTCATCCCGGCGATGTATCTCACCAGCTTCTTCCGCGACTCGATGTCGTACTGCGTGGTGATGGCGATCTGCTCCATGATCGGCGAGCCACCCCCATGGTAGTTGCCGATCTTCGAGATTCCGCCCGTTGCCGAGCAGAGCCCATCACCCAGGTAGCGCCAGAACTGCGCCTGGTCCTCGACGTCGACCGTGGGGCTCCGCTTGGTGTACTTGCGAAGCAGATCCCCGACCTCCGGGTTCGCAAAGTCCCTCTCGTACGGGAAGGTCGCCGTCACGCCACCGGAGATGTCGCAAAGGATCTCCGCTTCCCGGAAGACCGCCTCGCCGGTGAGACAGCGACCGACGTTGCAGTAGATCGAATGGGGGATGTAGGAGCCGGGGCCGTAAGGCACGAAGCCAACGCCGGGCATGTAGACCTCCGGCTTGCCGAGGTCCGAGGCAGTGTAGCCCGCGGCGTACCCTAGCTCAGTGATCATGATGATCTCCGCCAACTTCTCCCGTACGTGCGGCGCCTTCTGGATGTTGTTCACTTCGGCGGCGAGAGCTGCCCCGCCAAGAATCACGTCGCCAATCGCCGGCTTGCAGCCGGAATAGGAGTGGCGGTGGAACAAGGCGAAGAGGAGGGCCAGCACCCCCCCGTGCTGCCATTCGCCGGCGAGGAAGACCCGCTCCCAAGGCACGAAGCAGTTGTCGAAGATCATGTAGGAGTCGGTGGAGCCCGGCATGAAGCCGCGCTTGTAGTACTCTCTCTCTCGGAGGTTGTGGATCGTGAGCACCTGCTTCAGGCCTTCCCAGTCACCGGGGATCGCGAAGGCGACGGCGTAGTCCTTGTCCTCGGGACGCAGGGCTCTCGTGGGGACCACCAGTATCTCGTCGGCTACCGAGGCTTCGGAGATGTGGAGCTTGCAGCCACTGACGACGATGCCATCCGGCCGGCGTTCCTTGATGTGGACATAGACGTCGGGGTCGGGCTGGTCGGCCGGTCGCAACAAGCGGTCGCCCTTCACGTCGGTTTGGGCACAGCAGCCCACGAGGTCCTCCGTCTGGAAGCGGGTGAGCCACTTCTTGAAGTTCTCGTGGTACTGGGTGCCACCGTTGTTCGATTTGTCGGCTTCGTAGGAGACGTTGTAGATCGCGTTGGTGGCGTCGATGCCCATGCAGCGCTGGATACAACCGCCGACCTTCTGGCAGAGCATGCGGGTCATGTCCTGCTTCTTGTGCAGGTCGTCGGTGTTCTGGTGAATGTGGGTGAAGCGGCTGATCCGCTGTCCCGTGAGATGGGAGATGGCCGTGCACAGCTCTTCGTTCTCGGGCTTGGCTGCTTCGTCGAAGGTAGTCCCGATGGTGTTGAGGCAGTTCATCTGCCGCTCGTCGGTGCGGTCGATGAGCTCACCGTCGAAGTAGATGTTCCGCCGCATCTTACCTAGTCCCTTGATGTACTCTTCCTTGGTTCTCATGTCTCCTCCTTCTTGATGTGTTTATTCTAGCTGTGTCATGTTGGGAACCAGTTTATGCTGCTCCAGGCCTCGGTGCTACTCCCTGAGCCAAAGATGATTGGCTCGGGGTTGATGGCATAAGCCACGGCCAGCCGCAGGTTGAGATTGTCCGTCGGCGGCTTCTTGGGATTAAGGTCAGTGAAGTCCCGCAGGAACGGAGCTCTCAATCCCTACGCTCAGTACCAGGGGCCGCTGACCTTGGAAGAAGTGATGAACTCCCGCATGGTGGCCGACCCATTACCCTTCACCAGTGCTGCCCCACCAACGACGGTGCCTCGGCGGTCATACTCTGCTCGGAGGAGACGGCGCGCCGCTACGCCACGAAGCCCATCTACCTTGTTGCCTCCATGGGGGCCATACCGATCTATACGCCCGGAGAGGTCAACCTATCCGAGGGTCCCACCGCCCGGCTGGCGCAGAAAGTGTACGAGAAGGCCGGTATGGGCCCTGAGGACCTCGACGTCGCCCAGTGTCACGATGCCTTCACTCCCGGCGAGGTTTCGACCGTGGAGAGGCTCGGCTTCCGCAAGAAAGGCGAAGGTGGGGTCTTTGTCTGGGAGGGGAACACGGAGATCACAGGTAAGAAGCCGATGAACACCAACGGCCGGCTGCTCAGCCGCGGCCATCCCGTGGGGGCAACCGGCGGCGCGATGATCACTGAGATCGTGCGGCAGTTGCGCGGCGAGGCGGGGACACGTCAGGCGGCGAATGCCAAGGTCGGCATGATTCACAACGCCAACGTCGGTCGGCATCCAGGTATCGATCCTGTCGACATAGCGCCGGCGCGCGCGGCCCTCCCCGCGACCGCCCGTCGAGCGTAGAGTGAGGCTAGATATCCAGCGCGGCAGACGCACCTTCGTGGATGGCGTTCCAGATAGTGCGGGGCTCTACGCAGTCGCCCACCTCACGCACCTTGATGCCCGCCGCCTTGAGGGCCTCCGGCAGCTCGCGCCGGGGCTGACGTCCCATGGCCAGCACCACGGAGTCAGCCTGTGCCAGTTCCTCCCAGGATTGGTCGCGGTAGTTGAAGAGTACGCCTTCCTCGGTTATCGTCTTCACCTTCACGCCGGTGCGGATCCTCAGATTCGGCTCCTCATGCAGCATCTCCATTAGGAGCTGCGAGCGCCACTGGTCGTGAAGGTACGGTGTGGCGGCGATGACGGCGTTGGCGTCCGGGTCTCCTTGCTCGTCAATCAGCGTCACCTTCTTCCCCTGACGCGCCAGACCGAGGGCAACTTCAGCGCCGAGCGCGCCCAGCACTACCACCTTCTCTCCTAGCTCTGGCTCCTTCTCGATGTACCCCTCCTGGGTGATGACGTTCGGTTTATCCGCACCGGGGATGTCCGGAATCCGGGGCACCGAGCCAGTGGCCACAACGACAACATCCGGCTTCAGATCTTGCACCGATTCGACGGTCGCCTCGCAGCCGAGCTCAACCTTGACTCCCGACGCTTTCATCCGCTCTGTCAGTTGGCGGGCGATCAGCCCCAATTCCCGCGTGTAGACGCGGGGTATGGCAGCGCTCAAGTTCACGAGGCCGCCGAGCTTGTTGGTCTTCTCGAGAAGTGTGACATCGTGGCCGCGGGAGGCTGCAATGTCGGCCGCCTCCATGCCGCCGACACCGCCACCGACTACCACGACCTTCTTGGGTTTCGCCACGGCTGCCTGCGCCTTCGCCTTGACGTCGGGTCGACCCAGGAACGGATTGACGGCGCAGCCGAGGGCCGCCCCCTCCGGCGCTCCCATCCAAGGGCAGGCGCCACAGGCTATGCACATGCGGATCTCGTCCCAGCGACCCTCGATCATCTTCTTCGGGAACTCGGGGTCGGCCATGAGGGCGCGGCCCAGGGCCACCAGCGCCACCCGCTCTTCACGCAGTATCTTCTCCACCAGGCGGGGGTCGTTGATCCTCCCGATCCCGATGACCGGTACCTTGACCGCCTTCTGGATCTCCTCTGCCCAGCCGATCATCAGGCCGCGCGGGAAGTAGAGGGGAGGTCCCACCCAGTAGAACTTCTCGAAGTTGCCGCCCGATACGTCAATGGCGTCAATGCCGGCTGCGACCAGGCGGGGCGCTATCTCCTTGGCGATGAGCGTCGGAGTGAGGCCGCGATCCCCCATCCCCTCGTAGCCGCTAATCCGGAAGATGAGGGCAAAGTCCGGCCCCACCTTGGCCCGCGAGCGGCGGATCATCTCCTCGGCGAAGAGACAGCGGTCCCGCCCGTACTTGTCGTCGCGGCCGACGTTGGTGTAGGGCGACAGGAACTGCATCGGCAGGAAGCCGTGGGCGGCGTGAAAGAGAGCACCGTCGAAGCCTGCCTGCTTCCCTTTGAGTGCTGCCGAGGCGTACTGGTTCAGGTACTCCTCCACCTCTTCGGCGCTGAGGCCGCGAGGCGTCCAGGCATGAAAGGCCGGAGTCTTGTCCGAAGGCGCGACGGGCCGCCAGTCGCCCTGCCCGCTGACAAGAGCATCGATGAAGGGGTGCTGTCTCCCGCCCTGGTACAACTGGACAGTTGCCCTGGCACCTCCCTGATGGATGGCATCGGCAATCCGAGCCAGCCCCTTTACCTGCTCATCGCTGACGATGGCCCTGCGCTCAGAGGGGCCGGAGTAGAAGATGTTCATCGCCTCAACCTGGACCAACCCTGCGCCGCCCTCCGCCCTCTCACGGTAGAGATCGATGACCGCCTGCGAGGGCGTGGCACCCTCTTCCCAACCCCCTACGGTAAGCAGGGGCGCGGCGACGATCCGGTTCTTTAGCTGCATGGAGCCAATGCTGATGGGGTCGGTTACCTTCGCCACCGAACTCACCTCCTGATCGCAAGCAACGGCAAAGACGCGCGGCCGATCTGCCTGTCGTTGTGGTGGCATACTAACAGAGATAAGCCAAAGGACATACCGCCTGCCCAAGCTTGCCCCGTCGGCTATGAGGTCATAGACTTGGCGATACCGCGTTGATAGCCTTCGTAGTCCGGGTTTGGAACCAACGAGAGGAGTACAGCATGGCACTTTACCAGGAACTGGGCACAGGCTTGAGCGAGGATGACCTGGCGCTCAGGGAGCACATTCACCGCTTCGCTGTGGAGGTGCTTCGTCCGTCCGCAATGGAGCTCGACGCGATGAGCTCGGAGGAGGCAATCGCCAAGGGTTCCGTGTACTGGGACGTATGGCGCCAGATGAAAGAGATGGGCCTGCACAAGCAGGGAATGCCCGAGAACGTAGGTGGCGTAACACTCGCGCCGATCCAGAGGTGCGTTGTCCTGGAAGAGTTGGGATGGGGCTCTATTGACTGGGCGGTCGCGTTCGGCGCCGGCGGCCTGCCCTTCACAATCGCTGCCTTCAGCGGCAACCAGAAGCTCATCGAAGAGATGGTGATCCCTTACCTTGAAGACACGAAGGGGGAATACATCGGTTGCTGGCCGATTACTGAGCCCGGCCACGGCGGCCACGACGCTGTGCTGGCAGCCATGGTTGGTAGCGGGATCAGCTTCGACACGCGAGCCAGGCGGGACGGCGACGAGTGGGTCATCAACGGACAGAAGTCAGCCTGGGTGAGCAACGGCACGGTAGCTACACACGGGCTCGTCATGCTAAGCGCCGAGGAGGAAGGTGGGGGCGAGCCGGGCTACGGCATCGCCGTCGTTCCCCTGGATTTGCCTGGTGTCTCGAGGGGCAAGCCGCTGGAGAAGATCGGCCAGCGAGCGCTTAACCAGGGCGAGGTCTTATTTGACGACGTCCGTATCCCCGCCGAGCAAATGATTGTCATACCCCGCGGCGCTGGGGGAGGCCTGATGGGCGCTGGATTCAACCCCAACGCGGGACTGGGCATGCTCTTCATTGGCCTCGCGCGGGCTGCCTTCGAAGAGACGCTTGAGTACTGCAAGCAGCGTGTCCAGGGCGGAAAACCATTGGTCGAGCACCAGCTCGTCCAGCGCAAGCTGTTTGACATGCTAACGAAAGTGGAGACGGCCCGCGCCTATGCTCGAGCAGTTATGCTCTACAACGCGTCAAACCCGCTCGGTCTGGGCTACTACAGCAACGCCTCGAAGGTCTACGCTACCCAAGTAGCTTTTGAGGTTGCCAGCGATGGCGTCCAGCTTCACGGCGGAATGGGGCTGGCCAAGGGGATACTGATTGAGAAGCTCTTCCGTGACGCGCGGGCCGGGCTGATCGAGGACGGGGCAAACGATTCGCTGGCGCTTCTGGCAGCCCCCACCATGATCTCCAGCTACGCCTACTAGAGCCCTGAGTCGCCTTAGTCGGGGGCGGTTCGATATCATTGGGATCCTGTGGGGTGGCATTATTCCATCCGTATCTGTGGCGCTCATGCTCTGAACCACCCTTGTGCGTAGTGAGCCGCACGGACCGCCGATCCCCGGGGAGATGACCCTCAACCCCTGCTTGCCAGGCAGATGCTCTACGGCTTCGCGGCTACCCCCCGCTTTCCGCTGCATATGCAGTGGCTCGCCATCAGCCGCTTGACTTCCTCCCCAATCTGAGTGATGTGTGTCGCTCGACGGCGTCCAGAAACGCCCGTCGGTCGGCAAGACAACAGTGCTTGGGGAAGGAGGAGCTTCATGACCACCAAGCGCCACCGCAAGAAGACGGCCCGCGAGCTGCCGCCCGTGGGCACCACCCTGCAGGGGAGGTTCAAGGGCGAGACCCGTACCGCCACCATCGTCGAGGCGCAGGACCTCCCGGCAGGAAAGGCAGTCGAGTACGAAGGCGGCCGCTACACCTCACTCAGCGCCGCGGCCAGGGCCATCACCGGCCACGCCATCAATGGCTGGCGGTTTTGGCAGCCCGCTGAGCAGGACCAGCAGTAGCCGCGCACGTCATCGGCACCCTCAGCCGCCAGGCGCCCCCTGCCTGGCGGCTGGCCTGTTCCGGGAAACCCCGGCCCACCACAACGCTCGAGGCAGGCCCCGACGTCTGATTCTCTCGCAAATTCGCCCACATTCGCCCCAATTCCGCTTGACTTCTTCCCCCGACAGAGTGATGTGTACACACACAACGTACCGTATGTATGTGACCGAGAGGCCATGCTCAGAAGACGCAACGGCAACGGCCACCACGACAAGAGCCTTGAGGGCCTCATCGACCTCTACCTCCTCCGCTGCCAGGTCGAGGGCAAGTCTCCCACCACCCTCAGGGCCTACACCTGGACACTGAGGCGCTTCATCCAGATAGCCCAAGAAGAAGGCTTCCCCCGGAATGTCGCGGGCATCACCCCAGCCCACATC
>Ga0315279_10008117_pt1 | contig 12770 bp, 12 predicted proteins | sample YL17G06_20_MG_FD_203694 | JGI IMG/M metagenome (GOLD analysis project Ga0315279, IMG submission 203694) | Sediment microbial communities from Yellowstone Lake, YNP, Wyoming, USA - YL17G06_20 | ecosystem: Environmental > Aquatic > Freshwater > Lake > Sediment | place: USA: Wyoming | collected... | reverse complement strand
CGCGGCATCTCCCGCGTGGTAGCACTGCCATCTTGATCACTCCTTCCGTTCGTAACGATACGGTGCTGGTGGCCGATTACCTGAGTCGCAGAGGCTTACGCCCGGTAGCAGTATTCCTGGACGCGGCTACTTTTGGCGGTGAGCTTGGCACACCTGCCCTGATCGAACAGATCCGCATACTAGGAATCCCCACTCGACGGATCGCTAACGGCGATGATTTGGGCCAAACACTATCGCTGGAGCTTGCAGATAGTCTCAAGAACGGAAACCAGGAGTAACCTTATCTACCAATTTGTACGATTGTTTTGCTTGACAAACCAGAATGAGGGAGTATATACTGGTTGGGGGAGTGAACCTGCATGATTGCTACGCAACGTTTCTATAAGAAACGTTCCTTTTGGATAACGTTTATACTTTTCTGTCTTTTCCTCTTGTTCTTGTATTATTTTCAGAACGAGGTATGTGCTTTCGTCTATAACCAGCCTTGTGGGCCTGAGGGAAGGCAAACGCCCAACCGTGCGGTTGGTTTCCGGGTGATATTGCAGTTCGTGATAATCTTCTTGGGCTGCTTGCTGGCGTCCTTGTTTCTCATCTCACAGTTCGTTTTACCAGTACACACAGCCAAAGATAGGTATATTGTTTTCACGCGGATGTTGATGTACTTTTTACGCATGCATGGGCCAGCTATTTTTGTGCATGAGGGAAAACAAAAGGCCCGTACTAAAGAGCTAGAAAGCTCTCTTCCGGGGGTGGCCTTTGTCGACCCAAGCAGTGCCATCGTGCTTGAGAAACAATGGAAACCGCGCCGCATAGAAGCCAGTAGCGGAGGGCCTCTTACCAAACTGCTCACGAGTTATCTGCCCCGCAGGCCGGAGAAGATCGCCATTCCTCCACCCCTGGTACGCGCAGCTGGACCTGGCCTTGTTTTTACCCAGTTTAACGAGCGGATCATCGGCATTGCTGATCTGCGTAAACAATTCCGGATGAATAGGGATGTGCTGGCTTATACCGCCGATGGTCTGGAGATGAAAGCCCATGTTTTCGCTATTTTTTGTTTAGGCTATCCACCAGAGGTACTAAAAGTAGCTTACATTGGCGAAGAAAAGCCAGAAAACCTGCGCGTCTTGCAGGTAGACCGGCGGGCGAAAACAACTCACAAGGGTAAATACCTGGGGGGTTCGGTGGAGTATATCCGCGAAATTGTTAATGAGCTGGATCCTGAAGATCACTCTCAGGAGCACAACCAGATCCTCACTGATCGCGGGGATGTGCATCGTTATGCCCAAACCAAAATCGAGATGCGGCAATTCATCGATACACTCGCTCCTCTTTCGGCTGAGTTGCTTCACGAATTCGTGACTTACCTCAACCCGCATGGGAAGGCCGCTGTCCATCGTTTCATCGAGATCCTTTACAACGATAATAGGGCAGTGCTCTACCGCATTATAGATAAACTGATGCCCATTGACCTGCCTGAAATGGGTATCTACCGCTTTGCTTTCAATCAAACCATCCTTTATCAAATTATTGATGAATTCGAAAATTATCTGACAAAGGCTGAACGTCAGGATTTCTGGCTGCGCGCAGCCGAAAAGAAAGCACTCCATCGTTTCATTAACCAGCTTTTCCACAAACAAAAACCGCAGGTGGAACAGTTTCTCGTATTCTTAAGCCAGGAATTCGGAGACGACTTCACAGGAGAAATACGTTCCTTCGTACTAAAATATTGGATGGCAAAAGAACATCCCAAACCACCCAGGCCAGAGAAAATTCCACATTTCCAATCCCCATTCGTCTTTGATCCCAAACGTGTTTTCCATGCCATCTACGCTCGTGGGCGCAACCTGAAAGCAGGCACACCAACGGGCCCGGACGATTGGTCGAAACAGCCCACCCAGATTGCCACGGAGCTTTACCGGCAGGAACTCTCCCAGCTCAGGTATGACGATATCTACATGCCCGAGGATCCCATGAATTTCCCATTGATTAAGGATATCAAACCGCGCTTTGCCCGCATCATGCGCCACTCCGGTGTGCTGGCTTTCCAGCTTATCCGGCGTCGTGATGGAAAATGTATTGATGTGGGCCAGGAGTTGAATAACAAGGAATTCAACCTTGATTATCCGGTGATGGAATTTCGCCAGCCAAAGCCTCTGCGCGAGCGTGGGATACGCGTGATCCATGCCAGTTTTACCGAGTTGAAACCATTCGCCATTGACAAAAAAGACGAGGCGCTGCTGTCTCTCCAAGCGCAATCCCCACAAGTGGAATCACTCTCACAGCCTGCTCCATTACTAACCCCACAGGAGCAACTCCCTCCTCAGCTTCCGCAACCCATACCGATCGTCCGTAAGCAGAGATTCGACTCCTGGGCAGCCCGGTGGCAGAAAGAATCCGATTTGATCAAGGCGGAAAGCGAGTTGGAGCTGATGCACATTCGCAACCGGGCCAGAGCCAAGGCACAGCAAGATATGACCCTCGCCTTGTCTCAAATTCTTGAGAACACCGCAAATTCTCAGGAAGCTATGGCGTTGCGTATTTTCCAAGCGCTCGAAACCGCCGCAACGGATCCAACAACCCGTCAACTCCTGCCAGGCGAGACAATAGACATTCTGCGTAGCCTGCGCCATTGGTTGCTGCCCGGTGGTGATGAAACTACATATCTCTACGAAGAAGAAGGTAAGATTTCATCTGAAGATCTTCCCTCCGAAGAAGAGAATTTACCGGATTTGTAAAACCCGACCATGAATGAGCTCCTACGCAAGATCCGTTATCTCTTCGAAGCCTTAATTGCCGGTGACCGGCCTTGGGGTTGTGTACGGCTTGCCTTCACGCTGCTCGCACTGATGTTGGGTCTTTTATTATTTTTTGTCGGCTTTACGCCGTTGGTAGACACAATCTTCAAGGTTTTTCGGACGATATACCATTTCATATTAAATTTATTTCCTTCACCTCCCCCTGCACCAGCAGGTCCTTACCCACCTCCACCTCAAGGTCCTGTTTACCCACCGCCATCGACTTTCGTCCAGTATATACAGGATGTCTTGTTTGCATTATGGGGTTATCGGCGGTATTTCATCGCTTTCCTGGCCGCTATAACAATCGCCTTTTTCGTCGGCGGGCGGTATGTGCAGGATATCTATGAATTAGCCAGCTACCGGAAGGCTTTACGCTATGTAATGATCTCTGTCTTTGGGCTGCCCAGTTATCCAAACCTGGAGATTGCCGAGGGGAAAATGCAGCTCCGAGCTGATGAGGTAAACACACTGAGAGAGATCGGCGGTCCTGGTTTTGTCATTATCCGTCCGGGCAACCTTGTTTTATTCGAGCGATTGCGCAGTCCGGCGGCAGTCCGTTCGGCTGGAAAACATTTTATTTCCCGCTTTGAATCGATCAAAGATGTTGTACCTCTGGAAGAGCAGGATGGTGTTTGGCCTGAATCATCGGCCAGCACCAAAGACGGTATCGAAATCAAAGTCAAAGATATTCGATTCCGTTATCGCCTGTACCCTGGCCGGCGGTATGGTGGATTTACCAGCCGAACCTGGGAAGAACCTTATCCATTTTCACCCCAGTCAGTAAAAAATTATGCCTACAACCGCACCATCGATGATAAAGGCCAGATAAACTCCTGGTTCAACACGGTTAAGTTCATCGTCGACAACGCCATCACCGATTATGTCAGCTCTCATACCATCGATGAGTTGACTGCTCCGGGGATAACCGGCGATGACCCGCGCGGTAAAATAAAACAGACCATAGATTCCCCGAGAGCCCGAAAAAGTTTAAGGGAAATGGGAGCCGAGATCTTGTGGTGTGAAATCGGCCATTTCGAGATCACCGACAAACGGGTTTCTGCACAACGCCTGGAAACCTGGCAAATGAAATGGTCCGGAAAGGCCGATCTGGAGCGCGCAATAGGTGAAGCGCGGCGGATAGAATATCAGGAGCAAGGGAAAGCCGAGGGACAGGCTGAGATACTCCAAAGCATTGCTCGCTCCCTCGAAGAGCTTGGATTGAAGAAAGGCGAAGCCCTTTCGCGCGTGCGCAGCATCCTGTTGATCCGTACAGCCCAGTTGCTTGAAGCCATGGCCGATCGCAATCGCCTCCCCGAAGGTGACAAAACCGGAGGGAGCCTGCCTGCCGGGAATACCGACCTGCCAAAGCTTCCCGGGTAAAAGGAATCCCTGATGGCTGAGAAAAAACCGCTTGTCACCTTGGAAGAAGCGTATTGGTGGTTGAATAACGCCAATGCGCCCTATCTTCGCCCACCCCTGCACGAATTCCTTGCGCGTTTTACCGAGGCCGAAAAAACCAATGAGCGCCAGGCTGTAGAAAAAATCTGCCAGCAATTCTTAGACAATGAGTTCAGCTACCTGCGATCGCCGGTTAAAGAGATGGTTGAGAAACTGCACAACGCAGTAAAAATCTGGATTCCTAGGGATATCGAGACAGCCCGGAAGATGCTAAGTGAGAGTGGCGGTAGCTATTTACGTAATCCGAATTATGCTTATGTGCTTAAACTGAGGGAAGCAGTTAGCCAGGATCCTGCCAAGGCCTGGGTTCCCCTCGATCGGTTGTATACCATGTGTGTAGATATCACCGATGGACTTGAAGCCGGGGAAACGCTGGTAGAATGCGGTTGTGCGCTTTATCGATTGGAGAACCGCAAGCGTGCATTACAGCTATTTCAAGAAGCCAATCGGCGGTACAATTCGTACCTGCATCAAATGGCGGTGGTATATTGGATGATCGGCTTTGTAAACTGGGAACTGGGTCAGCAAAATAAGGCCCTAGAAGCGTGGCGAAAAAGTTTGACCCGGTTTGAAAAACTGGCATCGCAGCGAATTATGCAGGTCAGTTCGGACACGAAATGGTATCGTGAGGTATTGAAAAAACTGAACGCTTCCATAGAATACGCAGTCGATCATGAGATTTCTCCCAAAACCACAGCCGCGACGCCAAGAAAACGATGAAGCATGCTGTTGCGATATTTGAACCAGTTTATAAGAGAGGTAGTTCGGATACCGAGCCCACATGAATGACGAGTTCTCTCCCGCGCCCGATAAGCCTGTATTGGTGATCGGTGCGGCTGGGATGGATATCGTTGGCCTGTTGAAGGGGGATCTACACCCGGGCAAGTCCAACCCCGCCCAGATCCGATCCTCATTCGGTGGTGTAGCCCGCAATGTGGCAGAAAATATTGCCCGCCTGGGGCAGCCAGTCGAGTTGATGACTGCCGTGGGAGATGATCCCACCGGTGAACAGCTCTTGCAGCAGATTGCTGATGCTGGAGTGGGAATATCGGCGGTCATCCACTCGGCCGAATACCGCACCGGATCGTACCTGGCCATAATCAATACCAACAAGCAGCTGCAAGTGGCTCTCGACGATATGCGCGCAATCTCGGCACTGTCCGCCGAATACTTGCGCACAAAAGAGTCTTACTTCGAGAAGGCTTCCTTACTCTTTCTGGATGCCAATTTGTCGAAAGAAACACTGCGCACCGCCTTCTCGTTGGCGCGCCGCTACCACCTGCCCGTATGCGCTGATCCCACTTCAACATCACTCGCCGCTCGTCTTCAGCCCTACCTGTCGCGCCTGCATTTAATCACCCCGAATATTGCTGAAGCATCCATCCTATGCGCGCAGACGTATCCCGCCAGGCCTCAGCAGGCTATCGAAGCCGCCAAGTGCCTGGTGAGTCAGGGTGTGCGGATCGCCATCGTCACTGTGGCTGAATTTGGGCTTTGTTATGCCACCTCTGAGACTTCCGGACATATTCCCGCCATCCGCACCGAGATAGTTGACCCCACGGGTGCGGGAGATGCACTCACAGCTACCGTGATCTTTGCCCTGCTGAACGATATCTCACTCGATGACGCTGTCCGACTGGGCGTCTCAGCAGCCTCATTTACCCTGCGGCATCGTGGTGCGGTAGTTCCCTACCTGTCGCTCGAAAAATTGTATGACCAGCTGGTAATTTGATCTTTATCCCCATGCCATTACCTTCATTTGTAAGCTTATCTCGCGAAGTCGCACAAGCCTTGTCGGCGGATACACCCGTTGTAGCACTCGAGTCCACCGTCATTACCCACGGGCTCCCTTATCCAGAAAACCTGCAATTAGCGCAAAATATGGAACGTACTGTGCGCGAACATGGCGCCACACCCGCCACGATTGCCATATTGGACGGGAAGGTTTATATCGGCCTGAATACAACCCAGCTCGAGCGGTTGGCGCAAGGAAAAGCCAGGCGAAAGATCAGTGTGCGTGATTTCGCTCCAGCCATTGTCCAAAAAGCCATCGGTGGCACTACGGTGGCGGGCACACTGGCAGCCGCTCATATTGCAGGCCTGCGCGTTTTCGCCACCGGGGGCATCGGTGGGGTGCACCGGCAAGTAACTGCGGGTATAGAGCACCCGGCGGGTATAGAGCACCCGGCGGGTATAGAGCACCCGGCGGGTATAAGCTACCCGATCGATATCTCTACCGATCTCACCCAACTTGCCCGTACCCCGTTGGTGGTGGTCTGCGCAGGGGCCAAGGCGATCCTCGATCTGCCAGCAACGCTGGAAATGCTTGAAACGTTGGGCGTGCCTGTGCTGGGTTACCAGTCGGATGAATTCCCCGCTTTTTACTCACGCCGCAGCGGGCTGCCGGTCAGTGCCCGCGCCGAAACCCCCCAGGAGATCGCTAAAATCGCGCAAACCCACTGGCAGATGTGGTGGACGGAGCAATCCAGCAGGCATTGGAAGAAGCCCAGGCGCGGAGCCTGCGTGGTCAGGGAGTGACCCCTTTCTTGTTAATGAGAGTCAGCGAGCTGACCGGCGGGGATAGCCTAAGGGCCAACCTGGCTTTGCTGCTTAATAATGCCCGGCTGGCAGCCCAAATTGCATGTGTGCTGCCAAGGGTCAAACAAAGAACGGTTTAGAGGTATCCAGCAGGGGTTACGGCGTCGGAGGGGGCGTACGCGGCGTGCGGGTGGGCATGTGGGTATAAGTTGCCGCTGGGGTTTTAGGCGTACGAGTCGGCATATGTGTATACGAAGCTGTAGGCGGTGCGGGGGTGTAGGTAGGGGCGTGCGTGAGTGAGGGGATGGGCGTCCAGGTAGGAGGCCGCGGCGTACGAGTTTGTGTAATGGTTGGGGTAGGAGAAGGTCCAAGCGTGCTTGTAGGGGTGCGCGTGGGGGTCGCGGTGCGAGTGGGAGTAGGTGATGGCGTAAAGGTGGGAGTGCGCGTGGGGGTAGGCGTAGACGTCGATGTAGGGTGCAGCGTAGGCGTGGCCGAAGGTGGCGGGGTTGGCGGCTGTCCCTCAACGGTAAACGTCCCCGATACAAACCAATCTAACCCAACGAAGATCTGCACCTCGTAGCTACCGGGTTTCCACAACCACGGGTCTGGCTGCCAGTCGGTATAACCGCGCCCGCCTATACCACCATCCCAAGGGATCGTTTCGAAATGTACTAATTCGCCGTTGCAATACCACAGTGCGGACCACTGTACACCGGCAGTCATGCCATCATACGTGAACAGGGCATACAGGTGCCCGACCGGGTTTTGGAAAACCGTCGCCGGGTTGACTAATAAGTATGTTTCCTTGTCCAACACCTGCCCAAATTGCAAAGCGCTGAAGATCGCTCCTGGGTTGGGTGTGACCGTGCTGACGAAGGTGGCTTCCACCACCAGGGGGATGTGCGGTGTGGGAGTAACCGTAGGCGTGTCCGTCTCAGACGGGGTCAATGTGATCGTAGGAGTAGGGGAAATGGTAGGTGTCAGTGTAATGGTAGGAACCAGTGTTGAGGTCGCGGTAGGAGTAAGTGTCGCCGTAGGAGGGTATACACGGTAGATCATCGGCTCGGCGAATCGGTATAAAAAGAAAGCCACAAGACACAGCGCGAGCGCGAAGACAATCATCCGGTAGCCAGCTAGCATCCGGTCGCGGCGCATCCGGAAGAATTTTAACGCGCTGCCCTTCCGAATAGAACGATACCCGCTGACGAGGCTGATCAAAATCGCCAGGATCGTGAGTACGAGAGCAGTTTGAACACCCGTGTGGATATCGAGATGCATGGGAGATGAGTTACAGGTAAAACTAGCGCGGTTTATCTGCCGCCACCGGGTTACGTAACGTGCCTAACCCATCGATGGACACTTCAACCACATCCCCGGGAAGCAAGGATGCAACACCTGCAGGAGTGCCAGTCATGAGCACATCGCCAGGCTCCAGGGTCATCACGGAGGAAGCAAAAGCGATCAAATGCGATACACGGAAAACCATATCCCGCGTGGAGGCCATCTGGCGCATTTCACCGTTGACATGGCAAATGATCATCACATCAGTCGGGTTAAAATCGGTTTCGACCCATGGGCCAAGCGGGCAGAAGGTGTCAAAGCTTTTACCGCGTGTCCACTGCCCGTCACGGCGCTGCAAATCACGAGCAGTCACATCATTGCCGACAGTATAACCCAGGATGTAATTCTCAGCTTCTTCAGCCTGGATCCAGCGCCCGCGTTTGCCGACCACCACCACCAGCTCAGCTTCATGCTCCACTTGCTGTGACTGCGGTGGGAGCAGGATCGTCTCGCCAGGACCGATGACGGAAGAGGGTGGCTTGAGAAATAGCAGCGGGACATCAGGGACCTCGGCATCGTGTTCCTTGGCATGCGCCACATAATTGCGTCCCACGCAGATGATCTTGCCCGGGGCCACCGGTGCGAATAAATGCACCGAGTCAAGGGGGATATCCGCTTCCAGGCGGCGGTATTCACCGAACGGAGATCCCTCCAGCAAGCCGATCCGATCTTCGAACACCCATCCATAATGAGGGGCTTCCGTTTTCGTCTGATAACGAACAAAACGCATGGTAGATTTTAACTCCTGGAACGACCTACGCCTGTCATTCACTCGGCTGCTGAATACGCTGTGAGAGATCGCCGATGGCTTGCTCTGCGCCAGCAAACCGCGCGGAGAAATGCCAGCGCAAAGCTTCTGAAAGGGCGTAGATGATCGCCCCGACTACGATCATGCCGATGCCTGGCGAGGGGCGGGCGCGCGCCGCCAGAACAATACTGGCAGCCCGCGATGAAGGCAGCGAGGCAGTGCCAACTATAGCCGCGGTAGGGATGTCTTTGTTACGCGCCTCGCTCAAAGCCCTGGCGATATAAGGTGACTGTCCGGCAACATCCACGGCTATGAGTAAATCCTGGCTGGTAGCCGTATGCACGGTCCGGGCCAGATCGTCAACACCCGGACGGGCGAGGTAACTGGTGAACCCCCCCTGCTCAAGGAAATAAATCAGGTTATACGCGGCCGGCTGAGCCGGCGGATCAGCCAGCAAAACAATCCGGCGAGCCTGCCCGATACGCTCCACCAGCTGTGACAGTGCATCGGTGTCCAATGACATACGGGTTTGATCGAGGTCGCGCGACAGCTCATACATAGCGGTAGTAACCACGTTCTGTGCTGAGCCGGGAACTTCTGCCAGGCGCGGGTGGATCAACAAATCTTTCTTGACGCGGGCGCGGATTTCGCGCTGGAGCTGGGGAAAGCCTTTATACCCTAGGTGCTGCGAGAAGCGCACCACAGTCGCGGCATCCAGGTTCAGCGCCTGAGCCAGCTCGCTGGCAGTCATAAATGAGGCTTCCACATAGGAATCGAGTAGAAAATCAGCCAGCTTGGCGAAGCTTTTCGACATCTGCTGTCGCTCACGACGGATTCGTTCTTCGTAAGTCATGGATTACTCCTTGCCAGAAGAGGAAGAAATTAAAAAAAGCCTTAAAACCTATTCGATCAAGAAAAGTTTATCACAGGCTTTTTGTTTATGCAAACGAAATTGCCGCGCAATCCCTAATTCTACATGTTTTTGGTATAAATTTTGGGTAAAATCAATGTTTGAAGCCATATATCCTGGGGTATAATCGTTCTGTCCACGAGTTCGCGGGCGGTTAGCTCAGTTGGTTAGAGCGCCTCTCTTACACAGAGGAGGTCGTAGGTTCGAGTCCTATACCGCCCACTCTTTTACCCCCACCCTTGGGGGTTTTTGTTTTCTAAGGCCTACTAGTGGGGGGTGTTTCGGAATACTACTCTTTTTGATGAATTTCCGGTGCCATTTCGGTGCCATTTGGTGCCATTGATATCGCAACCGGTGTAATCAGGTCATCGATCTTCTGGGCGACTTCGGTTTGCATGCTCGGGATCAAGTGCCCATACACATCCAGCGTGATGGATGCTTTGGCATGTCCCAGCCTGCGGGAAACGACAATCACCGGGATATCATGATTCAGCATCAAAGAGGCTGCTGTATGTCGTAAATCATGAAAACGGATTTCCGGCAAGCCAGCTTTTTGTAAGAGCAGTTTGAAATCCCGAAGTAGATTACGATAATAGACCGGAGTGCCAACTCTTGAAGTGAATATCAAGCCGTATTCTTTCCAGTTCTCTCCCGCTGCTTTACGTTCCTCATTCTGCTTATCATTCCAGCGCTGCAATACCTCGATGGTTTGATCGCCTAACGATATCGTGCGTTTTCCTAGTTTGGTCTTGGGAGGGGTAAATCGTACAGTCTCACTATCAGAATGCTCGAGCTGGCGCTCAATTCTCAAGATCTGTTTTACCCAGTCCAGGTCAGTCCATTTCAACCCGAGGATTTCCATCTGGCGCATTCCAGTCGCTACTGCCAGGTGGAGAATCGTTTCCATCCGACTCCCCCGTGCTGCAAGGAGCATCTGGCTGACCTGGCTTTCATCCAGGAACTGTATTTCCCTGGGGTGAGGCCTGGGTGGAATAGCGGCATCGGCAGCATTACGATTGACCAGCCCGGTTTTCACCGCTTGTTCCAAGGCGCTGTGCAACAGGATGTGGATTTTGTTGATCGTATATTCCCCAACATCCTTCTTCAACAAGCGGCTATAGAAAAGCTGGATCGTGTCTGGTCGCAGATCCTTGAGTTTACTCTTTCCCAGATGAGGGAAAATATAGGTTCTGCACAACTGATCGTAATGCGACCAGGTAGACGCCCGAACCGAAGTCTTCGTGATCGCCAGCCAGTTATTCAAATACTCGCTGACAGTGATGGTGGTGCTGACATAATTCAGGCCGTTATCGATCAGGCTAATGGTTTTTTTAAGCCATTCCTGGCATTCTCGCCGGGACTTTCCCGAGAAACTTAGCCTTTGACCTTGCAGACGAAGCTGGACGCGCCAGTTGCCGTCTTTACGCTGATAAATACAGCCTTCGCTATTACCACGTCTTCTCGCCATTTCTTACTCCTTTCTCATAGAAAAAAAAGAAATAGCGGCTAGCAGTAATACCTTATCCGCATTGTTAAGGTGCAGAAGTACTCCCATATTGTAGCACTCAATGGAACAGCAGATCCATCTGGGCAGGCTACAAATATTTTCGTCAAGGCTTATCCTGTGTGAATAAAGATGTATAGCTATCTGCCGGGCGTTGGAGGTTGTTTTCGATGAATTCAACCAGGTCCTGTGGCCGTACCCGGCAGGCTTTGCCCAGCCGAACCACAGGGATCGCGCCGACTTGCAGCAATCGATAAGTAAAGCTCCTCGATGTTCTTAGAATGGACGAGACATCTCGAGGTGTTAATAACAAACCCATTGCTACAGCGTCATTAATTGAGTGATATTCCTTACTCATAGGATGATCTCTTTACTTGTCTTAAACTTACGCAGTAATGTTATCCTCGATGAATTTCTGCAAGTCTTCCGGTCGAACGCGCAGTGCAGTGCCAAAGCGGATTGCAGGTAATGAGCCTTCCTGGATCATCGTATATACCTGAGAAGGGGAAACCTGCGTCATGCGAGCCACATCACTCACCTTCAACAGGCGAATGGGGTTCTCGATGTCGGCTTCTTGGGGAATGGTATAAATGGTCATAAGGGCTTCCATGTTTTCATAATTTCAACTTATTAAATAATGAAATACATTTCGCTAATGTTGGCAGCAGGTATGGTAATCATATGCCATAAAGTAAATTGAATGCTATCCGGTGGACGATTCTCCGCTCATCATCATTTAGGTTTCCAACAAGTCGAAGGGTTCCTTTGTCAACCTCGCCGAAGAAATAACCTGGGCTGACATTGAAGTAGCTGGCTAGGGCAGCAATCACCTTATAAGAAGGGTTAATAGCCCGTCCTGTACGTAGCTGCCAGAGATAAGCTTCACGAACAACTCCACCTGTGCCATCAATCACATCGCGATAAGTAGCGCGTGAACTGGTAAACAAGTGGTTCAGCCTCTCCTGGAAGGTGTTCGGCGTGGATGTCTGCAGCATGATTTTCCTCCGTGTGCGCGTGGTGCCTTGCATATACTATATTGCCATTCCCACTAACATTGTATACAAGGAATATACCCGAATCAATACCCCTAAGTCCCGTCTTTTAATGGACCTAAGTCCCGAGTTTTACGGGACCTAGGTCCCGCATAACTCAGGATTGATGGTTTTTCTAGGTTTGACTCATAATTCTTTTGGCGCGACAATCGTATTGCACTGCTGAAAATTAATTTCATGGTTGAGCTCAGTGTAGGCATTATAACTGCCCAGATTACTGATGATGCTTGATCGTCTACTCATTATCATTGGTATGATTTTAATTTCATGAGCATCTTTCTTCTAGTTGCGCAAAGCAATAGTAATTCCCTGACGTGAACAATTCCTCCTCTAAAGCACTCGGAAATATTACCGATTTTATGGAGATTATGAAATAATGAACCCAAAACTGTCTTTCCCAGGGATCGTTTTCATGTGCGCG
>Ga0315279_10008116_pt1 | contig 12770 bp, 12 predicted proteins | sample YL17G06_20_MG_FD_203694 | JGI IMG/M metagenome (GOLD analysis project Ga0315279, IMG submission 203694) | Sediment microbial communities from Yellowstone Lake, YNP, Wyoming, USA - YL17G06_20 | ecosystem: Environmental > Aquatic > Freshwater > Lake > Sediment | place: USA: Wyoming | collected... | reverse complement strand
GAAGCCATGGCCATGTTTTCCTTCCACCCTTGGGCGGTCATCTCCTTCTTGTAGGCTTCCTGGATGGCCGCGGGGCTGTCCTCCGACTGGAACTGCAACTGGGTGGTGTTTTCCACCTTCATGCTTGTGATCAGTTTTGCCTTCTTGTACACGAGCACGTCCGCCGGAAAGCCCTCGGGCACCTTGGTCGCTCCGCCGGTCGAGATCTCCATCTTGTCGCCCTTGTCCGTCTTTATGGTCATGCCTTCGTCGGTGATCTTCACGTCGGCTCTTCCGCCCGACTCTTTCTGGATCGCCTTTGCGGCCGCTTTCTCGGCTGCCGCCCGCGCGGCCTCATTCGCCTTCTCCTCCCGGGTGCCGCCGCCACAGGCCAAAAGCAGCCCGGCCGTTATCAGAGTGCATGCGAGTTTCTGCAACATAAGAATCCCCCCCTTCTTGCGGTTGTGTGCCAGAGCGGGCCTCCGGCGAGAGCCGTCTACGCCGAGGAGCACGCCACCTGCCACGGCTGGATCCCGCGCCGCCCCCTCTTTTTGCGGGCCCTAGTTCAATGATAGCGCGTTCCCCCAAGGTTTCAAGGATTTCCCGCATTCTTTTTCCTTGAAAAACCCCGACATCCGTGGGATACAATAGAGGCGTCAGTTCCGGCGTTCCGTTTCTGGGCGGAAAGGGATGCGCCCGACGCCTGTTGGATCTGGCTCCGGGGCTATGATATGTTTGCCACAGCCTTCCTCTGGGAAGGCCGCTCGTCTTTTGTCCTTGTAGGGTGGGACTTTTCGTCACTTCGCAAGCAGGTGGAGCTCGATGGAAAACCAAAATGCCTACAGCGTTCTCGGCTTGCGGAAAGGCACCTCGGAGAAGGAGGTAAAAGACGCGTATGTAGCGCTCATCAAGAAGTTCGACCCGGAGAAGCACACCGACCGGTTCATGCTGATCCAGGCCTCCTACGAGACGCTGCGCCATCCCGCCAAGCGGGCGCGCGAGGACATCCTCGTCTTCAATTTTGTGCGCGGCCGTTTCCTGTTCACCGAAGAGGAGAAATCCGGCGAACCCGACGCCGCGCTCAACCAGGAGATCCTGAAGTACCGCGGCGATCTGGCGCGCGACGGCGCCAACCCGGAGCTGAGGATCGCCTACACCAAAGCCCTCATGCAGCGCACTTTCAAGAAGGTAACCAAGCGCCTGTGGGCCGAGGCCATCGAGGACTGGCAGGCCGTGCTCCAGGTGGAGGCGGGCCACCAGCGCGCCAAGAATAACATCCTCTACTCCTACCTCACCCTGGGTTACAGCTACGCCGACCACGGGCTCTACGAAGAAGCCGTCGAGCTGTGGGAAAAAGCGGCGCAGATGAACCCCGACGACGAGCATCTCATCCACAACCTCGCCATTGCCTGCGAGATGGCAGGGAAAACCGAGGAATCCAAGCGCTACTGGGCCGAAACCCTGCGCCGCTGGCAGGCAAGGCTCGATGGCGATCCCGACGACGAATACACCCGGGGCCTGATCGTGGAGATCCGTCGTCATCACGGAGGCCAGGCGGTGGAGGAAGGCCGGTCCGGCCCGGCCTCGATCGAGGAATACCGCGAGATACTCAAGATCAACCCAGACGATTTTGAGGCGCAGTACAAGATCGCCACTGCGGTTTATGAGGAGCACAAGTGGCCCGAAGCGATCGAGGCCTGGAGCAACCTGCTCAAAAAGCACCCCAAGAACATCGAAGCGCTGAACATGCTGGGGTGGTCGCTCCTGAACGCCGGCCAGATCGAGCAGGCTTTTCAAATCTGGCAGCGCAGTCTGGCCGTTGACCCGAAGAACCACTCCACGCAGGAGGCCATCATTAAGGCCCGCATGTCCGTGGGGCGCGCGTTCCGCAACCGCGGCATGCACACCCAGTCCTTGGTTCACTTCAAGGCCCTTCTGCGTTTCACCCCGAAAAGCTCCGAAGTCTTTATGGAGATCGGAGAGACGTATATGCTCAAAGGAGACAAGCGTTCCGCGGCCCAGGCGTTCAGCATGGCCCTTCAGCTGGATCCGAAGAACCGCGACGCCAAGCAGCGCTTGTCCGACATGAAACTCCGCACGTAGCTCGGCTCGCGGCCGCCGCCGCTCCCGGCGCGGGACCAAAAGATCATCCCAAGAGGGATTTATGCGCGCATCGAGAATACCTCGCTATTACGTTGACCTGCTGAAGAAGGAGTTTGTGGTTGACGAGCCTCGGGAGGCTGTGCTAAACCTCAGGGACAAGAGCGGGGATGCGTGGCGCCTCCCCGCGGGACCGGGGCTTTTTCCGGCGGAGGAGCGCCGCGGCGGCGCGGAAAAGCTGGACCTCCTGACCCAGATCTCCGACATGTTTCTGGAGCAGGAGCGCCTGGAATCCCTCGCTCGGGAATGGGAGAATCAGAGCCAGAAGACCACCCAGGAGGGCTTCAACCGGTTTTTCCGTTCCGCGCTGCCGCTCCTGGACAGTTTCGACCGGGTCATGCAGATGGCAAGCGCGCAGTCTCCCTCCGCCGAAATGCAGAATTGGCTGAATAGTGTGGCGGCGGTCCAGTCTCGTATGGCACAGTTGTTCGAGAGGTACGGGTTGCGGTCCATGGACCCCATAGGCAAGCGAGTCAACTTGGACCGGCATGAGGTCGTCGAAGTGATACACACGGACAGCATTCCCGATGAGACAATTGTCGAAGTCCGGCAGAAGGGCTACGTCTTTGAAGGCAGAATTCTACGCGACGCCCGCGTTGTGGTCGCGCAAAACGAGAGGAGGTAATCAGTCCCATGTCTACCATGATTGGAATTGACCTTGGCACCACAAACAGCGTAGTGGGCATAATGGACAAGAACGGACCTATGATTGTTCCCAACAACCTCGGCGAGCGCCTGACGCCCTCGGTGGTGGGTTTCACCAAAACGGGGGAGATCCTGGTGGGGAAGAAAGCCCGGCGCGGCGCCATCATGAACATCGGCCGAACCGTCTTCTCCATAAAGCGCCACATGGGGACGGGCCACCGCGTCAAAATTGACGACAAGGAGTACTCCCCCCAGGAGATCTCCGCCATCATCCTGCAAAAGCTCAAGCAGGACGCCGAGGAGTACTTTGGCGAGGATATTCGCGATGCCGTGATCACCGTGCCCGCCTACTTCACCGACGCCCAGCGCCAGGCCACGAAGGACGCCGGCGAGATCGCCGGCTTCAACGTCCGCCGCATCATTGACGAGCCCACCGCGGCCGCGCTCGCCTACGGACTCGACAAGGAGAAGGACCAGACCCTCCTGGTCTATGACTTCGGCGGCGGAACCTTCGACGTCTCCATCATCGAGATCATATCCGGCGTCTTCCGCGTCATGGGCATCAACGGCAACACCCTCCTGGGCGGCGACGACATTGACAACCGCATCGTCCAACTCCTGGTCAAGGAGTTTCAGGAGAAAAACGGAATCAACCTCTCCGAGGACCCCGTGGCGATGCAGCGCCTCAAGGAAGTGGCGGAGGAAGCCAAGATCGAGCTCTCCGAGGTCCGCGAGTCCCACATCCTCTGCGAGGCCATCACCATGAGCGACAAGGGCCCGCTCACCCTCGAAAGCACCCTCACTCGCGAGCGGCTCGAAGACCTCATCCGCGACTTGGTGGAGAGCACCAGGGGACCCATGGACAAGGCCCTTGCCGATGCCGGGATCACCCCCAAGCAGATCGACACCGTCCTGCTCGTCGGTGGGACCACGCGCATTCCCCTGGTCCAGCAAACAGTGAAGAACCATCTCAAGATCACTCCCCATCGGGACATTTCCCCCGAGGAAGTGGTGGCAATGGGCGCAGCCGTGCAAACCCAGGTGCTCGCGCCCATCGGCGACGAACTCGAAGGCACGCTGGCCGCGCTTTATAACAAGGAAAAGATGGTGGTCGTGCACATGACCCCCTTCTCGCTCGGAGTCGGCCTCGAAAACGACCAGATGGGAGTCATCATCGAGCGCAACTCCACCTATCCCGCGGAGAAAAGGGACATCTTCACCACCACACGGGATTTCCAGGAGGCCATCAGCTTCCCCATCTACGAAGGCGAGTCGCCGGTCGCTTCCGAAAACACCTTCCTGGACCTTCTGCGCATCGAAGGAGTCACCCCCGCTCCTCGCGGCGTGCCACGCATCGAGGTCACCTTCCGCCTCACCCCCGACCGGATCCTCGAAGGGCGGGCCGAAGACCTCGCCACCGGCCTGGAGAAGGCCATTACCATCCAGGCCACCTCGACCAAGCTCAGCGAGGCCGAAAAGTCCAGGATGATCTCCGAGGCCAAGGAAAGGGTGACACGCATGCTGCGAAGCAAGGCCGCCGACTCGGTCGAGGAAGAAGTCCGGGAGACGATCCGGCGCGCCCAGGCCGCGCTCAATGACTCCCCCGAACACACACTGGCGGGCAAGCTGCGCGAGCAGGTGCAGAACATGCAAAGAGCCCTGCAAAAACAGGAACACGAGAAACTCGAAAGCCTGAGCCTCGAGGCGATGCGGACTCTCGCGCAGATCGAGTCTTCCGGCGCCTGAACAGATAGGACTGAGTGCTGAGTGCTGAGGACTGAGAATTGCGGATTTGGGATTGTGGATTGCGGATTTTCCAATTTCAGATTTCGGATTATGATCCTATGATTATGGTTACTCAGCACTCAGTCCTCAGCACTCAGCACTGATCTTGATGTCCCGTGGAATTGAGATCTGAACCATGCGTTGTCCATTCTGCCGAACGGAGAACCGGGACGAACGGGACTCCTGTTATTATTGCGAAAAAGACCTTTCCATGTTGAGGCTGATCGTCAACAAGGCGAAGTCTCACTTCAACACGGCTTTGGAACTCGCTGAGCGGAACCGCAACGAGGAAGCCATCGCCGAACTCAACAACGCCCTCGACCTCGACCACTCCCATGTCAACAGCCACGTGGTCCTGGGGACTCTCTACGCGAAAATGGGAGATCTTGAGAAGGCCAAGGCATGCTGGGAAGAGGCCTTGGCCCTCGATCCCCGCCTGCAGAAGACCCACGAGTATCTCGGCAAGGGCGAAGCCGCAAGCCAGGCCTTCCCGATCTGCCGCCGCCAGCGCAGAACTATCGTCTTCCTCGTCCTTATCCTCATCAGCGCCGTGTCCTTCCTCACCCTGCATTCCCTTCCCTCTCCATACGAAGACCTTCTGGTGAGCGCCGTGGACGCGTATAAGAAGGACAAGAGCTTCAACGCCGCGCTCCAGTGGCTCGACCAGATTCCGCCGTCTGAAAGAGAGGGCAAGGCGGGCACGATCGCGCAAGCAATGCGCGTGATCATCGAGACCGAACAGGACACTCTGGTCAAAAAGGGACAGGAATATGTCAGCACCGGGAATATCCAGGCCGCGGATCAGGTGGTCTGGGGTCTCCTCATGTGGCACCCCTCCGCTCCCTTCCGCGCCAGGACCGACGCTATGCGCGCCGAGATAAAGAAAATGGCCGACAAATCCGTTTCGCGGGCCCTGGAAGACTACAAGGAGCGCAAGATTCTCCTGGCGGAAGCCCAGAAGGTCCTGGGCGCCTATCGCGGCCTTTCTGTCAAAGACAATGACATCCTGGTCACTGGCGAGGCAATTCTCAGCAGCATCACTCAGACCCTCCGTATCGAGGACACCCTCCGGAGCTTCCAGAGGCGCCAGATAGACGAATGGACCCTGCTGGAAAAACTCGCCGAGCTCCACAAGGAGTATCCCGCCTCCAAGACGCTGCCGGGTCTCATCCGCAGCTTCCAGGAGCCGCTCGCAAAACGCTGGACCAAGGACGTGGAAGCCGCACTGGAGAAGGGAGACCCGGACGGGGCCGCGCGCGATCTTCAGAACCTCCAGCGCCTGTACGCCACAGCCGGACCGGAAGAAGCGCCTGATTTCACGGGCTATTCCGCCAGAATCCAGAAACTGCGGACGGAGGACCTCGAAAAAAGGGTCCGTGACGCCTACGAACGCGGAGAAGACGAGCAAACCATCCAGCTTGGCGAGGAATTCCTGAAGAGCCGTCAGCCGCAGCCCGAAACCCGCAAACTGGTTGAAGCCCTGATAAGCAAGGCCAATGAGCGCCTTGCCCAGAAACGCTGGCGTTGGATCCTTGAGCGCGACCGCCAGTACCTGGATGGAGTCATCAGCATCGCGGACGCCGAGGCCACCATCCAGTACTATCCACAGGTGACCCAGTATCTGCCCCGGGCCCCGTACCCAACCGCCCGGGAACACATCCTGCTCTACACCGCCCTTGCCTACCGGCAGGTGGGCCAGCCCGACAAGGCATTGGGGCTTCTCGAGAGAATCGAGAAGGAATATCCCAAGAGCCGCGTCATGCGCTGGGTCAAAGTCTTCAAGCCCAAGGTGGAAAAACCTTCCGCGCGTGAGTGAAGCGAGGGAATATCGGAGGTAATGCGATCATGCAGACAGCATTATCGAAGTCTATGCGCGCTACGAAGTTCTTTTTGCTTGAACAGGGGGGAGGAAGGTTTTTCATATGGTTGTCCATCTTCCTGTTTCCTGTTCCGTTTATTTTCGTGAAGACTTTTCCTTTCTTGCAGCAGCATGTCAATATCAGTTTTCTTGCCGGGCTGACAATGTGGTTGGAGGAGTACTGGCTTAGCCCGTCTTTTGCAGTATCTTTTGTATCAGGAGTATTTGGGGTCCTTTGTCTTTATGTTGCTTCCAAACGGGCCAAGTTGCATGGACAGGGTGCTGATTAGGACAGGCATAGGAGCAGCGGGGATCTCACGCGGCTGGCGAACTACCACTTCACCTACAGCGACGGTCAGGGCACGACGCGCCGGCTCATCACCGCGCGCGAGAGGGAAGTATATGAAAACGGCTGAATCAGAAGAGATGCGCAAAGAATACCGGCGGGAGGACTTGGGTACCGGCGTCAGGGGCAACTACCTGGAAGAATTCAGGAAAGGAACAAACCTTGTCCTTCTGAGCCCCGATGTGGCCGCCGCTTTCCCCGATGAGGATTCCGTGAACAAGGCTTTGCGCGGTTTGATAAGAGTCGCCCGGCAGTCCACTGCCGGAGCAAAACGCTCTATCCGGCGCGTAAAGGCGCACAGTTGAGCGGCGCTGTCATTTCCAACTAGTTGACGCTGAAAGGTCTTCCAAAGAATCTGTGGGTAGGATTTAAGGATGAGTTTTTCGCTTTTCAACCAAGACACGGATTTGAAAGAAGGCCCCTCACCCTACTGTCCTGTCACACCTGAAAAGACGGACACATGCCCTCCCTGACGGTCGGGCTACTGCATAACGACAGAACGGAACATACGTCACAAGGGCTATTTATGCAGTAGCCCGACCGTCAGGGAGGGCATGCGACAGAACAACGTTGACGCGACACTACCCTCTCCCGCAGGAGAGGAAAAAGGAGGCCGATCTCCCAAGAAAGGGCGGCGCAAGACCAGAAAGCAAAGGGGAAAAGGATTTCCTCTCCTGGGGGAGAGGGGGTAGGGTGAGGGGCCTTTTTCTCGGCATGGGGGAACAGAACAACGAAGTGAAACCGGCCCCAGGAAAACGTATGGATTTCAGACGTTCAAAATGCCGCAAGTGTCGTTGTATCATACGCTCGGCAATCTACCCCAGCCGGAATCCACCCACGAATTCTTTTGAGGAAGCACGCTGAAAAACACCCCTGACCCCTGCCCGAATCGTTTTCGGGGGATAGAATCACGCTACGGCGACCAGAGTTCTGCCCGGTGGGGCAAGAGGCGGCCTGAGACGCCCCCATACCCGCCGCAAAAACGCCAGAAACGCGGAAAATGCGCAAACCTCCGAAGGTTTCATGTTGCAGGGTTTCTCCGGGGAGTGGGGTCAAATCCCGCAATTCTTTACCACAAAGGCCTGTCTCATGTCAAGTAAAGTCAACATACAAAGTCCTTGTTCAACATCGACTGCGTACGATTCACTCGTCCCGCTAGGCGTGTTTGTGTTTTGCCCGGTTGCTGTTTTCGAGCAGTGAAAGCTCCCGCCGGTAGTCTTCGGGATAGTCCATGTCCGATAGCGCCGCGGGAGCCAATACGTTAAGCTCAAAGACGTCCTCCGGATGCGCTTGCAGCAGGCCGCGGAGACCCACGTTGTCGTATTGCGTCATGATTTCATTGCGAAATCGTTCTGAGAAGACAATGGGATGTCCCCGTTTGCCTCGGAAGCATGGCACGACAATCCCTTTATCCACCCTATTGAAGGAATGAATCATTTGATTGACCAGTTCGGGAGAGATGCCCGGCTGATCGCCCAGCGCCACCAGGACCGCCTCGCACCGCGGCGGAAGCGCCCTTAACCCGCAACGCACCGAAGAGAGCATGCCGGTTCTGTAATCGGGATTGCTCACGACGCGGGCGGGGCGGCCGGACAATTCCTCGGCGATCCCAGAAATCGCCCTTGACGACGCGGGCGGGGACATTCATAATCACGCTAAGTTATTTGTCGTTTCCGCGGTTGTCGTTTCCGCAGACGACGTTGGGAGCCGTGCAAAAAGAGGGGGTTTCGTCCAATGAGAAAAACTCGGCATATTCCGTTCAAGAGCATCATTCTTTTCGCGGCGGTCTTGGTCGCCGGGCTTCTCCTGCCGGCGCGCGCAGCGGCCGTTCCCGGCGACGTCAATGGCGACGGCGTCCTTTCTCTCGCGGATGCGGCGATGATCCGGGCGCATCTCCTTCAATCCGCGCCGCTCACGGGCGACGCCCTGGCCGGCGCTGACGCGGACAGCGACGGCAATGTCACTCTTGCCGACGTGGTGTAGTATGTCAACACCCATCTTTCGCCCGTCTTGCCCGTGGTCAGTTCCTTCTCGATCAACAGCGGCGCTTCCTTGACCACCAGCCGCAACGTCACACTGAACAACACGTGCACGGGTAGTCCGACGCAATACATGGCCAGCGAGTCGGCGACCTTCAGCGGGGCATCGTGGCAGACCTACGCGACCGCGCCGTCTTTCATGCTTTCGTCCGGCAACGTGACGAAAACGGTGTATTTCAAGGTGAAGAACGCAGCGGGCGAGTCACTGGCGAAAAACGACTCGATCCTGCTGAACGAGGGGGGCGACGGACCCGAGATTACGATCAATCTGCCCGGAAATGTTCCTCTCGTGCTGGTCCAGATCCCCGCCGGCAGCTTCCAGATGGGCCGGTATGCAGGAGAGCGGAGCAGCTACCCGGATGAAGACCCGCAACATACGGTGAACATCGCCTACAACTTCTACATGGGCAAAACCGAACTCACGCAAAAGCAGTGGCTGGCCGTGATGGGGAGTTGGCCTGGGTCCGCGCCCGATTCGTCGTATGGCGTGGGCGATAACTATCCCGCCTATTTTATCTCTTGGAACGACTGCCAGAACTTCATCACCGCGCTCAATCAACACATCACCAACACCGCCCAAGGCCCGGCGACCTTCCGCCTCCCGAGCGAGGCGGAGTGGGAATATGCTTGCCGCGCCGGGACGCAGACGCGGTTCTTCTTCGGCGACTCGCTCTCGGTGGATGACCACGACACCGATGGCCCGGCCGGGACGCTTCCGGGGAACCGGTCGGACTATATGTGGTGGTGGTTCAATTGTCGGGGCAACGCCAACGGAGCGTTTGGCTCAAAGCCGGTTGGCACGAAGCTGCCTAACCAATTCGGGCTGTACGATATGAGCGGCAACGTGTGGGAATGGTGTCAGGACTGGTACCACACGGACTACAATCAAGCGGGGAGGCCGGACAATGGGACGGCTTGGGAAACGCAACAATCCAGTTTCCCATACCGGGTGGTGCGCGGCGGCAATTGGCCCGACTATGCGAGCGACTGCCGCTCGGCGAACCGCAGCAACCACCCCCCGGCCACCCGCCAGGACGGCTTCGGCGCGCGGTTTGTGCGGACTCAGTAAGGAAGATGTACGCTGTTTTCTTTACACAGTAGCGAGCGAAGCGAGCTCGATTTTCCCCGCACCTTGTCACAGGAGAAAGGATGGACGAATTCGGCAAGTCTTCTATCAAACTGCCTCCTAAAGGAGGAGCTACGAACGGTTTGTAGCTCCCGCTTCAGCGGGCCGGCGGAGCGGGCGCAAGGGGCCTCCTAAAGGAGGAGCTACGAACAGATTGCCTCCTAAAGGAGGAGCTACGAACGGTTTGTAGCTCCCGCTTCAGCGGGCCAGTCTTAAGGGTTCGCAGCTCCCGCTTCAGCGGGCTGGCGGAGCGGGCGGCCACAGCGGTTGAGGAAAAACGCAAGAGAAGAAACACAAGCGGAAAAACACGAGAGCGGAAACACAAGGGGAAGAACACGAGAGGGAAAACGCGAGATGTACGAATGGCGGAAAATGACCCCGGCTCAGCGCGAGGAGGCGCTCGCCCTCCGCAAGGCGCGGCATTACCCGTGGCACGGGCCGCCCCATCTCAAGCCGGATCGCCCCGAAAGCGATTGCACGGTATTCCATATCTGGGCGGCATGCTACGAGCACAAGCCTGTCATCGGGAGGACGCCGCAACGCCTGACGGATTTCGAGAACACTCTCCTGGAGACGGCAAAGAGTCTGACCCGGGAGGTCTTTGCCTGGTGCGTTCTTCCGAACCACTACCACCTTCTCCTTCAAACGCGCGAGGGGGAAGCTGAAACGCGCGAGGGGGAAGTTCAGGCGCGTGAAGGGGAAGGGGAACTGCGGCGGCTCACGGCGGGTTTGGGGCAAATGCACGGGCGGCTCTCATACCAGTGGAACGCCGAGGAGGCGGTGCGCGGACGCTGCGTCTGGCGGCGCTGCTCGGACCGGGGCATACGGTCGGAGCGGCATTTCTGGGCGACGATGAACTACGTTCACCACAACCCGGTGAAACACGGGTACGTGAAGCGGTGGCAGGACTGGCCGTACTCGAGCGCTGGGGCGTTCTTGGGGGCGGTCGGGAGGAAGAGGGCGGAGGAGATCTGGAAGGAGTATCCGTTGCTGGAGTACGGGAAGGGGTGGGATGAGTTTGAGTGATTGAAAAGCCTCCTAAAGGAGGAGCTACGAACGAAAGCCTCCTAAAGGAGGAGCTACGAACGAAAGCCTCCTAAAGGAGGAGCTACGAACGAAAGCCTCCTAAAGGAGGAGCTACGAACGAAAGCCTCCTAAAGGAGGATCTACGAACGGTTCGTAGCTCCCGCTTTAGCGGGGGTTCTGAATGTCTTGGTCAAGAAACAAGGAAATGACGGATAGCACTAGAGAAAACCAGTTCGGGAGTTTCCTGGAATCCGGTGATTTCAAGCCTAAAGAGACGATTTCAAACCTAAAGAAGGGAAGACTACACTATGAACGTTAAACCACTCCTCTCTATGTTGTGCCTTGTGTTTTTGTACTCGATTCTTTCGTGTCCGGCCTTCGCGCAGATGATTGACATCGGCGACGCGTCGGGGAACCACGGGGGAACGGTATTGGCGCCTGTAACGCTGACGGCGGCCTCTGACATGACGGCGGCGTTCATACGGGTCAACTATAGCGCAACCGCTCTCGAAAACCCGTCGGCGGCGGCCGGGGCGCTTGCTTCCAGCGGGCACGCGCTCGATTTCCACTCGCCCGCGCCGGGCCAGTTGAACGTGATGGTTTGCCCTTCGACCGGCGCGCCCGCTTTCACGGCCCAGTCCGGCGTCCTTTTCTACCTCCAGTTCGATATCAAGAGTGGCGCGGCTCCCGGCGACTATTCTCTCACTTATACCACCGCCGGCGCTCCCGCGATTCCCACGACGAACCTGGTGAACACGGCGGGTGCCCTAGTCGCGCACTCCACGTCGCCGGGCAAGGTCACGGTGATGAACCGCTTCACGAGCGCCAACGCCAACTGGGCGCTGTACGAGTGAGAGGCTCAGCGTTTCAACCACCCTTTTCCAGTTCCCCGCGCCGTGGATGGTCGCGCCGCTCAAGCGCTGCGCAATGACTATGGCGGCCACGGCCTTGAGCGGTTGCACCGCCATCGGCATGCCGTAGCGCAGCCCCGAGAAGACCTGCATCATCCCAAAAACGATCAACACGCTGGCTCTGTCGAGCCCCGCGGCCAGGATCATCCCGATGATCAGGGGCAGGTCGGTTCCGATATCCCCGAAGGCGCCGGCCAGCTCATTGCGGTCCAGCCGGATCCAGGGTTGCGCGCCGGACGCGGCGGTCGGAGTCAATCGTATCTCGGTCAAAGGGCTCCACCTCGCGTTGGGATTCTCGGCTTGGCGCTCACTCCGGGATCGCCTCGCAGCTCTCGATCTCCGCCCGGAAAGCCTCCCATTGCGCCTTGGCCGGGCCGCAGTCCGGGTCCAGCGCCAGCGCGCTCTCGAGCGCGCCCCGCGCCCGCGGCCAATCTTCGAGCTTCAGATAGCAGCCCGACAGAGCCGTCCAGTAGATCGGATGGTTCGGACACAACCGGATCGCCTCCCGGAAAAACGGAATCGCCCCCCCCGGGTCGCCCGACAGGACCAGCGCCCGGCCCGCGTCGAAGTGAACCGCGTGGTTCTCCCCCTCGCCCCCGGCTATCGCCGTCCGGAAATGCTCAAGCGCCCTTTCGTACTCTCCCGCTTCATAGGCCCGCTCCCCCTCAATCCGCGCCACGGTCCCATGCGCCCTCGGCTCTTCCCGCAGGGACGACAGAATCGCCTCAAGCCCTCCATGCCGTCTGCTTTGCACCAGCGCCGACGCCACCTGGCCCAACAGCGGCGCGGCTGTCTCAGGCCGCGAGGTCAGGACAATCGTCTTCCTTCTGGCCGGCCGCTCCGCCATTTCGGGCCAACGCTCCAGCGCCAGCCGCGTCAGCCGCTCGACCCGATG
>Ga0315279_10008115_pt1 | contig 12771 bp, 13 predicted proteins | sample YL17G06_20_MG_FD_203694 | JGI IMG/M metagenome (GOLD analysis project Ga0315279, IMG submission 203694) | Sediment microbial communities from Yellowstone Lake, YNP, Wyoming, USA - YL17G06_20 | ecosystem: Environmental > Aquatic > Freshwater > Lake > Sediment | place: USA: Wyoming | collected... | reverse complement strand
GGGAAAGCCAAATCGCATCGTCGTCGAGGGCGCAATAATGACCGCGTGCGCGGCATGCGCGAGCTTGGGAACCCCGTACCAGGAACCGAAGCCTATCCCTTTGGGATCTCCGATTCCGGTGGCGAGGGCCATGCTCGTCGTCGGACCGCGTCCTGTCGCGCCGAAACTAGCTGACAGGCGAGCTCTAAGAGAAGTCCAGGAACTCGACATCGCTGACAACTATCCTCAGATAATGCAGAAAGCACGAAGAAAACTCGGATTGAGTCAAGAAGACTTGGCGATGAAGGTGAAGGAGCGCCTTTCTGTCATCCAGAAGATAGAGCTTGGCAAGATGGGCCCAGACATGCGCTTGGCAAAAGCACTCGAGCATGTCCTACGGGTCAAGTTGCTGGTGCTGACAAGCGAACCTCCTGTCCCAAAGCCTGCACCTGGTGCGACAAAGGAAGTTACGCTCGCTGATGTGGCAAAGATTCGGAAGAAAGGAGGAAAAGACGTACCAGAACTGCAAGCCTGAGGCTGAACTAGTCGCCACGCTTGGTCAGGTTCACAACTTTCTTTCCCCGTGCTGAGGGAACGATCTTCATTTCTGCGTTCTCGAACTCCATCGAGAACTGCTTGCCTTCGAAGTACCTGTCAAGGAATAGGGCAAGGGCGCTTACTTCGCTTATGGGCTGATTCGTCACCGCCACATTCCAAGTAGCGACTTCGAATACTTCCCCCGGCACCTTCTCTGCACCAACGACCACAAGCTTGGGGCTAGGCGAAGCTCTGATCGCCTCCATCGCTTCTGGAAGCGGCATTCCGTATGCCGTAAGATGAGCAATCTCCCCACCCTTTGATCTCCACTCTTTCACGGTCTTCCTCCAGGGTTCGCCCATCCGAATCCAGAAATTGCCACCGAATCGCTGACGCACGTCCAGAATCGTCTTCTCGAGAGCTGTGTCCACGACATCTGCTAGGATGAGCCCGTCTGCTCCGAAGGCTCTGGCTGTAAGACACACATGCGTCGTGACCCTCAAGTCGCGTGGGATCCTGTGCCCCAAGCGAAGGACCACAATCTGCTCGGCCAAAGTATAATGCCTACCGATAGTAGAGTAAAGTCCCGAGGCTGAAAAGGTTCCCACTTGTCAGTTCATTTTGGAAGAAGATTAAATGGAACGCCACTAAAGGATAGGTATCTAGCTCGTTTGGGGCTCTGACATGGCAATCTTGGATGAAGAGCTGATGAAGGTCGCCCGTCTATTCGGCGGCGACGATGCAGTAACGGTCGTAAACATACTCAAGAAGAAGAGCGAAGCCACCGACGAAATGCTCACAAACGAGTCCACAGTGAGACTGAACACGGTTAGGAAGATCATGTACAAACTCTACGACCACGGCTTAGTTTCCTGCACGAGAGTCCGCGACGAGAAGACCGGCTGGTTCATCTTCTACTGGAAACTGCAGATGGATCAACTGGACGCCTACATCCGGAGCAGAAAGAGGCGCGTGCTGGAGAAACTGAAGCATAAACTCGACTATGAGAGAAACCACAGCTTCTTCGTCTGCAACAAGTGCGGCGATGTACGGGTGACATTCGAAGAAGCGATGGAATCATCGTTCAGGTGTTCGAAATGTGATGGCCAACTTGAGAGCAGCGACAATGCCTCCGTGGTCGAGTTCCTAGAGAAACGGATCAAGCAGATAGAAGACGAGCTGAAACAGTGACGCGACAGGCACGACCTGCTCCCCTGCCACCTCCGAGAGCCCGATGATCATGAACAATAAACTGGCGATAGCTGAAAGAATCCCACATGGTGCACAGAAGGACCTGATGCCGCTCTTCAAAGCAAGAATCCACAAGCTCCTCTCAGGTCTGGACGTTTCGGTGCAACTTGGAGTCACTAGCAGCGGCTTTGTCAGTGCCGAAGTGCAGGGCGCGGACTCCGAATTCTTCATTGAACTGATCAAGAGAGAAATGTGGCTCGCCCCACGAAACCTCTCGGAAGTTGAGGTCAATGACAACTTCAAAGCCTACGTAACTGGGATTAACAAAAAGCGACAGACCCTTGAAGTTGAGATTGGCCCAGTTACGGCAAATGTGAAGTCCGAGGTTGCAAGAGAAGCGTTGATGGCTCAACTTTGCGATGGCAGAGACACACCCATAGAGAGAGTGACTCAGTCATATTGTATCCACGAAGGTGTTCCGATACTAGTCAGGATCACATCCATCGATCCCGAGCGTAGGCAGATCGAGGCTTGGATTTCTGACGATCAGATTGTTCGATTTGAGCAATGGAGACGCGAGAGATTCCACAGAATCATCGCGATCGGTGGGCTCCAAGACGAACTACGTGAGGCCGTGCGTGTCTCTAAAGTCGAGAGAGACATCATTGAGATCGAGGAGTTGTCTTTTACAGCCAACTCTCTTGTCTGCAAGCTTGGAACGGATGCGCCAGGAATAATCGCGAAGATCGGTCGCTATATCAGCAGCTTCAAACTCTACGCCTTTCTTCCTGAAAGAGTAGACAAGTTGCGGACCGAACTTGCAGGCAAGTAACAGTCGTCTGCTCGAGATCGATCAAAGGCATATTCGGCTTGGCTCGAGGTGAATCCGGAATGGACGACTGGCGCCTTCTGGATTTGGAGTGCCCGAATGCTCCTTCGAACCTTGCACTTGAAGAGGCCATAGCGAGGCAGGTCGGGGAAGGGAAGTCGCCTCCAACGCTTCGCCTGTGGAGAAACCGAAACGCAGCGGTCATCGGCGAGAATCAATCGGCTCAGGCAGAGCTACGACTCGACGCTTGCAAGAAATTAGGTGTCGAAGTTGTGAGACGTTTCACTGGAGGCGGAGCGGTCTACCATGATCTTGGGAATGTGAACTATTCGATATGTACCCGAAAGCTCTCGCCATCAAGTCCTGAACTCCACCAGAGCGTATTCAGGCAAAGTCTTGACTGCACCGCCGCATGCCTTGAAAGTCTAGGTTTGGAATCGAGTCGAATCCCCATCAACACTATAGTGGTTCGAGGACGAAAGATCTCAGGAGGAGCAGGCGCAATTCGTTGGGGGGCTGTATTCTATCATGGCTCCATTCTGGTAAGCACGGATCTTGACATTGTATGGAAGATTCTGAGGTGGGAGCGATCCTCGACGCCACGTGCGCTCGTTCAAAGCACGCGTCTTCCCGTGACCTCTCTGAAGATAGAATTGGACAGAGAGATCTCCATCGAGAAGGTTCAGGGAGCCCTAAAGGATGCATTCACAAGAATGTTCAACGCACATATCGTTCCCGGCCCCGCGACGGAACAGGAACTGCACATGATCTCCGCCTTGGTCAAAGAGAAATACGGCACTGACGAATGGAATCTTAAGATGTAGACTAATCACTCAATGGGAGAATCCGTTTCACAGAATCTCGAACAGTACTGCATTCACAAGCATCACTTTCGTTACATTGGAGTTACATAATGTAGAAATATGGTCTGCGAGCTGCTAGCCTGTAGTTGAGGCGCGTTGGGTAGATCTCTTGCGGTCAGATCCATTGAACTGATTGCGGTCATCCTGATGCTAATGGCCGTGTACCCGAGCGTGGGTGCCACATCCGGGCTCTCGGCAACTGAATCGACTGGACAGGTCTTATCGGGCAGCGTGGTTGCCAGCTCTCCGATGCAGTATCCCTGGTACTATTGCGACACTTGGAATTACTCCTGGTGTTACTCATACTACTGGGACTACTATCACGGGTACTACCCATACTACCCATACTACTACCAGACAACCACCCCCGAGAAGACTAAGACGTTCCAGCTCAGCGTGGAAACCAACCCCTCAGGAATCGCTCCTGTGAATGGAAAAGGAACATACAATGATGGAACTGCAGCTTCATTCAGTGTGACTTCACTCATCGTGCCATCGAGCACCAACGAACATTACGTCTTCTCATACTGGAGCGGAGATTTCTCAGGAACCGCGCCTAGCGGGACAGTAACGATGGACTCTGCGAAGACGATCGTCGCGAACTATCAACTCGAAAACTACCTGAAGGTCTCTGTGGAGCCTCAAGGAATCACATATGCAGTCGGAGACGGTTGGTACCTTCCGACTGGCTCTGTTACTGTCGGTCCTGTGCCTTCGTCCATTTCAGGCGGTGAGGGGGCTCGATATGTCTTCCAGCAATGGACGGTTGACAACGCTCCAGTTTCAGGCAACTCAGTTCAGGCCACTATGGATGCTCCGCACACGCTAGTCGCTCACTACAAGACGCAGTACCTGCTCACAGTCTCGTCCGACTACGGGATCGTTCAGGGAGCAGGATGGTATGATGCAGGAAGCTCAGCAACATTCTCGGTTACAATACAGGTCGATACGAGCTATGGTGTAAAGCAGGTCTTCGAGAGATGGACAGGAGATACGGAAACACCTTCCGCAACCACCACAATCACGATGGATTCACCTCACACAGTTACGGCCGTCTGGCGAACTGACAGCACAATCCTCTACGCGACAATAGCGCTGGGGATTGCAGCCGCATTCGTACTAGGGATAGGCCTGACTATGTTCGCAATTACGCGACCACGTGAAGCCAAGCCGGCCCCGACACCTCCGCCCAGACCAGCGCCGACGGTTGAACCGGTTCCAGAGGAAGTGAAGACAACGCCGACTAGGAAGAGGGCCAAGCCGCCACCAAAGACTGAGCAGCCCGAACCTTCTTCTCAAACATAGATCAATCGCACTGGCCGGTTTCGATCCAATTACCGTTGCAGAGACGGAAGAATGGTCACTTTCGCACCGAGTCACTCGGTGCGCTAGTGTTGGCCTTCTTGAGGAAACTTCGCGGAATCATTGGTTTGTGTATGTCACAGTAGTATTCTGTTTCGCCAAAGAAGTCCGAACACCAATCAGCCATCGCTCCGCAGGCTGGAAGAGAGCACAACTTAGCCTTATTCGTGGACTGTACCTCTGCAGGCATTGATTCTGCCTCAGTTCTTGTGAACTGGAGTAGCCTGAAGTATGCCTCACTCTAAAGATTTGTTCAGCTCACATGCCGATCCAAACCCTCTAGTACGTCAGATTCGGCAAGCGATGAAGCGAATACCATAGGAAGTGTGAAATTCTGATCTCGGCATCAGTTCTGTTGAAGACGAGAACGCGCTTGTAGCCGGGGGCAGATCGATGTTCGAAACTCGTGTGACCAAACTGTTCGGCACCAAGTACCCGATCGTCGGCGGGTGTATGATGCACGTCTCCAAGCCCGAGTTCGTGGCAGCCGTCTCAAACGCCGGTGCCTTGGGCATGATGGCGTCGGCGATGTATGAGAGTCAAGACGAATTCCTTCAAGCCGTCCGCAAGCTGAAAGAGCTAACCGACAAGCCGTTTGGCGTTAACCTTAGCCTGTTTCCGGCGATGAGACCCATAGACAACAACCTCCACGTCGATGTCATTCTTCAAGAGCATGTTCCGATAGTCGAGACGAGCGGTCATCGTCCACCAGAAGACCTGCTTGCACGATTGAAAGCCGGCGGCGTAAAGACGATGCACAAGTGCGTAAGCGTTCGACACGCACTCAGTGCACAGAAGGCTGGCGTCGATGCTGTGACCGTTTTCGGTACGGAGGGAGGAGGTCACATCGGCGAGGTCGGACTGACGACAATGGTCCTAGTACCGAGCGCTGTGGACGCGCTGAGTATTCCAGTGATTGCGGCTGGCGGCATCGTCGACGGCAGGGGACTACTTGCAGCACTAGCATTGGGCGCTGAAGGAGTCACCGTCGGCACACGATTGCTAGTGACGACCGAGTGCCCCATCCATGATAATCTCAAACGAGCCTTGGCTTCAGCCACGGAGCTGGACACGCTGCCAATCCTTGGTACCCTCCGGAACACCGTCCGCGCCTGGAAGAACCCGGCTGCGCTCAAAGTGGCCGAGCTGGAATCCAAGCAAGCTGAGTTAAGTGAGATCCTCTCAGTGGTCGCTGGCACGGCGACGAAACGCATGTACGAAGGCGGTGACCTAGACGCAGGCGTGATTCCGTGCAGTCAAAGCATAGGTATCGTGCACGAGATCAAGCCAGTGACCCAGGTCATCGACGAGATGATGCGAGAGGCGTCAGAGATACTGGGGCGTTTGGCCAAGTAGAGCCCTACAGAGCAGCACTAGCCTGCAATATCGGCTACCGTCCGCCTAATGGCGAATGAGACCAGTCTCCGTTTCCATGTTTCTTGGGTGTCCTAGACCCTCTCTTGGATGCCTGACGCCTTGGGCCCATGGCATATGTCGGAAAACGACGTTGTACTTATATAGGTACACTGATGTACCATAGAGACAGGTGGCGTGCAACAACATGGAAATCGAAGAAATCCTGAACATGGGTGCATACCGAAAGAACGCGCGAACCCTAGCCCTCCGACAACTACTCTCAATAATCCTCTAAGGTTCGCACGCGGTGCTCAGGCTGTGCGCTCACGCAGCCATCGAGCGACCGCATAGAGCGTTGGATTGCCACTGACATCCACAACAGGGATTCGGACACTCGTCTCCTGTAGGAGAACCGCGCTCTCATAGGCGGGCATTGTCGCAAAGACAACGCTCGCCCAATGCATCCTCCCCTTCAACTGCTCAGCCACAACATCATCGTTTGCAGGCATCGCAACATAGGCGAACGCAATCCCATTCGCCCACATCAGACTTCGACCCATGGAACCTGGCGGAACCCCAAAACTCTGCATCTCCAACAATGCCGCCAAGGGATATTCCACGACTTCATGGATGACAATCTCCTCCCACGGTTGATACGTTATCTTGACCATCTGCAACCACGCTGACATTCATCACAATGAACAGACGGATAATGATTCTGAAGCTGAACACATCAAACCCTATCTCAAGAACAGTTCAACAAGTTCGTCATGTTGTATGGAAGGTGGTGGGCCGGACCGGGATCGAACCGGCGACCTTCGGCGTGTAAAGCCGACGTTCAAGCCAAGCCCCAAGCTTTCTAACCAGCTGAACTACCGGCCCAAGCACGCTAAGCTTGCCTTATCCACATGATAACAGTTTTCTCCGGCCTGCTCCACAAACGAAAAAGTAATCTTATCTCTTGCGAGTTGTCGAACAAGGGGCTGGAATCTAGCTCTTGAACATCGTTCATGTCGTCGGAACCGGAACGATAGGCGAGCCGTTGATCGGGCTCCTTGCAGATTTCCGAAACGAACTAGGAATCGATGAAGTAACGTTCTCGAAGCGAACCCCACTATTGACCGATCGAACGAAAGTCTGGGATCTGCTCAAGCGAGATGCGAAGCTATGCGCCGAGAAAGAGAAGTGGAAGGCCTTTCAAGAACTGGAAATGGAGCCCACGTACGAGTACGAGGAAGGAATACGACGCGCAACGGTGGTCATCGATTGCACCCCGTCTGGAGTGGGATTAGACAACAAGAGGAAATACTACGAAAGGATTGAAGGCCCGCGCGGATTCATTGCACAAGGCTCAGAGTTCGGGTTCGGAACGATCTACGCTCATGGCATAAACGACAGCGCTATCTCCGAATCGCAGAAGTATGTGCAAGTCGCTTCCTGTAACACACACAACATTGCCGCCATCATTAAGACGCTCGCGTTCGAGGGTGGGATGCCACGGCTCAAGGAAGGCCGTTTCGTTTGCATGCGTCGGGCTTCAGATCTGAGCGAAGAGAAAGGTTTCACCGCCAGCCCACAAGTCGACCACCATAACCACGGACGTTTCGGAACACATCATGCTCGAGACGCACATGCGCTTTTCCAGACGATCGGCTGCGAGCTTGACGTATTCTCAAGCAGTATCAAAATCCCAACTCAGTACATGCATTCAATCTGGTTCTCACTGGAACTCTACGGCGCCATCACACATGAGGAAGTGCTCGCGCGGATCAGGGCAAATCCGTTCATCGCTATCACCTACAAGGACCAAACTGCACTGGTGTTTTCGTTTGGTCGAGACCACGGCCACTACGGGCGCATCCTTAACCAGACGACCATCGCACTCCCCACGTTGTCCGTTAGGGATCCTGGAGAAGTGGTGGGCTTCAGTTTCACCCCACAGGACGGCAACAGCTTGTTGAGCAGCGTAGCTGCAACAGAACGCCTGCTCCACCCGGAAACCTGGCGTGAGAAGATGAAGTGCCTCAATCCGTTCCTGTTCAGAGAAGTCTAGCGTTTGGGCTTCCAAGTCGGCCTCTCGTAACTCTGGTCCGTGTAAGAGAACGGATATGCCAGCCCGGAAGTATCCAAGAATGCGATATCACTGATGGGTCTCCTTGCTGTGACTTCCAGAGTTTCAGCTGCATAGCCAATGGGCAGGATGGCGATAGCGCGTTTGTCTTTCTGTGCACCAACGGCCCTTGCCGCAGCTTCCTCGTCGAACGCTCCCACCCATGTCGATGACAACCCAAGCGCCGTAGCTGCAAGCATCGTGTATGTAGCCGCTATTGTCGCGTCTTGGAGACAGTAAAGTTCGGACCCTCTGCGCCCATACTTCTTAGATGAACGTTCGGGATATGCCAAGAAGACGAAGCAGACGGGCGCTTCTGAAACGAAACCTTCCCCCAAAGCTGCTCTTGCCAGCTTATCTTTGAGCACCGGATCCTTGACGACAACGACTTCGTATGCCTGCAAGTTGCCTGCGGACGGTGCGAGGTTGGTAACTTCGATGATTCTGCGGATCTTCTCTTCCTCTACGGGTTTCTTCTGAAATGCTCGGATTGAATGTCTGGCCTTTACTACTTCAAAGTAGTCCATTTCGACCATCGGCTGGGTAGAGCCTGTTGTAGACGATAAAGAGCTAACGTTTTGGATCGGAGCCCGGACTGACGGTGCGACTAGACCCCGAACATTATGAATAGACCGGTCAGAAGTCCGACTATGAATGTGATCACGAGTACAATTGGAACATTGCTTCTCATTATCTCGCTTTCGAGCTTAGCGTCCGCTCCTATCGTGGCGGCAGCATTATTGATCTTGGATGGAGTGATAGCTGAGGCGATGCCTCCTCCGTTTGCGTGGGATCCATAGATTGTCATGAGAGCCGAGCTGTTCTGTCCGGCACCGGTGAGCCCTACGCCTTCAACGGCCTTCTGCTGGATCGGGAAGAACATCACGTTTGAGCTTGCTTCTGAGCCCCCGACCACTGCTCCGAATAGGCCAAGCCAAGGTGCCACAAACACGAACATGGAACCGAACACTGCGGCCAGAGTCAAGCCAAACACGTTGTTCATGTTCATAGCCCCGAAGACGCTTGTGGGGACAATCTTACCGTTTGAGAGGTCCATCGCGCTCCACGACATAACATATGCAACCCCGAAGAACAGAGCATACGCGACGAATGGCTGCCAGATTCTCCTCAACCAGAGGTTTACCGTCTTTCTGAGTTGCTGTCGAGTTGGTTTCAGAATGGGCAACGAGAGAATGGTTGCTGCGAAGATCCACGTGTACACTTGAGCAAATGCGTCAAGATCCAGGGGCTTGTCGAAGACCCAAAAGGCTGGTCCGTCGAGACGCCTCAGCCAATCGGTAATCTGAGGAATACTAACTATCAATGCTAGAACTATGAGAATGAGCCACGGACTGAGCGCTCTAACTGTCTGAACTCGATTGATTGGCTCAGGAGCTCGTTCGGGCTTCGCTGTTAGGTTCCGGAGTGAATAGAGCACTAGCATGCTAACGAGCCCGGCCAAGACTCCGATCAGCATGATCGGCACGCGCAGGAATCCAAAGAGAAGGCATGAGAGTCCGATTGAGAGGCCTGTTATGATTGCTGGAATGAGGCCTTTCTTGACGGATGATCTGCCCCCGACGACCCACAACATGGCGATCGACACGAGAACTGAAACAACTGGAAGGAAGATGTTCACCTTGTAGACGAGCATAAACGGGTCGAGCTTGAAAATGTCCGCTGGAAGACTGATCGGGATTGAAAGGAGTGCGTACGACGTAGTTGCGTTGTAGCCCAGCACTGAGATCGCTATTGCGGCGAATGGTGAGAACCCCATCGCAATCAACAGCGGAGGAAACAGTGATGGAGTCACCACTCCGAGCGATGTGGCGAAGGACCCGAACCCGACACCTAGAAAGAGAGCCTGTTGTTCTTTTGTTGCGGCGGCAGCTTTCACAGCAGCAGAAATCTTCTCAAGTGCTCCGACCTCCCTCATCAGGAAAATCATCAACATTGTCGCGAGCACCGAGATCGTTATGCCGAAAGACTTGAAGATTCCATAGACCGCAGCACCAACCGCCACCAACGGGTTCGTATTGAAGAAACCGACGGCTAGAACCAGAACCACTGCTAGACCCACTATTGCCATGGTGGCTCCTGATTGGCGAAATTCGACAATCCCCACGAACACGACAATCAGCGCGAGAATCGCAAGGACGAACGTCAGATTGAGAAACGCGCCTACCAAGACTATGGCCACTACTAGCATCAGACCTATCGAGGATCTTTCCAAGTCAACACAACTCCACGCTTCAGTCCTTGGGTCGAAGGTCCACGACACGACACGCTTTGCCTTCAGAGCGCGGAATGGCCCCCTCCTCAACCAGCTCGACTTTGGCTCGTATTCCGAGTGTGGCTAGGAGGTCGGTCTGGACTTTCTTCAGAAGCTCAGGATCATTCATCTTGTTCTTGGGCACTTCGACTTTCACACGCAAGTGGTCAAGCTCCTCACGCGATACGACTATCTGATACTGATCACCGAGTCCAGGCACATTCATCAATACATGCTCCACTTGGCTCGGAAAGACGTTCACACCACCGATGATGAGCATGTCATCGCTTCGTCCCTTGATACGTTGAATTCGGCTGTGATATCTGCCACACCCGCATTCCTCCTCGAAGACTCTTGAGAGATCGCGTGTTCGATAGCGAAGTAGAGGCATTGCTTCGCGTGAGAGCATGGTGAAGACAAGCTCGCCTTCGCTGCCGGGCTCAAGAACTTCGCCAGTCTCGGGGTTGATCGTCTCGACTAGGAATTCGTCGCCCCAAACATGGAGCCCGTTTCGTTGATCGCATTCGATCGCGACCCCTGGGCCGTACAGTTCGGACATGCCGAAGCAATCATGCGCTCGAAGGCCGAAGGTATCCTCAATTCGCTTTCGAGCCTCCTCGCTCCACGGTTCCGCTCCTAGGAGCCCGATCCTAAGCGCAAAATCGGTTTTCGGGTTATAGCCTTCAGCACGGCTTGCTTCGCACAGATAGATCATGTAGGACGGAGTGCAGGCGGCCACGGTACTCTGTAGGTCTTTCAGCAGCATGAGTTGCCGTTTCGTGTTTCCGACACTGGATGGCACAACGGTTGCGCCAACCGCCTTGGCGCCGTAGTGGAAGCCAAGTCCACCTGTGAAGAGCCCATAGCCATACATGTTCTGCACGACGTCGCCCTTTCTCACGCCTGCCACATCGAAGGTCCTGCCCATCAGCTTAGTCCAGCGTTCAAGATCTCCGCGCGTGTATGGAACGATGATCGGCTTCCCAGTGGTTCCGGACGATGCATGAAGACAGTACAGGCGACGCGGTGGAACAGCGAGGATGCCCAGCGGGTAATTGTCCCTCAGATCTGTCTTCTCGGTGAACGGTATCTTGGCAACATCGTCGAGCGTCTTAATGGATTCCGGCTTCACTCCAGCCTCGTCGAAACGTTTCCGATAGAACGGGACGTTCCTGTAGGCGTAGCGTACGATCTTCCTGATTCGCTCCTGCTGGATCTTCCTCAACTGTTTTGGCTTCAGCAATTGAGCATGCTGATCAAACAGGTCCTGTCCCTCTCAGTTCGAGCAGCCCAGACTGAGGATAAATGACTTCCGAGACTCCCAAGCAATGAGGGCCCCTCGATCCCGCGATCAAGCAAAGCCAATGCTAAAGGACATGTCACACGATAGTTGCTGTTGAAACGCCCGAGAAGGTAGCGACTGGCATTGTCACAAGCTGGCCCTTCAGGAACGAGATCAGAGACTGCCAGCAGCACATCAGGACCTGCGAAGCCTGAGGATCCTCCGAGAATGCCGCTCATCGAAGCTGACTCGGTTTTGGAGTCTCTTTGGAACCAAGACGCAGTTGCTTGGGACAATTACTGGGTCCCCGTTTTCAGACTCTTTGCAAGAGACCTAGTCAAGAGCGCCTCTCCGTCATTAGGAGACGTGGTTCTCGACTTGGGAACGGGTTCCGGAGTTGCAGCCATCGAAGTCTGCAAAGCGGTACCATCTCTGGGGCTCGTGGTGGGGATCGATCGATCAGATGCAATGATCGCGCTTGCTCGCAGGAAAGTCGTCCGAGCCGGTTTAAGGAATGCTAGGTTCATCAAGATGAGCGGGGAAGACTTGCACTTTCCAGACGGGTTCTTTGATGTCGCAATCTCGAACTGCGGCATTGGAATCTCCGATTTCAGTAAGGGTCTGAAAGAGCTCCTCAGGGTCCTCAGGCCCGGTGGCGTTTTGGTGTTCAACGATTGGCATCTGATTGATGTCAGGCCTCATCGAGTATTCGGCGAAGTTCTCGGCGAGTATCGGACTAGAAGCCCATCCCCGCAATTGGCTCGGGAGAGATCGGCGCTCGCTAGCACAGAAAGCTACCACCACTCGCTCAGTTCCGAGAGACAACTGGAAATGGTGCTCGACGCAGGGTTCAGTAGAGCACGACTTACGAATCGTCGATACAGAGTTCGTATGCGAGGAACTGAAGACTACTTGAGGATGAGACTGTGCCGTGCCACGATAAGACGAGAAATCTCAGAGATGTCTCCAGCCCAACGTAGGCTCTTCCTT
>Ga0315279_10008114_pt1 | contig 12773 bp, 11 predicted proteins | sample YL17G06_20_MG_FD_203694 | JGI IMG/M metagenome (GOLD analysis project Ga0315279, IMG submission 203694) | Sediment microbial communities from Yellowstone Lake, YNP, Wyoming, USA - YL17G06_20 | ecosystem: Environmental > Aquatic > Freshwater > Lake > Sediment | place: USA: Wyoming | collected... | reverse complement strand
CTCATGTGATAGACTGAAGTAGAGGGCTTCTGGGTAGGGTTCTGTAGGTATGGCAGCATTGGAGAGCCTTAGTGGCAGGAGGCACGCTCCTGCCCAACAGTTCAAGATCGTCAGGTACGGGCATCCGGCACTGCGCGAGAATGCCCAAAAGGTCGGACGCGTCACGAGGGAGGTGAAGGAACTGGTGGCGCACATGGCGGAGCTGATGCGGGCCGCGGGTGGCCTGGGGCTGGCGGCGAACCAGGTGGGGGTCGCGCGCCGGGTGGCGGTGGTGGAGGTGGAGGGGAAGCTGACGCCGCTGGTGAACCCGGAGCTGGTGAGCGCGAAGGGGTCGGAGCCGGCGGAGGAGGGATGCTTGAGCTTGCCGCGGCTGTACGGGATGGTTGCGCGGCCGACGCAGGTGGTGGTGAAGGCGCGAGACCTGACGGGGAAGCAGATGAAGCTGCGGGCGGAGGGGCTGCTGGCGCGGGCGCTGTGTCATGAGATAGATCACCTGGAGGGGAAGCTGTTCGTGGACAAGGTGGATGAGTCCACACTGCACTGGTTGGTCGGGGAAACGACGGCGGGCGAGCCGGTGATACAGCCGACGACGCTGGAGGAGGCGCTGAAGGTTTTCGTTGCGGCTGGTGGACGAGATGAGCTGTAGGGCTGGCATTTCGCCCTACAGGATCGTCTTCCTGGGCACGGCGGAGTTCGCCGTGCCCGCTTTGCGTGCCCTGGCGGAGGGGACCGACGAGATCGTGGGTGTGTTCACGCGGCCGGACCGGCCGGCGGGGCGGGGGAGGAAACTGAGGGCACCGGCGGTGAAACTGGCGGCAGAGGAGTTGGGGCTGCGGGTGCTCCAGCCTGCCGCAGGCGGGGTGAGCAGAGGGGAGGGGTTGGAGCAACTGCGAGGGCTAACGGCCGACCTGATGGTGGTGGCGGCCTTTGGGGAGATACTGGGCGAAGAGGCCCTGTCGGCGCCGAAATGTGGGGCGATCAACCTTCATGCGTCACTGCTGCCGAAGTACCGGGGGGCGGCGCCGATCCAGCGGGCGCTGATGGTGGGGGAGAGGGTGACCGGGGTGACGGTGCAGTGGATGGCACGGGAGATGGACGCGGGGGACGTCATCTTGCAGCGGGCGCTGGAGATCGGGGAGGAGGAGGATTTCGGGAGCTTGCACGACCGCCTGGCGGCGCTCGGCGCGGAGGCGATGGTGGAGAGCGTGGGGCTGATACGGAGAAGGGAGGCGGGGCGGACCCAGCAGGAGGGCGAGCAAGCGACCTACGCTCCGCCGATCAGGCGGGAGGAGGTGGTGATCGAGTGGGAGAGAACGGCGGAGGAAGCTGGGAGGCTGGTGAGAGCGCTGTCGCCGCGGCCGGGGGCGCGCACGATGCGGGGAGGAGAGGTGCTGAAGATCCTTCGGGCCCGGGCGGGAAAAACAGATGAGGGGCAAGGAGGAATCGCCGGCGAGATCATGGAATCCAACAGCGAAGGCTTCTGGGTGACCACAGGCGAAGGATGCCTGCTGGTGTTGTGCGTTCAGCCTGCCGGGCGGCGGCCGATGTCGGCCACGGACTACTTGAAGGGCTATCGCTTGAAGCGGGGGGAACGATTGGGCGCCTAGGTGAGAGACCGGCGCCCGGACGGCCCGCCGATTGAGAGATTGGGGAAGGTGCCCAGAGTGGGAACAGGCGAGGCGAACAATCTCGAGCAGCGATGCGAGCAGGCCCTGGAGCTGAAGAACCAGGGGCAGTACGACGAGGCCGCAGCCGAGTTTCAGGAGATTCTGAAGAGCTGCCCGACGCACGCGCGGGCGCATCTCGGGCTGGGGCTGGTGTTCTGCTTCGTGGGTCGGTTCGACGAGTCGCTGGAGGAGCTGAAGCAGGCCGTCGCGTGTGATCCGAACTGGGTTGACGGGCACCTCAATCTGGCGAAGACGTATGCCATGCTGGGGATGTACGATGAGGCGAAGGTGGAGTTCAACCGGGTGCTGGAGCTGCATCCCGGGCACCCGGAGGCGACGAAGCAGTTGAAGTACTTCGAGGGCATGGCGTAAGCGCTTCGGCCGTTGATAGCAGCAAGCCTGGCAGGCCATCGCAGGAGCTAACACGGCCCCGCCAGCGACCTTGTGCGAGACTGCTATCCCCCGGAGCTTCGGTCGGATGCTGAAATGGATCAGTTTTCGCGACAGGTCGCGGAGAAGCCAAGCGCAGATCGTGCGGCGGGTCTGCGAGCGTCTCGAGAAGACCTACGGCCGCCCACGACTGGGGAATCCGCGTAGCCCGCTCGACGACCTGTTCTTCATCCTCCTGTCCAACCGCACTGCCCCTATGAAGGCGAGAGCGACATACGAAGCGTTGAGGAAGCGGTATCCGCGTTGGGCCACGGTCGCAGACGCGTCGGTCAACGAGATGAGGAAGATCATGGCGCCCGCCGGCCTTGCGGCCAAGAGGGCGGCCCAAATGCGTGGCATGGCGCGCAGGCTGCGATCCGACTTCGGACGTGTGACCCTCGGTCCACTCGGAACCTCGCCCGATGACGAAGTCTTAGCCTATATGCGCACACTGCCGGGCGTCTCGACCAAGGTGGCATACTGCGTGATGATGTACGCGATGGGACGTCAGGTCCTTCCCGTTGATGTCCATGTGCATCGAATCTCGCAACGCCTTGGCTGGATAGGCGCAGAGAGTGCTCGCAACGCCCACGACCTGCTGGCGAACCTTGTTCCTGCGCACCGCCGATACGCGTTTCACGTCGGTTGTGTCCTGCACGGCAGAGCAGTCTGCAGGCCTCAAGAACCCCGATGCTCGGAATGCGTGATCGGTGAGTACTGCGATTCGCTCCGCCGCCGCCGCTGTCCGTGGCTCGCCTAGATGCTCTCGACCAGTTTCTCTATTCGCCGGATCTTCTTTTGGGCGTCAAGGTAGTCTCGATAGTCATCTCTGGTCTCTCTGATCAGCTCGTCATATGTCATGTAACGCGCGTCAATGACAGCGAGCATCTTGCGGTTCCTTTCGTCCTGGTCCATGGGTTGAGGCGCAGCACCGAGAATGCAGACGACCTCAATGACCTGCGATTTCCCTGGATACGCGGCCTTGAGGCACTTCTCCAGCGCCCCACGGTATTTCCGAACCTGGTCGATTAGCCCGGTCGTGGTAACGGATGCACTGTACTTCTTGAGCTCTATGATGATGTGCTTCCCAGCCGCGGTGCGGTAACGGATATCTAGCCTGGCGGCCTTCTCTTCAGGCGTCAGCTTGGCGTCCACCTTGCGGAACTCCGTCATGACGCTCTTTTCCATGTGCTCGTCGGTACTAGCCCTCTCCCACGACGGGTGTAGAAGCCAGAGGTGGTCAAACACATGCTCCTGGATCACCCGTTCTCTGGCCGTCGGAACGATGTCCTCGAACTTCTGAAGGACCTCGACGCGTCCTTTGACGATCTGATAGTAGTGCGCTTCCTCAAGGTCGTCCATGCTCTGAAGAAGTGCAAGGAACTCCTTCACCTCTGTCTTTGTTGATACCTGGGCCAGCAGGGCAAGGTTCTGTTTCAGGGCGAGAGTCTCGAATGCGAGGATGCCGTGTCGGTATAGCACCCTCTTGTACTCGGGGTCCTCAATCGGGAACGACTCTATCTGGGAGAAGAGCGTCTCAGCATATTTCTTGTTGTCAGAAGGCAACCCCTCGAACCACTTCCTGATCTTAGGGTTCTCCAGTGCCTTTCTCTTGGCTTGCTGCAGTCTCCACTCCGTCCACACGTTGCCTATCCGGTTTAGCACCGTGTTCCGCAGGTAGTCCTTCAACGCCTCGAAGCGTGGATCATCTTCCTTGACGCTCTGGCGGTCGCTGGTCGCGATATCCTCTTCCCCATCCAAGTCTAGAAAGTCCGCTTCTATCTCGCCGATGACGTACTTGGTGAAGAGGCGCCCTTCCTTCATGTCCTTCAGGATGTCTTCGTGCACGAGCTTCCCGCGCGCGAGGATCACGATGGTGTTGTGTCCCTCTTCGACGCTCTTCTGCGCGTCCAGTGTGCCCACCCATCCCGTGACTCGATAGCCCTTCCCCGCGTCTACCGTGCCGTCAATGCGCTCGTGCTTCCTCGCATTCGGGCAGGACTTGACGTACTTCTCGCTCCCGTCGCCGATATGCCAGAGATACTCCACCTTGCCGAAGTAATCGCGGTCCGCGACGCCTATCGGTTCACCGTTGACTGACACCGAGAATCCGTGCTCGGGGCCTATTATGCTGAATCGCCTCGCCAGTCGCTTTCGCAGGGAGGGGGCGGCCATCTTCGCGCTTGATTTCAGCTGCGAAAGCGCTATTGTGGTGCCGCGGGTGATCTTGATCTTGTCTTCGTTCACCGGGCGCGGAAGGTAGTCAGGGCATCCGGCCGTGATTGCTTCCTCAATCTTCCTAGCGTCCATGATGAAGCCGCTTTTGCCGACACTGCCCTTTGTAGGTCTCCTGACACTATGGACTTCGACCACATGGGCTATCGAGAAGAGGGACAACTTGCCGATGCCTTTGCGTCCCATGAACCGCCTACCACCCGGAGAGGTAGCTCCTTCGCTCTTCCTCTTGTCATAACCCACCGTCAGGTAGCGGGCGTTAGCATCGTCTTTCGTCATTCCGCGGCCGTCGTCGGTGATGACTATCTTCTTCCCAGCGACGTCGATGGTGACCTCCACCTTGCTGGCGTCAGCATCCCACGCGTTCGCCACTACCTCCGACAGCACAGCCGGGATGTTGCTGTAGAGTCCTATGCCCAGGTGCCGGAGAGCGGTCAGGCCAATCGTGAGTCTGTAGGGTGCCTCACCAGGCATAGTGTGCCTCCAGGTGTCTCCTGATGCTTCTGGCGACGATCCTGCCAAGGCGGATGGGTACGGCGTTCCCGATGTGACGAGCGGCGGTCTTTATGACCAGCTCCGAGCCGGGTGCGAGCAGACGATAGTGCTTCGGGAATGTCTGGAGAAGCGCTGCTTCCCTGATGGACAATGCCCTATCCTGCTCAGGATGCCCGAAACGGCCATTCCCGAGCCCATTGCACTGTGTGGTAATCGTAGGGCCGGGTTCATCCCAGCTGATCCGCCCGTAAACGCTCGGATAGCTCCTCCCGGTTTCTGCCTTGTGGCAAGCCAGCACCAGATCGTCCGGCCAGTTGTGCCAGCCCCCGCCGTGTGGCGTAGCCCGGATTCTTCTCAGATTGAGAGGTGACAGTGAGCTTGCCCTATGGGCGGGGTCCTTGAGACTCGTCTGACCGGCCACGATCGGCTCAAGGTGACCGATGTGCTGTCTGACTGTCCTTCGCCTGCACGGAGGATGAGTAGGTCGGATGATCTCTATATCGCCCAGCAGAGACGCGAAGAGCACCAGCCGGTGCCGCGTCTGAGGAACGCCGTAGGCGACGCAATCAGCGATGCTGTGGGAGACGGAGTAGCCTGTTCCTCCCAGAACACTGACGAAGTCGGAGAACACCTGATGTCTGGACAACTCTGGCACGTTCTCCATTGAAACGACATCCGGCCTCACTTGCGCAATCAGATCGGCGAAGGCCGCCACCAAGCGCCATTTGCGGTCCTCGTCCAACCTATTGGTGTACCGGGAGAACGGCTGGCAGGGAGCACATCCCACCAAGACTCTGGTGTCCCCCGATGGGTATAAGGCGGCGATCTCGTTGGCGGTCACATCGCCTATGTCCCTGGAGATAAACCGGGCGTTGTTGTTGTGCTCGTAGGCGTACTTGCACGAACGGTCCACGTCGATGCCTGCAACGACGTTGAACCCTTCCTTGACGAAACCGTGCGTGAGACCCCCTATCCCACAGAACAGATCGACAACTGACGCCATCTCCATCCCTCTTGTCTTCGCCCCGTAGAATACACGGAACGAGCGGCTTTAGCAAGGTGCCGTCGCGATGCGGCCTGGCCGACGCCCGACTGGCACGCCCAGGACTTCGGCAGATCGTCACCCATATCGGCTGTTGCTTGGCGGGGGCGCATTCAGGCAGGCTCCGAGGGGCGATGGGTCCGTGACGTGATCTCGAAAAGGCGTTATACTTAGAATCGTTATGGCCGATTTCCTTGTTACATTTTTGCCAGGCAGTAGCTCTGTCACGGCGCCCGCGGGTGTCTCGCTGCTGGAGGCGGCGGGCCGCGCAGGGGTGCGGATGCAGGCGCCGTGCGGGGGGGAGGGGCAGTGCGGCAAGTGCTTGGTTAAGGTCAGAGAGGGCGTGGAGGAGCCGACGGCGGCGGAGCGGGAACTGCTGGGGGAGGCGCGGCTGGCGGAGGGATGGAGGCTGGCATGCCAGGCGAGGGTTGCGGGCGAGGCGACGGTGGAGGTGCCGGCATCTTCGCTGGTGGCGGAGCACCGGATCATGTCGGAGGGGGTGGCGCGCGAGGTGCCGCCAGAGCCGAATGTTCGAAAGGTGGCACTGCGACTGGCGCGTCCGTCGGTTGATGATCCGAGGGCGGACCTGAACCGGGTGATGGAGGCGCTGGGGGGAGGGGTGAGGCCGCCGCGGCGAGTCCCGGCGCTGCGGTCGGCGCCCGGGGTGGTGCGGGCGTCGGGGTTCCAGGTGACAGCGGTGGTGGCGGGCGATAGGTTGGTCGCTCTGGAGCAGGGGGACACGCGCGGGGAGCTGTACGGTCTGGCGGTGGATATCGGGACGACGACGGTTGTCGCCTATCTCTGCCACTTGGCGGGGGCGGGGGTGAAGGTGGTGGAGGTTGCGTCGGACCTGAACTCGCAGGCGCAGTTTGGGGATGACGTGATCTCGCGCATCGGGATGGCGAACACGAGCGAGAAGGCGCTGGCCGAGCTCCAACATGCGGTGGTGGAGGTGATCAACGATCTGATCGAGCGGGTGATCCAGGAGGCGGGAATTCGCGCAGAGGCGATCTATGAAATCGCGGTGGTGGGGAACACGTGCATGAGCCATCTGTTCCTTGGGGTGCCGCCGGCGGGGCTGGGGTCGGTGCCGTTCGTGCCATCGTTCCGGGGCGCGCAATATGTGCGCGCGGCGGAGCTGGGGATCAAGGTGAACCCGGAGGCGGGGGTTTACGTGACGCCGAACATCGGGGGCTTCGTGGGCGCCGATACGGTGGGGGTGATATTGGCGAGCGAGCTGGATGTGTCAGACGGCCTGCGGGTGGCAGTGGACATCGGGACGAACGGGGAGATCGTGGTGGCGCGCGAGGGGGAGCTCTATGCCTGCTCGACGGCGGCGGGCCCGGCCTTCGAAGGGGCGAAGATAAGCCAGGGGATGAGGGCGGCGGTGGGGGCGATAGACAGCGTGGAGATCGGGGAGGAGGTGCGGTGTCACGTGATCGGGGAGGCGAGCCCGCAGGGGCTGTGCGGGTCGGGGCTGGTGGACGCGGTGGCAGAGCTGGTGAGGGTGGGCGCTGTGACGGAGGCGGGGCGGATGGTTCGGCGGGAGGAGGCGCCTGGGCTGCCGGAGAAGGTAGCTCGGCGGCTCATCGAGAATGAGAACGGGATCGAGTTCGTGCTGGCCTGGCCCGAGGAGGGTTATGCGGGCGAGGCGGTTAAACTGACGGCCCGGGACGTGCGCGAGACCCAGCTTGCGAAGGGGGCCATCTACGCCGGGATGGAGCTGATGCTGGAGGAGCTGGGAGCGGAGCCCCTGGATATCCAGGAGTTGCTGCTGGCCGGGGCGTTCGGGAACTACATAAAGCGCGAGAGCGCGCTGGCGATAGGGCTGATCCCATCGCTCCCTGTGGAGCGGATCAGATCGGTGGGGAACGCGGCGGGCGTGGGGGCGCGGTTGGTGTTGAGTTCGGTGGCAGAGCGGAGACGTGCGGAGGAGATTGCGCGCCGGGTGAAGCATGTGACCCTCTCGGAGCGAGAGGGCTTTTACGACCGGTTCGCGGATGCTATGATGCTGCGGCCGCTGCCGGTGTGAGGCTGGCAGCCTGTGACGTTAGGCCGAAGGTCATGCTGAGACAAGCCCGCCAGAGGCGGGCAGGCAATCGAGTAAGGAGGCTGTGCATGGCAGTGCTTGAGGATCTGAAGCAAGCGATTATCTCCGGGAACCGAGCGCAGGCGAAGGAACTGACGCAGAAGGCGGTGGCAGAGGGCCTGGCGCCGAAGACGATCGTGGTGGAGGGGATAGCCGCGGCGATGGAGGTGGTTGGCGAGAAGTTCCGGGCGAACGAGTTCTTCGTGCCGGAGCTGCTGATCGCGCAGCGCGCGATGAAGGAAAGCCTGTCGGTGATGTCGGGCGCGTCGATCGATTACGTCGGGACGGTGGTGATCGGGACCGTTAAGGGCGACCTGCACGACATCGGCAAGAACCTGGTTGCGGCGATGCTGGAGGGGGCCGGGTTCAAGGTGGTTGACCTGGGTGTCGACGTGTCGGCGGAGCAGTTCGTTAAGGCGGCCGGCGAGAACTCGGCCCACCTGATTGCGATGTCGGCGCTTTTGACCACGACGATGGGGTCAATGCGGGATACCGTGCAGGCTCTGGAGAAAGCGGGGCTGCAAGGGAAGACGCGGGTGATAATCGGCGGCGCGCCGGTGACGCAGAGCTATGCCGATGAGATCAAGGCTGACGGCTACGCGCCGGATGCGGCGAGCGCGGTGGAGAAGGCGAAGCAACTGCTGCCGGCCTAGGCGCTAAGCCGGGACGGCTTGCTGTGTGATTCGGAGGGCGTAGTATCCGGCGCGCTCGTCGGTCTGCGCCCTCTCACTTTGTCCGCCGGAGGCGGGCAGGCCTGTGGGCGAGGAGGCGTTGGCACCTCGGGGCCGATTGGAGGGATGGCGCCTTGGCGGAGATCCTGGAGGAACGGCCGAAGACGAAGCGGAGGTCGCTGCTGACGAGCCGCGTGACGCCGGGCATGGCCCTGGTGGTGATCGGGGCGATCGCGGTGCTTAGGCTGTGGGTGGTGGAGACGGCCTATGTCGAGGGGCGGTCCATGATGGAGACGTTGCAGCAGGGGGACCGCGTGCTCGTCCTCAAGCCGCTCGAGCCGAAACGGTTCGAGATCGTGGTGCTGGTGGATCCGCAGGAAGGCGGCATTGACATCAAGCGGGTCGTGGGGATGCCCGGAGAGGTTGTGTCCATGGTGCCGCACCTGGTTGGCGAGGGGCAGACGCAGGTTCCGGTGGGCAGTGACGTCTACATTAACGCGAAGCCCCTGGAGGAGCCGTACGCGTCATCGGTGCTGCCCAAGGTGATGGCGCCGCGGAAGGTGCCGGAGGGGAAGTACTTCGTGATGGGGGACAACCGGGACGATAGCGTAGACAGCCGGAGCTACGGGCCAATTGACGGGAAGAGCGTTCGAGGGGTTGCGGTGGCGGTGGTATATCCTTTCGGTCGGGCGCGGGTGATCGCCGGAAAGGAGGCGGCCAGGCCGGCGAGTGGCGAGGTGAGGGGGAAAGGTGAGTAAGGCGGGGCTTCAGGGAGCCTGTGCCGTTGTGTTAAGATAGGGCCTCGAGACGGACAGCCGCTAGGTGAAAGGAGACGCCATCTTGCGTGCCTGGACAATCGCTCTGTTTCTGGTGATCGCGATCACGCTGGGTGCATTCGGGCAGATTTCGCTGAAACTCGGGATGAAGCAGTTTGGGCCGCTGGGGCAGGGTGCGGGCCTGATCACCAACCTGGTCCGCGCCATCTTCACGCCCTACGTGCTGCTGGGGATGGCGCTGTATGCGATCAGCTCGGGGTTTTGGCTGGTGGTGCTGAGCAGCTGGAACCTGAGCTATGCGTATCCGATGATTGCGACCAACTACCTGCTGGTGGTGCTGCTGTCACGGTTGTTTTTCAAGGAGAACGTGCTTCCAGCGCAGTGGGTTGGGATCATGCTGATGGTGGGCGGGCTCATTCTGGTGGCGAGCTTCGGCGCCTCCAAGGGATAAGGGCCGCTGGTAACAGCAGCTAGGACGAGTCGAATCCTAACCTTTCTCGCTCTGCTCGCGGTTCCGACCATCCTGATCGGTCCGGCCTTGCGAGCGGGCAATGCGCTGCTTCCCGCCGATCTGCTGGTGCAGTTCGGGCCGTGGCGCTCCGCTGTCGGCGCGGTCCCCCATGCCTCCTGGGATCCGCTGGTGTGGGATGGGATTGCGCAGTACTACCCCTGGCGGCTGTTCGCGGCGGAGAGCCTGCGCGCGGGGGTGATCCCGCTGTGGAATCCCTACCAGTTCTGCGGGACGCCTTTCGTCGCGAATGGGCAGTCGGCCGTCTTCTATCCACTGAACGCGGTCTTCTGGCTGATGCCGGTTGGCAGAGCATTCGGTTGGTCGGCCTGGCTGCACCTGGCGCTGACAGGCTGGTTTGCGTATCTGTTCCTGAGGCGGGTGGGAGCAGATCGAGTCGGGTCTGTCGCAGGCGCGGTTGTGTGGCAGGGCAATGGGTTCTTCGTCGCGTGGATGCACCTGCCGACGGTGCTGTGCACGGCGGGCTGGCTGCCGCTGGCGTTGCTGTGCGTGGAGCGGGCGCTGGCGCAGGGGCGCGCGAGGTGGGCGGTAGGCGCGGGCGCGGCGCTGGGGATGGCGGGCCTGGCAGGACATCCGCAGATGTTGCAGTTGGTGGTACTGATGACGGGGGCCTACGCGCTCGTGCGAGGATTAGCGCCAAGCCTGCGGGTGGGGGTCAGTGCGCGACTAGCGCGGCTGGCTGCAACGGGCGTGGTCGCGGTGGGAGTGGCGGGCGGGCTGGCGGCGGTGCAGCTTCTGCCAACGCTCGATCTCCTGAGGATCGCGCACAGGACGTTCACGCCCGGACCCGAGAGCTATCGCGCTTATCTGTCTCATGCCATGCCGTCGGCACAGTTGGCGGGGATGCTGCTGCCTCATGCCTTCGGGCATCCCGCGCTGGGGAGCTATGTGGGGCAGGACAACTACGCGGAGTTTGCGGCCTATGTTGGGATCGTGGGCTTGGCACTGGCGCTGTGGGGAGCGCTCTCTTGCCGGACGTGGCACGCGCGGTTCTTCGCGCTTAGCGTTCTGGTCGTGTTTCTGATCGCGCTGGGGACGTCGGTCAACGGACCGCTGTACCGCTGGGTGCCGGGGATGGCGCGGTCAGGGGGGCCGGGGCGGATGCTGCTGCTGGGGATGTTTGGGCTAAGCGTGATGGTGGGGTCGGGGGTCAGCGAGCTAGGGCGACGGCTGGGGGAGAAGAAAGGCGGGGCCTGGGCCGGGTTTGCGTTGCTGCTGGCGGCACTGTTTGCGGGAACCTGGGTGTGGCGATTGCTGGTCACGCCGGAACTGACCGAGCTGCGGCCGGGGATCGCCGCGCTCTCGGCAGGGGAGACGAGGCGGGCGGGAGCGCTATGTCTGGCGGCGGTGCTAGCGATGGGCACGGCCTGGCGGTGGTCGAGGCCGAAGCTCGGCATGAGCGTGCTGATCGCGGTACTGGCGGTAGACTTGTTGCTTGCCGCGAACGGACATCTGCATGTGTCGCCGATGGGATCGGTGTATCCCGCGTTCCCGCTTAGTGAGCCCGAGCAGGGGAGGGTCGTCGGGAACGCGAAGGACTGGCCGAGCAACCGATTCCCGAACGCGGTGCTGCCGCCGAACGCGGCGACGGTCTACCGGCTGCGGGATGTCTTCGGATATGACTCGCTCTATCTGGCGAGCTACCGGGACTTCGCGGCGGCGGTGCAGCACGGCGATCCGAGCCCGCCGCTGAACGGGAACCTGCTGCTGGCGCGGCTGGGGCAGGTGTACGGGCTGGACGTGCTGAGCCTAGCGGGGGTGGAGACGGTGCTGTCGCCGACTCCGGTGCGGGGGCTCAAGCTGGAGCTAGCGGGCGCTTACTATGTCTACTCGAACCCGTATGCGCTGCCGCGGGCGTGGGTGGCAGGGTCGGCGGTGTTCGTGCCGAGCCACCAGGAGGCAGTCGTGGCGCTGGCGGAGCTGGGGCCGATGCCGGACTGCGTGCTCATCACGGGCAAGGAGGACATGGGAGGGGTGACGCCCAGCGGCGCGCGGGCGGCGGCTGAGGTCAAGGACTTGTCGGTGAACGCGGTGGAGGTGAAGCTGTCTGGCCGAGGAGGGGGCTATCTGTTTCTCGCCGATGCCTACGCACCGGGGTGGCGGGCGTACGCGGACGGGCGGGAGGTGGCGATACGGCCGGCGGATGTTGCGTTCCGGGCGGTGGCGCTGCCGCGGGAGGCGAGAGCGGTGGTATTCAGATATGAGCCGGCCGCCTTTCGCGTGGGCCTGTTCGCGGCCTTGGCTACGTGTCTGCTGGTTTCGGCGGTGATCGGCAGTCGAATCACGGGGCGGGGGCAATAGAAGTGGAACGGCTGCGAGGTGTGGGGGAAGGGCTGCTCAAGCTCGCGCTCATCGCGGCCGTGATCCACTTCGCGGTGATGCGCAGTTGGACGGGCTACGCGGGGCTGCCGAACGACTATCACCACTTCTCCTACCACCCGGACGAGATCTTCCTGCTGCTCCCGTCGTTCGGCTTCGCGATGGGTGATTGGAACCCGCACTTCTTCAACTACGGGACGCTCTACATCTATCTCGTCGGGATTCCGGCGGTCTTCACGAACCTGGTGGCGGAGTGGTCGAGCTTTCCGACGAACCTCCGGCCGCTCTACGTGCTGGGCCGGCACATCACGCTGGCGATGGGGGTCGGCGGGGTGGCGCTGTTGTACTGGGCGCTGCGGCGAGAAGAGCGAGCAGTGCGGCAGGTCGGCACGCTTCTGCTGGCGCTCTGCCCCTTGTACGTCGTGCACAGCGGGTATGCCACGGTGGACGTGCCGGCGACGTTCTGGCTGGTGCTGGCGTATGGGTTTGCGCTGGCCGGAGGGCAGCGGTCCGGCTGGAAG
>Ga0315279_10008113_pt1 | contig 12773 bp, 16 predicted proteins | sample YL17G06_20_MG_FD_203694 | JGI IMG/M metagenome (GOLD analysis project Ga0315279, IMG submission 203694) | Sediment microbial communities from Yellowstone Lake, YNP, Wyoming, USA - YL17G06_20 | ecosystem: Environmental > Aquatic > Freshwater > Lake > Sediment | place: USA: Wyoming | collected... | reverse complement strand
ATCCCCCAGACGGAACCCAGCACTGCGCCGCCTATGACGTCGCGCGGATAGTGAGCGCCAACATACATCCGGGTGAAACCGACCAGCACGGCGACTGCGTACAGAGCGACGGTTCCCCCCAGGCCAAGCTGGAACCGGTGGCTGAGCGGTGTTGTACTCAACACCGTCATCAGGAAAAATGTCTGGGCGGTGTGACCACTGGGAAAAGACCGGCCTCGTTCCCGCCAGCCGATGATCCGCGTCTGCTCGAGATCGAGAAATGGGCGGGCACGATCCGTCAGCGCCTTGAGGGTCTCCACCAGTAACCACAGAGTAAGCGTGCCGAGGATGACCTCGACGGCCAGGCTGTGGTAGTTCAGCACGAAGAACAGGCCGGCCAAGAGGAAGGCGGTCACCATGTTGCCCACCTGCGTCGCCAGCCACATGACGCGATCCAGCCACTTGCGGTGGTAACCGCGAAGGTTAAAGAACAGGAAAATCCAGGTGTCCAGGCGTTGTCCGGCCGACCACACCAGGGACACTGCGATCAGAGCAAAGAGGAAAAGCATGCCGACCAAGGCCCAGTGGACGCGCAGCGCCGCGAACAAGGCCGCCCGCGCCCCGCTCGGCAGCCAAATAAAAAACAGGCCCAGGCCAATCACAAGGCTGATCAGCAGCGCGAGCCGTCGGTGGGCAGACCCAAGACGAGTGGCGTGCGACTCTGGCGGCAAGAGAACCTCTTTGTGGTCACTCGCCATGGGGCATCACCTCGCGCTCATCGGCTTTGGGATTCACACCGTCTCCTGGGCAACCGCTGCCGAGGTCGGCGTCGTCGCAACCCCCGCAAGACCTGCCATCACCCTCAATCGGTGCGGATGCAACATCACCGTCACAGAACCCTCGCCAAGAAAGACGCCATCTGCCATGACGGGCATGGCCGGGTTCGTCCTGATCGTGATTGTTTTGGCGCGAAAGCGTTGGATGCGGTCGTTGAGTACAACGTCCGCCTCGGGCGCGGCAGTGAGCGACTGCATCGCTTGACCGATCAAATCGCGCTTGCTCAAATCGGAATAGACGAACACATCGAGATAGCGATCATCAAACAACACATCCGGCGCGATCTGAAAATTAGCGCCCATAAACGGCATGTTGGCGACGATCACCAGATGCGCGTGCGCGACGACCTCTTTGCGATGGTGATCCAAGCGCAAACGAATTTCGGACGGCACAGCCGACACCAGGGTTGAAATGAACTCGGCGATCTTGCCGAGGTCGCCGTGCTGAATGTCATCGGAGGACGGATACAACGCCGATGCCAAGCCGATGGCGCCGGCTTCCAAGAAACAGCGGCTCGCTTTGCGGTGGCGCACCTGCCCCACGTCAATCTTGAGCCGACGTCCTTTACGCAGGAGCGCGACGGCGTCGGCGAGATTGCGTGTGTCGGTGGGAATGCCGAGGCTGCGCGCGAGGTTGTTGCGCGTGCCGGTCGGAATAATGCCCAGCGTCGTCTGGCTGCCGACGAGTCCGAGCGCGACATTTTCAATCGTGCCGTCGCCGCCGGAAACGATCACCATTTTTGCGCCGGCGCGGGCGGCGCTGCGCGCGATCGCATGCAAGCGATATTCCGGCTGCACAAGAACCACTTCGACTTGGATCTGCTGCGCCTGCAAATGGCGCAGCAATTCGACCAGTTGCGCCGCGGATTCCGCCGGGTTGCCGGCAGCCGGGTTGAAAATCAGTTTGGCTTTCACAGGCATTGTCCTAACACATTTGCATTCTCTACATCTTCTGATACTCGCCTTCGACCACGTCCTCACCACGCGGCTCGCCGTGCTTATTGTCACCTGGACGCTCAGGCCCGGTCGCCGTAGCGCCAGACACGGCCTGGCGCTTGGCCATCTGGCTCACCAATCGCTCGCCGGTCTTAGTGAGCGCGACAACCGACAGAAGCAGGCGGCTGCCCTCCGCCGTCGTGATGACGACCGGTTCGCCGCCCTCTAACACCGCGACCAGACTGTTGGTCGTTCCCAGGTCAATGCCTACGATCTTGCCCATATCTCACCTCTTCGATCCTTGACTTAACCGACGTGCAGCTCGATCACCTAGCGGAAATGAAAGCCCATGATGGCCAGCGTGATGGCCAGTGGGAACAGCCGGGGACGTCGGAACAGGGTCCAAAAAAAGAGCCGCCAATAATAGACGCGCTCGACGCCGCGGATGCCCAATTGGTAAATGGATCGTCCCAAGGCCAGGATGTATTGCGGGTCCGGGTGAAACCTGATCGCGGGCGGGTGGTACTCGCGCAGAAAGGTCAACACGCGCTCGTAGTAGACCTGCGGGGCGTAGATTTGCTCCAGCAGCTTGCGATAGCCTTCCCGCAACGGTTCCAGGCCCATCTTGGGGATGATGTTGGTCGAGCCATCCACGTTATCGCCCGAAAATTCATTCACCAGACGGCCTTCTTGTTGCATGCGCTCGTACAGGCGTGTTCCCAAAGGAGCCTGCAGCAGCCCCACCATGGCGGTCACGATCCCGCTCTTTTGGATGAAATCAATTTGCTGCTGAAAGATCGAGGGCGGATCGTTGTCAAAACCGACGATGAAGCCGCCCTGCACCTGGAGACCGGCGCGCTGCAGCCGCTTGACGCTTTCCACCAGGTCGCGGCCCTTGTTCTGGTTCTTGCTGCATTCGGTCAGGCTGTCTTCGTTGGGCGTCTCGATGCCGACAAACACCGTGTCGAACCCGGCTTGCGTCATGAGTTTGACCAACTCTGGGTCATCGGCCAGGTTGATAGATGCTTCGGTGCTGAACGGCATGCCGAGCTTGCCCTTTCGCCATTCGATCAACGCCGGCAGCACTTCAAACTTGATCTGCTTCTTGTTGCCGATAAAGTTGTCGTCCACGAAAAAGATGCTCTTGCGCCAGCCCAGTGCGTAGAGGCTGTCCAACTCGGCGATGATCTGCGCCGCGGTTTTGGTGCGCGGGCGATGCCCCAACAATGCTGTCACGTTGCAAAAGTCGCAACTGAAGGGGCAGCCTCGGGAAAACTGGATACTGACCGTATCGTAATGCTTGAGATTCGCCAGTCGCCAAAGGGGCGCCGGGGTGTGGCGGATGTCCGGGAACTCGGTCGTGGTGTAGGTGTGTTGAGCGCACCCGTTGGCCAAGTCTGCCAGGAAAGGCGGTAAGGTCAGTTCGGCCTCGTCGAGCACAAAGTGATCCACGTCGGGGAACCGTTCATGTTCCATGGTGAAGAGCGGCCCGCCCGCCACCACCTTCACGCCGGCTTCCTTACAGCGAGCGATCAAGGCCCGCGCCGAATCGCGCTGCACGATCATGGCACTGACAAAGACATAATCGGCCCAGGCCAGGTCGGCTGGGGTCAGGCTGGTCACGTTGAGGTCAAGCAGCCGTTTGTCCCACTCGGAAGGCAACATGGCCGCCACCGTCAACAGGCCCAACGGCGGCGCAACGGCCTTTTTGCGAACAAACTTGAGCGCGTGTTTGAAACTCCAAAAGGTGTCCGGGAACTCTGGGTAGACCAGCAGGATTCTCAACGGTCTCTCCTTTCGCGATTGAGCCTATTCGTCAAGTCCGAGTAGGCTCGTTCTCCATGTGAATGTGCCATCAACCATTGGTGACACTCTCAGCCGATGGGGGATAGAGGGTCAAGCGTCTTTCGCCAATGGCGATATACAACGCTTGCAAGGTGGGATATTGCCCCACCAAGAATGTTCCCCCGTCTATGCCTTGCAGTATTTCTACGCCGTACGGTCTGAGAATGGCGACCGCGATGGTCCACGCCCCAGCCGGCCAGCCCAACTGTGCGGCGGGCGGGATGCGGTTGGATTGTGCACCCACGTGGTTGATCGCATCGCGTACTAACTTCATCGCCAACTTGCACCGCGCTGCTTCTTCGCGTGTCTCCGCACGGTCAGCCAGCATCTTGTCGCCGTTGGACAGAATGACGATGGCAGGCGGCGCTTCGGTGTCGATCATCGGTGCGTGACTGGCGACGGAGCCGCTGGTGTCATAGCCTTTGCCGTTGTCGGGCGTGTTCAACAGTTGCGGCGTGGCGAATCCCGTTTGTGGATCGTCGGCAAAGACAATTGTCTCTGTGGGCGCCTCAAACAGCGTGCCAAGCAGGGCAAGTCTCTGGTTTTCCAAGCTGCGCCTCTCATTGGCCGCGTCGATCATTCCGCCGATGAGCTTCGCCCCCAACAACAACACCAACCCGAACGCGATGGCCGCTACGATAGGTATGAGCCATGACATCAACTCGCTTTGCCGCTGTGACGCGCTGGCCACTTGCTCCGCCGTCACGCCCGCACGTTGCATGGCCTGAGCCGTTGCGGTCGCCTGGGCTTGTTGTTGCGCCAGGAGCATCGCCCGCGCGTCGATGGTTGCTTTCGCCTCTATCGCTTGCGCGGTCTGTTGGGCGGACATCGCCTGAGCCGTGGCCGTCGCCTGGGCTTGTTGTTGCGCCAGGAGCATCGCCCGCGCGTCGGCGGTTGCTTGCACCTCTATCGCTTGCGCGGTCTGTTGGGCGAACATGGCCGACTGCGCGGATGGGAAGTTCGCGGCGTCGGCGGTCATGGCAAGTTGTGCGCGCGCCACGCCCAACGCTTGGGCGGTCGCCGTCGCGGCGAGTGCCAGTACGCCGTTAGCGGCTCGGGCTTGCGCCGTCTCATTGACCGCCGCTGCATGCGCATCAGCTTCCAGCTGTTGCGCCTGTTGCATGGCGTAATCGGCCCTGGCCTTCTGTGAGGCTGCGCTGTTATCTGACCCGGGCTCAGACGTGACGAATGTGTCACTCGTTGAGCACGCGGCGATCATCAGCGCCATGGCTAACAATATCATAGCTAACAATATCAAGGAATGTTTCATGGTTGCCTCTTACGCCTGACCATTCATCGGCATAGTGTGGGTGTGCAGACGAGCTATCGCTTAGCAGCGCCCCATCCGCTTACCACCTCGGTTGCGCCTGCTATGCCGGCCCATGCCAGGTCGGCTTGGGTCAGGCTGGTCACATTGAGGTCAAGCAGTCATTTTTCCCACTCGGAAGGCAACATGGCCGCCACGGTCAACAGGCCTAACGGCGGTGCGCCAGCCTTTTTGCGGATAAACTTAGCGTGTGTTTGAAACTCCAAAAAGTGTCCGGTAATCCTGGGTAGACCAGCAGGATTCTCAACGGTATCTCCTCTTGCGATTGAGCCTATTCGGCAAGTCCGAGTAGGCTCAATCTTGTGTGAAAAGCACGAACCGCAATACCGCAAGTCGTACTAATGCTCGCCAGCAAGTAATCTGAGAATAGGTCAGGAGCTGCTTAAAGATGTTCCTCCGTTTCTTGGGCGCGTGACACCCGCACCTCAGGCTTGTTGATCGGAAACCTATTCGCGTAAACGCACACCTGTTGCGGTTGAAATTGTACTAGGCAGACACGGCCTCGGCCTGCTTGACGATCTCCAAATCAATGGTAATGTTGACCACGTCGCCTACCATCACACCGCCGGTTTCAAGCACTTGGTTATAGGTCAGCCCCCAATCTTTGCGGTTGATCTTTGCAGTGGCACTGAACCCCGCGCTGACCGTGCCCCAAGGGCTTTTGGCCTGACCAGCGTATTCGACATCCAACGCCACTTCCTTCGTGACGTCGCGAATGGTCAGGTCGCCGATGACGCGCCCGTGCGAGTCGTCAATCTTCTCGATGCGCTTGCTCTTGAAGGAAAGATAAGGGTATTTTTCGACGTTTAGAAAGTCGGGCGACTTAAGATGACTATCACGTTGGGTTTCGCGAGTGTTGATGCTGGCTGTCTCAATTTGTACTTCCACCAGAGAGCGGGTCGGGTCCTTCTCTTCGAACTCGATTGCGCCTGTAAAGTTCTCGAATCGGCCCCGCACGTTGGAAATCATCATGTGCCGGACGGAAAACTGAATTTGAGAATGAGCGGGATCAATTTGCCAAGACATGCTACCTCCTAGTAGGTGTCATCACAAAACCGTTTTCTGTTATTGGTCACTGGTATAACTTTAGGTACGATACGTTTCTCCTTTCTTCACTCACCCCCGCGCAGCCCCCCGCAACGGTCACGCCCGATGTAAAGACACCTTGCCTTTAGCCGCGCGCCCGTGCCGAAAAACCGCGTGCGTGCCGTTGTCGGGGGACGTGTGTTCGCCATTCATGCGCAGAGTGCAATAGGCCGGCCCAGTCGCTTGCTAAAACGGCAGAGCGTGAAACCGAACAGCCTACCGACCCAGCAGGATCAAAACACCCGTCGCAATGGCGAGGATCGCCAAGACCAAGCCTAGGCCATTGAGAGCCGGGATTAATGCCACCAAGCCCCAGGCGATGAGCCAGATGCCCAATAAAAGCATTCCCAAGTTCTTTGTCAGTCTCATGTTGTTCACCTCCTTTGCGTCAAGATTGCGATTCGTAACGCCGAGTCGCGGCGCGCAGACACGGCACGCGCGGTTGGGATGATTATTTTATTCCGACTCCTTTAGCGTGGCTCCCATTTCATGGCGTCGAATGCGATCAGGCGCGTCAGGTCTGGCTCGGACGTAACGGCGTCGAGCGCAACATAGTCATCGGTCGTGCCGCGGAACGTAAATGTCCCTAACGACACCCAGCGACCGCCGTTAATTGATTGATCCACGCTGCGCGGGGTGGAACCGCCGGCGTGTGAGATACGGTAATTTGCTTGCGAGGTGGTGGTGTAGCGCTCCGGAATGTACGCAAAGACTTCGTATTGCCCCGGCCTTAGGATGGGGCGCCAACGCGCCCAGTTGTAATTGATCCGCACCGCGTCGTTGTTGCGGGTCCAGAACAGGCGACCGCCATAGCCTTCGTTTGCAGTGTACCAATCGGTCGCCGTCCCGCCTTTGGTGAAACCCGAGTCGGTGTCGTCAACAATCACGGTTCCAGGCAACGTGACAAGAGCCCACGCGAGTTGAACCACTGCCCCACCGTCATTCTCATAGTACTCTAGCTCGATCGGGATTTCGCCGCCCGGCAGGTAGATGTCGGCGGTATACGTTCGCGGCGACTGGACGCGCCAGGTATCAATCAGCAGGTGGTTGTTCACCCACAAGCGAGCGCCGTCGTCCACCGTCAGTGTGAAGCGGTACGAGCTGGCCGGCAGGTCGAGCTGCCGCGTCCAATGGGCAGAAAACTTGTCGGCATTGATGACCCCCGTCGCGGGGGAGCCGCTGCCCCAATTAAAATCAATTTGCGCATCGTTGCGCACCAGCGCCGGGGCGCCGCTGAGCGACATATTGTTAAAATACTCGCCGCGCCAGTCGTAGGGTATAGGCGTTCTGACCAGGTTCCACGAGAGCCTGGCCACAGCCCCGCCACCGTTCTCGTAAAACTCGACCACGACCAGGTGGTGCCCGGTGAGCAGGCCCCAGTCGGCGGTAAACGTTTGAGGCGGGTGCTCGTCCCATTGGTTGATGATCAAGGCGTTGTCTACCCAAACGCGAATGCCGTCGTCGCTGGTGGCTGTGAAGCGATATGTTCCAGGCGTCACGTTAAGGTAGCGCGTCCAGCGCGCCGAAAAGTTGTCGGCGTTGACGCTGGGGTCAGGGGAACCGCTGCCCCAGTCGTAGTTAATGTCGGACTCGTTGCGCACTAGCACCGGCGACCCGCTCAGTGTCTTGTTGTTATAGTAGAATGCCTGCCAGGTGGGGTATGAACCCTGGGGCGGGGTAGGCCCCTGGGCTAAAGCGGCGCCGGTCAGTACCAGGGCCAGGATTAGATTGATTGGGATACTGATTCGTCTAAACATCATTCACCTCCATCGTATTGGGTGAAAGTTAGAGTGTCGCGCTTGCTTGCTCATCTTCCAATTTCCAAGTGCGAATACAAACCAGGCCCCAGCGGTTTGGCGCTTGGATCTTGTACTTAGCGCCGTCGGGTGAGCAGGCCGACGATGGCAGAAAAGATGGCCGAGCCGATGATGGACCAGACCACCGGAAACGGTTGGCCGTCGATCTTGACCACCAGGATGTCGGGCAAGCCAAAGTGCCGGGCGATCCACATGCCCAGGTAAGCCCCGATAAAACCCACGACCGCCGAGACCAGGCATCCTCCCAGGGAGTAGCCGGCGAGTGCCTGGCCCAGGCTGCCGGTGATCGCTGCGATGATGACGAGCACGAGCAGACCAAACAGCGTCATTGGAGCCTCCTTACGAGTGGCTGTGCGTGTGCATCAAGGTGGAGGGCACATAACCCGTGGGCCAGACGTTTTCCCGAAAACCGGCCCCTCGACTGGCCGCGCTCGGTTCGTTTGTCCACTCATTGATGTCAACGGCGCCCGACTCGCGCATAATGTCGCGAGCGCTGTCGGCCGCGTTCGAATCTGGCGCCCGCACCGTCACGAGGATTCCACCCCGCCGCATTCCCTGGGTATAAACGCCAAGGGGGAAGCCCCGTCCGATGAGTGCGCCTGCGACACTGCCGGTGGCCATGCCGATCCCCACTCCGGCAGCAGCCGCGCCCAGCGCCGTTGACAGCGCCCAGGCAGCCAGATCTGGGCCGCTGCCCCAAATCAAGGTCGCCGTCAGGCCGATAAAAAAGCCGGCCAAGCCGCCCACGACTATCCCGCCCACGGCCCCGACAGTGGCGGCTCCGACCACGTTATCCACCCAGTCGATCCACTCGACTCGCTCCACGCGTTCCCGAACCGCCTTGTCGCGGCTCACCACGCTGCTCCCCTCTGGGAAGCCCTCAAACTCCAAAGCCTCTGCGGCTCTATCTGCACCCTCGTAACTTTCGAACAAACCCATGATCCGTTCCATCTTTTTCTCCTTCCTTCAACCCTCTTCCGCCAGTCGCCTGGGCGCCCGGGCCGCCAGCAGACAAGCGCTTACAATGACGATTCCCACGTCCACACCACCAGGCCCCCATGGCTTGTTCAAGCTGCCAGACGGGCCAGTTCCACCCATCGCTCCGTGGCCTCATGCGCGCGTGCTTCTCGAATTCGTTCGGTGCGCCAGTTGAGATCGTTCCACAACTCGGTCTGCGCTGCCTGGGTCTGGGCTGGCGACTGAACTGCGACCAAAGCCGGGGCTTGGGCCTGGGCCGCTACCCATCCAGAACGACCAGGCTGGATCAGGTAATACGCTAGCGCTGCGCTGAGAACCAGCGTTGCCAGCAGTATGGCTGCGACGAGGGTGGGCGGCAGCAAAGAGTTCACGATCTGGTCACGCTGCTCCATTTGCGCCAGTTCGTATTGGTTACGCTGCGCTGTGAACTCTAGAGTCTGATCGGACTGACGTTGCTGGAAAGCAGCCGCCTGCTGGGCCTTGTCCCACTCAATCGCTTCCTTGTCTGTCTTGCTTTGGGTCACTTGCCTTATTGCGTCTGCATTCGCGGCGCTAGTATGCGATCGCATCCAACAGGTCTTGTGCCGGACAACCCTTGAGCAAAAAGGCATCAGCCCCGGCGGCCAACGCGGCAGCCCGATGAGTCGCGTACATCGTCAGCACCACGATCCTGACCTGCGGCTGCCGGCTTTTGATGAGGCGGATCGCTTCCAGTCCTTCCCTCACGGGCATCGGGATGTCCATGAGGGCCACATCCGGCTGGCATTTCTCCACCAGTTGTACAGCCTCCACGCCATTCGCCGCCGCACCCACCACTTTGATCTCCGGCCAAGCGGCTAACAAGGCTTGCAGACCTTGGCGTGTGTGCACCTCGTGATCTACGATCAGAACCTGCACGCGTTGATCCATTTGATGTCACCCTGTTAGAATATAGCTCCCGCCAAGTCGCTGTCCCCGCCCCTGAAGGGCGTTCTGCCCATACCCATTAAAGGTACCCTGGGGGCAGGGGGCTGTGCCGGGAAACTTGGCCTGTGTTGAAGCATCATCGCTAAACTCGGACTCAAGATAGAAGCAGGCCCCCGCCCTAAAGTCACCCTCACCTGTATCTGCTCCTTGCCTTGAAGGAGCGTCAACGTCACCGTCTGGCCTGGTTGAGCTTGCTGCAAAAAGGTCTGCATATCCTTCAACCGGCTCACCGGTTGACCATCGAGCGCGACGATCACGTCACCCCCGATAAGCCGGCGATGTCCGTGGCTGACAAAGGCCTGGCTCCCCTCCCGCAGATGTGCCCGGTCCGCCGGCCCTTGTCGTTGCACCTGTTCCACCAGGACACCCTGCTGGTCAGTGGCAAGGTTCATCGCCTGAGCCACGTCCGGCGTGACGGTCAAGCCCAGGAGGCCCAGCCAGGGCGTTGGGTACACCCCTTGAGGGTGTCCTGTCCCCAGGACGCCCTTAAGGGGCGGGGACAACGCGCTATCGGGCCTTTCATTCACGACTTGGCTGCGTTGCGTTTGGGACTTTTGTGTGACTTTGTCACGACGCACTGCCCACGATGGCAGCATGACTTTTTCCATCACCTTCTGGACGAGACCGGGATGTACAAGTGCCATCTTCATTCACTCCTCGATTTGGCCGGACGGGTGTCCAGGACATAGACCCACCCGTACTTTTAACAAGTTGAATCGCACGGCACGTGCCGGCGGATGCGCATCCAGGTGGAGGGCGCATCATCCTTGGGCCAGATGTCTTCCCGAAAATCAATCCATTCGCTGGCTGCCCTCAGTTCGTTGGTCGGGCGATTGATGTCAACGGCGCCCGAGTCGCGCATGATGTCGCGAGCGATGTTGGCCGCGTACGAATCCGGCGCCCGCATCTTCACGAGGATTCCACCCCGCCGTACCCGCTCGGCATAAACGCGGACTTGTTGGGGCAAGCCCAGCCCGGTGAGTGCGCCCAGGACGACGCCGGTGGCCGCGCCGATCCCCATTCCGGCCGCAGCCGCGCCCAGCGCGATGGCCAGCACCGCGGCAGCCAGCGCCGAGCCGCTGTCCGGGCTCGCCATCGCGCTGATAAAAAGGCCGGCCAAGCCGCCCACGAGCGCCCCGCTCACCGCCCCGGCACCTGCCCCCACGGCCAGGTCATTCGCCCAGTCGCTCTGCTCGACTCGCTCCACGCGTTCCTGAACCGCCTTGTCGCGGCTCACCACGCTGCTCCCCTCCGGAAAGCCCGCAAACTCCCAAGCCTCTACGGCTCTATCCGCGCCCTCGTAACGTTTGAACAAACCAATGACCGTCTCCATCTTTTTTATCCTTCCCACAATCCTCTTCCGCCAGTCGCCTGGACAGAAAAGGCAGCGCCGAATCGTCCATGGTCCCTGTGCAGCCAACGCTAAAGTACACTAAAAGCATACCCGAAAAACGACGCGGTGTCATCGGAGAGGAGCGGATTTTGGATAAACAAAAAGACCGCCTCAAGGGCGGTCTGTCTCTACTTTTGTTGTATGTGGTCTACGACAAGTGTTGGTGTAACGCGCTATCCTTCTTCACCGCTCGCGCCACGCTCCGCGCCAGCGTCCAGCGATACCAGCCCCTCCCGCAGGGCATACAGCGCGGCCTGAATCCGGGTCGCCAGGTGCAGCTTGCTCATAATGTTGCTCACGTGCGTGCGCACGGTCGGGTCGCTGATATTCAATTTCCTGGCAATATCCTGGTTGCTCAGCCCTTGAGCCACCAAGCGCAGTACCTCCGCTTCTCGCTCGGTCAGCGGGTTGGGCGTCGGTGGACGGTCCGAGGGATGGGTGATCTCTTGCAAGACTTTGCGGGCGATGGTCGGGTGAAGCGACGATTCCCCGCGATGGATCTGGCGGATCGCCTGCACGAGATCTTCGGGAGCGGATTCTTTGAGGAGATAGCCCAGGGCGCCAGCCTTGATGGCCGGGAACACTTTGTCATCGGCAGCAAAGCTGGTCATGACGAGGATGCGGCTCTCCGGCTGGCTGGTTTTGATCTGGCGGGTGGCCTCGATGCCGTCCATCTTGGGCATGGCCAGGTCCATCAGGATCACGTCAGGGTGGAGTGTTTCTGCCTGGGCTATGGCCTCCTGCCCATTGTCTGCCTCCCCCACCACCTCAATGCCCTCTATCTCCGCCAGCAAGGCACGGATGCCTTTGCGGACAATCGTATGGTCGTCAACAATCAGAACGCGAATCGCTTGGCTCATAACGCCTCCTAAAACTCGGGGAAATTCAGGGGAGCTCGGGGGAATTCTGGGGAACTCAGCTCGATCCCGAGTTCCTCCGAGTTCCCCTGAATCCCTTCGAGTACCTCCGAGTCTTTGATTTCTTCTGGCAGTTCAAATGGAAGGTCTGCATCTTGGGCAGCGTAGATGGCTCCGGCTTCCTTGACGCCAAAACTCTTGTCCCAATCTCCGGCTTGCTGTTTCTTCTTCAGGCCGGCGATCAGGCGCTCCAGGAAAAATGTCGCGTCACCATACTGCTCCAACAGGCCAGTGAGTGGGTCGCCCGTGACCAGTCCCCACCGCTCACAATCTTGAATCTGGCTGCCCAGCTCTCCTAGAGACCCGCGAGCGATGGCACAGAAACGAATCTAGTCTCCCAGCGATACACGGCAGTATCCTTCGGCGATATTGGATTTGACCGACACTGCCGCGCTCCGCATCTGATCCGAGAGGCGATAATACCCCGGCCCCCAGTGGAGTGTGAGTTCATGCAGCATGGCCGCCAAATCGTCGGCCTTTTGCCAGGTAATCAGGTTCTTGTAGCCGTACAGTTTTTGATACGTTCGCGTCTTGGCTCCCTGGTATGCGCGTGGCATGTTTGTCTCCTAGAGCGGTTTCCTCATGTGTTTACGGGATAGCCGCAATATGCAAACCATGCGCGTGCATCTTGTTCGGTAATCGACGCCAGAGCTGTCTTCAGGGCTTCGATGAGTTCATCGAACGTGCGAGATT
>Ga0315279_10008112_pt1 | contig 12773 bp, 10 predicted proteins | sample YL17G06_20_MG_FD_203694 | JGI IMG/M metagenome (GOLD analysis project Ga0315279, IMG submission 203694) | Sediment microbial communities from Yellowstone Lake, YNP, Wyoming, USA - YL17G06_20 | ecosystem: Environmental > Aquatic > Freshwater > Lake > Sediment | place: USA: Wyoming | collected... | reverse complement strand
ACTACTTTTCTTGTTGGATTGATGTCAACATCCATTCTGTTTCACTCATTGAAAGATACGTGACGGAAAACGTTGCAGTTTACGACAATGTTTTGATCCAAGACTCACATCATCACCAAGGTGTGAAGTAAATTGACATAGTTCAACATTGTTCAAGTCTAGATTGACAATGTCGCTGCTAGTCATTCACGGTCACGTTCTACCGCCTACAATTACCCACGATGCTTAAGAATGTTCTGCGAGTGCAGGCACAAGTCCCGAACAGATCATAGGGGACTATCAAAGCAGGGACTACGATGAACGTTGCTTCAAAGCAAAATGCAGAGAGCTCCTGCAGGCTTGGATCAGCAGTTTCAGCAACTCAAACTTGACGCCTGCCACTGTTTCAGACCGGGTTAAGGCTGTGAAAAGTTTTTGAGTATAATGACGTTCCTACTGGTTTCATGCCTGCCTCGAAACGTAGAGGTGTTTTCAGCAACCGAGACGTCGAGAAATCGGAGATTCAAGCTGTCATCGGAGTTACGGAGGCTCGTGAACGCGCATTCTTTGCGTTTATGACTCAAAGCGGTCTGCGGCCTGAAATGATATGCAAACTTCAATTTGAAGATTTGGAACCGCTCGACAAGATCCCCTGCAAAGTCACGGTCAACATTGACAAGACAAAAGGCGAATACTGCGGATACTTCAGCTTCATCGGTGGAGACACTATCAAATATCTCAGAGAATACCTGGCAACTCGCAAGAAAACCGGACCAAAAGACTACGTGTTCATGAACACGCGAGAAACCATACCATACGACAGAACCTACCCCAGCCGATATTTCAAGAACGCAGCGCAAAAACTCAGAAAAGCCGGCAGCCTCGAATACAAGACAAAAGTAGAAGGCAAACCGTCGGAAGTGCGACTTTACACTCTACGGAAGTATTTTAGACGCATGAGTCAAAGTGCCGGTTCAGATTTTTCGAATTTTTGGATGGGTCATTCGTTAGCGCAGAGTTCAGATAGACATTATTTTCCAGGTAAAGGTGAAGGATCACCAAGCAAACAGGTAATCGAGGAACACCGCAAAATCTACAGTGAAAAGGCCCTGCCCTTCTTAAGGCTTGAATCTTCGACACCTACGGAAACAGAACAGACAATTGAGAAACAAGCGGAAGAAATCAAGCAGCTGAAAGAGAGTTTAGCGCTGATTCAAAAGAAGTTTTCTGATATGGAGAAGGCGATCAAAGAACGAGCAGAGTAACAGGCAGTCTAGACTGCGCGCACGAGGGAAAATGAGCGAAACCCTTGGCAGAAATCAGCATATCCAAACTCTGGACAGTGGTAGCCCGGGAGTTACCGTTCCCAGACTGTAATTCATGCCAAAACCCTTTTTTTCTGTTTTTCTCATCATTGATTCGTTCTTGAAGCCGGAGAGAGGAGTTTAACCTCTGCCTAATGGAGAAATCACCCTAAATCCCCCTTTTTCTGGCATCTATTGAGGCGTTTTCTTGTAGTAATACCCGTTTGTGAACAATATAAAATCTCTGCGCAAGTGTTGCGGGACCTTTGGAAGTGCAAAAGTCATGGTTACATTCTGATTATTGATCAATTCGACGGTGCTCTCATCGTCGTAATGCAACTTTAGAGTAACGTTTCCCTGAACTGAATGGACAGCCATCAGCGGAGTCGAGGAGTTAATGACTAAGGGTGCTTGGACTGACGTGTCTAACCCTACGTAATCGAGTCTATGTGGTGCAGTCCACAGTAATCGAATTGTAAGGTCGCCAGAGGTTGGGAGGTAATTGGTCATATTTACTGCTTCCATTCCCCAGAAGCTTCTTGGATGTAATACGTCAATCGTTTGCCAAGTACCATTGCTGTTTGAAATTTGCACGTCAATACATACATCCATACATTTCTGATCGTCACGTAGAATCAGGTTGGCCTTAGTGGCTGTCACGTTTCCAAAATCCAGTAGCAACCAGTCACCATCATATCCTTGGAAATACGTGGCAGGGTCTGAGACGTTGCCATTCATGCTGCTTATTTGGCTTAGTCTATCAGTTCCGTTATTGTCTATGCAGCTCAACGGTGAACTGGGCTGTTGGTAAGTTACGATTTCACCATTATCAGTGACTGCGATGTTCACGTTATTTGCGTGATCAACTGTCATCAGTTTGACTTGATCAATATAGTCATCTTCATTTTCGTTTTCATTTATAGATAGACGGTAGAATGAGTGTATAGGACTCTCGGCATAAGGTACGAGATGTTGTTCAAGCTTATAGTAATCATAGGTATCCGTACCGTTTTCTGCTTCAGAAGCAGGGAGAATGTTGTTGTCTTTCACGAACATGCTGCCGTTCCACACATATGCATATGGGCATCCTCCATCGCCTCCCTCTTCAGCCGGCCAGTATGGCCACCAATTAGGGATCGTGCCTCCGTCATACAAGAACGTGACCCAATTGTTGCCACTCACATAACCGATTCCATCATAGGTGTTTCCTCCCCACATCCAGGTTACATCGAAAAAGGAGTTGCCTCCTTGTATCGACATTGCGCAATACACATCATGCCACAATCCGTCTTTGAAGTACTGCGGACTTGCCAAGCAAGCTCGCCATCCTCCTTGCGTAATCTTCTGTGGACTCATAATACCGAATTGGAAGTAGTAGCACCATACATCATAACCCGGCCAGAAGAAGTGAAACTCTCCAACATAGAATTTCTTCATGATCGAAGGATGTACTGCTCCAACATCAAAGGAAGCTCCCTCCAGAGGATAGTTCTGTCCATATATCGTAACTAACCAATAGACGATCTTGTTTGTTCCAGTATCCCAATACATTGTGAGAGTGATTGGAGTCGAACGGTCCACGCCTGTAATTTGCCATGTTTCATGGAAATCCAGATTACAGGTTGGAGGCCAATCAAATGGAGTTATGACCTCATGATCTACCCATGCGCCAATGTCAAGCCAAAGGTTTCCATTGGGGTCCAATACTACAGCGCTATAAAATGCATAGTCTTCACGTTCAACTCCTCCTTGTGCTTGAGAGTAGATGCCACATGCAAGCCAGTTGTCTTGACCTCCTATGACCGAAGGGTCTGGAGTATCAGGGAAATTAACGGTGGCTCTGACTTTGTCAACCTGAAAATAGTCTGAATAACCAGTAAATGCATATCCTCCTACATAGGGGTAACGAGGATCACCTTGCGACCAGCTATAAACCCACGTTATGTTTTGGATATGCGATTGGCCGGAGGGTGTGAAGACCGGTTGACATGCAGCAGGTCTTATTACTGGAAGCAATCCGCCTATAGCGATGACTAACAAACATATGCAGATTTTGAGGGATTTGACCATTTTGGTCAACTCGACTCTTGTTTTGATCGCTTGGCTATTTATGTTTTTCACGGATTGCATTTAAGTCTTTGCGGCAATGCTGATCCAGTTTCCGTGTTCTACATTCTTGATGAACAAAAGAAAGAGCTGCCCCTCCGGCGCCGAATGAAAAGATTTATGGTCGACTCGTGTAGATCTGAAATCATTTCTGACACGGAAGTCGAAATACTCATTCAGAGATGAGCGCACGTGCTGGAGAACGATACTGCGATACCATTAGACTCAAATAGTACTTTCAGCACAAGGAGTTCGATGAATCGATCGTGAACGCGCATGTATTTTTGAGACCCAACATCTCTATCAAGATCGTCTCAGGAATCTACGCTATTTGGTCCATTTATTCTATTGTTTATGTTCTACCTCTCTTGACAGGGGTTTTCCTTCCAAGCTTCACATTTTATCTCTTCTACCCTTTCTTTCCCAGCTTGTTTGTCTTATGGTTCGATCTGATTATATATCTTCCAATGTCCCTAGGCTTCCTGCTCTACGGTGAAACGGTTATAGGTGTCTTCTACCCTGTTGCATCATATTACTTGTTGCGCAAATCGAAGAAGACATGGATCTCAGCTATCGCAGCATCTCTCCTAACTGTAGCCTGCAACTTGTACGTCCTGGTAGTCCGTTTCGTTTTGGAAGACACTCTTCCCCCTTTACTTTTCGCAGGAATCCCAGTCAACGTGATCATTCTGGTTCTTCTATGGCATAGCAGAGGGAACTATCAAGAGTCGATTGATCAACACTGATTGGGGATATACTGAGAAGTCAGACTACTACATCAGAAGCATTTGAGATTATCAATGTTGCTTGATCACAGCCAGATCGATCGGTCTTATGATTGAAGTTCGAAACAAACGTGAATTTGAAAGAACTTCATAGAATGATTTACTATAGCCTGATCATATCAAGAAAAACCTATCTTTATCTTTTTGTTATGAACACATGTTCGATTGATCAAAGATCAATACATGGTTATACGCATCGATTGATCTTCCTATTGATCCTCTATTTTCTCAATGTTTGCGAGACGTACTAACTTTAGGTCTTGTTCAGTTACTTTCTCTTTGAAGGCTCTAAGAGCTTGAATAATTGCATCGGTGTATGTCGTCACTAGACCTCTACGTTTCCATTCATCCAACCATCTGACATGTCTATGCTTTACTTGCAATGAGAAAGAAGAATATGGTTGCATATGCCCTTGTCTAGGCTACCCCAGATCGCCTGCCATAACAACTGAGTGCTATCTTAGAGGTATGAAAGACTCGCGCGCGAAAGGAATTAGTGCGCGCCGCAGGCTGTTTTTTCTGTTCAATCTTGAGCACATAAGAGTCCCGAGGGCTCGATGCGTGACGTTTTTTACTACATATTGAAGGGTAAGTAACAGGATTGTAACACATTGACCCTATTTATGAGCTCTTATAGGCTTGTCGCGTGTGCCCTATTCTAGTATTGTTCTCGTTTCCAGATGTTGTAAGGGCACTGGCCCCAACAGTAACTGCTGCTCTTGTAGATACAGTTTTGACATTCGAGTCTGTCAAACATTCTACGCCTACTTACATCTATCACCTTCTCTGTGTTTTTCATTGAGTATTGAAAGGCGTGTTCAAGACTTCTTTGGCTTTACTGCTTATCTTTGGACCGAGTCCATGAACCGTTTCGGACCAATTGTCTACGTTTATCATTGCGTTCAATGGTGTTTGGTAGCATTTGAGGATTGCTGAGGCCTTCTCTCTTCCAACATTGGGTAAGCTTGCGACGAAATACATCTGAGCATCAGCCAACGTATCCATTTTCTTAAAAGGATGAACGATCGGCGCCCTTTTTTCAACGATCTGCTCCTGACGCGCCGCGACATACAGGAAGTCAACCGTTTCCTTTTGAGACGACGTGTTTATCATGGCGATACCGTTTCTGGCCAGGTTGAACATCGCGCCCCAAACTGATGCTGGCTGAATTCTGCTGTACTTGTAGATGATGGGCAAGTAGCCTTCAAGCAGTATCAGTGATTTTGGATAGACTTCTTTCAGCCTGAACAGCTGTTCGAAGAGAAAACGGCGAGTGAGAGTGTAAACAAAATCTTGTACGGTTTTCCTTTCCACGGCGCAAACGTCTGACAGAATGTAGTCGCCCTTCTCCAGCCTCTCAGTCTTGACATTCACGCCGCGTTCTCTGAGTCCTTTGGCAATTTTTGGAGCGGAATTTGCCTCACGGCAATCGACTATTATTGTCGGTTGCTCCTGCTCAGAGCTTTTCTTTTCATGCAAGTATGGAAGTAAGCTCTCAGTTCCGGTCATGCGCTCAACTCATGGAGATAACCTCAATCGGTCCGTCTTATTTGCGTTTGCTGTCTCCGTTGATCAAGCGAGAAGAAGCTGCAAGACGCGGTGAATATTAGCGCACGTTTCGATTTGTTGCAGTCGATAGTTTTTTCAACATTCTGCAAGAGGTGGGTTACAACCAACACGCCAGCTTTTCAATGCAACCCGCCAGCTCTGCAGAACGGAAAGCTAGTCGAATTCATGATACACTGTCAAAAAATGGCGTTCAGCGACGCAACCACCAGAACCAAATTTGAGATTCTAAGAGTCATGATCAACAACAACGTCAACCTAGCCGACCCCTCAAAACCAATATCAGTAACAACTCGCACTGCCCACTTCAACGGCTTACGCAATTAACCGGAAGCAACGCGAGAGCCAAGCTGAACAAAGCAAAGCTTGCGTACTCTGCCAAAAACTCTTAAACTCCTAGGCTCATCTTGTGTATAATCAACTTAGAAGCTCAAAGGGGATACCTAGAACGGTTGATTCAATATACACTTATGCCCTCATCAAGGCACTATATGATGAAGGGGAAGATTACATTGATTCCTTCTGGCCAATCGTGGTCAAAACAATTCCATCAAATCAGTCGGTAACTTCCAGTTTCATACAAAGGAAGTTGAAAGAGAGTTGCGGCTTGGAAGCTCCGTTACACGTTTTGGAAGTAATCTTGACCCGAGCTGAAGGAAGAGAGTATGTGCAACACTGGACGGAGCGTTCGACCCGTATTACAAAATATAGGCTAACAAGTGCCGGAATCGATTATTCAGGTAAACTAGAGACAGATAAGGAAGCTGAAAGGCGCATAAATGCTTTATTAGAGAATATGAGGCAATTCTTTGAAAGCAAGCGAGTTTCTCTTGACCTCGATAAAATACGGGAATCGCTTCTCTATTTCGTCCACAAAAACATTGATTTCTTGGCAGAATGTATCGCTCCGTCAAAAACCTCGACCAAATTGACTCGGCCAGAATTTTTGGGCTTCGATAAGTATTTGCTTGAATATATCGAATACGCAAAACGCCAAAAACCAGATGACTATAAGACTCTGGAAAATTTGGTTTTTGGTTCGATAATTTCAGTACTTCTACAGGTCAACAAACCTGAAGAAATCACCAAGATAAGAAATGAACCATTCAGTCATTGTCAAATTTTCTTAGACACGAATTTCGTTTTTTCTCTGTTGGGTTTGCATGACGACGTGTTCAATGAACCTGCAGAAGAACTTTTCAATTTGCTTAAGAAGCATAATTTCGTCCTCAAAGTGTTCGGTTTTACAGTGGATGAAATCTGCAGAGTCATAAACTCATATCCCGAAGAAGCCCATCGATATCCCGCTAGTATGCGAGTCGATACGCTTTACAGTAGCCTGAAAGCAAAAGGCTGGAGCAATATGGATGCCAGACAATTCATAATCAATATCGAACAGACCCTGCAGCAGAAAGGAATAACAATCGAATGGTTCAAAGATATCGACCTTGGCAAATACACGCCAGATGAAAGGCTAAGAAAGATCATAAGACGATACAAACCAGATCAAAATCCATTTCACCGAAATCATGATCTTGCTGCAATCGCAAAAATCAAAGAACTGCGAAAAAAGACAATTCGAAGAATTGAGGATTCTGGAGTGCTTTTTCTTACGTCAGACGTTGGATTACATAAATTCGATTTCATAGAAGAGGGACATAAGCAGAACGCAACTATATGCGAAACCATCCTAGACCGATTGATGACGAACATTCTATGGTTGAAAAACCCGAACACCAAGCTCTCACTGGAAACGATAATCGCGGCGCATTCCCGCAACTTGTTTGTAAACAGGAGAATTTGGGATCGGTTCTACAAAGTCCTTCAAGAATTGAAAAAAGACGGAAAAATAGGAGAGGAAGACCTCGCCACGCTATTTTGGCACAACTATCTAGAAGATACGTTAAGACCAATCGAGGAAAGCGAATCAAATGTAATTACTTCTGAATTCGTGTTGGAGAAAATCGAGGAAGCTGGAAAACTTCGAGAGCAGGCAATCAAACAAGAAATCAAAGGAATTGAAAAAACTAAAGAGAAAGAAATGGAGACAGAACTTAGAAAGAAAGAAGAAGAATTTTCAGAAGCCTTGAAACGATCGGTTTCTGATGTAGAATCAAGAAAGGAAAAAGAATGGTTAGAAAAGATACAAAGTATCAAAGGAAGACTAAGAGAAGTTTCCGACGCGAAAGCAAATCGTTGGTCGAAAACATACACTTTCCTTCTGGCGATTGGAGTCGTTGCGGCTGTGATAATTGCCTATTATTATATACCCTATGACATATTGAATCTGATTCTCACGCTCGTTGGTGGTGGAGGGATGATTGGCTTGTGGAGGCTCAGACACAATATGAGAAACTGGTTAACAAGACGTATGTACAGACAAAAACTAGAGGAAGCCGAACTCGACAAAATTCCTTAGAAGCGCGCGCCAAAACATGCAAATCAGGCAGTTGGCACTTCAATCGTTTGGCTGTTGGTTGGTCCAATCAAAGAGCCGTTTTAACCGCTTGATTCTGGATTTGATAGACGGGTGAGTTATCGAGTCGCCGTCCACCTTGCACTTGGCCCCAAAGTACTCGAGGACCGAGATGACCGCTTCTGGAGTTGTGGCCTTACCCGCCGCCCAATCCGCCCGAGATTCATTTCGCCGCATGACAAAACTGAAAGTGAGCATCATGAAAGCAAACTCGGCAATTATGAATATCGCAAGGTTTATGGCAAATTGAGCAAGAAACGTCGCAAAGACCCAAGTTGCCAGAGTTGCCAGCGACATTTCTACGATGAATCTGAGTGAATACTTGATGTGGGCCAGTTCATGGGCAAAAGTGGCTTCATTTTCAGTATGATGAAGCTCTTCAATCTCCGATAACGGAAAATAAATCTTACCTGAGATAAGATTAGTGAAGGGACCTGTGACTGAGGGGTTGTCAGTCACGTAGATAGGCTTGTCGTATTTTATGTTCATTTTTTCTGCTATTTGTTTCGCGTTCGGGAGATACAGCTCCTTTGGTTTGTGTCTGTTGTTGTAACGGTAACTACTGACGATCTGCTGAGCCGAACCTGTTATCAATCGGACAAAAGGGAATAGCATTATCTCCGTGACTATGAGGTAGATACCTACCAAGGCCATTCGCACTGTCAAGGGGAGAAAGAACAGTAGATTTGTGCCTATTATGATGCTCAGAACTAGAACGCTCACCAGAGACGTTAACCAGAGCTTGAACGTTAGGTAAACTCGTTTCCCAAACTCTTTAACCCGGGCAATCTTCGTCACCGTCACTTCACCTCCGTGACCGCCTTAGCAATATCACTGAGGACTTGAGGCAGTTTGGCGGTTGGTGAGCACAGCCTCACTGCGATGCCTCGTGCTGAACCTTTCGCTTTGGCAATCTCGTACTTGCAGTTGACTAACCCAATTTCCTGCAGTATGTCAAGATGATGTGAGACTAAGCGAGGGTGTTCGCCAACTGACTCTGCTATTTGCTCAACGAACAAAGGCGCTGATGCCCCGCTTATGCACTGAAGTATTTTAAACCTAGCAGGATGCATCACGAGTTTCGCTGTGCCATCGTCAACTATTTTCATAACCGTAAGTTAGCTTCTCCGCCGTATAAGTCTTTCGCCGTAGAAACCTTGTTTCGCACATACTCAGCGCCCGCACGATAAACTTCCCCAACGAACCAGGAATCAGGGTACAGTCTTGTCAGTAACTATCAAGTGAAGTATGATGTCGACCGCAGCTGCGAGACACTGGTAGCTAGTGCACGCTGAAAATCCACGTTACAGGCAACAGTCACTAAGACAAAAGGTCGCTTAGCTTCGCCAAACTCCCAACGATCCGAGCAAGGGCCGTTTGCCTTTAGTGCGTACGAGAAATCGTGCACATACCATTAAATGTGCGGGTTTTGATAACTACAACCCGTGGTTGCATTGAGGGACTTCTTCGATGGGATGCATGAAGGCAACGTCATTACGGATCTAGTTAGGGGATTGTTGCAAAGGTCTGGATATTCTGTCTATCTGAATGGCTATGAAGAACGCTTTTCTGAAATCAAGGAATACTTGAACGACAAGGCTTTGAGGAATTCCAGAATTGTCAGGATGATTCGATCTTCCCCAGATCTCGTTGTGTATGACAAGAGAAAAAGGGACGTAATGCTCGCAGAGGTAAAGATGCGGAGAGCACCAAAGGAAACCTCAGTTCTCATATATTCCGATTTGATGCAATGCTACAAAGAATTCTGGAAGGATGCCATTCTGATTATCGCAATACCTTGTGGTCAGGTTCTCTATGCGCAGAGATTTAGAGAGCTTGAAACCAAGGGAGAATACAATGCCGACATCGATTTTGAAAAATTCGAAGATTTGTTCACAGAGGTCAACGGAGCCGATCTTTTGGCCTACAGAGAGAAGGCAATTCAGGCAATGAAGAAGTGACCGACCGCGCTTGACGTTTTGACTCTCACGCCTGCAACGCTAGAACAACGTTCAAGTGAATAGTTGCCTTTGCTTTACTGGGTATGTCAAACTCGATGAAAGCTAACTAATAATAAGGACTTCGAGAGAAATTCCCGCACTTTCACCGCTTTTGGAAACATAACTGATATACCAAATGTGTCAAATTAATCAAGGATTGAAAAAGGGCTCATTCCGAGCCTTGACACGTTTCGAGATGTGCTGAAAGCGCAGAACAGAAAAACGCTATTTAGGTCCAAGTGTAGATTTGGCAATAAGGCAACGTTCTCATCAGTGAACCTACACTTTTCATTGACTCCCCTTATCGCTAGTGTCGCTTCGCCTTAGACTTTTAAATAATAAAAGTGCTAATGTGCAATTATGCCGAGAAAAGAACCAGAATGGCGTATTTGTGAACGCACGAAAATGATAGAACACGAGCGTGAAGGATGTCTAGTTGTGCCGACAGGAAAAGGTTCTGATTTCATAGCCATATGTCCAAACAAGAAACCGCTTTTCGTTGAAGTAAAGCAAGGTTGCGGGTCGTTGACAGAGTACCAGAAGAAAACCATGCTAGAAGTTCGAAAAAGCGGTTATGAATACAAGACAGAACGTTGCTCGTGTTCGAAGAAGGATGAATAATGCAGAAAACAAGTGCCCAACAAAAGAGAAAACGAGCGTCTGTTAGATTTGAAAATCACATCTTTCCCTGCATCAGAAGAAGATTTCCAGCGGGGCTAGGTTGGATTATTGAGCAAGAGAGGACTGTGAAAGATGGAACAAGAGCAGACTATGTTCTCTATCGAGTGAAATATGGAAAAAAAGAAAGGGTGGTGGCAGAAGCAAAAAACGTGTCGTCGCTGACTCGAAACCACATAGACCAGCTGGACCATTATGCAAGACAGTATCACGCAAGTTATCGTTTGATTTGTATCCCTTCAAAAACCGATGTTGACATTTCGGTCAAAGAATACGCAGATTCTCTTGACATCGAAATAGTAAGAACATGGGGTTTTTGGGGTTAAGTGCAATTACGAACTAGAGGTTCAAAAATGAGTGAAAAGAGGTTTTTAGAGATTTCATGTCCAAAATGTGGAAAGAGATTCTGTGCAAGTAAACCAAGAACCAAAAAGCAATGGAGAATGAGTTTGATTCTACATCTTATGTTCTCAGTCAAATCTCATCACAATCTAAAACCAGAAGAAGCATCTTCAATAGCAGACCACTGCCTTGAATCGCAATAAAGACAGAAATCTTCAACTTCACGTTCTTCACTTCAACCCTAACATCCATCATACGGCATTAGGTAGTGTACCTATGGACCACCATTGTTCTCCTCGTTTTGGGCGTGGATTTGGCGGGGGGTAGATGTGGGGTTGTTTTTTGCTAATAGACTCGGCTCAATTTGCGGTTATAACAAAAACCGTTAATATGAAGGGGGCATCGGGAGATATCTCCACTCTAAGCGGTGTCACAACCAACACGTCGGCTGTCTATTGTTGTTGTTTTTGGGTGAGTTCTTTGATCATGTTTTCAAGGGTTTTCAGATCTTCGTCAGTTTTGATTTCTTCGTAGGTTTTGCCTATTGCGTTTATGACTTGGCCGATGTAGGCGGTGAGGCGGCTCCAGTTTTGTTTGACATCGTCTTTCGCTGGATGGGCGTCTATGGCTTTCTGCTGAGCCATTTCGGCAAGGGCCCTGAGTTCAAGGATGAGATGAAACCTGACGTTCTGCATGTCAAGGGAGTATTTGTCGGTGATGTCTGTGAGTCTTTTCTGTATGAACATGAACGTGGTATGGTGTCGGGTACCCCTCCTAGGTTTTAACGTACCATGAATATTTGGATCCAAATATGAACAACCTCCCAAACTGGTCTCACGATATAAACGCATGTTGCCAGCATTTCTCTCGTGTACATTATCATACTGATTGAAGGATAAGAAATACTCAGTGGCGCCTAGGACGATGTCCTGTTTTGTCCATGTTGAGAGTCCTTCGGGCGGCATGAAATCAACGGGCTTGAAAGCAAAAGCATGATGCTCAACGTATCCTCTTTAGCGAGCGTTACCCCACGAATAGACTGGGTGTTCATTGCCACTCTAGAAAATAGGGGATAGGTATCGTTGACTGGAAAAAGCGCGAATAAAGATTGAACCAAGCCTTTGCCAACTCCAGAAAAGTGAGAAAAGAATAGAGTATGTCTTTGTCTAAGGAATGCCCTATTTCTGTTGCTTTTTCTTACTCGGGTTGATCTTTGGCATTTCTGTTAGGAAATTGAGTATTTCTTGTATGTCTGGAAGCTGTCCTAACGGGTAGTTTTTGAAGAGACGTATAGTTCCGGTCTCATCGACTATGATGTTGGATCTTTCCGAGATTCCGTCATCCTTCAGGAAAATGCCGTACGCCTTCGCAACCTTGCCATGAGGCCAGAAATCCGATAGAAGCCGCGTTTTCGTGATGCCTAGACTTTCTGCCCATGCCTTCTTTGAAGGCACAGTATCGATGCTCACTCCGACAGCAACGGTGTTGAGAGAGTCGAAAGCCAGCTTGTTCTTTTCCAGTGACTTCATTTGTTCCG
>Ga0315279_10008111_pt1 | contig 12774 bp, 8 predicted proteins | sample YL17G06_20_MG_FD_203694 | JGI IMG/M metagenome (GOLD analysis project Ga0315279, IMG submission 203694) | Sediment microbial communities from Yellowstone Lake, YNP, Wyoming, USA - YL17G06_20 | ecosystem: Environmental > Aquatic > Freshwater > Lake > Sediment | place: USA: Wyoming | collected... | reverse complement strand
TCGATCGAGTCGCCGTACTTCGCGGCCTCGGCCTCGTTGTACATCGGGTGCGTCTTGTCGATCAAACGCCACATCATGTGCTGCACGCGGTCGGTCGACTCGCTGACGCCGATCAGCAGGTCCCACTGGCGGGCGTCCACGCGGTTCAGGATGACCCGCGCACGATCATCGAACGCGCGGAACAGGTCGTCCATGAACGCCTTCTCATCGATGCGATCCTCGTTGAGCGGCCAGGTGGCCTCCGCCCAGCCCAGGGTCCGGTAGATCCCCAGGCGGTCGTTGAGCGCCGCCGAGAACGACGCGGGTGACGACATCGGCACGGGCGGCTTGTCCGGCCGCCAGTTGATGGGCGAGATGTAGACCTGCAGTTCCTTGTCGGCCCGGATCAGGAAGATCTGGACCATGCCGTGCAGGCGCACGATCAGGTTGGCCTGGAACTCGAGCATGACCCACTTGCTCCACTCGCCTTCGGCCAGGCTCACCATCGAGTCCTGGATCTCGATCGTGGCGCGCCGCTCGGGCCGGTTCCAGTGGATGGTGATCGGGAGACGGATGTCCTCGCGCGCCGCGAGTTCGGCCAGCGTGCCCTTGTCGGCGTCGCTCGGCGGGGCGCCCTTGGCCTGAATCGCCCGCTGCTGGGCCTTGACAATCGGGTTCGGCGGCCCGATCAGCTCCGTGCGGGCGGCGCTCTGATCCACGACCAGGCGCTTCAGGATGCCCCCCATCTCGGTGTTGCCTTCTTCGTAGCGCGAGAGGTCGGTGGCGAAGTAGTAGAACGTGCCGATCGTGCCGCGCAGGTCGGGTAGCGGCAGGCCCGCGAGCAGTTCGCCGTTCTCCACGTCCTCGGGGGGAAAGGTGATGGGGACCGTCAGCAGGCTCGATCGCACCCCCTGCTGGCCTGCCGTGACCCAGAACGACGTGGCGCCCCGGATGCTCTTGATCTCGGGCTTCTTGATCGGGATGTAGTTGAAGAGGAACTCCGGGGGCGTCATCTTCACGATGCCGAGGTCCGGCTGGTACGTCTTCGGATCGCGCACGAGGAAGTCGAAGATATTGTGCTTGCCCGCGTTGGCACCCGTCGCGAACGACGCCCACGAGGTCGGCGACTCCGGCGAATGACTCGTTCCGAGACGATAGAAGCCGCCCTGGGCCGCGAGTCTCGCCAGGTTCGGCAGGCGGCCCTCGGCGAGCCACCGCTCGGTCAGGTTCGGGTCCATGCCATCGAACCCGAGAATGATCAGCTTCTGGGAGTACTTCGGCTTCTGGGCGGCGCCTTGACACGACACGACGGCCAGCGCGAGCGCGCCGCCGCCGACGGTGGTGATGAAACCGCGACGGCTCACGCCCGACACGGGCGGAGCGGGTCGGTCCTTCTTCTCGTGCTCCATGCACGCCTCCGGGGGACAGGAGGATTCTACCTACTCTGTAGGGTCTTTTCCAAAGCGAGTGGGCAAGAACAGCGTAAGAAACGACGTGCTGTGGCGGTGTGCCGGCGGTGTCCGATAAGGGGTATTCGGTTACCCCTCCGCAAGCGGCTGGGGGCGCCGACCCGAGCGGCCCCATTCCATGGGCTCGGGCGACACAACGCTAACCCAAGTTCGTCACGGAAACGGCGGCAGGTCGAAAACGTCTAAGGAATCCCCTCACGACGCTGCCAAGTCTCCACTACATTCGGCGTTCCATTCGAGGTGCGCGGGGATGGTGATCTCGAGCTGCTCCAGGAGGCGCTGCTGCGCCCGGGTCGGCTGGGCCACGCGGCGGAGCCGGATCTCGCGGCCGTCCGTGGTGGGCAAGACGATGTCCGCGCTCTGCAGCGTGGCGAGCTGCGCGAGCGCCTGGGTGGGCGAGAGCCCCGTGGCGCGGCGGCGCAGTTGGTGTTTCAACGTGACCCAGAGAGCGTAGCCGAGGAACGCGATGAGGACATACGCCTTGACGCGCCACTCGAGCTGATGGAAAAGGGGCCGAATCGCCAGCTCACTTTTCAACGCCCGGAAGGCGGCTTCGGCCTCGGTCAGCTGGATGTACTTCGTCCAGAGCTCCTCCGCGCGCGGTCCCTCAAGATTCGTGCGCAGCACATACGCGCCTTCGCGCGCCTCGCGCCAGGCGCGGCGCCTTCGACATCGCTGTTCGTGAGGTCATAGAGCAGGACGTCGAACTCCGCCGCAAACAACTCCCCGTACCGCGTCGTGAGATGGCGTTCGAGCGCGGTCTTGTGCGGCAGCACCTGATCGAGCGCCCGATACAGCCGGCTGTCATTGACCTTGCCGTCGGGGATATGCAGCACATCCTCGAGCGCGGTCGTCGGGTACCAGCGCTCCTCGATCGCCAGCTCGCTGCCGGGCGCGCAGAGCCGATTGATGGCCAGGATCGCGGCGATGCGCGACCACGGCACATCGGCGTCCGCCTGATCCACGCGCGCGGCGAAGAAGTCGTCCAGTCTGCAGCTGGCGCCACAGCGCCAGCCCCAGCAAGCACGGGCCGAGTTGCCGCGTCCGCTCCAACCGCACGCGCTGGACCAGGACCTGCGCCATCTCCCCCTCGTCGGACGGCGGCGCGACGTCCGACGGAAACCGTTTCAGCTGGTGCCGCTCACCGGCCTCGGTGAAGACCTCGATCGTCTTGAGCCACCGCGCCTGCGCCGAGTCATTCAACTCGCCGAGGTGACACACCGTCCGCTGTCGCGGACCATCCGGCGTGCGCATGGTTTCCACGAGCGACCAGTAGGTGTGGCGCTTGCCGTCTTTCTCGCGGTGATTGGCCCGCAGGAACATCAGCGCCGATGCTCGCACGCCCGATCGTGGGGAGCAAGGGGTCGCGTGTGCAGCGTGTTCTGTGCCAGCGTCCCTGTCCCGGCGGCGGCGAGGCGGGAATCACGGTCCGAGCACGCACGTGATGTTCACCGCCGGGACGCGGCTCGCCCCGGCTCTACTCGCTCGCGGGACCTTGTGGTTGAACGGCCCGCCGGGTGGACGGGCGCCTTGGCCGGGCTACCGCTTCCCCTCGGCCGTCGCCCGGGTCAGCGTCAGCCGTCCGTGCTTGACGCCCTTCATGCTGATGAGCGCATCCGCGATGTGCCGGACTTCGCCAGCTTTGCCTCGCACGACAACGACCTCCAGGCAGTTGTCGTGATCGAGGTGGACGTGCAGGGTGGACAGCATCGCGTGGTAGAACTCGTGCTGCATCGCGGTGAGCCGGTCGCTCAGCAGTCGCTGGCGGTGGTCGTAGACGATGGTGATCGTGCCGACGACGCGGCTGGTGGCCGACGTGGAGGCCTGCTGAACGAGCGCGTCGCGAATCAGGTCGCGGAACGCCTCCGATCGGCTGCCGTACCCGCGAGACTCAATCAGCGCGTCGAACTCCGCGAGCAGGTCCGAGTCGATGGCGACGCCTATCCGACTGAGTGTGCCCATGGGGCAGGATTATGCCCCGTGTCCGTCCAGCGCACCAGCCCCCGGTCGTCGGGTGCGCGCCACCAGGCCGCTTCAATCAGAACGACCACGTCATGCCGGCGCTGGCGTTGATGCCGGGCATCGCATAGCCGGGCAGCACCTGCCAGGTCTGGTTGAGGAGGTTGTCCACGATCCCGAAGACGCTGACCCGACGCCCGGCAGGGACCGTCGCCCTGAGCGCGGCAGACGTGTACCGTGAGAGCGTCACGGTGTGGCGGTCGTCGCCCCACCGTTGTCCCACGCTCATCCCCGTCACGTTGAGGGACACGCGCGGCAGTCGGAGGTCGACCGCCCACGTCAGTTTCTGCGACGGCACGAACGGCGCCAGGTTTGACGAACGCAGGTACGCGTAGCCGGCGCTCACCTGGACGGCGGGTACGGGGCGCCAGGCGAGCATGCCTTCCACGCCGCGGTTCACGGCCGACCCGCTGTTCTGCAGAGACAGGTTCGGGAACCGTCCGAGCGTGACGATGAGGCTGTCCAAGCGCGCGTACGACGCGGCCACCCAGCCCGTGAGCGACGAGTGCGGCCGGACGTCCAGGCGCAGCCGCGAGTGCCACACCTGCTCGGGCCGCAGACTGGGATTGGGCGCCGGAAACAGAAACAGCTCCCGGATCGTCGGGTTGCGGAAGCCTCGGCCGACCGTGAACGAGACCGCCATCCGCTCGCTCGCCCGCCACGATGCCCCGGCCTCCGGCACCACGGTAGCCTTGCCCACCAGCGAGTCGCGGTCGTAGCGGATGCCTCCGCGAAGGTCGATGGCAGCGGTGACTGCGTGCCGGCCCCTGGCGAACACTGCCATGCCGGTGCCGCGGTGTTCGCCGTAGTCCAAGTGCGCGTGCACGTTCTCGGCTCGTCCACCGAAGCGAGTTACGTCAGCGCCAGCGTCCAGGACGGTCCGTTCCCCGACGGCGAGCGACTGCTGGAACCGGATCCCGGTCATGCGGTCGACCGACCGAAACCCATCGGTGATGACGTGGTGACCGAAGCTCCCGTACACGCGCGCGTAGCCCCAGGTGCGCGCCGACGCGCTGTCGAGATCGAGACTGAACCCTCCGCGGTCGACGGTGGCAGCGCTGTCGGCGAGCGGAGCGGTCACGGGCCCGGGATCCTCGACCCGGAAGTCGGTGAAACGGCCGCGCAGGCTGGCGGTCCACCTGGGCGAGATCGATGTTCCGGCCCCGAGCGTGAGCGTCTCGCCGCGATACGCAGACGCCGGCCGGTCACCGCAAGTGTGATCCACCGCGGCGGTCACGGTGAGGTACCGCCCCTGGTCAGCCATGCCGAACAGGGCGCGGTGCTGGCCGGTGCCGAACGACCCCATGGATGACGACAGGCGGCCGTGCGTTCCCTGTCCGGGCCGCGCACTCGTGATGTCGACGACGCCGCCCATGGCGTTGCTGCCGTACAGGACCGACGCCGGGCCCTCGGTCACCCTGACGACCTGAGCATCCGCCAGCGAGTACGAATCCGGGAGCGGGTGGCCCATGAGCGCCTGCACATCGGGACGTCCATCGACCACGACCAGCACGCCGGTATTCGGCTGTCCGCCGATGCCGCCAATCGACACCGCCCCCGTTCCGTTCGTGGCGATGCCGTAGCCCATCACGCCGCGCCGCGTGATCGACACGCCCGGCACGAGTGCTTCGATGGCGTCGAAGACCGTGCGCGCCGCCGTGCGGTCGACAGCCAGGGCCGTTCCCGTCGCCAGCTTCGCCAACGGGGCCTCGCGGAGGACCACGTCCACGGAGGACCGGACAACCGCCGGCGACAGGCGGACGTCGAAGGTCCCGATGGGTGCAGTGGTGACCATACGGGTCACCGGCTCGAACCCGGGCGCTCGCACGTCGATGCGCAGCGGGATATCGGCGCGGATCGTGGCCAAACCGAGCGCATCGGTCGCCACCGTCAGGCGCGCGCCGCGGCCGACGATGTCGACGCGCGCGCCGGGAACGGGCAGGTCCTGGGGATCGAGCACCCGGATGACGAGCGACGTGCCGGGGCCGGTGTCCGACTGTGGCACACCGAACGCGACGACGGTTGGCGGTGCGAACGCCAGCGCCGTGCAGCACACGAGCGGGGCGAGGCCGGTCAGGGTACACATGACCCGGCATCGTAGCATATCGGTGGCATTCGTGCTACCATGTGGGATCGGTCAGATCACGCCGGCGCGTTCGAGCAGCGGGCGAGCGGCCAGGATCTCCTGGGTCGGGCCGTCTGCCGCGAGCCGACCGTCGATGAGCACCAGCAGGCGCGACGTCACCGCGCCCAGGAACGCGAGATCGTGGCTGGCGGCCAGCAACGTGAGGGTGAGCGCGTTCACCAGCGCGATCAGCCTCCGGACCGAGCGGCCGTCCAGTTCGGCCGTTGGTTCGTCGAGGACGACCAGGGATGGGCGGGTCACGAGCGCCGCCGCGATGGCCGCGCGCTTGCGTTCGCCGAGGCTCAGACGCGAGGCGGGTCGGCCACCTGATGGACAGCCGCGACATGAACGCCTTCCACGCCAGCCTCGGCGAGCCGGTCGCCGCCGACCACCTGCCGCCGGCCACGCGCGGCTCGACGCACGCCACCGTGAGGGCGGGGAGCGGTGCCGCCGCGCCGCATCACTGCCTGTTCTGTCACTGGCTTCGCTCGCTGCGATCGCTGACGTCGGGCGCGCTCGTCGTGGCCAGCGCGATCGAGCCGGCCGACCCCGTTCCCGCCAACTTCCCCACGCGCACGTCGAGCCTCGCGCTCGTCCGGATTCCTGCCCGATCGCCGCCGGCCTGACACCTGCCTGCCGACTGCCTTTCGATACTGGAAACGCGCCTCCATGACGCGCCAACCCCGTGTGGTGTCCCATTCTGTTGGAGTTCGGAGGGTGTCATGTCAGGGGGTGTTCTTCGGCGCAACGGCGGCGCGGCACTCGCGCTGGTCGCCGTCATATTCTTGGGGTCGTCGGTGCCATCGGCCGCGCAGGGCCTCGGAGCGGCCGGCACGATCGACGGGACGGTCAAAGACCCGAGCAACGCGGTCATCGCCGGTGCAACCGCCATCATCGTGAACCCGGTGACGGATTTCACGCGGACCGCGCAGTCTGACGCGCGCGGCCACTTCGTGTTCCGCAATCTGCCGCCCAACACCTACCATCTCGTGGTGACGGCGCCCGGCTTCCAGGCGTTCGAACAGGACGCCGAGGTCCGTTCATCGGTGCCGCTGGTCCTGGAGATCTCCGTCACGATCGCCGTGACAGCCGAGACCGTCAATGTCACGGCCAAGTCGCCCGATCTGCTCGAGAGCAACCCGACGGCGCACACCGACCTCGACGAGAAGGCGCTGGCGCGCCTGCCGATCGCCACGTCGTCGTCGGGCGTGAGCTCGGCCATCACGCTGGCCGCCCCGGGTGTGGTCGCCGATTCCAACGGGTTCTTCCATCCGCTGGGCGATCACGCCCAGACCCAGTTCTCGATCGACAACCAGCCCGTGACCGACCAGCAGAGCCGCATCTACTCCAACCAGATCTCGCTGGACGCCGTCCAGTCAATGGAAGTGATGACGAGCGTACCGCCCGCCGAGTTCGGGGACAAGGACAGCCTCGTCGTCCGCGTGATCACGAAGTCGGGGCTTGGGCTGGCGAAGCCGGCTGGAAGCGTCTCGTTCGGTGTCGGTTCGTTCGGCACGCCGCAGGGGAGTCTCAACCTCGGGTTTGGGAGCGAGCGGATCGGCAATTTCGTCACGGTGAGCGGGCTGCAAAGTGGGCGGTTTCTCGACACGCCCGAGTTCAGGCCGCTGCACGCCACCGGAAACTCCGAGAGCGTCTTCGATCGGCTCGACGACCGGCCGAACGACCGCGACACCTTCCACCTGAACGTGTCCCTCGCGCAATCGTCGTTTCAGGTGCCGAACACCTCTGACCAGCAGGCGGCGGATCAGGACCAGCGCCAGAGCATTTGGACGTTCAATATCGCCCCGGGGTGGACGCGCGTCATCAGCCCCACGCTGCTGTTGGCCGCCAATGCGTACGTCAGGCGCGACCACGTGATCTACACTCCCAGCCCGAGCCCTTTCGTGGATTTGCCGGCCACCATCGGCCAGGACCGGAGCCTGACGAACTGCGGGGGGAAGGTTGATCTGTCCTACTTCAAGGGACGCCACAATGCGAGAGTCGGAGCCCAGGTCAGCTTCACGGATCTGAGGGAGCACTTCCAGCTTGGGTTGACCGATCCGGCGTTCAACGCGCCTTGTGTGGACACAAGTGGCAGGCCCGTGCCCGACGCTTCGTCGGCCGACCCCTCCGGCTGTGCGGCATTCGGCTTGGCGCCGAACGAGGCGTTCCAGCCGGGCCTCGCGACCTTCGACCTCACGCGCGGCGGCACGCTGTTCACCTTCAACGGCCGCGCGCTCATCAAGCAGCAGGCCGTGTACGCGCAGGATTCGATCTCGCTCGGCCAGGCGACGCTCATGCTGGGCGTCCGCGCCGACCACTACGACGGCTTGACGAAGGCGACCGCTGTCGAGCCGCGCGTGGGACTCTCGTACCTGGTAAAGGCGACCGGGTCGGTGCTGCGCGCGTCGTACGGTCGGACCATGGAGACGCCGTACAACGAGAACCTGGTGCTCTCGAGCGCCACCGGCAGTGGAGGGCTGGCGCAGAATACGTTTGGCGCGGCCGGTGACACGGCGCTCCAACCGGGGCGGCGCGACCAGGCCAATATCGGCTTCCAGCAGGCGCTCGGCCGCTGGCTGGTTGTTGATGTCGACTACTTCTACAAGAAGACCATCAACGGCTACGACTTCGACACGCTGTTCAACACGCCCATCGCTTTCCCGATTTCGTGGGCGAAGTCACAGATCGACGGCGTGTCCGCCCGCATCAACCTCGTGAAGCACCGTGGCTTCAGCGCCTTCACCGTGATGGGGCACAACCGGGCGCGGTTCTTCAACCCGGAGAACGGCGGCCTGATCTTCAACTTGCCGCTGGCCACCGGCGTCTTCCGAATCGACCACGACCAGGTGTTCCAGGAGACGACGAACCTGCTGTACCGGGCGCCGGGACGCCTCGGGGCCTGGGGCGCCTTCACGTGGCGGTACGACTCGGGGCTGGTGGCCGGGTCGGTGCCGGACTTCGCGGCGGCGTTGACGCTGACGCCGGACCAGCAGGCGGCGATCGGCTTGTTCTGCGGCAGCACGGTCGCCACGCCGACGCAGGGACTGGCCAGCTGCAACTCGCCACAGTTCGGCGCGACGCGCCTGGTCATCCCTGCAGCCGGCACCGAGAACGCCGACTCAAACCCGACGAGGATTGCGCCGCGCCACCTCTCTGATCTGGGTTTCGGATTCGACAGCCTGGTCCGTTCCTCGCGAGGGCGCTTGAGCGTGCGCTTCAGCGTCCTCAACGTGGCCAACAAGGTGGCCCTGTACAATTTCCTGTCGACGTTCAGCGGCACCCACTTCGTGCCGCCCCGGACGTATCAGGTTGAGATGCGCTGGACGTTCTGAGCGGCCATGGCCTTCGCCGAACTCGGCGACGCCCGACGCGCGTGGGAGGTGCGGAGGTTGATCAACCCGTTCGCTCACGGGGCGTCACCCGGGTGGAGGTGTGGGTGCGCGCCGTCTCGTAGAGGCACCGACGTTTCTCTGGTAGACACGACATGGTGTGCCCCTACGCGGCCCCGGGGGGTGCAAAAGCGCACAGACACTGCGACCGCGCCCCTATCATGATGGCGGTCGGACCCCATCCTCAGAAGTTGTCGGCAACGGGCGCACGACCTGTGTGCGCCGAACGGACGGAGTGAGGCATCCATGTCGGCACTGAACGGCGACGAGGTAAGATTCCAGCGGCTGAGAAAGGCAGGCCTGCGCTGGCGCGAGCGGTCGCGCTTGCCCGGGCCGCGATGCGGTTGGAAGCCACCCGACGTCCGGCAAGTTCCGACGAACCGGACTCGGGCGGAGGTCGCAGACAGACGGGCGGCATTCGTCTCATCCGGGGCGGGCTCGTCGCCGAGTAGCCCGCCCGCCTCTCAACGTGGCGCCTCGTGATTGGCGTGGTTCGGGGCAAGCGAATGTCAGTGTTTTGCAGAAGGAGAATCACAATGAAACAACTCATGCCGGCAATTGCAGTAATGATGGTTCTTGGCATGCTTGGCGCCACGGATGCATTGGCGCAGCGGGGGATCGCGTGGAGGGGCGGCGGTGGCTGGGGTCCCGGAACAGCTTACGCGCGGCTCTACAATCCTCAGACCGTTGAAACCATCAGCGGCGAGGTCGTCGCGGTAGACCGAATCACACCGATGAAGGGAATGTACTACGGTGTCCGTCTCAAGGTGAAGACCGACAAGGAGACGATCTCCGTGCATCTTGGCCCCGGTTGGTACATCGAAAACCAGGACGTCAGAATCCTCCCCAAAGACAAGATCGAGGTGAAGGGTTCGCGGATCACGTTCGAGGACAAGCCCGCTGTCATCGCCGCAACAGTGACGAAGGGGGACGAAGTGATGGAGCTTCGGGATGCCCGCGGCTTTCCGGCGTGGAGCGGTTGGAGACGCAGGTAGCTCTGGATCTGGGTGTCTCCGTCTGACTCCCTGGAAACTGCGGGCGGGCAGTGTGAGCCTTGGCGGAGCCCCCGGGACGACGGGATGAGACATAGACCCTCGAATCACCAGGCGAGACAGATCATGGAGATTGAGGCACCCTCGAAGCCGGCAACGGCGAAGGCGCCCGATATCGCTTCCGTGCCGGTTCCCGACACGCTCGCGGCGCTCCACGTGAACCCAGAGACAGGGCTCACGCACGCCGAGGTGGACACCCGACGGAAGGAGCACGGCTACAACGAAGTGGCCGAAAAGAAGGGGCACCCGGTCCTCATGTTTCTCGGCAAGTTCTGGGGCCTGTCGGCGTGGATGCTCGAGCTGATCATGGTGCTGTCGGCGGTGCTCGGGAAGTTCTCTGATCTCGCTGTGGTGGGCGCGCTGCTGGTCGTCAACGCCGTGTTGAGCTTCATGCAGGAGCATCGGGCCGCCGGCGTCGTCGAGACGCTGCGGCGACGGTTGCAGGTCAGTGCGCGCGTCCGGCGCGAGGCGAATTGGCAGGTCATTCCCGCCCGGGAACTCGTCCCCGGCGACATCGTTCGCGTGCGCCCGGGTGACATCATCCCGGCGGACGTGAAACTCCTCACCGGAGCGTTGAGCGTTGACCAGTCGGCTCTCACTGGTGAGTCGAAGGACGCGGACAAGGCGCCCGGCGACGTGCTTTCGTCGGGGTCCGTCGTCCGCCGGGGCGAAGGCAACGGCGTGGTCATGCTGACCGGGGCGAAGACCTACTTTGGCCGCACCACGGAACTCGTGCAGGAAGCGCGTCCGAAGCTTCACATCGAAGCGGTGGTGGCGAAGGTCGTCCGCTGGCTCTTCGTCATCGTCGGCGCGCTGCTTGGCGTGGTGGTCGTGCTGTCTCTGATCCGCGGCGCGCCGCTCCTGGAGATGGTTCCCCTCATGCTCGTGCTGCTGATGAGTGCAGTGCCAGTCGCGCTCCCCGTCATGTTCACGGTCAGCATGGCCGTCGGGTCGAAGGAGCTGGCGAAGCGAGGTGTGCTGGTCACGCGCCTCAGCGCCACGGAGGATGCCGCGACCATGGACGTGCTCTGCGTGGACAAGACGGGCACAATCACGATGAACCAGCTGGCCGTCACCGGCGTGATCCCGCTGGAGCACGCGACGGAAGCCGACGTGCTGTTTGCCGGCGCACTCGCGTCGCAGGAAGCCAACCAGGATCCGATTGACCTCGCGTTCCTGGCCGCGGCAAAGGAGCGGCACATCTTCGACAACCTTCCCAAGGTCGCGCCCGTCTCCTTCGCACCGTTCGATGCGACAAACCGGCGGACGGAAGCCGTGGTCGAGCAGAACGGGCAGCGGCTGCGCGTGATGAAAGGCGCCGTGCGTACCATCGCCGAGGCCTGCGGACTCCACCCCCCGGCGATCGAGACGTTGGAGGCGCGCGTCAACGAATCGGCACTGAAGGGATACCGGACGCTGGCGGTGGCGCGCGGCCCCGAGACGGGCCTTCGCCGCGACGGAGCGGCTTCGGCCGCGCAGGCGGGCACCCCCGCCTTGCTCGGATTGGTGACGCTCTATGATCCGCCCCGGCCGGATGCCAGGCAACTTATCGCCGAACTCGTGAACTTGGGCGTTCCGGTCAAGATGCTCACCGGCGATGCACTGCCGGTGGCGCGTGAGATCGGCCAGGGAGTCGGGTTGCCCAACATCCGGCGCGTTGCGGATCTGAAGGCCGCGGGCGCTCAGGCCGGCAACGAGGCGGTGGACTTGTTGGCGGGTGCGGATGGTTTCGCCGAAGTGTATCCGGAGGACAAGTACATCGTTGTGCAGCACCTACAGGCCGCAGGGCACGTGACCGGCATGACGGGCGATGGCGTCAACGATGCGCCCGCCCTCCGCCAGGCCGAAGTGGGAATCGCCGTCAGCACCGCGACCGACGTGGCCAAGGGCGCCGCCAGCGTCGTGTTGACCGAGCCAGGGCTGACGAACATTGTGACGTTGATCGAGCAAGGTCGGACGATCTACCAGCGCATCCTGACGTGGATCATCAACAAGATCAGCCGGACGATCCTGAAGGCGGCCTTCGTGGCCATCGCGTTCGTCGTCACCGGCAAGTTCGTCGTCTCCGCCTTTGCAATGCTGCTGCTGGTCTTCATGACGGACTTCGCAAAGATCGCCCTTGCCACCGACCACGTTCGGCCGTCCAAGAAACCGGAGACGTGGAACATCGGGGGCTTCATCACCGTGTCCGTGGTGCTGGGTGTCGCGATGCTCGCGGAGGCGCTCTTCCTCTTGTGGATCGGCTGGTCGCGTTTCGGTTTGGCGACCAACAACAATGCCCTCTACACGTTCAGCTTCCTGACGCTGCTCTACCTCGCCGTGTTCTCCATCGTGTCCGCGCGGGAGCGCCGCTGGTTCTGGACGACGATGCCCAGCAAAACCCTCGTGGCGGCGATCATGGCGGATGCGCTCGCCGGCACCGTCCTGACGTTCGTGGGTCTCCCGGGACTCATGCCCTTGCCTTGGTGGCAGACGCTCACAGTCTTCGGTTATGCGATGGTCTCGTGCCTCGTGGTCAACGACGCCGTGAAAGTCGCGATGATCAAATGGCGCGTTCCCACGGCGGTCGCCTAGTGCGCGGTCAAGAAGCACCGATCGGGTGAACCGGGCCTTCCGCCTCGTGCACGCGCGCGACCAGAGCGAAACCCCCCGCGGTGAGTTCAACAAGCAGGAGCCTCCCTGACGGCTTCAGCACGCGTTGCATCTCGGCGAAGACCGCCGGGCCGTCGGTGAGGTGG
>Ga0315279_10008110_pt1 | contig 12775 bp, 15 predicted proteins | sample YL17G06_20_MG_FD_203694 | JGI IMG/M metagenome (GOLD analysis project Ga0315279, IMG submission 203694) | Sediment microbial communities from Yellowstone Lake, YNP, Wyoming, USA - YL17G06_20 | ecosystem: Environmental > Aquatic > Freshwater > Lake > Sediment | place: USA: Wyoming | collected... | reverse complement strand
CCACTTATTCGGCCTATCCCGACAAAAAGTTCCTGAATGGATAAATCTTGGGGGTGCGCCTTTGATAGTACGCTATTTCACAGAGAAGTTGCGGAACTGCTGCATTATATTGTGCAAAATGTAACAATAACGTATATTATTCGTCTTTTGTGACCGGCGTTTTTCCAGGGGACGGTTTGCTATGCGGTACATGATAGACAGGGCCCAAACGCTTGATGCGTTTCTCGCGGCGCTGTGTACCGGCAGAACGGTTTTCGCGCTCCAGAAGTCGCCGGCAGGCTATCGGCTTGTCAACGCAGCCGCATGGGAAGCCGGGCGCCACGTGGTGGGGGATTTCCGGCCCTGCGAGCCGCTCAAGTCGCTGGTCTTCAGGCCGCGGGAGGCGTTCGGCGCCCTGCTGGAGGATTCAAAGGCCCCGGCCATGGGTAAACGCATCGTCATCGGCGCCAAAAACTGCGACATTTCCGCTCTGCGGATCCACGATTTTGTTTTCCTGCAAAACGAGCCGGCCGACCCATATTATAAGGAAGCGCGCGACAATACTCTGCTGGTTTCCGCCGATTGCGCCAATCCCTGCGATGTCTGCTTCTGCACGGCAGTGGGCGAACAGCCGTATCCCAACAAAGGCTTTGATATCAATCTGTCGGTGCTGTCCCAGGGTTGTCTGATCGAAACCGGCAGCGCGCAAGGGGATGCGGCGGTCGCGGCAATTCCAAAAATGCTGGGACCCGCGTCTGATGCACTAGTCAAGGAGCGGGACGCGCAACGGGAGGCCGTCACAAAACGCGTGGCCGACCAGGCGGCGCGCAAGGGCCTGAAATCGGGCATGGATTTCCGCAAAGCCGTCAAAGCAACAGGCGAAAACGCGTTATGGGAGGCCTTCGCCCGGGATTGCGTGGAGTGCGGGGCCTGCAATTTCACCTGCTGCACGTGTCATTGCTTTTTATTGGCGGATGGTTTTGACGCACAGAAAAAAGCGTCCCGCATACGCAACTGGGACGCATGCCTTTATTTGAATTTTGCGCGCGTTGCCGGCGGAGCAAATCCCCGCAAGCACCGCGCCGAACGTTTGTATAATCGCTTTGAAAAAAAGTTCGTCTTTTTCCCGGAAGTGCTGAAGACCTACGCATGCGACGGATGCGGCCGTTGTGCGGAAGCGTGCACCGGGAAGATTGACATTCGCGACGTTCTGAAAAAGGCCGTTGATGCAGCAGAATCCGTATAAAGCCGTTCCGGCGATCGTCGAAGCGGTCGTTGACGAGACGTCAAACATCAAGACGCTGACCTTCAAGCCCCGGGAGCCCATTCCCTTCAGGGCCGGGCAGTTCGTGGAGCTGTCGGTCCCCGGCTATGGCGAGGCGCCCTTTACGCCGTCATCGTCGCCCAAAGTCCTGGAACGGTTCGATATCACCATCATGAAGGCAGGGACCCTCACGGAACGGATCCATCAGCTCAAGCCCGGCGCCGAAGTCGGCATCCGGGGCCCCATGGGAAAAGAGTATCCCCTTACGCGCTATCACGGCAAAGAGGTGCTGGTGCTGGGCGGCGGCGTTGGGCTGGCCCCGTTGCGCGCGCTGCTCTTTGCGCTGTTCGAGGACATGGACAAGTATAAAAAAATCATCCTCCGCTACGGCGCGCGCACGCCCAATGATATCGTCTACAAAAGCGCCGTGACCGCCGGCTGGGGCAAAGGCCCCGCGCTCGATGTGCTGATCAGCGTTGACAAAGGCGACGATACCTGGAAGGGGCCGGTGGGAGTGGTGACCACCATTCTCGATCCATCCAGGCTCAAGGTCGACGTGAAGAACAGCGTGGCCGTGGTATGCGGTCCGCCCATCATGATGAAGTTCGGCACGCTCAAACTCCTGGAACTCGGCTACGCGCATGATACCATATATCTATCCATGGAAAAGAACATGAGCTGCGGCATCGGCAAATGCGGGCATTGCCGGCTGGGGCCCTATTACGCCTGCAAAGACGGCCCGGTGTTTACGTACGAAGCCATTAAAAACGAATCGAAGATCTGGGATTGACGGCATGGCCAAACGGCTGTTTATCGATACCGTGAAATGCGACCAGTGTGAAACCTGCGGCGTGACCTGCGGGTATCTCTATCAGCCCGGCGTGGACGACCACGGGCTGGTGGCGCTGCGGGAGCTCATTTCGTATGCGATCGTCTGCCGGCGCTGCGAAAACCCCTCGTGCGTCGCGGCGTGCAAATTCGAAGCGCTCGAACGGCAGGACGACGGGGTGCTCAGGCGCCACAACATGCGGTGCGTGAGCTGCAAGTGCTGCAGCCATGCCTGCCCGTTCGGCACGATCTATCCGGAGCTCATCCCGTTTTACGCGGTGCGGTGCGATTATTGCGCGGCAAAGCTGCAAAGCGGAGAGATCTCCTGCGTATCAAGCTGTCCCCGGGGGGCTCTTGAGTTCCGCGAAGTCGAGGAGAATGAAAAAGAGGGTGTTTTCCTCGTCAACGACTATCTGGCGGCAAAAGCGCCGAAATGGAAAAAGGACGCGGTGTAAGAGAAATGCGATTATTGAATAATAATCATGGCTATCACTTTAGACGGGTTGAAACCCGTCTCCGGGCTTCGCAAAACCCGTTGAAACGGGTTGGGGAAAAAAGGCGCCAGAAAGCAATCGCCATCCCGATTCATCGGGATTTACCCTTCTCGGGCAGGGCGATTTATCCCCTGCCTTCATTTCAAATGTTTGACATTCGATATTCATCATTCGTTTTATAGAGCAACGTTGTATGGACTATCTTGCCACACTGGTTCAGCTGGTCCTCTTCCCCGGCCTGGTCTTCACGGCCGCGGCCGGGCTTGTCACCACCTGGATCGACCGCAAGGTCACGGCGCGGGTGCAGATGCGCGTGGGGCCGCCGTTTTTGCAGCCCTTCTACGATATCGCCAAATATCTGATAAAGGAAACCATCGTGCCCGCGGGCAGCACCCGATGGGTGTTTCTGCTGGCGCCGCTCGTGGGGTTCGCCGGAGTTCTCCTTGCGTCAACGATCATCTGGAACGCGCTGCTTTTTCCGCACAAAGCGTTCGTGGGTGACCTCATCGTGGTCCTGTACCTGCTGACCATGCCGTCGCTTTCGGTCATCCTCGGCGCGTTCGCATCGCGCAATCCGGTCGCCTCCCTGGGCGGCAGCCGGGAGATGAAGCTCGTGATGGCGTATGAGCTGCCGTTCGTGCTTGCGATACTCGTGCCGGTCATCAAGGCCCACAGCATCGGTCTGGGTCAGCTTGCAACCACCTGGTCGAGCTACCTGGCGCCGTCGGGTATCCTCTCCGCGATCGTGGCGATTGTCTGCATGCAGGCCAAACTCACGCTGGTGCCGTTCGACCAGGCCGAGGCCGAAACCGAGCTGGCCGGCGGCGCCTGCCTCGAATATTCCGGCCCGCCGCTGGCGATATTCAAATTGACACGCGCGATGATGCAGTTCGTGGTTCCCATGTTCCTCATCACGGTCTTCTTCGGCGGCCTGAACATCGGCCAGGGCGCGATTAAAATCGGCTACGGCATCCTGAAATATATCGTCTTGACGGTGATTATCGTGCTCATCCGCAACACGGCCCCGCGCCTGCGCATCGACCAGGCGGTCAGGTTCTTCTGGGGGCCCGTGAGCGCGGTGGCGGCGATCGCGGTCGTTTTTGCGCTTCTCGGATGGTAATGGAGTCCGGCAATCATGAGTTATGTCATTAATGCGCTGACAAAATCCCTGAACGTCTTCCATCTCGCGGGAAGTCCGTGCAACAATTGCGATATCGAGATCCTCGACGCGCTCACGCCCAAATACGATCTCGAGCGCTTTGGGATCGTTCTGGTGGGAAGCGTGCGGCATGCGGACGTTCTGCTGCTGTCCGGCGCATTCAACCGCAAGGCCACGATTCGCGCAAAGACGGTCTATGAACAGGCGCCCAAACCGGTCGTGGTGATCGCAATCGGCAACTGCGCGATCACGGGCAATATTTTTCGCGATTCGTATAACCTCGATCCGCCGATCGGCAAGCACATTCCGGTGGACGCGTACATTCCCGGATGTCCGCCCAAGCCCGAGGCGATGATATCGGCGGTTGTCAAGTTGATCGCGAAGTTGAAAGGAACAAAGGCGTGAGAATCCCCGCACAAGAGCAGGCGCTTCCCGTGCTGCGGGAGAAGCTGGGCGGCCGGTTGCTTGACGCAACGGTCAAGTCGCCCGTCCGGATTTTCCTGCTGGTGTCGGCCGCGGACATCGTGGAGGTGAGCCGCGTCATTTTCCGCGACCTTGAGGCGCGGCTGCAGACCGCCACGGCCACCGACGCGCCCGACGCCTTCGAAATCCTCTATCACTGGGCGTTCGATTATATCGGCTGCGTGGTGTCGGTGCGGGTGAAACTTGACAAACAGAAGCCGGAGATCGACTCCATCGCGCCCCTGTGCCGCGGCGCCGAATGGATCGAGCGGGAGATGTGGGAGCTCATGGGCATCGTATTCAGGGGCCATCCCGACCTCCGCCATCTGCTGCTCATGGACGATTGGCCCGCGGGAAAGTTCCCGCTGCGCCGGGATTTCAAAGGACTGAACGCATAATGTCAAAGAAAACCATCATACCCATCGGCCCGTGCCATCCGCTGCAGGAGGAGCCCGAGTTCTTCAAGCTCCATGTGGACGGCGAAAAGGTCATTGGTATCGACATAGAGCTCGGGTACAACCATCGCGGCATGGAGAAAATCTCCGAGGGCAAGACGTTCGAGCAGACGGTGTTCCTCGTGGAGCGCATCTGCGGCATCTGTTCCACCTCGCACCCGATCGCCTGCGTGCAGGCCGTGGAAAACTGCGGCTCCATTACCGTGCCGCCGCGCGCTCTGTACATCCGATCGATCATCGGCGAAATGGAGCGGCTCCATTCACACCTGCTGTGGCTTGGACTCGCCGGCCACTTTCTCGGTTTTAATACCGTGTGGATGTGGGTGTGGCGCTACCGCGAAGACCTGCTGAATATGTTCGAATACATCACGGGCAACCGCAACCATTACTCCATGATGAAGCCCGGCGGCGTGCGGCGCGACATCAAAAACGAAGATGTTCCCGCACTTGTCAAGACGATCGCGGGGCTGCGCAAACCGCTCGATCTTTTCCGCGCCGTGGTGATGGAAGACCCGCTCTTGCAGGCGCGCACGAAAGGCGTGGGGTGCTTGACAAAGCAGGACGTCATCGATTTCTGCGCCGTGGGGCCGGTGGCGCGCTCGTCGGGCCTTGATATCGACGTGCGGCGCGACCATCCGCACGCGGCCTACGGCATGGTCGATTTCAAGGTGATCACCACGAAAAACGGCGACGTGTTCGACAAGGTGGTGGTGCGCATCCTCGAAATGTTCCAATCGATTTCGATCATCGAGCAGTGCTGCAAAGCGCTTCCGTCAACGCCGGGCCCCGTTGATTCAAACCCCAAAGAGGTGGTCCCCGGCGAAGGCATCGGCCATTACGAGGCGCCGCGGGGCGAAGTGGTCCATTATATCCGCAGCGACGGCACCAACCGGCCGGCGCGCCACAAGGTCCGCGCGCCCAGCTATGTCAATGTGGCCACCAATGCCAAGGCCGTGCTGGGTCAGAGCATCGCCGATGCGACCATCATACTGGGCGCGGTCGATCCGTGCTACTGCTGCACCGAACGCATGGCGGCCATCGACGCGGGAACGGGCGCGAAGCTGCTTGACGCAAAAGAACTGTTGCGATTATCGCGGCAAAAGACCGAGGATCTGAAACGGCAGATGGGGGTCGAGGGGCCAAAGCTTGACATGGGAGCGTTCGCATGATCGAAATGCTGTTCGAGCCGCTGGTCATGCCCGTTGCGCTGCCCCTGATCGCGGGCGCGCTCTGCCTTGCGCTGCGCGGGAAGCTGTCGGGCATCACGCCGTGGATTTCGCTTCTGGCAAGCGCCGCGACCGTGGCGCTGGTCTGGCCGCTGTTTACGGCAAAGCAGGGGTTGTTTGATGTTTGGCCCATCAGCCTTTCGGTGGATGTCCTGAGCGGACTCATGGCGTTGGCGATCGCAGCGAGCGGCCTGCTCATTTCCATTTATTCGCTGGGGTATATGCGCGGCCATGCGCGGTTGGCAGAGTATAATGCATACCTGCTGCTGACGGTCGGCGCGTCGCTGGGCGCGGTGATGGCGAACGAGCTGATTCTCCTGCTGGTATTCTGGGGTTTTCTCGGTTTTACATTATATATGATGATCGGCATAAGCGGATCCGGCGCATCGTCGGCCGCGAAAAAAGCCTTCATCATCATCGGCGGCTCCGATTGCCTGCTGATTCTGGGTATCGCGATTTATTATGCAATGACCGGCTCCACCTCCATGGACGCGCGAACCATCACCCTGCACGGCGCGCTGCCGATAACGGCATTTCTGTGCTTTGTTTCCGCCGCATTTGCCAAGGCCGGCGCAATGCCCCTGCATACCTGGGTGCCGGATTGCGGAGAAAAGGCCCCGGCGCCGGCGGTCGCGCTCCTGCCCGCGATGCTCGATAAAATACTGGGCATCTATTTACTGATGCGCATCTGCGGGACCCTTTTCGCCATGTCATGGTCGGCGAACACTTTTCTGATGATCATGGGCGCGGGCACCATCCTCTTCGCGGTCATGATGGCCCTGGTGCAGCACAACATGAAGCGGCTGCTTTCGTACCACGCGGTAAGCCAGGTGGGCTACATGGTCCTGGGCATCGGCACGGGCACGGCGCTGGGCATTGCCGGCGGATTGTTCCATCTGCTGAATAATGTTCTTTACAAATCGTGTCTGTTCCTCTGCGCGGGGTCGGTTGAAAAGAAGGCAGGCACCGCCGATATCGACAAACTCGGCGGCATGGCCGCGACCATGCCGATCACGTTCGCCGCATTTCTGATCGCGGCGCTGTCGATATCGGGCGTTCCGCCCTTCAACGGTTTCGCCTCCAAATGGATGATTTACCAGGGCCTGGTGCTGCATGGGCAGACCTCCGGCGGGTTCGTGTGGGCCGTCTGCCTGGCCGCGGCCATGCTCGGATCAGCATTGACACTTGCGAGCTTTGTCAAGCTTCTCCATGCGATATTCTTGCGAAGGCCGTCACCCGACCTTGCCGGAAAAAAGATTTCGGAGGTGGGGCCCGCCATGTGGCTCGTGCCCGCGCTGCTGGCTCTGGCGTGCGTGGTCTTCGGCGTATTCGCCATGCGGGTCCCTCTTACAATGCTTATCGCGCCGGTCGTGCCGGATTTCGCCGGGTTCCTGGGAACGTGGTGGGCAATGCCGGCAACGGTCCTGCTGCTGGTTTCCATAGGCCTGGGCGCGCTGCTGTATCTCGTGGGTACCGTTCGCAAAGCAACGGTCAAGCCCACGTATCTCTTTGGCGAAAACCTTGATGCCGCGTATGTGAGCAACGAGCCGAAGGCGGGTGAGGGCCGCGACATCGACGTCACGGGCGCCGATTTTTACCGTACCATCCAGACCCTGCCGGTCATCGGCACGGCCTACCGGCTTGCGGAGAAAAAACTGTTTGATATATATGATGTCGGCACGAAGGTCATCATGTATTTCGTTGAGGCGCTCCGCCGGGCCCACGGCGGGCTCCTGCAGATGTATCTTACGTGGGTCATGGCCGGCGTGCTGGCCGTCATCGCATTCATCTTTACGCGGGGAATCAGGTAAGTGGACATCACGCTTTTGCTCCATGGACTTCTGTTCCTGATGATCATCACGGCGCTGATCGCGATGGAAACGTCCAATCTGCTGTCGTCGATCATCAGCATGGGCGGCCTTGGTTTTCTTCTGTCAATAGCCTATCTGCTTTTGGGCGCGCCGGAGATCGCCATCACCCAGATCGTGGTCGAAATCCTCGTGCTGATCGTTTTGATCCGCGCCACCATAAGCCGCGACCTGACGGCCATTACGGGCGACCGCGAATTTACCGGCCTGCTGTTCGCCCTGGGCCTGATCGTCGTGTTCGCCCTGGTGGGGCTGCGCATCGCCGGACACTTTCCGCCGTTCGGTCAGCCGGTGCTCGACCGGATCGCCGATGTCCCGTCGCAGCAGTATCTGGAACTGGCCCGCGAAAAGACCGGCTCCTCGAACGTCATGGAATCGATCCTGCTTGACTTTCGCGCGTATGACACGCTCGGGGTCATCACCGTGCTCTTTACCGCCATCGTGGGCGCGCTGGCGCTGCTGCGGCGCAAAGGGCGCAAAGCGCTTGATAAACCGGACCTTGATATCGACTGCTATGAAGTCAGCGGCGGCAAGGCGGGAATGAGCATCATCGTCAAGACGGTCACCCGGTGGATCAAGGGCTTTCTGATGCTCTTCGGCATGTACCTTATCCTCAACGGCCACGTGTCGCCGGGCGGCGGCTACACCGGCGGGTTGATCATCGCCTGCGCGCTCATCCTCACCATTCTTGCCGAAAGTCAACAACATGTGAGCGTCCGCTCCAAGGTCGCCGCGTCGGCCCTCGCCAGCATCGGCGCGCTGACGCTTTTGGGCCTGGCGGTGTTCGACCAGACCGCGGCGGGCGCGTTCTTCAAGGATTTTATTGCGCGTCAATCGGCAAAATATCCGGCGTTTTTCATCATCGGCACCACCCAGGTGAGCGAAATCGCCATCGGGTGCATGGTGAGCTCGGCGCTTTTCCTGGTCTTTTCGATGCTGGCGTCGCTGCATGTGCGCGTGCGGGACGGCCAGCGCGACCTTATCAATCGTAAACGGGGCTGAACCTATGCTGTACTCGATGTGTCTCATATTGATAGCGGTCGGTCTCTACGCCGTTTTTGTCAAGAAGAACGTCGTGAAGATCGTCCTGGGACTCATGGTCATCGAATACGGCATCAATCTGCTTCTGGTCCTGGCGGGCTATCGCGCCCATGGCCACGCGCCCATCATGCAGAAGGCGGCCGCGGTGGCGCGTTTCGCTTCGGGGTCTGTGGATCCGCTGCCCCAGGCGCTGGTCATTTCGTCGATTATTATCGGACTCGGCCTGCTGATTCTCATGGTGGCGATCTGCATACGGCTGTATGAACGCTACGGCACCTTCGATATCACGCAGATGAGGAGGCTTAAGGGATGATCGATAATCTCATACCTCTGTTCATCGGGCTGCCCATGGCCGGGGCGTTTATCATCCCCGTGATCGCCAAAAAGTGGCGCTGGACCGCCGACGCCACGGCCCTCATCGTCATGTTCGCCCTGGCGGCGCTGTCCGTGGCGGTTTCGGGCGGGACCGGGCTATACAAAATGGGAAGCTGGGACTTTCCCCTGGGCATCGAGCTGCGCCTCGACGGCCTGTCGTCCATGATGCTTCTGGCCATCAACATCATCGGCCTGTGCATGGCGCTTTTCTCGGTCCCGTATATGCGCATGTATTCGTCCCGGATGCGCTTTTTCGCCCTGTTTTTATTGCTGGTGACCGGCGTGAACGGCGTGGTCCTCACCGGGGACCTGTTCAATCTGTACATCTTCATGGAAATCGCCTCCATCGCCTCCTACGCGCTGGTCGGGTTCGGCTGCGAAAGCGATGAGCTCGAAGCGTCGTTCAAATACCTGGTGCTGGGCAGCGTGGCGTCCGCGTTCATATTCCTGGGCATCGCGCTGCTCTATATGTCAACCGGCGTTCTCAATCTGGCGCAGCTTTCGGAGCGGCTGGCATCGCTGCACTGGAACGCGCCGGTGTACCTGGCCGCCATTCTCCTGTTCTGCGGCTTTGGACTGAAAGCGGCCTTTATTCCGTTCCATGCCTGGCTGCCCGACGCCCATCCTTCGGCCCCGGCCCCGGTGTCGGCCATGCTGTCGGGGATCGTCATCAAGGTGCTGGGTATCTATGTGCTTGCGCGGCTCCTGTTCAATGTGTTCGGCAACCACGACCTTCTCATCGTGCTCCAATGGCTGGGCGCGGCCTCGATGCTGGGCGGCGTGCTTTTGGCCATCGGTCAATGGGACATGAAACGGCTCTTCGCCTATCACAGCATCAGCCAGGTCGGCTATATCGCGCTGGGCCTGGGCCTGGGCACGCCGCTGGGCATCGTCGGCGCGCTCTATCACCTTGTCAATCACTCGGTCTTCAAGTCGCTGCTGTTCCTCAATGCGGGCTCCGTGGAATACAGCACGGGCACGCGCGATCTGAAAAAGCTGGGCGGCTTAAGCCGGACGATGCCGGTGACGGGCGCCACGTCGCTCGTGGCGTCGCTTTCCATCGCCGGCGTGCCGCCGTTCAACGGTTTCTTTTCCAAATTGATCATCATTATCGCCTGCGTTCTGAACGGCAGCTACCTGTTTGCGGCGGTTGCCGCGTTCGTAAGCCTCATGACGCTGGCATCATTTTTAAAAGTGCAGAAATACGGATTTTTCGAACATGCGCGCATGGCCGCGGACCAGATCAAGCGTACGCCGGCGCTCATGGGCGCGGCAATGATCATCCTGGCGCTGCTGTGCGTGGGCATGTCGTTTTTGGTGATCAGCGGCTTTTCATCGCCTCTGATCATCGGACCGGCGGCCGATGTCTTGACCGGCGGCACAACGGCATTGCGGTAGCCGGGGACAAGGAACCATCCTATGCGGCAAATCATACTCTTCTTCTTCTGCCTGGTCACGTGGAACCTTTTGGTCTGGCCGTTTGGCGCAGACGGCGGTTTTGCCGTCCGCGCGTTCAGCGAAGGCGTGGTGGTTTCGCTGGTCGTTGCGCTTGTCATGAAGGAGTTCACCACGCAGGGCTTTGGCCGGTGGGCGAACCCGGTGCGCATTTTCTGGTTTATCGCGTTTCTTTTCAAGCTCTGCTGGCACATCGTGCGCGCCAATTTCGACGTGGCCTATCGCGTGCTGCACCCGGCCATGCCCATACGTCCGGGCGTGGTGCGCGTCACGACCCGGCTTACAACGGCGTCCGCGCTTACGATGCTGGCCAACGCCATCACCCTGACTCCGGGAACGCATACGGTTGACGTGACGGCAGACGGCGTTCTGTATGTCCATTGGATAAACGTAACAACGACCGACCGCGCGGAGGCGACGCGCATTATCGTGGGACGGTTCGAGAAGGTGTTGCAGAAGGTATTTGAATAAAAGGACGGATCAATGCCCGATATTCTATTAAATATCTCTTTCGTCTGCCTGCTGCTGTGCGTTGCCATGCTGCTCTACCGCATCGCGCGCGGCCCCGAGGCGCCCGACCGCGCCATGGCCATCGATATCATCGGCGTGGTGGTGGTCTGCTTTACCGCGCTCATGTCGCTTAAAACCGGCAAGGATTATTATCTCAATATCGGCATTGCCTGGGCCATGCTCAGCTTTATCGGCGCCATCGCCCTGGCAAAACACCTTGAGGGGAAAGGGTTCGATGAGTAATCTCACGCTGGTCCTGGGATCGCTCTTCCTTGTGGTGGGACTGTTTTTCACCGTGGTGGGGTGCATCGGCGTCATCCGGTTCCCCGACATTTACAACCGGCTCCAGGCCGCCACCAAATGCATCACCATGGGCACGTGCAGCGTGCTGGTCGCCACCATGGTCTTTGCGGGCTGGGGCACCATCACCATGAAATGCATTATCTGCGTGGTCTTTATATTGATCACTTCTCCCACGGCCGCCCATGCGCTTGCGCGCAGTTCGCACCGGTTCGGCATCAGGCTGTGGGAAAAGAGCGTCATGAACGACTATGAGGAAGACCACCCGGCCAAACCCGAAGCCAAAAACTGACACCATGAAAATACCCGCACTCTTCCAATTCCGGGTCCTCAAGCTGGCGCTGGGGTCGCTTTTTTCGCGGCCCTTTACCACGAAATTCCCCAAAGAAAAGTTCGAGGCCATTCCCCAGTATCGCGGCCGGCCCCGCTACCACGAAGAGGACTGCATCGGCTGCACCGCCTGCGCGCAGGTCTGCCCCTCGGGCAGCATCGACGTGGTCGACGACACCAAAGGCGCGGCGCCCAAACGGACTCTGGCGCATCATCTTGACACATGCATACAGTGCGGCCAGTGCGAACGCTACTGCACCACCGAAAAAGGCATCAAACTCACCAATGAATGGGATTTCGTCGGGTTCTCGCCCGCCGAGTTCCTGCACTCCTGCGAAAAGGAACTGGTGCTCTGCGAAGTGTGCGGCGACGTCATCGCCCCGCGCGACCAGCTTCGCTGGCTGGTGGAACGCCTGGGCCCGCTTGCGTTCTGCAACCCGACCGTCATGCTTTCGGCGCACAGCGAGCTCAAAGTCCTGGATAAAGGGCTGGAGCCGGGGACCGAATTTCCCGCGCGCGGCCGGCGCATCAACATCCAGTGCCCGCATTGCCGGCGGACCACCGCATTGACCGCGTGAACGGTATTGAATTTCTATTTCCGTCCGCTCCAGTTGAGTTTATTAAAACAACACATTGTTTAGCGCCGGGCTAAACAGGCGGAGGATATATTTTGGATATAGCGGTGTTGAGTTCGTCATAATACGAGGCAAGAATTTTATGAAAATGCATGAACAAAGGCTTGACAAGAAGGCTATTGCGACAGGGTCGGTTTTCGATCGTGACGAAGAAAAAAGATATTGGTCCCGGCATTCCAAAGAGGATCGTTTAAATGCAATTGAATTAAATCGAAGGATGGTATATGGCCAAGATCGAGTTGCATCCCGATTTCAAAGATTTCTTGAGGTTGCTCAACTCGCACGGCGCTAAATACCTGCTTGTCGGCGGGTATGCCGTCGGATATTATGGGTATCCTCGTGCAACTGGAGATATGGATATCTGGGTTGCGGTCAATGAAGAAAATGCGAAAAA
>Ga0315279_10008109_pt1 | contig 12778 bp, 9 predicted proteins | sample YL17G06_20_MG_FD_203694 | JGI IMG/M metagenome (GOLD analysis project Ga0315279, IMG submission 203694) | Sediment microbial communities from Yellowstone Lake, YNP, Wyoming, USA - YL17G06_20 | ecosystem: Environmental > Aquatic > Freshwater > Lake > Sediment | place: USA: Wyoming | collected... | reverse complement strand
TAGTTGCCGACGTGACCCGAATGAAAACGGGGGACGTCATTACCCTCGACTTCAAGGCCGGGGTCATCCTCGGCGCGGGCGGCGAAGAGATCTCGAAGCTCGAGACGAAGCCCCCCACCCTCAAGGACGAATTCCGGGCCGGCGGCCGCCTGACCCTTATCATCGGCCGCCAGCTCACGGCCAAGGCCCGCAAGGCGCTCGGGCTCGGTGAAGCGGAGTTCTTTACCGCCATCGAGAATCCCAAGCCCAAGCCGAAGCAAGGCTACACGCTGGCCCAGAAGATCGTCGGCCGGGCCTGCGGCGTCGCCGGCATCCTGCCGGGCACCGCCTGCGAGCCGCGCATGACCACGGTCGGCTCCCAGGACACAACCGGGCCAATGACTGCCGATGAGCTCAAGGAACTGGCCTGCCTCGAATTCCAGGCCGACCTCTTCATGCAGTCGTTCTGCCACACGGCCGCCTATCCGAAGCCGACCGACGCCAAGATGCATATGACGCTCCCCCCCTTCATGGTCGCCCGCAAGGGCGTCTCCCTCAAGCCCGGCGACGGCGTCATCCATTCCTGGCTGAACCGGCTCATCCTGCCCGACACCGTGGGCACGGGCGGCGACTCCCACACGCGCTTCCCCATCGGCATCAGCTTCCCGGCCGGCTCGGGGCTCGTCGCCTTCGCCGGGGCGCTCGGCTTCATGCCTCTCGACATGCCGGAATCCGTCCTCGTCCGGTTCACGGGGAAGATGAACCCGGGCATCACCCGGCGCGACGCCGTCAACGCCATCCCGTACTTCGCCGTCAAGAAAGGACTGCTGACGGTCGAAAAGAAGAACAAAAAGAACATCTTCAACGGCTGCGTCTTGGAAATGGAGGGACTCGAGGACCTGACCGTGGACCAGGCCTACGAGCTGACCGACGCTTCAGCGGAGCGGTCGGCCGCAGCCGCCGTGATCTCCCTCAAGGAGGAGCGCGTCGCCGAATACCTCAAGAGCGACATCGCCCTCATGGAGAAGATGATCGAGGAAGGCTACGAGAGCGCCGATACGCTCCGCAAGAGGAGCGCCGCCTGCCGCGAATGGCTGAAGAACCCCGTCCTCCTCAAGAGGGACGCGCACTCCGAATACAAGGCCGTCCTCGAGATCGACCTGGCGGACATCACAGAGCCCCTGGTCGCCTGCCCCAACGACCCCGACGACGTCAGGCCGCTCTCGGCCATCGCCGGCGACCCGGTCCAGGAGGTCTTCATCGGCTCGTGCATGACCAACATCGGGCAGTTCCGCGCCGCCGGCCGCATCCTCGACAAGGCCGGAATTCCCCCGGCCAGGGTCTGGATCACGCCGCCGACCAAGATGGACGCCGCCCAGCTCATGCGCGAAGGGTATTACGCCATCTTCGCCGCTCTCGGCGGCCGGATCGAAATGCCCGGCTGTTCGCTGTGCATGGGCAACCAGGCCCGGGTCGGCGCGGGGACGACCGTCTTCGCCACGTCGACCCGGAATTTCGACCACCGGCTGGGCGATAATACCCGCGTCTACCTGGGCTCGGCGGAGCTCGCGGCCCTGACCGCCCTTAAGGGTAAGATCCCCAAGGTCGATGACTACATGGCCGTCATGAGAGAAAAAGTCCTGCCCAAGGCCGACGAGATCTACCGCACCCTCGAATTCCACAAGATGGGCGACTTCAGCCTGGGATACGTCCGATGATCCGGCTCGACGGCCGCAAGGTTCTGGTGACAGGCGGGTCGCGGGGCATCGGCCGGGCGACGGCGCTCCTCTTCGCCCAGGCGGGCGCCGACGTCGCCTTGAACTATGTCAGCAACCAAAAGGCGGCCGAGAAGGTATTAGAGAGCGTGGAAAAGCTCGGCCGCCGGTGTCTCGTCTACAAGGCGGAGATCGCTTCTCGGGCCGACGTGGACAGGATGGTCGGAGACGTCCTGGCCAAATGGGGGGAGCTCGACACCCTGGTCAACAACGCCGGCGTCTGGACCTATCTCGAGATGGGCCGGATGGACGAGGCCGTCTACCGGGAAACGATCGGGATCAACGTGGATGGGGTCTTCTACGCTACGAATGCGGTCGTCCCGGCCATGAAAGAGCACGGGCGGGGCTCGATCATCAACGTCACCTCCACGGCCGGCGTCAGGGGAGAGGCGTTCCATTCCCATTACGCGGCGAGCAAGGGTGCCCTCCATGCCCTGACCAAGTCCCTGGCCGTCGAGCTGGCCCCGTTCGGCATTCGGGTCAACGCCGTGGCCCCGGGCTGGGTGGACACGGACATGAGCGCTCCCTCCTTCAGCGAGCCCGGCTTCAAGGAAAAGGTCCGCCAGACCATCCCCCTGAAGCGGATCCCCCCGGCCGAAGACATTGCGGGGCCGATCCTGTTTCTGGCCTCGGACCTGGCCCGGCATATCACCGGAGAGATCCTGGACGTCAACGGCGGGTCCGTCCTCTGCGGCGGGTAGCGAATTTTGGCTAGCCAATTGGGGGGAGGGTAATTTCCCCCTAAAAAGGGCTTGACACTTATTGATCTGATGTGGTAATAAAGGGTAAAACAATGGCTAAAAATCACCTGTCTGTCATCTTCGTCCCGCACACGAAAACCAGCACCAGAACCCTGTCTTTTTCCCAGCGGGCCCTGAAGATCCTGGCCGTGGCCGGCGCAGTACTCGGCTTGGCCTTCGCGGCCATGCTCGTCGATTACGTCCGTATGAGCGTCATCCGCGGTAAATACAAGGCCCTCCGGGCGGAAACGGCCAAACAGAAGACGACGATCGCCAACTACGAGAAATCCATCGGCGAGCTCCAGGCGACCATCTCTCACTTCGAAAGCTATACCAAGAAGCTCAACGTTATGGCCGGGCTGAAGTCGCCCGAAGTCCTGACCGCCCCGGCCGGGATCGGCGGCGGCGACCCGGGGAAGGGCGAGGAACCCGAGCCCGAACTGGCGCCCGTCCCGAGCGGCCCCCAGACGCTTTCCCAGGGGATGATCCAGAACATGAGCCAGAAGGCCTTGAGCATCGAGAGCAACCTCAACAGCCTGCTCAATTTCTTCGAGAGCGACAGCCTCCGCCTGGCTTCGACGCCGTCCATCGTGCCCGCCGTGGGCTGGCTGGCCTCGGTTTACGGCCACAGGAACGATCCCTTCACGGGGGAGTGGACGATGCACTACGGGATCGACATTTCGACCAACGTCGGCAACCCCATCATGGCCACGGCCGACGGCATCGTCATCAATGTCCAGACGGACAAGTACCTGGGGAAGAACGTCACCATCAGCCACGGCAACGGCTTCACGACCGTCTACGGCCACATGAGCAACTTCGCCGTGAAGGCGGGGCAAAGGGTGAAAAGGCGGGACATTATCGGCTACATCGGCCAGACGGGGAAGGCCGTCGGCCCCCATGTCCATTACGAAGTCTGGCGGGACGGCAAGCGTGTCGATCCCAGGTTTTATCTCCTCGAAGAATAGCCCGCCGCCGGCTGCCCCGACCCCAAGGAATCGTCGGGGTCGATCCTTGTCCCCAGGGAAAAGACATGGGCTGCCATCGGGCCTTTGCCCTCCGGCTGGAGTTCCTCAACGAGGAAGGCCGTTTCGCCGCCGCAGGCGACCGTGATCCCGGCTTTCCCGACGGCGATGATCCTCCCCGGTTCGCCCGCAGCTTGCCTCGCTTCGAGGGGGCGGCCGCGAAGGACATTAAGCCTCTTGCCCCGGAAAAAAGTGTAAGCGCCGGGCCTGTCGGCCAGGGAGCGAACCCTCCGGTCCACGGCCGGGGCTGCGTCCTCCCAGCGAATCCGGCCGACCTCTTTCTCTATCTTGGGGGCCAGGGAGGCCAGGCTGTGGTCCTGAGCGATGCGGCTGACGCCGTCGATATTTTCGATCGTCTCGAGGAGGAGTGACGCGCCCAGTCCGGCCAGCCGGTCTTCGAGCTCCCGGGCCGTTTCGCGCGGACCGACGGGAACGCGCTTTACGGCCAGGATGTCGCCCTCGTCCATTCGGTCGTCGAGCTCGATGATAGTCACCCCGGATTCCGCGTCGCCGTTGAGGATCGTCCATTGGACGGGGGCTGCCCCGCGGTATTTCGGGAGGAGGGAGAAGTGAACGTTGAGGGAATGGTAAAGGGGGAAATAATGGACGGCGTTCGGAATGATCTGCCCGTAAGCGACGACGACGTTGACGTCGGGCGCGGCCGACCGGACCCGTTCAAGGGCCGATCCGTCCGTCCGGATCTTCGCCGGTTCGATCACGGGGATGCCCTGCTCGACGGCGAAGGACTTGACGGCCGACGGCAAGAGCTTCCGGCCGCGTCCCGCCGGCTTGTCGGGCTGAGTGACGACGAGCTCGACGTCATGCCCCGCCCCGAGGAGGGCGCGGAGAGATGGGAGGGCCGCCGCCGGGCTCCCGAAAAAGACGATATTCATGTTTTTTTGGGGGCCGCCGCGTCTTTTTTTAGTTTTTTCCGGATGAGCTTCCGCTTCAGGGGAGAGAGCTTATCGACGAAGAGGATCCCGTCGAGATGGTCGACCTCGTGGCAGAGGACACGGGCCAGCAGGTCTTCGGCGTCGACTTCAACCGGCTGTCCCTCGAGGTCAAGGCCGCTGACGGTCACCCGGTAGGGCCGGGCGACTTTTTCGCGGATGTCCGGGACCGACAGGCAGCCTTCCTCGCAGGTGACCTTGCCCTCTTTCCTGACGATCTCCGGGTTGACGAGGACGATCAGGTCGTCCTCGTTCTCGCCGACCGAGAGGTCGACGACGATGAGCCGCTTGCTGACGCCGACCTGAGGCGCTGCCAGCCCGATGCCCGGGGCGGCGTGCAGCGTTTCGACCATGTCTCCGGCGAGCCGAACGATCTCCTCGTCGACCCGGTCGACCGGCTCCGCCTTCTTGACGAGGGTCGGGTGCCCGATGATGAGAATTTCACGCAGAGCCATGGTTTCCTTTCCGCCTTCATTTTACCTGAAAATGGCCCGGGCTGGCAAAATCCATATTGTTTTTTATGCCGCCACGGCGGTGGTCTATCTCAATGAGAGCCGCGGGGATGCCCGGCAGGAATCCACGTCGCGCAGGGGTGTTCATAGAGGAGGCCGTGGGAAAAAGGGGCTGAGGGTGTCGTCGGAGGAAGCATAAAGCGGTGATTCAGCCATCCCGGGACGGATACGCGGACTCCCCCCATCGAATCCGGACCGGGAAGGCGTAAAGAATCACCGCAGCGAACGAAGACGATGCCCGAGGCCCCCCTCCGCGGCCGCCGGTGAGAATACCCGGAGCGGTAATGAGTGGATTGCGTGCCGGGTATCCTCGCGGCCTCCTTCTTAGATGACAGCCGAAGGCGGCGCCGGTTCGTCGGCGGCGCCGGCGTTCTTGAGCGGCACCTTGACGAGATAAAGCCCGATGAGGACGAGGACGGCCAGGCCGCCGACATAGAGATCGACGACGCCGAAGTACTTGCCGTTCTTGAAGAGCGCTGGAATATCGGAATGGATGACCTTCTGGAGGAAGAAGAATTTCCAGGCCGCCTTGAGGAGGCCCATCAATGCTTCTCCGGCAATCAGCCCGGCGGCGAGGAGGATGCCGACGTTGGTCGCCCGGGCGGTCTGGGCGGGGTTGAATTTCCTCTTGGCCATGGCCTTGTCGACGAGTCCCTTGAACATGCCGCCGATGAAGATGGCGAAGGTCGTCTCGAGCGGCAGATACATGCCGACGGCGACGAGCATCGGCGACTTGACCTGGACGAGGATGAAGGCGAAGCCCATGAGCATGCCGACGATGACGAGGGGCCAGGCCATCTCGCCTCCGACGATGCCCTTGGCCAGCGCGGCCATGAGGCCGGCTTGGGGCGCGGACAGTTCCTTGCTGCCGAAGGTGAAGGCGCCGTGGAGGAGCATCAGCGGGAAGTACATGACGAGAGAAGCGACGAGGATGCCGAGGATGTTGCCGGCCTGCATCTTCCAGGGCGTGCCGCCGAGGATATGTCCCACCTTGAGGTCCTGGAGCATCTCGCCGGCGACGGCCGAGGAGACGCAGACGACGGCGGCGACGCCGAGGACGGCCGCGACGCCGCTCATTCCGGTGGCGCCGACGACGACCATGAGCAGGGCGGCGATGATCAGCGTCGACAGGGTCAAGCCTGAAATGGGATTGTTCGAGGCGCCGATCGTCCCGACGAGGTTCCCCGACACGGCGGCGAAGAAGAACCCGGCGATGGCCATGACCACGGCCGCCAGAATGGCCGGCGGCCAGGCCCCGGCGAATATCTTGTAGACGAAGATCATGAGGACGAACGTCGCCGTCAGCCCGGCCAGCACGACCTTGATGTTGAGGTCTTTTTCGATACGGCTGGTGACCTCGGCCTGGCCGGCGGCCTTTTTAACGTCTCCGAGGGACCGCTTGATCCCAGTGGCCAGGCTTTTCCGCATACGGTAAAGGGTGAAACCGGCGCCGACGAGCATGCCGCCGACGGCGATCGGCCGGATGATGAACTTCCAGACGTTCTCGACCATACTGGGCCAGCTGACGTCGGCCGCAGCGACACCGGGTCCGTAGAACGCGCCAATGAGTTGGGGCCCGAGGAAGAACATCAGCAGGGGCGCGAACAGACCCCAGGCCAGGACTCCGCCGGCGAAGTTGAGGGCGGCCAGGCGCGGTCCGATGATGTAGCCGACGCCGATGTAGGCGGGGAAGATGCCCGGCCCGGAGACGGCCACGGTGCCGCCCGCGCCGATCTTGGCCGCGTCTTTGGCGGCGCCCAGCCGGACGAAGCTCGTTCCGATCTTACCGACCTTGATGATGAAGTCCTTGCTCGCGGCGAAGATCTGGATGACGCCGAGGGAATAGATGAACGCGCCCAGGCCCATAGCCTGGAACAGGAACTTCGAGCCCTGGCTGCCTTTCTGTCCGGCCTTGTGGATCTCGGAGGCGGCGACGGACTCGGGGAAAACGAGGTCGGGGTCGGTGACCATGACCCGGCGAAGGAAGGTCACGAACAGGATCCCCAGGAGGCCGCCGACGAACATCAGGGCCGACGACTTGAGGTAGGCCTCGACGGTGTTGAACTTCAGCCAGGCCCCGGAGATGAGGAAGGCCGGGATGGTGAAGATGGCCCCGGCGGCGATCGACTCGCCGATCGAGCCGATGGTCCGGGCGATGTTCTCCTCGAGGATGGAGCCCTTCATGATGCGCAGGACGGCCATGCCGATGACGGCCGCCGGATAGGTGGCCGCGATGGTCATGCCGGCCCGCAGGCCGAGGTAGGCGTTGGCCGCGCCGAGGATGACCGTAAGGACGAGGCCGATGAGGATGGCCCGGAGGGTGAACTCCCTCTGGTCCGTTTTTTCGGGGACGTAGGATTGATGACTCATCGCGAGCTCCTTTCCGAAGTTTCCTAATGTATATTTGAAACCCGGAATCAAAGTCAAGCCTGGCTTGAGAAACGCCCGCGGCGGCCGGAGGCCCCTCGATTTGCTTCGGGCGGCGAATTATGTTAAAAAGGCCTCGTTGAGGAGAGAAGCAAGATGAGCATTGTCAGCTGGTTGAAAGACAGATTTTTTTGCGACCTTGCCATCGACCTGGGGACGGTCAACACCCTGGTCTTCCTCAAGGGCAAGGGCATCATCGTCCAGGAGCCCTCGATCGTCGTCGTCAACGAGTTGACGGGCAAGGTCGAGGCCTTCGGTTCACGGGCGAAAGAAATGCTCGGCAAGACGCCGACGAGCGTCACGGCCATCAAACCCATGCGTGACGGCGTCATCGCCGACTTCGAGATCGCCGAGAAGATGCTCGACCACTTCATCAAGAAGGCCATGGGCAACCACGGTTTCCTGCTCCGGCCGAGGATCGTCATCGGCATCCCGACCGGGATCACCCAGGTCGAGCGCCGGGCCGTCAAGGACGTCGCCATGCGGGCCAAGGCCTCGGAGGTCTACCTCATCGAACAGCCCATGTCGGCCGCGATCGGAGCGGGCCTTCCCATCTCCGAGCCGACCGGGAACATGATTGTCGACATCGGCGGCGGCACGACCGACATCGCCGTCATCTCCCTCGACGGGATCGTCTTCAACCATAGTATCCGCGTCGCGGGCAACGAGATGGACGATGCCATCATCCACTACTTGAAGAAAAAGTACAGCCTGCTCATCGGCGAGCGGACAGCCGAGATCGTCAAGATGCAGATCGGCTCGGCCTACCCCCTCGACGAGCCGATGACCATGGAGATCAAGGGCCGGGACCTGAGGGAGGGGATCCCGAGGACCATCGTCGTCGACGACCAGGAAATCCGCGAAGCCATCGAGGAGATCGTGGCCGCCATCGTCAACGCCATCCGCATCGCCCTGGAGCGGACGCCGCCCGAACTCTCGGCGGACATCATTGTCCGGGGCATCATCCTGACCGGCGGCGGGGCGCTCCTCAAGAATATGGACAAGAGGATCCGCGAAGAGACCCATCTGCCCGTGTTCATCACCGATGACCCCCTAACGACAGTCGTCCTCGGGGCCGGCAAGATGCTCGATGACCTGTACCTACTGAAGAAGATCTCTCTCATCTGAGGTCGGGGCCGCGGCGGCTCGAGAGGTTCCATGTCCCTCTGGGAAAATCGACGAAGCGTCCGTATCCTGGCCGGACTCGCGGCTTTCAACATCCTCCTCATCTCTATCCAGATCCCGCGGGGGGCCGAGAAGTCTTTTTTTGAGAGATCGATCTTCTTCCTTTACTCTCCGGTCCTGAGGGCCGTCACCGGGGCCGCCCGCGGCCTCGGGTCCCTGTGGACGAACTACTTCGACCTGCGCGGCGTCCGGGGCGAGAACCAGCAACTCAAGAAAGAGATCTTCTTCCGCAACCAGGACGTCCGTTTTCTCGAGGCCCGTATCCGGCTCTTCCAGACCGAGGTCGGGATTCGGGAGTGCCTGGCCGCCTTCCGGGGGACGATCGTCCCGGCCCGGGTCATCGGTGCCGACAGCGCCAACCCCTACCAGATGATCATCCTCGACAAGGGGAGCCTGGACGGCATCGGCAAGGACATGGCCGTGTGCGACCGTTTCGGCAACCTCGTCGGGCGGACGATCGATCCGGTGAGCTTGAAGGAGACAATGGTCCAGCTCATCACCGACAAGGACAGCAGCGTCAGCGTCGTCTCCGCAGTCGACGGGCTGACGGGTTCCGTGACCGGCAAGTCGGGCGCCTTCTGCGAGCTTCGCTACGTCCTGGCCAGCGTGAGCGGTGGGCAACTGGGCGAGGAGCTCCTGACGACCGGCTACGACAAGATCTACCCGGCCGGCCTGCGCGTGGGCAGCATCCGGAGCCTCGAGAAGGACGAGCTCTCGCCGATCTTCCGCAGGATCGCCGTCGTGCCGTTTTTTCGGTTCAATACGATCGACATCGTCGCCGTCCTCACCAAGGCGAAGGGCGGAGAATGAGGGAAACCGCCATGAAGGATGTCCTCCGGGCCTTCCTGGCGACGGTCCTCGCCGTCCTCATCTATTCGCTGGCCGGCGCCGCCGGGCCGATGTTCATTGTCGTCCCCAACGCCTTTTCCGTCATCGTCCTTTACTTTTCGGTCCGGCGGGGAGAGGTCTTCGGGGCCTTCCTGGGGACGGCGTGCGGCCTGGTCCAGGACGCCTTCTCCCTGGGCGTCTTCGGCGTCGGGGGTCTGACCAAGACCCTGCTCGGCTTCTGGGCGGGCTTTGTCTCCCGGAGGATCGATGTCGCGCCGTTCTTCCGCAACGGCCTGTTCATGCTGGTCATGTCGGTCCTGGAGATGATCCTCTGGGTCCTCGCCACGGCGGTCGTCCGCCGGGAATCCTTGAACTTTCACGGCGGGCTGATCCTGCTCCAGCCCCTGGTCACGGCGGTCCTGGGGAGTTCCCTCTTTGCCGTCGAGCGCCGGTTCCGGGCCCGGGGCTTTCGAGGCGCATGATGCCGCCGGAAAAAATCTACGAAGACCTATCGCTCGTGCGCCGCCGGGCGAACACTGTTTTTTGGGTCATCTCCGCCCTGATCTTCCTGACCCTGTCCTACTACTGGAAGGTCCAGATCGTGGATCACAAGAAGTTCTCTGGCCTGGCCGAGGCCAACCGGACCCGGCAGCGGGCGCTGGCCGCGCCGCGGGGGCTCATCCGTGACAGGAAAGGCGAGATCCTGGCCGACAACGGGGCCGCCTTCAAGGTTTCCCTCATCCGCGAGAGCATCAAGGATATGGAATCGTCCTTGGTCGCGGTCGGCCGCCTCCTCGAGGTTGACGTGGAGACCCTCCGCAGCCGTATCGAGCAGTACAAAGACCTTCAGCAGTTCGAACCGATCGTCATCCAGGACGGACTGAGTTCCGTCGACATCGCCCCTATCGAGAGCCGCCGGCTCGAGTTCCCGGAGCTCGTGGTAGACGCGGAACCCCAGAGGTTCTATCCCAAAGGGACCTTGGCCGCGCACGTCCTCGGCTATCTCCAGGAACGGACCCCCGAGGAGATCCGGGCCGAACCAGACCGGGCCGCGCGGGCAGGGGGGATGGTCGGCAAGACCGGGGTCGAAAGGGAGTACGACGAAATTCTGAAGGGCAAGGATGGGAATATCATCGAAGTCGTCGACAGCCTGGGCCGGGTCCGTTCCGAAAAGGCGCGCCAGAACCCCGTCCAGGGCGGCGACGTCTTCCTGACGCTCGACTACCGGCTCCAGGCTATGGCCGAGGAAGCCCTCGAGGGCCGCGAGGGCGTGGTCGTCGCCCTCGATCCCCAGTCAGGCGGGATCCTGGCCCTGGCCAGCTTCCCCACCTTCGACCCGAACAGGTTCATCACCCGGTTCACTCCGACCGAGTGGCTCCAGCTCACGAACGACCCGCTGTCGCCCCTGGAGAACAGGGCCATCCGCGGCCTGTACGCACCGGGCTCGATATTCAAGCTGGTCATGAGCCTCGGCGGGCTCGGCTTCGGCTACGTGACGCCCGACACGAGCGTCTTCTGCGGCGGATCGACCGAGATCTACGGCGCTGTCCGCCACTGCTGGTTCGCGCCGGGGCACGGCCCGATGAACCTGGCCGACGCCATCAAGAATTCGTGCAACATCTACTTCTACACGCTCGGCGGGCGGATGGGCATCGATAAGATCGCCCTGGCCGCCGGGCGGTTGGGCCTCGGGAAAAAAACCGGCGTGGACCTGATCGGCGAGAAAGAGGGGCTCGTGCCGAGCTCGGAGTGGAAGGCGAGGACCCTGAAGACGCCCTGGTATCCCGGGGATACGATCTCGGTCGCCATCGGCCAGGGCCAGCTCCTGGTGACCCCGCTCCAGATCGCGGCCCTCACCGCGCTCGTTGCCAACCGGGGGCCGGGGGTCCGGCCCCATCTCTTCAAGGGCGCCCCTGCCGGAGTGAGGGCCGGTCCCGCAGCCGACGACGCTCAGGGCGCCGCCGCGGCCGCAGAGCCGCCTTTCAAACCGGCGGCCTTCGAAAACGTCATCGCGGGCATGTGGAAATCCGTCAACGACGGCGGCACGGGCAAGGGCGCTTTCGTCGAGGGCATGGACATCTGCGGCAAGACGGGCTCGACCCAGATCGTCAGCCGCGAGAGCGCCGAACGGCTGTCACTTGCCGGCCGGGAGATCAAGACGCATTCCTGGTTCTCGGGGTTCGCCCCGCGCGACAACCCCCGGATCGTGGTGACCGTCCTGGTCGAATACGGCGGGGGAGGGGGGGCGACGGCGGCCCCGGTGGCCCGCCGGATCTTCGAATTGTTCAATAAAGAGCTCCAAGGGAAATGATGATCGACCGGCGGCTCATCGAGGAGGTGGACTGGGTTCTGCTGGGGCTCGTCCTCCTGCATTCCCTCATCGGGGTTTTCTTCATCTACAGCTCCTCCCATTTTCTCGCCGGGAACTACTACATCAGGCAGCTCGCCTGGATCGGCGCCTCGCTCATCGCCCTCGTCCTTGTCCTGGTCATCGATTATAGGTCCTTCGTCTCGCTCTCGGTCTACTTCTACGGCCTGACGGTAGCACTTCTCGCCGCGACCCTCGTCTTCGCCAGGTTCATCGGCGGGACGAAAAGCTGGATCACCCTCGGACTGATGCAGTTCCAGCCCTCGGAGATAGCCAAGATCGTCATGATCCTCCTCTTCGCCCGGCTTTTCGCCGAATACAAGAGCGCCTGCCTGACGATCCAGTACACGCTCTTCGCCCTCCTGCTGGCCGGCGTGCCCCTCATCCTCATCATCCTCCAGCCGGACCTCGGGACGGCCATGACCTTCCTGGCCATCATCGGCGGGGCGTTCATCCTGGCCGGTCTGCGGAGAAAGGCGATCCTTTTCTTCCTCCTCGCGGCCCTCGTCCTCGGCATCGGGGGCTGGAGCTTCGGGCTCAAGGACTACCAGAAAAGACGGCTGACGACCCTCGTCAACCCCCTCCATGACCCGAAGGGGTCGGGCTACCAGGTCAACCAGTCTAAGATCGCCATCGGCGCGGGCGGCCTCTTCGGGAAGGGTTTCATGAAGGGCTCGCAGAGCCAGCTCCGCTTCCTCCCCGCCCGGCACACGGATTTCATATTCTCCGTCATCGGAGAGGAGGCCGGCTTTCTGGGCGTCCTCGCGGTCGTCGTCCTCTATTTCTTCATGCTCACCCGGATGTTCCTGTCCGTCGCCAAGGCGCGCGACCGGGCCGGCATCTACATCATCTTCATGGCTTCACTGCTCATCGCCTTCCAGTTCCTCGTCAACATCCTGATGATCATCGGCCTCTTCCCGGTCGTGGGCATCACCCTGCCGTTCATCAGCTACGGCGGTTCGTCCCTCCTCACGAGCTACATCGCCTGC
>Ga0315279_10008108_pt1 | contig 12781 bp, 11 predicted proteins | sample YL17G06_20_MG_FD_203694 | JGI IMG/M metagenome (GOLD analysis project Ga0315279, IMG submission 203694) | Sediment microbial communities from Yellowstone Lake, YNP, Wyoming, USA - YL17G06_20 | ecosystem: Environmental > Aquatic > Freshwater > Lake > Sediment | place: USA: Wyoming | collected... | reverse complement strand
GCTGGCGCTCGATCTGCGGGCCGTAACCCCAGATATACGTCGTCTCGTCGAGCACCATGAACGGGGCGGCCTCGGTGCCCAGGCCGCGCGCGAAGCGAATGTCCCAGTCGATGCGCGATTTGCGGTTCGCCGGTTTGACGTACAGCCATGGGTAACTCGCGAACATGAACTCCGGCGCGAGCGCGTCAACTTGCTGGCGGATGCCGGCGAAGACAGCGACCACGGCGTCGTCCTGGAACGCGTGGTAGGCGCCGAGCAGGCCTTGCTCGACCAGCCACGCCTTGCGCTGCGCCGCGGGAAGGGACCGGTCGCCCTTGCCGATTGATTTCAGGAACGGGTTGAAGCAGTCATCGCAGAAGCAATAGCTCATGGGACCGACCGCGGTGTCGCGCAGGTTCGGGTAGTCCTCCATGTCGAACAGCACGCCCTGGACCGAGGGGTGGCCCGCGGCGCGCAGCTCGGCCAGCCGCAGCGCGGGCGCGCCGATGGTGGCGCGCCAGTAGCGCGCATCGGTCGGACACGGCGAGTTGGGGTCCGCCAGGCCGTCGGCGCCGACGAAGCGGCGCTCGTCGCCGGACTGCTTGAGGTAGTCGTCGGTGTTGAAGTAGGTCACCAGGACCAGGCGCAGGCCGGCGGGGTCGGCGGCCGCAAGCATCGGCGCGAGCTGCTCCGCGGTCGCACTCCCCAGCACCGCCAGCGCGCAGTTGAAGCCCATCTCCCGCAGCTTGGGCACCGAGCTCACCATCAGCTCGCTGGCGTCCAGATACGAGATGCAGCGCACCTTCTCGGCGCGGAACCAGGGCGCGGTGGGCGCGGGTTGCGAACCCTTCGGCAGGCTCAGGGCAGGCTCTGCGCCACCCTGCTTTTGGGCCTGTGCGACATGGGGCGCAAGCACGACTGCCACAATCAGCATCAGGAGACAGCGCTTCATCGTGCACCTTTCCAGCAGGAGCGCAGCCCGCCAGAGGCGGATAGACATGCTGCGCCCCTACGATTCGGACGGCAGCACGGGCGAATACTTCAACTCGTGGTTGGGATCATCCACGCGCAGGTAAAGGCCCCACTCGCCGCGGGTCTGCAAGAGCTTGAAGAGCACGATGTTCCACCCGCGATGGAAGTGCGCGCGCGGCTCGTTCTGCCCCCGCTCCGCCGCGCGCGAGACCGCCTCCCCCCACACGAACTCGCCGTTGACGAACAGCTTGCCGCCGTCGTCGCTGCCCAGCTCGACCGTGCGCGGGCCGTCGGTGGGGCTATAGACGTAGGTCAGGCAGTAGGCGACGGCGTCCTTGGGCTCGGAGAACAACGACAGCAGGTTGAGGTAGCCGTTGGGCTGCGCCTCCACCTGGCGCCAGCGCACCGACTCGCCGCGCTTGCCGGGGTAAGCGGCGGAAAGATCGAGTTCCTTCTCCGGGGGGTACGCTGCGTCGTAGCCCGGCAGATCCTCGCCGGCGTTGTCGAACGGGCCGATGACCGACCACGCGGTCGGCGGATAGCCCACGTCGTCGGTGCTGATGGCGCGAAAGCCAACCTCGTAGCCGCTGGAGCGCTCGTTCTTGCCGACGACCTGCAGGCGCCACACGTGATCCCCGCGCTCCAGGTCGACGAACCCCACCGCCAGCTCGTCGCCGGGCGTGGTGACGGGGGCGTAGAGATCAACCGGCTCGCCCACCGGCTTGTCGTCCGCGTACACCCGCACGATGCCACGGTCGGTGCCGGTGGTGAGCCACAGCAGGAGGCGGTAGCGGTCAGCGCCGCTCAACGGGCGGTGGAACGACAGCCACTGTCCCGGCTTGTCGGCGAGCAGCACCAGCTCGCCGCCCTCCCAGGGCAGGCCGATGTCGGTCCAGCGGCGCGCGCACCAGTCGGCGCCGGGCGAGATCTGCGGCCCGAAGACATCGCTCACTTCCCAGTGGTCCGCCATCGGCGGCAGGGGCAGAGGGGGCGTCTGCATGGTCTTGCCCGACGCGATGATGTCGTTCACGGCGCTAAACTGCCGCACCCATTCCTGCGGCCGGCCGCCGTAAACCGCCAGCCAACCCGGGTGTTCGCCAACGGCGGCCCACAGCAAGGGGTACGAGCCGAGGAAAACCCAGTACCCATCTCCCCGGCGGCACGCCCAGTAGGCGCTCGCCGCCATCTGCTCGGGATACCACACCCGCTCGGCAGGGACAACGTTGAAGCCGGTAATCGCCAGGAAGTGCAGCCCCAGAGCGGCGTACTCGGCGCGCTGGCGCTCCAGCGCCGGGCCGTGCCCCCAGGTGTAAGTCACTTCGTCGAACAGCATGAACGGCGCGGCGGCGGCGCCCAAACCGCGTGCGAAACGAACATCCCAGTCGGCCCGCGATTGGCGGCGCGACGGCTCGATGTAGTTCCACGGATAGGTGGCGATCACGAAGTCCGGGGCCATCGCGTCGAGCTGCCGGCGGATACCTGCGAAGACCGCCGTTGCGGCCTCATCCTGGACTTCGCGGTAACGATCCCACAGGCCGTTGGCCATCACCCACTGGTGGCGCTCGGCGGCGGGGACGGACATCCCTGCTTTCCCTATGGCGCTCACAAACGCGCCGAAGCAATGGTCGCAATAGCAGTACAGCGTTGGGATGGGGTTCTCGTAATCCTCCATGTCGAACAGCATCCCCGCCACCGACGAATGACCGGCGCCGCGCAAGCGGGCCAGCTCCAGGGCGAGCGCGCCCACCGTCGTCATCCAGAACCGCTCGCTGGTCGGGCAGGGAGAGGCCGGCTGCGTCACCCCGTCGGGGCCGACGAAGCGCGGCTCGTCGGGGGGGTTCTTGAGGTATTCGCCCGTCTTGAGGGAAGTCACCATCACCAGGCGCAGGCCCGCCCGGTCCGCGGCCTCGATGAGGGGCCCGAACTGCCGGGGCGGCGCGCCTGCCGTCTGCACCAGCGCGCAGTTGAAGCCCATCTCCCGCAGCTTGGGCGCCAAGCTTACCATCAGCTCGCTGGCGTCCAGGTAGGAGATGCAGCGTACCTTCTCGGCGCGGAACCAGGATTCGCGGCCCGGCTCATCGCCCCTGGCGATCGTGATCGGCAGAAGCGAGGCGGCAAGGACCAGTAAGACAGTAAACCACTTCACCGCACACCCTCCGTGCAAGAACCTATCCTAAAACCGGTTGACTGTCATCCTGAGCAACGCGAAGAGCCTGCCCCTTCGACGTTGCTCAGAGCAAGTGGCTAGGTCGCGCGCGACCGCCACGGCGGCGGTAGGCCTAGCCGCTCTGAGCCCTTCGACTTCGCTCAGGATAAACTCCGCGAAGGGATCCCCTACCTTCGGAGCTTCCGTCGTAGGGGATTCTTCACTTTGTTCAGAATGACATCTTCGATGCCCGGTGAGGATTTTGGGGTAGGCTCCAAGTCAACCTGCGCCCGCCGAGCTGTGCCCGGCTGGCGCTTCGGCAGCGGCGGACGCCTGCGGGACCGCTGCGTGATTCGCGGTGCTTGCCGAAGCTCCTGCCATGCGGGCGTTGAGGTTTACCCGCCGTAGCCTTGGCGGAGGCGGGCCGGGTCCGGTCAGGGTGGCGCCTGGCGCGGGGCGCGGGGCGCGGGGCGCGGGGCGCGGGGTGCGGGGTGCGGGGTGCGAAGGTGCACGGAGTCAGTGCGCTACGTACCCCAAGCTGCGCAGCCCCTCCAGCATCTGGGGCGTCATCCGTAGATCGGCGGCCGGGTTGCCCCCGCGCCGCGTCGGCGCGGTCATCCAGTCGATCAGCAGCGCGCGCTCCGCCGCGGCTATCCGCTGGTTCGCGCCGAGGTCGCGCTTTTCCGCGGGATCCGCCTTCAGGTCGTAGACCTCGACGCGTCTGGTTCCGCCGTGAGCGATGACCTTGTAGCGCGCGGTGCGCACGCACTTCTGCTCCCCACCGTAAAGGACGCCCTCGGCGAGAAGCGGCCTTTCCTCGTCATCAGGTTCGAGGGCCTTCAGCAGCGACCGGCCCCGCAGGGGGCCGCGATACCTTACGCCGGCCACCTGCAGCACCGTCGGCATCACGTCGAGCAGGCGCACCTGGAGCTGCACCCGTTGGCCGCGAGGCAGGCCCGGCAGCTTGACCAGCAGCGGCACGTGCAGGATCTCATCGTAGAGCGCGTGCCCGTGGCCGAGCTTGCCGTGGTCCCACAGCTCCTCGCCGTGATCCCCGGTCACGATTATGAGCGCCCGCTCGTAGAGGCCCGCCCGGCGCAGGTGATCCAACAGCCGCCCCACGCAGCGGTCCGCGTATCGCACCTCGTAGCCGTACATCATTCGCGTCGTCGCCCGAGCCGACTCAGGTGTCGTTGGCGGCGGCTCGCCCCGATCGATCCACGCTCCTGTGCGCAACGGCGGTTTCCGCGCCGCCGGGGCCTGAACCGGGCTCGGATCGGGGAGCATCCCGATCCGAGCCCGGCGCAGGTACTCTCTTGAACCGGGATCAAGCTTCGCTTCCATTTCCGCCGGCAGATCAGGCGCCAGATACGGCTCGTGCGGGTCCATGTAGTGCACCCACAAGAAGAACGGCGCCCGCGAACCATGCTCGGACAGCCATTGTGTCGCCGCCGCGGTCAGGCGGTCTCCTTGCTCACGCCCGGGCACGGTGGGCGCATATATGCGCTTGTTGGCCGGGCGGACGTAGGATCGCCGCGCAAACCACCCGGTCAGGCTGGCGTGCCGCCACCCTAGCAGCGCCTGGGCAGGCGTGGGCCGCAGCCAAGTGCGCTCCGGCGGAACGCTGTGCTCGTTGCGGAAGTAATCAAACCCCCGGTCCCACCCAAGCTTTTGGTGGAGGTAAGGGTTGGTGATTTCCGCGGCCGTGGCGTACCCCGCCTCGCGCATTATCTCCGCGAGCAGGGGCGGGACCTGTCCCGCGTCCTGCGCGCTGAAGGTCATGTTCGGCGTGGGAAGGCGCCTGCTCCAATCGGCGGGGACCCGCTCGATCTCCCTCAAGTAGCGCCCGGTCAACATGGTCGCGAACGAGTTCGCGGTCCACGGCGACTGCGCGAACGCGTTCTCGAACACGATCGCGTCGCGCGCGAACCGATCCAGGTTCGGGGTCAACCCGGCCTGGGAGCCGTAGCACCCCAGCCGGTCGGAGCGCAGGGTCTCGATGGTTATGAGGATCACCGGAGGCGCAGAGCGCGCCCCGGGCGCCCACAGCATGACCACCGCGGCTAGCGCCGGCGCGGGCAAGGTGGCCGCCACCGGTCGCCACCATCGCGCGGCGCGACCGGCCAGCAGGGTCAGCCACCGCGCCCCGGCGCCAATCACCGCCAGAGCCACCAGCAGACCCGCGGCGGCGATCGCCACGCGCAGCCACAGGTCGGCGGGCCTTAACCCGAATCTGATGTACGCCGTCGCCCACGCGGCGGCCGCGGCCAGCGGGACGACCGCGATAACGGCCGGCCCCATCCCCTTGATCGCGCTCCACCGCCGCGACACCGTCGGCAGGAACAGGAACACCGCCACGGCGGTCGCTGCCGCGAACCCGATCGCCGCGGCCCACGTGGTCGCCGCCAGGGGATCTTCACGCAGCCGCGCAACCAGAATGGACGCAAGCACGACCGCTCCGGCGGCCACAGATATGTGCAGGGGGCTCTCGGGAGACGCCAGCCGCCAGCCGGTGGCCGCGCTGACGAGACCGACGACCATCCCGCACGCCGCCAGCAGCAGCCACAGCGCGCACGCGTCGACAACGGCGGCTTGGGCCACGCCCAGCACCATCGGGACCGGGGTGTCCAAGATGTCAGGGTTGGCGGAAAACAGCATGGCGGCGCGGATCGCCCCCGCGCTCGCCCCGCACACGATCCCGGCCAGCGCGCTGCGCTCGATGTGGGCGAGCACGGTAAGCGCTTCGACTCGCAGTGTCCGGCCACGCGGACGCGCGGTCAGTCCATGTTGTGAGCAGGATTCTCCACGTGTGTGCAGCACGGACATCGCTTTCATCACAATGTAATGTAAGGTGTGTTGCCCGTCTCGGCGCCCCGTCGAGAGGCGAGGGTGAGTGCCAAGACAGGATGCTTTGTTCGGGGCTATCGTGGCTCCAGCAGGAGGTCGGACGCAGCACCGGCATGTCAGGGGTACGTTCCAACATTAATGACGTCCCACGCAAGCGGAAGGTTTCGCGCGCATCGAGAAGCGGCAAGACAAAGCCGCGACGCGCCCGCATGCCGGGCAACGCGGATTGGGAGGAGACGCGCTAACGCGCTGGGGGCTAGTCGGGGCGATTCCCGTACGCGTCGGGGGGAGGGTTCTGCTCAGGATGCGGGACGCTGGTTCGCTGCTTGAGCCATCGCAGCAGACCAGGCATCCCCGCGAGCTTGAACCCGAAGGCAATCACCCACAGCAGCGTCATGGCCGCCAGCGGCGCGTACGCTGCCATCAGCACGAGGCTTACGAGCTTGGGGCTCATCGAATCGCACTCACTCGTCAGCCGGCAGGGCCGCGCCCGCCGGACAGACCTGCGCACAGAGCCCGCAGTCCGTACACAGCTCTGGGTCTATGATGTAAACCTCTCCCTCGCTTATCGCATCGGCCGGGCACTCCTGCATGCAGGCGCCACACGCCGTGCACTCGTCGGTTATGGTATGAGCCATCCGCCAGCCCTCCAGTGCGCCTGAGGCGCACAAGTCGATGCACTTGTCCGCCTCCGGCGGAGACGCCGCACGCAACGCCTCATTCTATATTTGACGGGGCTGCGCGCGTACCTGCCGCGCCATGTGGCAGGGCCTCACCCGGCGCGGGCCGAATAGCGCCGCCATGACCTCGCGCCAGCGGATGCTCACCGCCCTGCGCCGCGGGCTGCCCGACCGCGTTCCCGTGTGGGAGCTGATCGTCAACCAGCCCGCGATTGCGGCCCTGGCCGGCCCCCAGGCCTCGTACTTCGATCTGGTAGAGGCCCTCGATCTCGACGGCGTCACGATATTCGAGAATCAGCGCCTGCGCCCGGCGGCCGACGGCGCCGCAATCGACGAATGGGGCATCACCTGGGCCACCGGCGCCGCGGGCGTGGCTTACCCCGTGCGCGGGCCCATCGCCTCCAGCGCGGAGCTGCGCTCCTGGCGCGCGCCGGACCCCGACGCGCCCTGGCGCCTCGACGACCTGCGCCGGGCGGTCGCGCGCTTCGGGGGCGGGCGCGCGATCGTGTTCCTCACCCACGATGCCTTCGAGTTCTCCGCCAACCTGCGGGGCATGGCGAACCTCCTGGTCGACTACATCGAGGCGCCGGAGTTCGCCCGCGAGCTGGCCGAGCGCGTCATCGAGTACAAGCTCGGCGTTCTGCGAGGCGCGCTGGAGGCGGGGGCCGATGTCGTGGTGGCCGGCGACGATTATGCCTGGCGGCGCGGGCCCATCATGTCGCCGCGTCACTTTCGCGAGTTCGTCGTTCCCCACCTGCGGCAACTGGTCGAGCTGACCCACGCCGCGGGCAAGCCTTTCATCAAGCACACCGACGGTTTCATATGGCCGCTCATGGACGACCTGCTGGGGACCGGCATCGACGCCCTGCACCCGCTGGAGCCAATCGCCGGCATGGACATCGGCGAGGTCAAGGCCCGCTGCGGCGACCGCATCGCCCTGTGCGGCAACCTCGACTGCACCGTGCTCCTGCCGAGGGCGAGCGCACACGAGGTCGAGCAGGCGGTCAAAGAGACAATCGCCAAGGCCGGCCCCGGCGGCGGGTATGTTCTGTCATCCAGCAACAGCATCCATCCCGGCGTCCGCCCCGAGAGCTTCCGGGCTATGGTCGAGGCCGCGCGTCGGTGGGGCCGGTACCCCCTGGACGAGGACCTGGTCGCGGCGTATCGCGGGCGGGACTACATGGCCGCGCTGCGGGAGTGAACGCAGGGCGCGGCGGGTGATGGGCATCTCGCAGGCCCGCCGTTCGAAGCAAGCGCCAGGTGTGCTGGCGGGCCTCTTTCACACTGATGTGCGCGAACTTACGTTTTCAGGAATTTTCCAAAATTCCACCTTTGTAGGAAGGATGACCCTGTGTGAGGGAGAAGCCTTCTGTCACCAGTCCGAACTCCCGCGGGGCCGCGGGCGGGCTCGGACCGATCTGCAGCAACAGTCACAGCAAAGGAGGTGAAGCGATGGAAGCCTACTGCGTCAAGTGCAAAGCGAAGCGAGAGATGAGCAACCCGGCCCAGGTCACGATGAAGAACGGCAAGCCCGCTACCCAAGGCACCTGCCCGGTGTGCAGGACGAAGATGTTCAAGATCGGGGCGTCCAAGCCGAGCTGCTCCTGCAGCTAGGGCACGCGGAGACACGCAATCCATCGGGGCGCGGGGTGCTTTCCGCGCCCCGTTCTGCTTGCTCGGCCTCGGCGGGCTGTTGGGGGATGCCGGCATGTCGCGCGAAGCGCAATTGGAGGCCATCGCCCGCAGCATCCGGCGCTGCCGGCGCTGCCGGCTGTGGGAATCGCGCACCCACGCGGTGCCGGGGGAGGCCAATCCCTACGCCGAGATCATGTTCATCGGCGAGGCGCCCGGGCGGGAGGAAGACCGCACCGGGCGCCCGTTTCAGGGCATGGCCGGCCGCGAGTTCGACGAGCTGCTGGGCGTGGCGGGCCTGAGGCGCGAGGACGTCTTCGTGACCGGCGTCAACAAGTGCCGCCCGCCGCACAACCGCCGGCCGCGGCGCGACGAGATGGACACCTGCCGCCGCGCTCACCTCGATCGGCAGCTTGCGGTCATCGAGCCGCGCCTGGTGGTGCTGCTGGGCGGGGTCGCGGTCGAGGAACTGCTCGGCGGCAAGCGCCTCAAGGGCGCCCTGGGACGCGTGATCAGGCGCGACGGCCGCCGCTACTTCGTGATCTACCACCCGGCGGCCTCGATGCGCTTCCCGGGGCCGAAGCGGGACGCCCGGCGCCACTTCGCCCGGCTGCGCGCCATTGGTACTCTGCGAAGTAGCGGCACCAGCCTGCGTAGCCTTGGCAAAGCAGGCCCGCTACGTAGCACGAGCGCGGCGCGGTGACGGGGCTGCGGCCGGGTCGCAGCGCTCCCGCTAGTCCGTCCGTTGCGCCGCCGGCGCGGGCGCGGCTCGCGGCGCGAACCCGTTGTAAATCCACGCCACCAGCACGCCCCCGATCACGCCGTCCACGAACCCCCACAGAGAGCCGATGATCGCCCCGACGGGCGTAGTGCCCAGCCCGGGGTAGATCGAGGCGAGCGTGAGGAGCCACTGCGCGCCGTAGCCGCGCGTCACCATGTTGGCAAGCACGACCACCAACACGCCGACCCCCCATATGATACCGACAGCCAGTCCCAACGCACCCGCGTTCAACCGCTGCATGTCGTGGCTCCTTCCCTAGCCGCAGCTATGCTTGAAGTGCCAGCCCGGGCGACGCGTTCGCCGCGGGAACGCCGCAACCGCAGCGCTGCTGGGCGGTGCCTACCACGGGCATGCCGCCCGCCGGTTCGGCGTCACCCCCCGCAGCCGGGCGTAATTATACGCCTTTCACGGGGATCCGTGGTTGGCCGGCGCGCCGGCCGCCGGGCGGGCGTCCTTGACCCTGGTGGAGGCTTGAAGTAAAATACGAGGGGTCCGCCACAGGCGGGTAAGTCCGCCAGAGGCGGATGAATCTACCACAGGCGGGTAAATCCACTGTGCCCGCCCCGTGTCGGGGTGAGGTGCTCTCCGGAAGGTATGATGCCGAAGACCGTCTATTTCGCCGATCGGCGCGCCGCCGGCAACAGCCCCGGCCTGCTGCGCAAGACCGCCCAGTTGTTCGACAAGGCGGGGTTCGCCCGCGTGGTCAAGAAGCGCGGCGACCTGGTGGCGATCAAGCTGCACTTCGGGGAGGCGGGCAACACCGCCTTCCTACGGCCGATCTACGCGCGGGCGGTCGTGGACAAGGTCAAGGAAGCCGGGGGCAAGCCCTTTCTCACAGATACCAACACCCTCTACCGCGGCCAGCGGTCCAACAGCGTGGATCACCTCAACCTGTGCCACGAGCACGGGTTCACCCCCGCTTCCGTGGGGTGCCCGGTCATCATCTCCGACGGGCTGCGGGGGCGCAACTTCGTCGAGATACCGGTCGAGGGGAAGCACTTCAAGCGGGTGCGCATGGCCGGCGACCTGTTCCATGCCGATGCCTGCGTCGTGCTGTCGCACGTCAAAGGCCACTGCCAGATGGGCTACGGCGGCGCGCTCAAGAACATCGCTATGGGGATGGCCAATCGCGGCGGCAAGCAGGCGCTGCACTCGCAGATCTACCCCGATGTGGACCAGGAGAGGTGCGAGGCCTGCGGGCTGTGCGCCAGGTGGTGCCCGGCGGACTGCATCACCATCGTCGCCAAGCGCTACGCCAAAGTCAACCAGCGCAGGTGCATCGGCTGCGGCGAATGCACCGCCGTGTGCCCGACGGGGGCGATCGCGGTGCGGTGGGGGGACTCGCAGCGCAAGGAACAGGAGCGCATCACCGAGTTTTGCTGGGCGGTGATGCAGCAGAAGGAAGGTCGCATCGCGTTCATGAGTTTCCTGCTCGACATCGCCCCCGACTGCGACTGCTTCGGCAAGAGCGACGCGCCCATCGTGCCCGACATCGGCGTCCTCGCGTCGTGGGACCCGGTGGCGATCGACCAGGCGTCGCTCGACCTCATCAATGCCCAGCAGGGCTTCGCCGACTCCGCCCTTAAGGGCGGACACGAGCCGGGCGGAGATAAGTTCCGCGGGGTCAACCCGCACATCGACCATACGATACAACTGGCGTACGCGCAGGACCTAGGCGTCGGCGAGCGCAAGTATCGCATGGTGCGCCTCGACAAGCGGTAACCGGTCGGGAGGCAGAAATGGCCAAAGGCGCGGACTTTCCACGGCGGCCGCAGGGCGCTGATCCGCCCCAGCGGCGCGAGAAAGAGCCAGGCGACCTGAAGCCGCCGGAGGAGCTGCTCGCCGACGCCGGGATGCGCAAGCGCGAGGTCGAGCTGACGGCCGAACTCGAGCAGGCCCGCGAAGAGGAAGCCGCCTACGAGGATCGCTACGGGGTGACGTTTGACGAGTTCCAGGCCGCGTTCGATCCGCGCACCGGCGACGACATCGGCGAGGACTACCTGGCGTGGTCGCGCGCGGCCGAGCGGGTGCGCATGGCGCGCTACGAGCTGGAGCGCCAGGCCCACCGGCGGCCGCACCGCCCGCGCCGGGGGACTCGCCGCGACGATGCCGAAGAACCCGACCAGCGAGGGCGCGTGACCTGATGCGCGGCGGATGAAGAGCAACCGTGACGGAACAGGATCGGATCGCGAAGCTTCGCGCTAAGCTCGACCAGGGCCCAGTTATCGGCGACGGCGCCATGGGCACCATGCTCGAGGCCGCCGGCTTGCCAGCGGGCGCCTGCCGCGAGCTGTGGAATGTCGAGCAGCCGGACAAGGTGCTGGCGGTTCACCGCGCCTACGTCGGGGCCGGGTCGGACATCATCGAGACCAACACTTTCTTCGGCGGCAACCGCATCCAGCTCGCGAAGTGGGGGTTGGAGGAGCGCGCCCGGGAGTTCGTCCACGCCGCGGTGCGCCTAGCGCGCGAGGCCGCCGGCGACCGCATCGTGTCGGTGTCCATGGGGCCGACAGGGGAGGTGCTCGCGCCGCTGGGCAACCTCGATCCCGCGCAAGCCGCGGACGCTTTCCGCGAGCAAGCCGCGACCGCGGCCGAGGCGGGCGTAGATGCCGCGACCATCGAGACCTTCTACGCCCTGGACGAAATCAAGCTCGCGGTGGAAGCGGCGCTCGCCGCGGGGCTGGCGGTGATGGCGACCATGACCTTCGAGCCGAGCGGACGGACGATGATGGGGGTTGCTCCGGCGGACGCCGCGCGCGCGCTCACCGATTACGGCGCGACGGTGGTCGGCGCCAACTGCGGCACCGGGCCGGAGCTGATGCTGCCGGTGGCCGAGGCGATGCTATCCGCGACCGATCGGCCGATCATGGTGCAGCCCAACGCCGGGATGCCGCAGCTCGTCGGGGGCAAGACCGTGTTCCCCGAAACCCCGGAGAGCATGGCGGAGTACGCCGCGCGGTTTGCGCAGATGGGCGTCAAGATCGTCGGCGGCTGCTGCGGCACCACGCCCGAGCATATCCGCGCCATGGCCCGCCGCATCCGGGGGGAATAGAGCTTGGCCGCGGACGAACGCGGATTCGCCGCGGTAACAGGGGCGTCCGCGGAGCCCTTCAGCCGGAGAGATGAGAGGAGCGCGCCGCGATGCCGACAGAGGGGAGAGACTCACAGGCGCAAGCAGGCCCTTGCAAGGGAGAGTTCGTTCCGCCGCCGGACATGCCGGACGTTGACGAGCGGGCCGACGCCCTGCCGGTTCAAGAAGAGTTCTGGCGACCTCCCGTGCGGTTCGGCAGCATTCCCGTCGAAAAGGAGCCGATGGGCTGGGACCGGCGCAAGGGCTTCCGCAAACTCTTCCCGCAGGTTCTACTGCCGTTCCAGGTGGTCGAGCGCGTCGCCTTCGGCCATCCCGACCTCGAACCCAACCGCCTCTTCTGGGGCGACAACCTCCACGTCATGCGCCAGTTCCCCTCCGAGAGCATTGACCTCATCTACATTGACCCGCCATTCTTCTCCGGGCGGCAATACAACGTCATCTTCGGCGACCAGAACGAACTGCGCTCGTTCTCGGACATCTGGGAAGGCGGGATGCCGGGCTACCTCATCTGGCTGAACGCCCGGCTGTATGAGATGAAGCGGCTTCTCAAGAAAACCGGCAGCCTGATGGTGCATTGCGACCTACATGCGAGCCACTACATCAAAGTGGAAATGGACAAGATATTTGGCCCCGAACTCCTGCAGAACGAGATC
>Ga0315279_10008107_pt1 | contig 12781 bp, 10 predicted proteins | sample YL17G06_20_MG_FD_203694 | JGI IMG/M metagenome (GOLD analysis project Ga0315279, IMG submission 203694) | Sediment microbial communities from Yellowstone Lake, YNP, Wyoming, USA - YL17G06_20 | ecosystem: Environmental > Aquatic > Freshwater > Lake > Sediment | place: USA: Wyoming | collected... | reverse complement strand
TGAACGCCTGTTACTGGTGCATGGGCCTGGAAGGCCGGATCGCCGCCAGGAGCAAAGTCGATCTCGTGGGCGAGTACGAACCCAGCAACATCGGCATGGGCGGCCACAAGAAGGGCCTGAAGCCCGGGGACTTCAAGATCCGGTAACCCGGCTGGGACTTTTCTACGCGGCCGCGGGACCGCCCGAAGCCCTGAACTCCGCGAAACGCCGATGCATGCCTAGCGTTTTGCCGACCCGACCCTCGGCGCGTCAGGATTCGTGTCCGGGCCGAAGTAGCGCAAGGTCACAAGCGGCTCGCAGGGACTGGTGTTCTCGAAGACGATGCCTGCCCGTGCGGCGTCGTGGGTCACGAACACTTCGTCCTCGGTCATCTGGCCGTACCGGATCATCCCCGGGCAGTCCAGCGTCACCTTGCCGATGCGGCCCTGGCCCTGCATCACGATCAGGCCGTAGGCGCCGTTGTCCTTGATCGTCGCCTTCGCGCCCGGCTCGATCGAGAGTTCCTTCGCGCTGAAAAGGTCCGGCGCTCCCTTGCGGACGTAGCAGACCCACCGGTCCATGTATCCCTCGCCGGAGGTGTCTGCCACCGGAACCGGAACCAGGTGGTGGTTCTGGCCGAAGTGCGGGTCGCAGTTCTCCTCGAAGTCCAGCATGTCCACCAGGTAGTCCAGGTCGCGGTGCTTTTCCGGCGGGACGTTCACGACCAGGAGGTCCCACGGCACGGGCCGGCCCTCGACGAGCGACTGGTACATCGCGAAGACGTCGCTGCCCCATTGGGGCTCGTACGTCACGAGCGACCCCGGGGCGTGCAGCACGCACGTCGGGACGTACCACCCCGTTCCGGGTTCCAGGCGGTACGCCCGCGACAGGTCCAGGATGCCGTTGTCGCCCTCGTTCCACCGCTCCAGGCACCGGCGGACGTCGGCCTTGGTGACGCCCGGCTCCAGGCCGAAATACGTGTGCGGGAAGTTGTTGCCTATGGCGTTCAATTGCGGCGGGAAATAGTAGGATTCGGGCTTGCCCTGCAAGCCCACGCGTGCGGCCTGCTCCTCGGAGAGGTGCATGTGGTGCGGAATGGGGCCCATGTTGTCGAAGAATTTGCTGTAAACCGGCCAGCGGCGGTACTTGTCCCACATCGCCTTGCCGATGAACTGGGGCCCCCGCGCCGCGACGCCGTCGCGCAGCAGGAATCGATCCTTCTCGATGACAACGTAACTGAGGCCTTCGTCGGGCGGCGCCCCGGGATTGGCCGCCGCCGTCGTCGAGGCGAACCACCGCTCGTCGATGCCGCCGCGGTCCATCCCCAGCGCGTAGATGTCCTGGGGGGCGAGTTTCAGCCTGCGCCCCGGCGTCAGAAACGCCCGCGGAACCCACGTCGGCGCCAGACGTAAGACGCCCCCGCCCGCATCCAGGGCCCGATCCACCAGTTTCTCGACGTTGCGCTGTGCCATGGCTCTTCTCCCTTAACCCGGACCACCCTGTTCGGACCAATGCACCCTCCTTTTACCAGAACGGCGTCGGCGGAAGCAAGCAATTCCCGGCCCTTTTCGCAGAGGGGGGAATTAGTGCGGAGTGCGGAATGCGGAGTGCGGAGTGAACGGCGAAACGGCGCAGCAGTTCAACGCAGCCCAGAGGGCCCCTTTCTTACATGGGGAGACCGCCGAGAACGCAGAGAACGGCGCGGACTGGGGAGCGGCGACGGCAAACGAAAGAAGAAAAAGTGGCGAAACGCCGCGCGACGCAATATCGAAGGTGTAGCGCGGGGCCTTGGCCCCGCGCACGTCGTTCGAGCCGCGAACGGAAGGTCGCGGTCACGTTCCCTGCCCTGGCACGTGCCACGGTGGGGAAGATAGCCGGCGGCTCCCGCCGCCGGCTCGAAAGGCTCAAATTCCCGCGGGCGGCTCGAACTGCATCGCGCTTTTCGAGCCGGCGGCGGGCTTGCCACGGCGTAGCCCGTAGGGCGGAGACGGGAGCCGCCGGGCACATTCCCTGCCGTGGCAGAAAATCCTGGCGCACCCGGCGGGAGGCGGATGCAACCGCGATAACGCTTGACGGATAAACCCGTGCGGCCTAGGATGAAATGCGCGGAACCTTGGGCCGCCAGGTGGGGTTCACACCGGAAACGGAAAAGAGAAAAGGAGATCGTTATGGTGCGACTGAGTGGAGGCGTCTGGGCTCTGGTGGGCGTGGCTGTCGTGCTCGTTCTCATGGGGTCGTACGGGGCGCCGGCGGAGGAGAAAGCGACGCCGGCTCAGGCCGAGGGGTTCGTGAGCCTCTTTAACGGCAAGGACACCGCCGGCTGGACGGCGACGGGGGGCGGCGAGTGGCTCGTGCGCGACGGGTGCCTGGTCGGCACGCAGACCGACGGCAAGGGCGGCGACCTCGTGCACGAGAAAGAATGGGACAACTTCGAACTCCTCGCCACCTACCGCGTCAAGTGGCCGGCCAACAGCGGCATCTGGTTCCGCTTCGACGGCAAAGGCAAAGGCTACCAGTTCGACATTCTAAAATATGTGAAGCCGGTCGCCTTCAGCGGGACCCTTTACTGCCCCGGCAAGATGTTCCTCACGGCGAACCTGAACGAGGCGATCGAGAACCGCGACGGCTGGAACGAGGCCCGCATCTGGGCCGTCGGCGACCGGATCATTATGTGGCTGAACGGGAAGCGCGTCGGCGATTGCACCGACAAGACGCTCGCGAAGGGCCGCATCGGCATCCAGGTGCACCCCGGAGACGGGTTCAAGGGGATGGAGATCGTGCTCAAGAAGATCGCGGTCCGGCCGCTGAAGGCCGACGAGGCCCCGCCGGCCATGACCGACGCGGAGAAGCCGCCCCAGGCGGCCAAGTGACGTTTGTCGCGCGTTCGACGGCGTCGGCCTCGTGGACGTCCAGGACCTCTTTACCGAGGGCGTCGGACTGTAGCACTATTACGCGGTGTTCCTCAACGCAGGGGCGGATTCAACGCAGAGAACGCTGAGAACGCAGAGACGGAAGAGATGGGTAAAGAATTAAACCGGATTACGGAAGCGATTATCGGTGCTGCGATGGCGGTTCATCGCGCACTGGGGGCCGGGCTTGCTCGAGTCCGCGTATGAAGCGTGCCTGGTCCATGAACTCGCGCAGCAAGGCGTAAAGGTCGAGCGACAGAAAGCGATGCCGGTCAAGTACGCCGGCGTGAACTTGGATTGCGGATACCGGCTGGACCTGCTCGTGGAGGAATGTGTGCCCGTGGAACTGAAGGCCGTGGACCGAATCGAGCGCATCCATGAGGTCCAGTTGCTTTCGTACCTCAGGCTGTCGGGGTGCGAGGTCGGGTTGCTGATCAATTTCAACGAGCGGGTTTTGAAGGACGGCATTCGCCGCGTCGTTAACCATTTTAAGGAGTAGTCGCTCTGCGGTCTCTGCGATCTCTGCGTTGAGATGGCGTTGTAGAATTAGAGGGCGTATCGCCAGGCGCTGCGCCTGACGCCCGGACGCGCGGTCTTACGCATCGTTCGGACCGGCGGCGCGGAACGGTGTGAGAGGCAAACCCTGACCGAAAGGAGAGACGCATGACCGGTCGCTTGAGCCGACGAGAGTTCCTGGAAGGGGCCGCGGTGGGCGGCGCGATGCTGGCGGCGTACGGGCTGGGCCGGCGCGCCTTCGGCGCGGAGGCGGAGCCCTGGCCCGCCATGCCTCCTGTGAAGATCCACAAGGTGTTCGTCGGCCGGATGGGCGGGTACATGGCCCGGCCGACCGAAGAGAAGGCCCGGCTCGACCAGTATCTGGACGACTTGGGCAAGCGTCTCGGGGACGTGGAGTTCGTGGGCGGCGAGACGATCCCGCCGGCCGACCCCGACGCCGTGGCCGCCCAGGCCGCCGGCGCCGACGCCCTGCTCGTCATCTGGCTGTCCGGGCACGGCGGCAACACGCCCATCCTGGAAAAACTCTTCGACGCGGGGCTGCCGTCGGCCCTGTTCTTCCAGCCGTTCGGCGGGCACGGGTGGATGTATCTCCAGGAGTGGAAGAAGAAGGGCCAGCGGGTCATCCTGATGTCCACGAGCGACTGGTCGGACCTCGACCGGGTGGTGGGTCTCTTGCGGGTGCCGGCCCGGATGAAGCAGACGCGGATCTTCGCCGTGGGCGGCCCGCATGGTACGGACGCGGCGTGCTCTGCGGAGGAGGTCAAGAAGCGCCTCGGCGCCGACCTGGTGACCATTCCCAACCAACGGATCCTGGAGGCCATGAAGGGGATCGATCCCAAGGACGCCGAGGCCGAGGCCGAGGAGTATTGGATTAGCCAGGCCAAGAAGATTGTCGAGCCCCAGCGGCCGGAGATCATCGAGTCGGCCCGGATGTTCCTGGCGGTCAGGAACCTGATGATCGAGGAGAAGGCCCAGGCCATTTGCAGCCGCGCGTGCATGGGCAACCCCCGCGGGTGCCTGACGTTCAGCAAACTCAACGACCTGGGTTACGTCGGGGCGTGCGAGGGCGACATTGACTCGACTCTGACGATGCTCCTGTTTGCCTATGCCTTCCGCGCGCCGGGCTTCATCAGCGACCCGGTGGTGGACACGAGCAAGAACGCCCTGGTCCATTTCCACTGCACGTCGGCCACGAAGATGGACGGCGCCGGCGGCCCGCGCCTGCCCTTCGTCATCCGCAACCAGACCGACACGGGGGGCGGCGTGGCGCTGGAGGTGGAGCACCGCGTCGGCCAGCCGGTCACGTGCGCCAAACTGGTGAACCTCGACACGATGCTCTTCGTTCCGGGCAAGATCATCGAGACCAGCACGAGCCCCAACGCCTGCCGGACCCAGTTCGCCCAGACCGCGCCCGACGCCCAGAGGCTCTTCCTCAACTGGGGGGCCGACGTGATTAAGGGCGACACGATGACCCTCCTGCACCGTGCGGTCTTCTACGGCGACCACACGCGGTCGATGAAGATGCTGGGCGACCTGATGGGATTCAAGGTGGTGGAGGAAGGGTGACGCCCGCGGCGGGCCCTGCCGTGCACCGGGTGCCACTGGTCCCGGCGCGCCGGGATCCGCCAGTGCTCTCTCCCCTCGCGCGCCGCTCGCCGTTCGAGCCGGCGGCGGAAGCCGCCGGGCGCGTTCCCCGCCGTGGCAGAAAATCTTGGCGCCCCCGGCGGGAGGCGGATGCACCCACGATGACGATGGCACTTGACGGACAGGCCCGTGCCGCCTAGGATGAGATGCGCGGAACCTTGGCCGCCAAGCGGGGTTTGGCATCCTGCCGCGGGCGGGCCGCAGCGGCTATGGCTGGGCGGATTGAAAAGCGAGAGACGCGGTCGGGAGAAAATCCATGGGCAGGAACCTGCTTGTCTTGTCGTCCGCCGTTCTGTTGGCGGGCCTCGTCGTCGCCGCCGCGACGCTGACGGGAGCGGATGGCGCTGGGCCCGGCAAGGCGCCGCCGGGAGGGCTTGACGCGGATCCCCATCTCGCCGCGTGGTGGAAATTCGACGACGCCTCCGGGACGACCGCCGCCGATTCGTCGCCGCACGGCCGGGCCGGCACGCTCCAGGGCGGCCTGGCGTTCGACAAGGATTCGGTTCCGGGCCGGATCGGCAAGGCGCTGAGCCTCGACGGCAAGGGGTCCGTGGAGGTCGCCGGCTACAAAGGCGTCACCGGCACGGCGCCCCGAACCGTGGCTGCCTGGGTGAAGACGAAGGCGCCCAAGGGCGAGGTCGCGGCCTGGGGGCGCGCGGAGTTCGGCAAGATGTGGACGTTCGGCTTCATCCGCGGGCGGATGGGCGTGACGCCCAAGGGCGGGTATTTCTATATGAACCCATCTACCAGCGACGATGTGTGGCACCACGTGGCCGCGGTGGTGGTGGAGGCCGAGGTGCCGAATCTCCACGACCACGTCAGGCTCTACCTGGACGGCGAACCGGCTCCCATCCACGACATCGGCCTGCTGGACCTCTGGCCGATCGAAACGGGCAGCGATCTGAACGTCCGGATAGGCGGTGGCTTCGCCGGCCTCATCGACGACGTGCGCATTTACGACCGTGCCCTGTCGGACGACGAGGTCAAGGCCCTGTTTGCCCCGAGCAAGTCCGAGTGAGGGCGACGGACAGGCGTTTTGGGAACGAAGGCGGTCAGGACCAGTCCGGAGGCTCCAGAGGGGCCGGACGATGACGAAAGGGCGTGAGCGATGGATAAGAAACGAGTGACGCGACGGGATTTTATGGGCGACAGTGTGAAAATGGCCGTGGGCGCTGCGGCGTGTCTGGGCGCCGCGGGCGGGCGAAGCGTCCAGGCGGCCGGCGCCGCCGCGGCCGATACGTCCAAGATCCTCAACTACAACCCGAACATGGAGTACCGCCGGCAGGGCAAGACCGGCCTGATGGTCTCGGCCGTCTGCCTGGGCGGGCACTCGGGCAGCAACGAGCAGCAGCGCCTCGAAATCGTCAGCCGATGCATCGACGCGGGCATCAATTACATCGACGCATGCACCGCCGGCGAGGTGTGCCGGGACTCCAAGGCCCTCAAGGGCCGCCGCGACAAGATGTACCTGGCCCTGTCGCATTGCGACAACGAGATGCGCAACGAGAACTTCCGCACCGCCGAGAAACTGCTGGGAGTGCTCGATGGACTGTTGAAGGACTCGAATCAGGAATACACCGACCTGTGGCGCATCACCTGCTTCGAACCGGGCGGCCGGCATACCGAGGCCGAGGGCGAACAGATGGTGAAGGCCCTCGAGACGGCCAAGAAGCAGGGCAAGGCCCGCTTCGTCGGATTCTCCACCCACGACCGACGCTGGATCCAGTTCATGATCGAGAAGTTCCCGCAGATCGACGCCGTGTGTTTCCCGTTCACCACCATGACGAAGACCGCCCCGACGGACAGCCTCTTCGAGGCGCTCAAGAAGTGCGACGTGGGCGCCTTCGGCATCAAACCGTTCGGGGCCGGCTCGCTGTTCGAGGGCGCCGCCGAAGAACGCGACCGCCGCGCGCGCCTGGCCATCCGCTACATCCTTCAAACCAAGACGGTCATACCGATCCCCGGCATGAACAGCGTCGCCCAGGTCGATAACGTGGCCAAGGCCGTGATGGAACGCCGCGAACTCGACGTGAAAGAGCAGGCCGAACTCCGGGGCGCCTCCAGACAGATGTTTGCCAATCTTCCCCCGAACTACCAGTGGCTCCGGGACTGGGAGTACGTGTGAGATATCTTGTCTTGATGCTGGCCTTGGGAGCGGCGGCCGTCGCCATGGCGGCCTGTGAACGGCAGGAGACCGACCGCCGTCCCGGAGGCTCTCGCTCCGCCGGCGGCGGCAGCGACGAACCGTTGCTCCTCCTGGACGCCGGCGAGGAGGAGGGTCGCCCGCCGACCGGACCCGTGGCCGACAACAGCCGATGCTTCGTCTGCCACTTGAATTACGCGCAGGAATCCCTCGCCGTCGTCCACGCCAAGGCGGACATCGGCTGCGCCAAGTGCCACGGCCCCTCGGACGCCCACATCGCCGACGAATCCTGGTCCTGGGGCGAAAACGGCACGGCCCCCGACATCATGTATCCCCGGCCGAAAATCAATCCGTTCTGCCTGGGCTGTCACCCCAGGGACAAGATCGATGCGGAGCAGCACAAGCCGTTCTTTGCCGGCGCCTCCGAGAAGAAATACTGCACCGATTGCCACGGCGCCCATCGCCTGGCCGAACGCAAGTGCCAATGGAAGTAGTCCCTGTTCGCCTTTGGACCCCGGTGGGGTCCCTGTTCGCCTTTGGACCCCGGTGGGGCCCGGCCGTGCGGCCACGGCGCAGCGGACTTTTCCCGCCAATGAGCCGCCGTGCCCGGCTGGCGGCTTGCCCGCCCGTGCACCCGGAATGGCGCGCCGCACGGGCGGACGAGCCGCCCGTGCCACCCATCATTCTATGTGGGACAGAGCACTAGTGGTCCGTCACAGTTGAATTTGTGGGTGCCATGCTTTCGTCCCGGCGCGCCGGGATTGCGAAAGCATGGTCGTTTGAGGGGCGGAAACATGCTTTCGCAAGCGAAAGCATGGCACCCGAACCCACACGTTCAAGGTTGACGGACTACTAGGCGGACCGCGCCGGCCGGCCGAGGTGGGCGCTCTTTTGCCGGCCGCAAAGCCGTCTTTCGGCCAAAGACACTTGGAATTCAGGACAATTCAACCCCCTTCCAAGCAGTCTGCAAAGCCCTTTCGAGGATTCGCCGCACAGCCGGACCTCGCTGCCGCTTCGCCAGCCCCTCCTCTCGCCCTCCGCTGCAGGTCCCGGAGCGTCGGCGCTCCCGCGACCCCACCTGCGGTGTTGCTGGATACCCCTCGCGCCTCTATAATGCCTGCGGAGGGTGGCCGACCGGCCCCCGCCGATGCGACAACAAGGTAAGGAGCGCGACGTGACATTCCCCCGAAAACGCCGGGCCGGCTTCACCCTGACCGAGATGCTCATGGCCGCCGGCATCCTCGGCATCGGCCTGACGATGGTCGCCTCGATCTTTCCCGTGGCCGTCGACCAGAGCCGACGCAGCCGGGACCAGACCATGGCGGCCCTCTGCGCCCGCAGCGTCCTGGCGCGGGTACGAGCCGACCGGAACGCGATTATCAATTGGCTGCGCGATAATGTCATTAGCGGTAATACATTCATCGACCTCAATTCCGCCGCCGGGGGCTATTTCGATGATTCGGGCAAACACTACGTTGTGTACAATCCCTCCGCATTTCTTTACACCTCGCCTACGAAGACTACGAGTCGCACCTACGAAGGCGTCAGCACCTGGGGCGCCGGCAACTACGTCGCCCGCATCTTCGCCACCAGAACTCTATCTCCCTTGTCGGCGACCGCGGCTGACGGTCCCTATCGACTTACGATCGTCGTCTGCCGCTCCATCGGCAAGCTGCCCGCTACCTACGTCCCGAGCGATGCGTGGGTCAACGCCGACAAGCCCAAACCCGGCCCGGGCACTTACGTCCTCGAAGTCTCCAGCGGACGCGCCTGGGGCTATCTGATTGATTACGTCACGATAGATAAGACGGGATATCCCGCGGTTGGCTGGACGTCCGGCGGTTACCTCATTTCCCCGACCACCACGGGCCTCCGACGCGTGCCGGACGCCGTCGCCGTCTATCACACCATGTTGGGAGAATAACCATGCCTACGCCGTCGGTCCGCGGTCGGCCAAACCCGTCGCACGGGGCGCGGGGCTTCACCCTCGTTGAACTCGTCACCGCCGCCTCCATCATGACCATCGTGATGATCGGCGTCGTCGAGATCTTCGGGATCGTCACCCAGACCGCCACCGACGCCGAAGCCATCCACGGCGCTCATCAGCAGATGCGCGCCACCCTCGACCGCCTCAACCGCGACCTCCGCGGCATCACCCCCGAAGGTTACCTGAAGATCACGACCACCACCCCAACCGACGGAAACATCAACTATCACAGCGATGCCCTCGCCTTCGTCAGCGTCGGCCGATACTCCGGCGCCTACGACCCCCAAACCTGTCGAGCCGGCGCTGCCGAAATCCTCTACACCACCAACGTCCTCACCCCCGCTTCCTTTCTCACCATCGACAGTAAGAAGGTTGACTATCGTCGAGGCGTCCTCGCCCGAAGCGCCTGGCTGATGGACGGGAAGGCCGAGCAGGCCCTCGATACCCAGGACAAGGCCAAAGCCTCCTACCTCGGCGACCTCTTTGTCTCCCTCGGTGGCACACCCCTCTCGGTCGGCCGCGCCTACACCACGGTCTGGCCCCTCCTGGCCGGCCAGGCCCCTGCCGCCTCCAATGACTCCATGCGACGCATCATGACCACCGGCACCAGCGAGTTCTTCGTCGAATACTGGGACAACGCCTCCCCTATAGGGAACTGGAAAAACGAAACCAAGACCTTCTCCCCGGGAAGCGAACGGCCTCGCGCCATCCGCGTCACTCTGGCCGTCCATAGCCCCGACGACCGGGGCCCTCTGCCTGCCGGCAAGAATCGCTACGAGGGATATGCCCTCCAGGAAACGTTCTGGCTTGGGAATCCCTAAGAGCGCGGCACACAAGGAGCCGCTTTATGAAGCAACACGCTTCGGTCCTGGTGGTCGTCCTCGGTTTGCTGGCCATTTTGGCCGTCATCGGCGTGGCGTTTCTCACCCTCTCGAGCCTCGAACGCTCGACCGCCACCAGTTTCGCCCTCCAGACCCAAATGATGATCGCCGCCGACGGCGCCCTCGACTTCGCCGTCCACCAAATGGTCACCGACGTCTGGGAATGGCAGGTCAAAGACTCCGAGTCCCGTTTCCGTTTCACGGGAAAACTGCTCACGGGGCAGGAAGCCGGGGCGGACCCCGTAGATCCCACCTGGAGATACGGGGCCTGCGAACCCTACGATTTCCCCTCCGCCGCCGTCGATCCCTGGCTCTCGACGCCCATCGTCTCAAACGCCACACCCGCCTGGACCTCCTTCGGCGACCCGAGCAAGAACGACCCCCTCTTCAAAATCAACTTCGGCACCCAGGTCACCGGGCCCGACAACCTCGGTTTTCCCGTCGCTGCCAAGAATGGCATCTGGATCCCCAACCTCGCCGCTCCCTGCGACCAGTATCTCGTCCGCGCCAGCGTCACCATCCTCGACCACAATGCCCTCTTGAACCTGAACGCCCACGGCAGCAAAAACTTCGAAGAGTGGGAATACGGCGACTGCATCGGCAAGGGTTACTTCGTCAGTGACGTCGTTCCACCCGTGACCGACCTCAATGCCCTGCTGATCGGTGCAGGCGCCGTCCCCGGTTGCTGGGGCGCCGATGCCAAGCCGGGAAACTCCAAGACCGGCGCCGTCCTCATCGAGAACCCCTATGCCGGCCAGGACGTCCCCTATACCCTCGACGAGGAATTCGAACTCAGAAACCTCTGGGGAACCTACTTCAAGAGCCGACTCGAAAACATCTGGACCACCTTGCTCTCCGACCCATCCACTGCCTCCGCCTACATTCCGCGACTCAAGACCACCACCGTCTCCTGGACCGCCGAGGTCCGCGGCGACGGCAACGCCACCAGCCACGTCAAAATGAAAGACTCCGCCGGGGCAGACCAGGGCTGGTCCGCCGCCAAGGTGGACCTCAATACCGCCTCCGCCGACGATATCTACCAGGCCCTCCGCGACGGACGCGCCTGGGAAGACACCGGCGAACTGAAACAACTCGTCGCCAACATCGTCGCCTTCCGACGCCGGAAAGGATTTGACTCTGTCTCGATCGGCGGCGCCAACTACGTCGGCGCCAATCGCCAGGCCGTCTTCTCCGAGATCACCTGTGGGCCTCCAACCATCGACGCAACCGACCCCGACCCCAACAAGGTCATCCGCACCTACACCGTCAAAGTCGAAATCTACAACCCCTGGCCCGGCGATTTTGACGGAGACCCGGACGGCGGTCACGCGACATGGCAGCAGTACGTCTCCTTCGCCGTCGATCCGCCCCACACGGTTGACCCCCCCGCGGCGCAATCCATCCCTGCCCCCGGGCAAATGCCCCCGGACACCTGCAACACACTTCAGGCCAAGGTCACATGCAGAAACAACCTCACCATCAAAGACGTCCTTAAATCTATTAAACTCAGCAAGTTCAATGAGAAATTCAACGGCAAGTACCTCGATCTTGATCTCGTCACCGCCGCCGATGTCGCCTCCCTCGAAACCAGCGGCCGGATCTACCGTAAGGTGTGGTGCATCGACGAACGCCGCAGTTCCAAAACTACCAATAACGCCCTCATTCGTGTCTTTTATGTCGCCGGGTGGTTCACCGGAGGTGCCGAAACACCCAACCAGCCTCAGAAGGATTCGGGTCTTGCGGCCTCGGGTATCCCCATCCGGTTTCCCAACTGCATCTCTGACAACGAGACCGCCGCCCAGTTGCCCGTCCGCGGACCCACTGGAAACCCCTACAAGGCCTTCGCGCGCGTCGGAGACCTGAACCAGGTCCTCCGTTTTCAGCCCGGCGACGCCTCAAATTGGTGGAGCGAACCCTGGATCTGCACCGTCTGCCGAACCGCCCTCAACCAGGAAAGCAACGTCAAGTTCGACTGGATGAAGAACATCAACGACTTGGACACCCCCAGCGCCGTCTCCGCCGCCCGCGCCGCCAACGTCCTCTCCGTCGGTGGACCCTGGAACGACGGCCTCGATAACGACGGCGATGGGAAAACCGACTTCGCCGACACCGGAATAATCGGCGCCGGACAGACCGGCGGACCCGAATGCCGCGTTGCCGGCAAAATCAACCTCAACACCGCCACGACCGACACCCTTAGTGCGCTTGCATCGGGGGTCGGCTCACCCGGACTCAGCGGCATCACCGCCAACCGACCTTTCAAGAGCCCCGCACAAATCCTGAAATACCTCAATCCCTTGGCCGACAACGGCGTCGAGCGGCGCGATGCGGCTTTCACCCTCATCTCCAACATCGCCACCGTCCGGAGCGACACCTTCTCCGTCTATGGCACCGTCCAGATCGTTGACCCACCGCCAAGGACAGCGACGGTCAACATCCCAGACTCGGCCATCGTCCGCTCCCGCCGATTCTGGGCCCTGGTGGACCGGTCCCCCTCCCTTGCCTATCCGCCGACCAATAAAACCAACTTCATCTACCCCCGCATCCTCAACTTCCAGTGGCTCGATTGACGGCCCGGCCGAGGCCCTGATCCACAACGAAACTCATTGGCCGCCACGCGCCCCTCTTCTATAATGGGGGCCATGGACCTCCTGCGGCTCGCACACCCCTGGGTCGTCGCCGTCATCCTCCCCGTCTGGGCCATCCTTCTGGCGCCCGCGCT
>Ga0315279_10008106_pt1 | contig 12781 bp, 10 predicted proteins | sample YL17G06_20_MG_FD_203694 | JGI IMG/M metagenome (GOLD analysis project Ga0315279, IMG submission 203694) | Sediment microbial communities from Yellowstone Lake, YNP, Wyoming, USA - YL17G06_20 | ecosystem: Environmental > Aquatic > Freshwater > Lake > Sediment | place: USA: Wyoming | collected... | reverse complement strand
ATCTCCGCTCGGACAGACCGGGTGGTCCCCGCCTCCAGCGCGGCCACCATCTCGGCATCGACCGACTGCACCGCCACCCCCTTCCAGTTGGCCCGCACCCGCTCCCTCCACGCGGCGAGGGCCTGCGCCCCGAAGAGGTCCGAGCCCTTGGCCGAGGGACTGAGCCGTGCCCGGACCCCGTGCCAATCGGCGATGACCGACCGCTGCCACCGATCGAGATACTCGCCGTAGCGCCCCGCTTCCCGGGGACTGGTCGAGACCAAGAGCGGCGGGTTGGCAAAGCTCGCCTCGGTGATCCCGAAGATGGCGACCCGCTGGCCGCCGCTCTCCCGGATTCGGCTGATGAGCCCATCCACCGCATTCAAGTTCTTCGCGAATTCCTCCTGAGCAGCCGCTGAGGAGGACAGATCCATAAGGATGACAGTGTCCCAATCGTCGCCTTCCCGGCAGTAGGCGGCTTGCATCATCCCTACGCGCCGGGGGCAGCATGAGGGAAGGTGATGCGGCTCTCGCCGAGACGCCTACTTTGCGTTTTCGGGAACCACAGGGTCCCTCGGGCAGCGAGGCGATCCCGCCGTGGCGGGACACCACTACGATGGGGCACGAAAGAAGCTCCCGGAGCGGTCCCGGGGGAGGACGGCATACGGCAGGTTCGAGATGCGTTACATCGATCGGCATCGAGAGGAGGGATTTATATTGACACCGCAAAAACGGCCGGGTCCCCCATCATTCTGAGAGCGACGGCTGACGAAGCCCCGCCGTTTGGGCGGGGAGGGTCACTATGAGCCGGTGGCTCCATGATGTCCGGTCGCGGGATGTGTTGTCGAAATCTACGATATAGGTTCTCCAGAAAGAGAGACTTGCCAAGTCGGGGAAAACTTCCGTTTAGGCTTTACTGGCCACGTCAAACAAAGCGTGGGCGACGCCTCCACTCTTACGGCGAGGCGATCACTGGCGAGACCTTCGGCGTGGTTACGGTAGCAAGGAGAATAGAAACGTGGATGAAACTCCTGGGTATCGTAGTCAAGTTCTTGCGAACAGACCCCAAGAGGTATCGGAATGGTCTGGTTACTCGGGCACCGACAGTTTGTAGAGTGCACAAGCATTCTCGCCGAATATCGCGTCTCGTTGAGCGGCCGGCAGTTCGCGGATAAGCTGCTGTGCGGTCTCGACGACTTGGGTGTACGAAGCAGCGACCAAGCACACCGGCCAATCTGAGCCGAAAACCAGTCGCCGGGCATCAAACCAGGCCAGCACGCGCTCGACGTATGGCCGCAGATCTTCGGGCATCCAGCTGTGCCAGTCCGCCTCGGTGACCATGCCGGAGAGTTTGCAGTACACATTGGGTGCCGCGGCCATCCGGCGCATCCAGCTATCCCACGCCGGTGATCCCCCCTGCCGTATCGGCGGCTTCCCTAGGTGATCTATCACGAAGCGCATCTCCGGATGGTTCACGACGGTTTCGTGGGCAGCTGGCAGCTCACGCGGGCGCACAAGGAGGTCAAAGGCCAGGCCGGCGCATCCAACTGCCGTCACGCCCTGTTGAACATCGGGCCGAAGTAACCAAACCAGATCAGCCTCGTCGTGCACCTGATGCCGGATGCCGATCAGCTTTTTCCCACCCTGCCCGCTCTTAAGTTCGGCGATCGTTGCTGCAACCCGGTTACTCGTGAGGTCTACCCAACCGACGACGCCAGCGATGAACGGCGTACGCGCGGCCAGCTTGAGAAACTGGCGGGTTTCTGCCAGACTGGAATACGTTTGCACCAGGATCGTGCAGTCCACCCCACACTGGGCAAGGAGCGGCTGCAGATCCGTTGGGCCAAAGTGGCGACGGATGGGGGCCCAGTTTGCCGTGAGCCATGGATATTTTGCTGGGGTGAAGCGCCAGATATGGTGATGCGCATCGATAATCATAAGAGCGGGATCGCCCCCTTCGGCAGGAGAGCCTTGGCCACCATCTCCTCCCACAGTCCGGGCGGGATCGGAAGCTGGACCATGGTCTCAACTTCCTGAATATCAGTCGCCAATCGGCAGCCGACCACGACTGTGGCAACTGCGGGATGCCCAAAGGGGAATTGGACGGCCGCTGCCTTCAGTGGAACCCCCCACTGCTCGCATATAGCCTCTAGCAATAGTGAGCGCTCGAACAAGGTTGGAGGCGCCGGCACATAGTTGTATCGGGCCTTCGTATGGGGATCAGCCAGGATGCCGCTGTTGAAGACCCCCGCCGCGACGATGCTGATCCCTCGCCGCTGACACAGCGGAAACAGCTCCTGTGCTGCTCCCTGGTCCAGGAGCGTGTAGCGGCCGGCGACCATGAAGCAGTCAAAGTCAGCCTCGCGGGCGAAGCGCACTAAGGGCTCCCACGCATTCATACCAACACCAATGGCCCCTACCGCGCCTGCGTGACGGAGCCTGTCGAGCGCCTTGTAGGCACCCTCCAGCGCCTCTTCATGATGCACGTCGGGATCATGGATATAGAGTACGTCTACGCGGTCGAGCTGGAGTCGCCTGAGACTTTCCTCCAGGGAGGTCATAACCCCGTCGTAGCTGAAATCGAAGATGGGATTGACCGGGGGCGTCCCCTTGAAGAAGGGCTCGCCTTCGTGGTACTGGGTCAAATCGGGCGGCGCGTCAGCACGAAGCAGACGACCCACTTTCGTCGACACCACGACAGTGTCACGGGGCTTCCCGCGCAGGGCTTGGCCTAGCCGTCGTTCACCAAGCCCATAGCCATAAAGTGGTGCGGTATCGAAGTATCGCACGCCTAAGGCATAGGCTTGCTCCACCGTCGCCGTCGCCTGAGAGTCGTCTGCTGCCCGAAACAATCCGCCCAAAGGCGCGGTCCCCAGGCCGAGGCGGGTTACCGCAACCTTCGTCTGACCGAGTCGGACGCGCTCGACGGGATTCATAGCGTCGTCCCTCCCAGAGAGAATCTCCAGGCCATCCACATCTTTGAGATGGTCATGAAGCGAAGGGCGATGAAAACGACGGCACCCGCTGCCATGGACCTCCACGCAACACTAACCGGCCCGAAAGAACGAAGATGCCAGTCTTCGGTGCCGTCAACACCCCACCTCCTCCGCTATCAGTGAGGTGGGTAAGCGAACTCAACGCCTGCAATGGCGGTCGCCTCTCCGGGAAGGGAAGGCGCATGATGAGGTTAATGATCACCTCTCGCCAACTAGACCCGGCACCTCACGTCCGAAGTCTACTTCTTGTCTGCGTAAGGCCGATTGGAGCAAACGAATATTCAGATCGAGCAGCGGGATGCCGTATTTGCTCGAGAGCGCCGCTGCAGTTCCCGCTGCCTGTCCTGTCACCACGCATGCGACGATGTTCCGCATATTCCGATCTGCTTCGTGAGTCACCGAAATGCATCGGCCCGCCATGAGGAGATTCTTCGTGTCCTTGACGAAAAGGGAGCGAAACGGGATTTCCGGCGGAAGTGGCATCTATCAAAAGCCATCCACCCCAATCGGAAGCCGATACATGCGATCCTGAAAGGCACACTGACGATTTCACGACCGGCTGCGGTGATAAGCTCCCCGAACCCACGCTCCTCCGCAGGCGGCAAGAACGGCAGGGGTAGACTTTAGATATTCGGGATGTTGAGGACATGGTCGCGTGCGACCCTCCCCGAAATGATCTCGAGTTCCCGCTCCATGGCAATTTGGCGGATAAGGTCGCGGATCCGGAGGGCGATCGGCCCGACAAGAACCGGTTTGCGGGACCTTCGGGATCCAGACCAGATGGACCTTGCAGTCATATGGGGTGTGCGGTCCGATCCGGTATTTTCGCGTTGGTAGATCTGACAACAACCGGCGAGCAGGGGCTCGCGGGAGCGCAGACCCCCTACAGAACCGTGCGTGCAGTTTTCCCGCACACGGCTCCCCGTTGGTCGCTCTGATGGCGGCATTACGCGGCTTCCGGGTACTGGACGGTTCCCCGCAGACGGTGGAGGCCATGCGAGTAGAAGAAGTCCCGATCCCAGCCGGCCACGTCGCTTGGCCGCAGGTGCCGCCCCTTCCGGCGGACCAGGAAGCGGACGAGCCGCTGCCAGACGTACGTGTCCACCTGGTCGAACTTCTTCGCAGCGTTCCCGGAGCGGAAGCAGGTCCCCCAGCCCCGGAGCACCGGGTTCAGGTGCGCGATGAGAACGCGCACGTCCTTCACCCCGCTCCAGCGCCGATCGGTCAACTCCCGCACCCGCTGCCGGACCCGCTGCATGCTCTTGGCGGAGGGCCACCGCTGGAGGAAGTACAGCCGCTTGCCCTCCTCCTTCCAGAGCCGCCCCGCCAGTCGCTTGCGCAAGTAGCAGCCGAGGAAGTCGAAGCCTTGCCTGCCCCAGCTCAGCTCCACTCGCCTCGTCTTGGCGGGGTGCAGCACGAGCTTCAGGTCGCACAGGTCCCGGCCCACCCGCCGTTCCGCTTCCGCACACGCCGCCTTCCTGCGACAGAGAATCACGAAGTCGTCGCAGTAGCGCACCAGCCGCCCCAGCGAGGCGTACCGCGCTGCCCACGTCGCGTCGAGGACGTGGAGGCAGATGTTGGCCAGCAGCGGCGAGATGACGCCCCCCTGCGGGGTCCCCGCGAGGGTCGGCACCTCCTGCCCGTCCTCCATCACCCCGGCCTTCAGCCACTGCCGCACCAGCTTGAGCACCCGTCGATCCGAGACGCGCTCGGCCACGAGGGTCAGCAGCCGCTCGTGGTCGATGCTCCCGAAGTAGTCCTGGATGTCAGCGTCCAGCACGTGGTTGCCGCCCTGCGCCGCTTCGCGGCGGAGCGCTTCCAGTGCCTGGACCGCCGAGCGCTTCGGCCGGAAGCCATACGAGCACGGCAGGAAGTCTGCCTCGAAGATCGGCTCCAGCACGAGACGCGCTGCTGCCTGGACGATCCGGTCCCGTACCGTCGGGATGCCCAAGGGCCGCTGCCTCCCATCGGCCTTCGGGATGTAGCGCCGCAGGACCGCCTGCGGCCGATACGTGCCTGCGCGGAGCGCGGACTGGAGCTCGGCCAGGAGCCGGTCCACCCCGTACTCCTCGACATCGGCGAGCGTCTGGGCATCGACCCCCGCCGCACCATGGTTCCGTCGCACCCGCGTCCACGCCTCCCGGAGGACGTCACCCCTCCAGATGCGGTCGATCAGGGCGTGGAAACGCCTCCCCGGTTGCCGCTTCGCCGCCGCGCACAGCTGGCGCTGGAGGCATCGCACTTTGTCAACGGGCAGGTGCCCGCCGGGGGAATTGGGTCCGGAGACCTGCCGGCCATGCCCTCGCGCGTGCCTCCTGGGCCAGCGTGACCACTGCAGGGGCCCTTCCCTCCGGTCGCGTTCTGCTGCGCGACCCTCATCGGTACTACGGCCCCCTCGGACCCCCGCTGGGCAGCGGTCCCCTTCGCCCTCGGCTTATGGGGACCACCCTGCCGCGAAGCCGGCGGCCCAGACGGGTCTCTCCTGTTCCGCACTGTCCCGTGCGCCCGTGCCACTCCCCCTACCCCGGGAGGGCCTGCGGAGCGTTCTCCTCCGGACGCCTGCTCCGCAGACCTGGCCTTCGCCGTGACGTGAGCGGCTCGGCTCCTCCATTGTCTATGCGTCGAGGCTGCAGGATTCACGCAATGTTGCGGCCCGGACGCTCGCTCCCTCCGCAGAGGCTTGTGACGGTCCGCTTGGGCCTCGGCCTCTCGACCGGGACCACGGACCCTGCTACCAGGCGCTCCGGCGCTTACCTGGGCGGGACTTGCACCCGCTGGGACGGTGCAGCATGAAGCTGGTCGCCCCGTCACGGAGAGCCCACGGGGGACCAAGCTTCTTCAGGACGCACCACGCTCCCATACTACCACACGCTTCCCCTCGCCTGAAGGCCAGGGGATTCGACCATTCCCGAAGGAGACACTAAGGTTAACCTCAAGTTACTCTCTCCGGACGCGCAGGTAGAACAGTGTCAGCACGGATGTGAGGACCAATATCACCACCACGACGGCTGAGGATTTGCCGATCTCGAACCGTTCAAAGGCCAACTGGTAGGTGAAAGTTGCCAGGACATGGGTCGAGTTCAGTGGACCACCCCCCGTGGTTAGATACACCAGATCGAAGAGCCGGAAATTCCAGATGGTATCCAGCAGCGCCACGCTGGCTACGACGGGCTTGATGTTCGGAATGGTCACGTATCGGAACCGTGCCCAGCAGTTGGCTCCGTCCACAGCCGCTGCCTCGTGCTGCTCCTTGGGTATACTCTGTAAAGCAGCGAGCAGCATTAGCATAGCGAATGGGTAGCCACGCCACAGGTTGATCAGGATTATCGCCGGCAGGGCCAACTTCTGTTCGCCCAACCAGTTCACTGGTTGGCTTAGATCCATCAACCCTAATTGCGACAACAGAGTATTGAAGACACCGAGGGGGTGGAGAAGGAGGCGCCAGGTGAGCGATACCACCACTGAGGTAAACAGCCACGGGAGAATCAGGACACCGCGAAAAGTGGTCCGCCAGAGCGGTTTTATGTCGGATGTGAGCAGCACTGCCAGCGCCAGACCCAGCAGCAGATGCAGCAACACAGAGAATACCGTGAAGAGTACGGTGTTGGAGAAAATCAGGGAGAACACCTGCTGCTGAAACAGCCAGTGGAAGTTGTTCAGGCCAACGAAGGTAGGCCTGCGGACCACCATGTAGTTGTTCCACAGGCTGAAGTAGATCACCCGTCCAATCGGATACAGCAATAGGAAGCACAGGGTCAGCACCGAGGGTGCCACCAATGCATACGGCAGCAACTGTTTGCCCAGCGTGCCAGACCTCGGTCTCAGGCCTCGTCTTCGTGCGGCAGTCATCGCACTTCTCCGCTGGCCACTGAGGATCTCTCTTGCGCGGTACCTATACCCTCAGGATTCTATCGGCAGCTTCTGGGAGTTGCCTCGCAGGCTCGAGGGGCGGGGACGGATGTTCCACCCGCCCCGCCCCCTCGCCCTTCAGGCATATTTCGCGAAAATCTTGTTCCACTCGGCAGTTGCGAACTCCATGGCCGCTTCGGGGGTCTTCCTCCCGTTGGCGGCCTCTTGGATCTGCTCTATCTGGATCCGGAGGAGGTTTGTGCCCTCGGGTAGGATGGCGGTCTCCGCAAACACTCGCCCCCGCGCCACAACATCCAGGGCGGTCTTGAACAGCGGGTCGCGCTGGACTAGTGGGCTCATATCGACCTTACGGTTCGCTGATGGCATGAAAGCTGCCATGGCCATACGACCGCTCCCATCCGGGCCGGACAGCCAGTGCATGAACTCAAAGGCGGCGTCCTTGTTCTTGCTTGCGGCACACAGAGCGTTGTTCCAGCCGGCTCCCCAGGTGCCGTAGGTGTCGCCCTCAGCTAGTGGGGCCACGCCGAGTTTCAGCTGGGGATTGCGCTGCTGGAAAATCCGCACGAAGACCGGGCTCCCCCAAAGGATGGCGGTGACCTCGCTGGTGAAGGCTTCCAGCATATCCTTCTCCGCATTGGTAAGCACGCCGGGAGCGTAGATCTTTAGATCATTTACCAGGTGGAGCCAGAACTTCAGCGCCTTAATGCTGCCCGGCGAGCTGAGATTGCACTTGCCGCCTTTCAGCACTGTGTCATTGCACTGGTAGATGAGTGGCCATATCTCATTCGGGGGCCCCTTGTAGGGCTGTACCGCACCCATGCACGCGGCCGAACAGTACGTATTCTTCGCCGGATTCGTGAGCTTCGGACCCATCTGCTCGATGTCACGCCAGGTCCTTGGGGGTCCACTGAGCCCGGCCTCTTCGAACTTTCGGACATTGTACAATTGAATGTATGCTGTTGCAGTCACTGGGAGTAGGTAGGTCTTCCCTCTCCAGGGAACCATGTTGTGGCTGACGAGATCGGCAACCCACCCCTTTCCGGCTTTGGCAAGGTAGGGGTCAAGTGGTTCTGTCATCCCCAACTCGGCAAACTCCACATTCCATTCTGCAGCCACCTGAAGCACGTCAGGCATCGCACCGGCCATGTGATTCGCGACGGCCTTGTCGTGGTATTGAGGGCTGGGCAAGCTGATCCGTTCAACCTCGATACTCTTGCCGGCCTCAGTTTTGTAAAAGGCCTCGAGCAAGTCGCGCATGCGTGGCTCGGTTATTTCCGTGGTCATCCACTGCATCCACTGGATCTTCACCTTTTTCGCTACAGCAGGTGCCCCAGGTGTCTGCGCAGCGCTCTTGCCGGTGAGTGCCGCCGCACCCACTGCGGCCGCGCTGCCAACCAGGAACTCACGACGACTCAACCTCCTCTTCGTGTGCATGGCCTTGCCTCCTTTTCCGTTTCTCGTCCCACCCCATCACAGCGCGAGCCTCACCGCTTCGGTGCGGCAAAACTTCGCTGTGACATGCCCCGGGCACATCAGCCCTTGACCGCGCCCACGGTCAGGCCAGAGATCAAGTACCGCTGCAAGAACAAGAAGGCGATCATCAACGGGACACTGGCGAACACGGAAAGGCTCATCATCTGATTCCATTCGTATGCATGCTCACCCATCAAGCTGGCAATGGCCACGGTGATCAGGCGCACGGAGGGGCTGCGTGTGAGCACTAGGGCAAACAGAAACTCGTTCCATGCCAGCAGGAAGGCATAGACACCTGTTGCCACCAACCCAGGGAGAACATTGGGCAAAAGGATCTTGACCATGGATCCGAGGCGGGAACAGCCATCGACCATGGCGGCTTCCTCCAGATCCCGCGGAATTGTGTTGAAGTAGCTGGTTAGCATGAGGGTTGCGAACGGAAGGACAAATGACGTGTAGGTGACAATTAAGCCCTGGTAGGTGTCATAGAGCTTCAGCGTCGTGATCAACACGAAGTATGGCACCACCAGGGCAATCGGGGGAACCATCTGGGTGCCAATAATGAACATTTGCAGAAGCCGATGCCCACGGAATTCGAAGCGGGAGAAGCTGTAGCTCGCGAGAACGGCTAGCGTAAGGGAAAGCGAAGTGACCGCCAGAGCCACCACGTAGCTGTTGGCGAGGGCCCGCAAGAATTCGGGGTTACTGAGGATCTGGCCGTAAGCGTCGGCGGTGGGGTGAGGCGGCAACCAGCGTACTGGACTCCTGAAAATGTCCATGTTTTTGCGGAAGGAAACTGATACCATCCAGAAGACCGGAAAGAGTGCAAGAATCGAGGCAATAGCCAAGAGGGAATAAGAGATGAGCGTGGCTACGTTGTGTCTCTGTACTCGCATGGTCATACTCATCGATCAGTCAGCGGATAGTCGCTCTTATGAAGAAAGGGCGTCGTCGCGAAACCCGGGCTCGAAATAACCGAGACCCGTGCGTTCTAAAATTGGAGAGGCCTTTCGAATCCTCCGCTCTCTACGCCAACCGGGTTCCTCAAGATGCCGCCCGCCGAATGGGATGCTGCGCGCTATGGCTCCTCTGCACTACCCACCTGAGATCCCCACCGCTATTACGTCCAAGCGATGTCAGACCGTCGGAAGACTCGATCACATGCCTGCATGGGTCTATTCCCAATGGGGGGCTACAGATCGCCCTCGGGGTTCAGCCCTTCTCGATCCCCAGATCCAACAGGTAACAGCCCATGGATTTCCCGTGCCCATCGATACGGAGGGTGCGGGTGACACCCCCACCGAGGGCGTTATGAAGAATGAAGTTTAGCGCGCCGAGGTTGGGCAATTCATAGCGCTCCACCGCACCCTTGACGACCCCCGCGTACATCCGCTCCACCCGCTCGACCGTAACCTCCCTTCGAATCAAATCGTAATTCTTCTTGTCGTAGACGATGACTGCAATGTTCGAGTCATCCCCCTTGTCACCTGATCGCGTGTGGGCGATTTCTCGCAGTCGAACGGTTGCCATGTCCGCTTCCTCCTCTCCCTTGATCGCATGTCTCCCAACCAGGCTGGTTAGTTCACCGTCTCGACACTTACCGTCGGGCGAACTCGTTCCCGCGCAATGAACGTATGGTAGTACGCAAGCACTTCCCTGACATCATCCCGCGTAAGCCCGCCACTGAGGGCACTCATCCCGGCGGGGCCGTTCGTGGGGCAGGCGTTGACTTCGTAGGCGATCTTGGCGGCCTCGGCCCGGTCGCACGTTCGGCCTGCCACCCGGATCCCAACTTCTCTCGGGGCGACTACAGCCAGTTCGTAGTTCGGCTGAAAGATGGCGTTCACTCCCACCAAATCGATACGGAGCTCCTCGGACTTGACGCCGATGAGGTCAAGCCGCTTCATGATGATCTCGCCCGCCAGCTTGGCCTTTTCATAGGCTCCTGGACCACCAAAGAAGAGCATGCCCTCTCCGATGAATCCATCCAGGACTCCTAGCGCGACTTTCAGCTGTAGGGGCCTGGGTTTGCCCTTCACACCTCGGATCCACACCCGATCCTTTCCTGCCTGTTCCACCGTCGCCTCGGTGATGTCCACGATGACGTCGGGCTCAATGTAGTTGGCGGGATCGCCCATCTCATACAGCAATTGCTCGGTGACTGTGGCGGTCGTGACCATCCCTCCGCTGCCCGGCACCTTGGTCAGGATGGTCTCACCGCTCTCGAAGACTTCGGCGATGGGAAAACCGAGCCGGTGGAGGTCGAGCACGTCTTTGTACCCGGGGTCAGCAAAGTTTCCCCCCGTGGACTGCCCCCCACACTCCATGATGTGGCCCACAATTAGGCCCCGGGCAATGCGGTCCCAGTCGTCCGCCTTCCAGCCGAACTCATGCAGGATCGGGCCCAGGTAGAGTGACGCATCTGCAATCCGCCCCCCCACAACAATGTCAGCCCCTTGTCGCAGGGCGGTCAAGATTGCCTCAGCGCCGATATAGGCATTGGCCGAGATCACCCTCTCCCCGAACGCGCTCACGGGCTGACCTGTCTCCGCAACGACGGGATCGATTTCGCGCATGATGCTGAGAACGTCGTCACCCACGATGCTCGCGATCTTCAACCCGCGGACGTCTAGTTTCCGGCAGAGGCCCTTGATCACTTCGGCGGCACGCAGGGGATTTGCCGATCCCATGTTGCTGACCAACTTCAACCCTCGGTTTGCACAGAACGGGAGGATGGGCTCCAGTCGTTTCTCGATATACTTGTCGTGTCCTTCCGTGGAATTGCGCAACTTGCGAAGGCTCGCGAGTTGAATCTCTTTCTCCGATAAGGCATCGTAGCACAGGTATTTGATGTCGCCGGAACGTGCCAGTTCAATGGCGGGCTCGATCCGATCTTCCGCCATGGCAGACCCACTCCCGATCCGAACGGATTTCACAGTTCTTCTCCTTCCTCAAGGAACGCACGCAGGAGCCCCAGTTATAGAATTGTCCACCATCCAACCTGATTATAATGCTCATTCAGGGAAGTCGTCCGCGACGCCCAGACGTCGATGGTGCTACGGGTAAGTAAGCTCCGGCGTCACCCGCTGAGTCGGCGCCCGGATCAGCTCAAGCACTATCCCGAAAATGGACCAAGCCACCCGCGTCGCCAGACGGTCAGCCATCATCGTCCACGTTACCCGATCTCGGCGAGCTTCACGGGGCGGCCTTCCTTGAGCGACTTCGCGGCGGCCAGACCCATAAGCACCGGCGCCAGTCCGTCCCGGCCCGTCACCGGGGGAGTGCTCCCGGCCTCGACGGCGCTGACGAACTCGCGCATCTCAGCAACGTAGGATTCCAAGTAGCGCTCGGGGAAGAAATAGAGAGGCGTCGAGGAGTGGACGCCCTCTGCCGTGAAGTGGATGTGCGTCTCCGGCGTGCGATTGGCCACCATGACCATGCCCGCCGAGCCGAAGACCTCGACGCGCTGATCATAGCCGTAGGCCGCCTTGCGGCTGTTGTCGATGGTGGCCAGCGCCCCGTTCCGGAGCCGGATCGTTACGAGGCAGGTGTCCACATCCCCGGCGCGGCCGATCTCAGGATCGACGAGCGTGGCCCCCATGGTAAACACCTCCTCCGCCTCGCTGCCGCTCAGGAAGCGCACCATGTCGAAATCGTGGATGGTCATGTCCAGGAAGATTCCTCCCGAGACGCGGATGTACTCCAGCGGCGGGGGCGCCGGATCGCGGCTCGTGATGCGCAGGAGGTGGACTCTCCCGACCTTGCCGGCCGTCACCAGGTCCCGGGCCTTGGCCATGCCGGGATCGAAGCGGCGGTTGAATCCGACCTGGAACTTCACTCCGGCCTTCTCCACCGCCGCGAGCGTCTGGGAGATGCGGGCGAGGTCGAAGTCGATTGGCTTTTCGCAGAAGATGTGCTTTCCCGCCGCTGCCGCCTCGCAGACGATCCGGGAGTGGGTGTCAGTCGCCGAGCAGATGACGACGGCGCCGAGGGAACGATCTTCCAAAAGCTCGCGGTAGTCGGCCGTCGTCCGCGGCACATTCCACTGCGTGGCCAGGGCCCGCGCTGCCGCGAGGTTAATGTCGGCGACCCCGCCGAGGCGCGCCCCCGGAATGCGGGTGGCGATGTTCTCCGCATGAAGCTTCCCGATGCGTCCGGCCCCGATGAGCCCGATGCTCAGTGTCTGTGCCATTCTCTTCCTCCCGGAGGGCGCTCCTCCTCCGGATTGCCCCGGAGAAGAATGCGCCAATCCAAGGGCTTGCCAACCCTTGGTGAAATCGGTATCATGGTATCGGTTTCATTATCAAGAATTAAAAAGACTGTCAAGGAAAATTCTTGCGTCAGTGGAGTGACCCTCTCTGCCAACATGGGTGAGACACTGACCCCCCCGGAGTTTAATGTATAAGAGGGCGGGGAAAGCGTCGGGTAAATGAGTGAGTTCAACGCAGCGGTTGTGGTACCGG
>Ga0315279_10008105_pt1 | contig 12783 bp, 12 predicted proteins | sample YL17G06_20_MG_FD_203694 | JGI IMG/M metagenome (GOLD analysis project Ga0315279, IMG submission 203694) | Sediment microbial communities from Yellowstone Lake, YNP, Wyoming, USA - YL17G06_20 | ecosystem: Environmental > Aquatic > Freshwater > Lake > Sediment | place: USA: Wyoming | collected... | reverse complement strand
CCCACGACCACAACGCTGATAGAGAGGCGTGAATGTTAAACGACGACTTGGCAGACAGTTTGACTTCCGGGTGTGGAATCCGTCGGTTAGGCTCACTGATGTATCCATCCCGGAGCCATGTGAAAAAGGCGATGAGTTGGTCGCGAGTGATGGACGTGAAAGGCGGGTCGTCTGGCAAGAAGGTTGTGAGCTTGGCGAGTTGAATGCGGTAGTTTTAGACGGTGTGGGGGCTTTTACCGGATGCTTTCTTATGGAAGAGCATCCCTTCGAAGGCTTGCGACAAGGTGAGGTTTTTAGCGAATATTGTTGACTCCTCTCTGCGGTTGAATTCCGATAAACCTTGAATTCAATACCGAGTATGGGAAAGCAGCGTTTTTTTGACGCCAGAGAGGAGGGGGATAAAGTGGTCTCAGGTTTCCTGAGACCACTTACCGGTGACCACATAACTGCCAAATTGGCAGTTTTAAGTGGTAAGTCGGGGCGGGCGGATCTGAACCGCCGACTACTTGACCCCATGATTTTCAGGACATTACCCCGCAGTGTGGTTCACTAGACTGCCGCTGTGAAGATGTCAAGTGGCCGGTGCCACTGACATACTACGTGACGATTCAGATGGTCGGTGCTTGGCGCTGATAGAGTGCGCTTTACGCGCTGCGTCATCACTCTGGCTTGTGTGATGATGCTGTCGGTCATTATGCCTCAAATCGGGCGAATGCGCCAGTTGGCTTATGAACTCGGTTGACATGCTGTTCACAGCTGGAATACACTTTGAAGATGTTCGTATTCATCTCAACACTCTTTTGCTCGATCTGTCGTTTCGCCATGACAAATGTATTGACTTTGCCAACAACGTGTGGTATACTTTGACAAGATTAGAACGTTTGTACTAATATGAACACAATCAGCACGCGTGGCAGACTTACCATATTGCTTGGGCAACGCCAGGCCGTCACTGGTCAGCGGCTCTCGCTACGCCGATTGGCCGAGTTGGCCGATGTTCCCAAAGACCTGGTGTATCGCCTGGACGCGGGCCTGGCTCGCTATATTGATCTCGACGCGCTGGCCCGCCTGTGCCGCGCGCTCAATTGCGGCCTGACCGACATCCTGGCATGGAGTGACAATGGCGACGGTTCCCCCGCCGAGCGCGGCTCACAATCCGTTTGATATTCTGCCTGCCAACCTGTTCAACCTGTTTAGCACGCAGGGCTATGGCAATCTCAGCCGTCACTATATGGCGATCTTACTCCGCATCTATGCGCTGGTCGAGTTCAATCGCTTTGGATTGACGCGAGAGATTGTGATTGCCGAGATCGTGGGTTACCTGGCGACTGAAGGCGCACAAGAGGCGGTGGCGATGGCAATGGATCAAGAGAGCGGAGAAACTGCCGTTTCCGCTGACGCGCCATCGCTCACCGGCCAATCTACGCCGCAAGATTACGCCGGCTATTTGCTGCGCCGCTTGGTCGAGACCGGCTGGCTGGAACGTGAGCAGCACGCCGATTACACCGAGTACATCATCCTGCCCGACTATGCTTTCACCCTGCTCGAAGCTCTGCGCGCGATCCAGGAGCAAAAGCCGCGCGAGTACACGGGCCAACTGTACACGGTTCATCAATTGCTCACGCACGAAGACGATGGCTTTTCGCCTGCGCTGGCACTGACACAGGCTTACGAGAACGTGCGGCAGGTAGTGCGTGGGTTGAATGAACTCAACCACAACATTCGCCGCTACATCGAGCGTGCGACGCGCGGACGCGATGTGGCCGAGTTGCTGCGTCTGCAATACGATGATTACGCCGCCACGCTCGGCCCGACGTATCACGCACTCAAGACCTCCGATCACGTCTCGCGTTACCGGCGCGACATTGTCAACAAGTTGCAGGCCTGGCAGACCGATGCCGGCTGGCTCGACCGTGCCACCGATGAATTGGCGACACAGGCGCGACTTTCTCCCGCGCAGGCATCCACCGAGATTACCCATTATATCCGTTTCATCATCCAGCAACTTGAAAGCCTCGACCCGCTGCTGGACGAGATTGATCGTCGGCACGCGCAATACCTGCGCACATCGCTGCGGCAGATTCGCTACCAGCTCGTCAGCGCAGATGGCAGCTTCAAAGACCGCCTGGCAAGTTTGGCCCGACGATTGGCCGAGTTGCAAGAAAGAGGGCTGGTCGTTTTACCTGACGACGCGCCCAGCCTGCAACTCGATCCGATCCGTCTGCCTGATGGCAACAGCTTTTACACGCCGCCGCAACGTCGCGCGCCATTCGAGCCGGAGGCTATCCACTCGGTCGTACTGCACCCGCTTGACGTTGCCACGTTGCGCGCTGCCACACTCCTGGAACTCGCGCAAAGTCTCACGCCGGACAAGATCAATCGCTTTGTCTGCCAATTTTTCAACGGCCATCGCCGCGTTCACGTCACCGAGTTGCCGCCCGACGCCCTGGCCGACGTACCGCGTCTGATATACGCGATGGCGTTCAGTTACCATCCCGATGTGAATTATGGGCTTGAGGTCACGTCCGGCGAGCCGGTGACGATTGGGCCGTACCAGGTCATGCCGTTCGAGTTGGTCAAGTTGTGACTGTGACCCTGATGATGGAGAACCAGATGCCATTTGATGTTGCCACCGTCCTCGAATCCGCTGCGCTGCCCGAAAAAGCCCAACGCGATGTTCCCCGCGCGGTGAATCGGCTGCTGGGCCAGACGTTTCTGCACCAAGACGTCGAGGCCGACAAGGACGACTATTATTTTGTTCATCGCTACCGCGAGGTTTTCGAGACACTGCTGGCGCTCTGCGGATTCAAGTTGTTGCACGACGATTACCACCGCATCTTTCAGGTCGTGTCCGAGTTCAGTTATTGTCGCGCGCACTATCGGCTGGACGAGACGCTCATGATCGTCGTCCTGCGCAAGCTCCACGAGGAACGCTCCGAGCAGCTCAACTTGGCGACCGATCCGGTCATGACGGTAGGTGAAGTGCGAGAAGAGTATCGTACCATCACCGGCAAAGAGCGCGACCTGGGCGTAATCCAGTACGAGACGATCCTACGTCACCTGCGCGCGCTGGGGCTGATTGACACGCTCGACGGGCGCACGATTGACGTTCGCAACAGCGAGACACGCTTGCGTTTGCGCGCCTCGATTCGCCTGATTTTGCCTGTTCAATCGGCGGACGACATGGAAGCGTGGCTGCGCAAGTATCGGGCGGCGGAAGCGAATGATGGTCAGGAGGCAGGCGCATGAAGCAGTTAACCCGCATTCGCCTCATCAATTGGCATCTCTTTGAAAACACCACTATTACCTGTAATGGCACAACGTACCTCATCGGCGTCAACGGCGTAGGCAAGTCTACCATCCTCGACGCCGTGCAGTTTGCACTGGTCGGCGGTCAGCGTGACATTCGCTTCAATCAGGCTGCCATCGCGGGCGGCAAGCGCACGCTGGCTTCGTATGTGCGCGGCGAACTGGGCACGGAAGGCCAACGCTTCTTGCGCGACGATGCGACGGGCCTCGTCGCGCTCGAATTCTGCAACCCCGATGGCTCGCACTTTTGTCATGGCGCGGTGATTGATGCCTACGTTGATGGCCGCGCGCCGGATGTGATGTACTTCATCGTTCACAACGCGCTGCTCGACGACGCCTGGTTCTTTCGTGAAGCGGGCAAGCTGTTCGACTCGCGCGCGTTCAAGCGTCACCTGGAGCACGTCGCATTGCCTCCGGGCGGGCACGCGCAGTTGTTCAGCCGCGTCGAAGATTATCGTTTTCATTTGCTCAATCGGCTCGGACAACTCAAAGATACGTTTCCGGCCAAAATCGTCAAGGGTCTGGCGTTCAGCCCGCTGACCAACATCCGCGAGTTCGTCCACAATTATTTGCTGGACGAAAACCTGGTGGATGTGAAAACGCTTCAGGATCAATTAGAGACATTGCGACACTTTGAAGCGTTGGCCGTCAATGTCAAAGAGCGGATTGACGCTCTCAGTCGCATCGAGGAACTCGATCAAGAGCGGATGGCCAATTGCCGTCGCCGCCTGACGAACGGCTATATTCAACGTCGCGCCCAGACTGATGTCAAGCTGGCACAGCTCAAGCACTTGCGTTTGGAACTGGACGAGACGCGCGTCGAGATCAACCGCGCGGCCCTGATGCGCGATGCCATCACCGAAGACCTCAAACGCGCCGGGCAGGCCTTGCTCGATGCGCAAGTTGCTTTGCAGACGGATGCAACGGCCGCGCGCGAAAAAGAACTGGGCGAGAAAATCGCCGCGCTGGAAAACGAGGTGCGCGCGCTGACCGAGCGCCAGTCTTGTGCGAACAAAGCCCTCGCCCGCGAAATGCAAGATGCTCACAAGCTGCGCGAATTCATGAAATACGATCGGCTATCCATTCCACCCGCGCTGGACGATTTCATCAACACTCCTCTCGCCCTGGTAGGGAGAGAGGCTGGGGGAGAGGGTGATATTATCACGCGGATGCAATCCGCTCTGGAAGCATTGGGACGTTCGTTCGCGGAGCAAGACGCGCTGCTGGGTGAGCAATCGCGCCAATTGCGTGAGGAAGCTGACCAACTCCAGCGTGAGATCGCTCAATTGCGAACCGGCGACCACGATGCCAGTTACGAGGCTGAAGCGCCCGAAGCCGCTCGACTACGCCGGCTGTTGCGCGCCGAGTTGGGCCTGAGCGCAGAGCAAGCCCCTTTTCTGTGCACCGTCCTGCAAGTCCCCGATGTGGTGTGGCAAGATGCGGTCGAGGGCGTGCTGGGCAATTATCGTTTCAGCCTGCTTGTGCCGCCGGAACACTATGACGCGGCCATGTGCCTCTATCGCGAGCGGCGTCATCAGGACAACCTGCATGGCGTCGGCTTGCCGGATGTAGAGCGAATTCTGCGCTCAGACCCAAAGGGTTTTCAAAACCCTTCGGGTCTAGCAGTGGAAGTTCAAACCTCGCACGCTGGCGCACAGGCGTTTGTGAACTTGCTGCTGGGCAATGTGAAAAAATGCGACTCGCTGGAAGAATTGCGTGAGCATCGCACTGCCGTCACGCGCGAGTGTTTTCTGCGCCGCAACTATACGACGAGTCACATGAACCCGCGCGTCTATCGCCGCTGGTTCATCGGCGAGCGAGCTGTGCCACGCCAGATCGAGCAGCGCCAGGCTCGGCTGGAAGAAATCCGCGCTGAACTATTGACTTTGCAGGACAAGGCGAATGCGCTGCGCGAGCGATTGGCGCTCACGCGCGACAAGGCGCGCATTTATTTCGATCTGGAACGCGGTCTATCGGACTTGACTGCGCTGCCGATCAAGACCGATCAGCTCGCTGCGCTGCAAGACGAGTTCGCTCGGCTCGACCTGCAAACCATCGCCGTGTTGCGCGCTGAGGTCGCCGCGCGACAGGTGCAGGCCGATCAGCTGCAGGGCGAGCTCGCGCAACTCGATCGCAACATCGGCGGGCTGGAGATGCGCGTTAAGACGCTGGCCGAAGAAACGATTCCAACACTTGAACGCGAAGCGGATCAAATCGCTCAGAGCGCGGGCGAGTTCTTGCGCTTCGAGCAAGCCGAGGACGCGCTCGATGAAGTCGTCAAAGAATATGAGCGCCGCCGTGAGCGCCAGCCGCTAGAGACGGTTCTACAAAACGCCACACGCTACGAAGGCGACTATCAGACCGCCGAAGCCCGCAGCCGCGACCGCCTGCGCGAGGCCAAGCAAGCCTACAACCTCAAATACGATTTCGGCTACGATGAGGACGAAGACGCCGCGCGCTACGTCCGTGAGCGCGACAAGTATATGCAATCTGAGTTGCCGCAGTACGAGGAACGTATCGCCGCGCAGCGCAAGCTGGCCGAGCAAGAACTGGTGGAGAATTTCATCCATCGCCTGCGCGAGCAAATCGAAGACGCACGCCAGCAGCTTGGGTATCTCAACACGACGTTGGCGGCCCTGCGCTTTGGCGGCGAGCGCTTCGAGTTCATTGCGCATCCCGAACCCTCACTTCGACCTGTCTACGAGATGCTCATGGACAGCCAGAGCGCGTTGGGCGACTCGCTGGCTGACTCGGATTTTCGCCAGAAGCATCAGCAGGGCTGGGATTTGCTGTTTGAGCGATTGACGAAAGGTCAAACTGATGACGCGGCGACGGAACTGCGCGAGTTGCAGGACTATCGCAATTACTTGCAGTACGACATCCGCATCCACTATCCTAACGGCGATCATGCGCTGCTCAGCCAGATCAACGCCAAGAAATCCGGCGGCGAAACGACGACGCCGTTTTACGTGGCAATGGCGGCGTCGTTTGCGCAAGCCTATCGGCTCAATCAGCCGCGCGCATCCGATACGATCCGGCTGGCGCTCTTTGACGAAGCTTTTAGCAAGATGGACTCGGCGCGGACGGCCAGCGCTTTGAAGTTCATGGTGGATACGCACCTTCAAGTGTTGCTCGCCACGCCGCCCGACAAGGCCGCAGGGTTGCTGCCTTACGTGGATTGCGTCCGCACCGTCGTCCGGCAGAACAATCACTCGTTTGTGATCGAGATGGATAAGACGGAGATGGTGAAGGGGTTGGAGAAGGATAATGCGTAATACGTGGTGCATAATGCGTGCTGCGGAAAAGCGGATATAATTGAGGCAGACCCGATCCGGGGGAGTGGCGAATGTCACCGATCATCAAGTTGGCTCCAGACGAACAGGATGAAGACCGCGAGCTAGAGCTAGAGTTGGATTATCAGCTCTCACTGACCACGGCGCAACGGTTCGAGATGATGCTCCGTAAATCGCGTGAATTGGCCGAGGAGTTGTTGAGGCGTGGATACCGAAAGCCTGTTGAAATCGTTGAACACGCATAAAGTGCGTTACGTGGTGATCGGTGCCACAGCATTTCCTGTTCACGGCTATGCGCGCGCCACGCTCGACATTGACATCTTTATCGAGCCGACTAGGGCCAATGCGCGCAGAACCCTCACGGCACTTGCCGAGTTCGGTTATGATGTGTCCGATTTGACCGTAGACGACATGCTCGCCAAAAAGCTCCTGATTCGCCAGAATATTTTGGAGACAGACATCCATCCGTTTGTCGCCGGTGTGACGTTTGAGCAAGTCTGGCGTAATCGAGTCAGAGACAAACTGGGTCAGACGCTGACGTACTTTGCCAGCCTGGATGATTTGATCAAGATGAAAGAAGCCGCAGGGCGCCCCAAAGATCTGGAAGACCTCCGAGTCCTCTTGAGATTAAAACAACGTCGCAAGCTAGACAAATAGCTCCTCGCTGTATGTCCAATGCTAGCCTTGTCTTTTGTCCCCTCCCCAGATGTAAACATTGTCCTCAATGCGCTGCTGGACATTTATGAGCGGCGCGATAGACCCTCATCTCTAGCTCTTCTCCCTTTGGGAGAAGGGAGTAGACACCATGCGATCCGTTGTGATGTCCACTCGATGGCGCTGCCTGGCTATCATAGCCAGGTTGACCCCAACGCGCGCCTGATCGCCAACGAGCAACTCGCCGCGCTGGAAAAACTGGGCTACGTCCGATTGGCGTGGCTGCGTGGCGAAGAAGGACATTTGCTCGAATCGGTGACGCTTGTTCCTGACGCAGGGCGTGCTGATGAATTGTTCACATGGCTGAACCGCGTGCCGGTGGCCGCGCTGCGCGCGCGATTGCGCGACTTGCTATTGGCTGAACGTTTTCGGTTCAGCGATTGGAAACTGCGTGCGGTCGAACGAGCGCTGGCGCAATTGAAGGATGGCAAGTCGCCATCGCCGTTCAGCTTGACCGATGAGGATTTCAATCGCGATCTCTTGACGGCGCTGGCCGCGCTAGACGCTGTGCGTGTGGAGACACCCTACCGCGTTTTCAGCGTGCGTGTATTCAACGACAGCAAGCGCTTCGAGTGGCTCAAAGGCGCGCTGGTGACGCTGGCACGCCGTCATCAGCCCGAGTGGGCCGACCTGGCGGACGACGAGACGCTGCGCGAGTTGGGACTGGTCGCCAATCCAGGGCATCTCTATCTGTACGGCGCATGGCGACTGGTAGACGAAGCCGGGCAAGTGTTAACGCTCGGCGAGTTTTATCCATCGGTGGGATTGCCAGCGGCGCAGGCTGCGCGAGTGCAACACGTCGAGGTGAACGCGGCGCGTGTGGTATGCGTGGAAAATCAAACGACGTTTTACGAGACGATTCGTCACGAAGGCGATGACCTGGCGGCGATTTGCCTGTGGGGCAACCCGTCTCCGGCTTGTCGTCACTTGCTGCGCTGCCTCGCACAGTCTGCGCCGGAAAGCGTGCCGCTGCTGGTCTGGGCTGATCTTGACTATGGCGGGCTGAATATCCTGGCTCAACTGCGGCGGATCAGCCTGCGCTTCATGCCGTATCGCATGGATGTTCCCACGCTCGATGTGCACGCGCAATGGGGCAAACCACTCACGCGAGCTGATGAAAAGAGCTTGCGGCGATTGTTACTCAATCCGTTGTTAACTGACATGCAGCCGCTCATTGCGCACATGCTGGAGCGCGAGATCAAGTTGGAGCAAGAGGCGATTGTGCCTGCGTCCGAATCGAGATGATGTAGAATCAATCGTATCGGTCGAACATGAGAGATGGAAGGCTCGCGTGCGCCAGCGACCGTTGGATAACTGCACAGCACAAGCCCCCTCAGCGGTTCGAGGGGGCTTGTGCTAGTTCCACAGTTCGGCTTTGAATATCAAGGACGGATGCCAAAGCCAAGTTGCTTGACCCTTCGCCGGAAACTCGTTTCCTTCCCGGCTGGCACGACTAACCTGGTCTCCCCTACAAGCGAGCAAATCTCCTTCAGCTTGGTGTCGTTTGCCAGCAGCAACGCCAAAGCCGGATCAGCCACACTAAACAGCATCGCGGGGCCAATCTCTTTGAGTGCTCGGCTGTTACGCTGAATGTCGTCTAGCAAGACGGACACGGTCTGCGGTAGAGGATGCGCGCTTTTCGTGGTCAAGAAATCAACGCCCCCTTCCATCGTGAGCCCTGTTTCGAGGGCAGTCAGGATTTTCTCTCGATTGAGTTTATAGACGCCTTCGCCTGCTTCATCAGTCAGCCGTTCCAGCAACGTGCGGATGTTGGGAGTGAATTGATCCCGCCTGGTGATGACGACTTCTTGGTTCGGCGTCACAGTGAACACGGCCTGATCGGCGGAGCGCGCCGGGCCAGCATAAGTGTCGGCACGGCTCAGCAAGTATGCGCCGAGCGGATTGATGCGGAAATGCGCCAGACCGATGTAGCGGCTAAAGTATGGCTCATCGTAGGCACCGCCAATGTGCGGAATCTTGAACGTGGCATCTTCAGGATATTGATAGGCGATATCCAATGCCCCCATTGTCGCCAGATATTCCCACAGGCAGGCCAGAATGTACTGGGCCTGTTCTGCTCGCCATGATGCTTCCGCGCCAAACCCGCTCAGATAACCATACTCCCAACTTGAGCCGACGTACAAACGATCAACCCAACCAGAGATCTCCATTTCGAAATTGCAGCGCCAGGCGCGCATCGCCCGGAAAAATTCTTCGATCCCGATCCACTGGTCAGTGGGACACTGGGAAAGAGCTTCAATGATTCGGCGCTTGCGCTCGGAGGGGCGTGTCAGCCGCGCCTTCTTCTGACCCTTGAGCGCCTGGATGCGGCGCAACTCATCGAACTGGTTCGAGTGCGCCCACGCTTCAAAGACGTTTTTTACATCCTCAATGTCCGGCTGCGCCAACACCTTTTTGCCTTTGGGCGTGATTTCCAACTTGCTTCCGGCGGGTTTGGCCAGCTTGGCTATCTGTGCCAACGTAAGCCAGCCGAAGGCGCGGATAGGTTCTTTGACCAATTCGTCCCGTGATGCCGGAAAATATTCGCCATGCAAAAAGCGTCCGCTCAGTTTGGTGAGCGTTGCCGTTGCAGGGTGGGCTGTGTTCGGGCTGAGGGCGGCCTTCCCCTCGGCAATTAGGCTTAGAGTTGCTACCAGGTCGTGCAGTGCAGGTCCCTCGGTTTCGGCCATCAACAGGTCAGTACCCTCGGGTAAGGTATCTGCCCCGCTTAGTATGAACTTGTCGGCTCGAGGGGCCAGTGGTTTGAGAAGGGGAACCACATCGGGCGGAATGCGGCCAAAGTACATGAACACTTCGACGGGCAGATACTCTCGCTCGTGGCTCCATTGGCTCTTGCGCTTAGCCTTGTCCCACGGCAGCAGGTCGTACTGCGCGCGGAAAGCATCTTGGTCCAGTTTGCCAGCGTTCTCAATGGCTGCGGCCACAGCTTTCCGCGAAAGATCGTCTAGCTTTCCCCATAACTCACGCAATTGACCGGGCGAGTTTATAGTCGAGATGATCACGTCAATCAACTCGCCTTTGCGTGTGGGCAGATGGCTGGCGCAGTGAAGCGCGCGCGGCTGAATCTGGTCTTTGGTCAATGCTTCGAGCGTTTCTCGCAATGTGGAACGATCCGTGATCTCGGGCATCGCCGCACCTTATTAGAATGGATACGCTTCCCGTCCCGCTCGCATCACGCCTTCGATTGTCCCGTCTACATATTGGGAACCAGGGAAGAACCATTCTTCTGGATCATAGACCTCGTCGCTGTACTTGAAGATGGCAAATTCCCATTTGGTCAGATCGCCAGTGTATTTCAAGCGGCATATAGGGCCGAGCCGGCCATACTCGATGCGATCCAGGTACAGATAGCTGCCCTTGTCGCGAGTGACATAGTAACAGTCTGCGTTCTTGATGACCGTCGCGTTGAACCTGCGGACGGTTTCGTCGGCCTGCTTCTTGATGTCATCTGGGATGGTTTTCCTGTTTGCGTTGGCTGTGCTCTTGCTTTTCACGGGAACACCTCTGTTCGAATGTAATGTGCGGCATATCATACCACACGTCTTGACTTGGCACAGATTTGCACTTACCATCCATTTCGTGTGCGGCTTTTGTACTTATCGTGAGTATTGTGGCATAATCAGTGCAGCGCACATCGCCGCGTCACACCTACGTGTGTAACCTGCCGGTGAGTTAGTCAAATGGTGTCGCCCGTTTCGCGGGGGCAATTTTCGGCCCCGCCCATGTGTAGCAAGAATAGTCTGACACATCGGGTAGGTGATGGGCGATAAGCTCCTCCAAGGTGAATGTGTGTGTGCCGGGATCCGCAGTGCGTGCCGCGAAGGTCGCAGCTTTCAGGGCGGCTCGCTCAGCCAACAACCGCGGGCCCTGCCCGGAGTGAACCTGACTGGGTGTGAGCATGTGGAGTCGCGTGTGCGGATGCACGTCGTTGTACCCCGGATAGAATTGGCTAAAGTAGTTTTCGGCTTGGGGCGGGTCGGCAAAGAAACCTGGGAAAATCGGCTGGGGCTTGATGGTGGCAAAATGCGACTCGATGTAGGGATTGTCGTTAGGCGTGCGCGGTCGGCTGAACAGTTGCTCGATGCCGAGTTTCTTGAAGTAGGTCGCGGTGGAGCGCGAGCGCATCTGGGCCCCGCGGTCGCAGAGTGACGTGGGCCAAGTGGTGGTCGGTTGATCCAGCAAGCCTTCGTTGATCAGACCGAGATTCCACACGGTCTGCACCAACGCACTGGACAACTGCGTGCCGATCAGCCCAGCGATGTTTTTGCGGCTCCAGTGATCGAGCAGGCTGTAGAGGTACAAGAAGACGCCGCGCTCCCGGGTGTGCAGATAGGTGATGTCCCAATCCCACAACAGGTTGGGACCGTTAACCCAGTCGGTGTCCGGCGCAGTGCGATGCTAGCCCTGAGCGACTTGCCGGCCGCGCGGGCCATTGCAGTTCAGAGCGCGTTGGTACTCCCACACGGTCACGTGCGAGACATACGTCGGGAAAGGGCCATTTTGCAAGGCTAACGCGAGCTCCCGGCAACTCGCATCGGCGTGTCGAGCCGACTGGACCAGCGCCACGACCGCCGCCGCTTCGCTGACCGTGAGCGCGTTGTACGGTCGAGGCCGCAACACGACGGACAACGTCAGCGCGGGAGTGACGGTTGCGTCGGGCGTGATCGGGCAAGACATAGGGGGGACCTGCCAGCGCTGAAGGGGGCGCGGCGACAGCCCGATCACTTCGCAAGCTCGCTGGGCCGTCAGCCCATCGGCTTGACCTTCGGCGATCAAGTCGAGTATCACTTGCTGCTCCTGCGGCGAGAGCCGCAGGCCGGGATAGAGGCTCGCGACTCCGCGCGATCTTTTTTCGAGCAGCGTATAGGACACGCTCAATTCCGCCAAGGCGTGTGTCTTTTCGGCCAGTTCCTGTTCGAGTTGCTGCACGCGGGCCGGAGACAGGTCCGTCGGCTGACGATTGTGGCGAGAGTGGGTTTTCAGTCCGACCAGCGCGGAGCTTTCGACGGTATGCTCGATGGCGCGCAGATCGTCCAGATGCACGCCGTACTGACGCAGGATCTCGCCCAGCGGCGCATTGGTCGAACGGGTCGCCAGATACAACTCGAATTTGCGGGCAGCCGTCAAGTGCGGACGGCTTTCAGATTTCGACATTCAGGGTTCCTTTCGGGTACAGCGTGGAGTCAACGTGGTCGAGAGGGAGCGCTGTGGGAACTGTGGACAGCCAACTGCGCTGCCCACAGTTCCCACAGCGCCTACGGCTACTACAGCAGCGGTTTCCACTCTACCACGCTTTCCAAATAGTACTCCAAAAAGCGACACCTTTTGTGGTGTCCGCTAACATCTTGAACAGTCCACCGGCCTGCCGCACGTCGGCAAATGCACGAATCCAGCTTGGATGAAACGCCAATAGCGTTCTGTCAAGTGTTTGACATGTTAGCGGATA
>Ga0315279_10008104_pt1 | contig 12786 bp, 7 predicted proteins | sample YL17G06_20_MG_FD_203694 | JGI IMG/M metagenome (GOLD analysis project Ga0315279, IMG submission 203694) | Sediment microbial communities from Yellowstone Lake, YNP, Wyoming, USA - YL17G06_20 | ecosystem: Environmental > Aquatic > Freshwater > Lake > Sediment | place: USA: Wyoming | collected... | reverse complement strand
CATTATCGAGTGGACGGGCGCCGGCGTCTCCGAGGTCGTGAACATGGCCTCCTTGAATCCGGCCAGGAACCTCGGGCTGGACGGCGTCATCGGCAGCCTCGCGGAAGGCAAGCTGGCCAACATCGCCATCTTTAACAAGAATTTCCGGGTGATCGATACCTGGCTGCGCGGCAGGCCTGTCCTGGGCGGTGGACAGTAGAGAAGGGGGGGTCTGGGCCGTCTATGAGGCGCTCTTGAAAAAATGGGATCAAAAGGGTATCTTGATTCGTTTGACATGAAGATGAAGAAGAGACCGAGTCCGGGGACCCTTATCATCGTCGTTGCCGCCGCGGCGGCCCTTTGTGTTCTTTTCTGGTTCGTCCTCCGCCCCGGGAAGGCCCCTTCCCAAAAGGTCCTCGGGATGTGGAAGGACCTGGGCGTCGAAAAGCCCAACGTCATCCTCGTCACCCTGGACACGACACGTGCGGACCACCTGGCTTGTTACGGCTATTCGGGCGTGAAGACGCCGACCCTGGACGCCCTGGCCGGACGGGGGGTCCTGTTCGAGCAATGCGCCTCTTCCTCGCCTTTGACCCTGCCTTCCCATAGCACGATCATGACGGGGATGTACCCCACCTACCACGGGGTCAGGGTCAACGGCAACACGGCCCTGAGCGATGAACAGACGACGATCGCGGAAATGTTGACCGGCAGGGGATACCAGTGCGGCGCGTTCATCGGAGCCTTTGTCCTGGACGGGCGCTGGGGCCTCAAACAGGGTTTCCAGCACTACGACGACAGCTTCGACCTCAAGAAATACAAACATTTGGACCTGGGCGCTGTCCAGCGGCCGGGCAACGAGGTCATGGACGCCGCCCTCGCTTGGCTGGACGGGCGGAAAGATAAGCCTTTTTTCGCCTGGGTCCATTTTTATGATCCGCATGCCCCTTACCACCCCCCGGAGCCGTTCTTTTCCGAATACAGCAAGAGCCGAGTCGGCCAGTATGACGGGGAGATCGCCTTCATGGACTCCCAGATCGGCCGGCTGGAATCCTGGCTCAAGACGAACGGACTTATCAAGAACACCATCGTCGTTCTCATCGGCGACCACGGCGAAGGCCTGGGCAGCCACGGCGAGAGCACGCACGGTTATTTCATCTATGACTATGCTGTTCATGTGCCTTTTCTGGTCGTGACGCCCTTGAAGGGGCTGAGCGGGGTCCGGGTCTCTTCCCAAGTCCGGACCGCCGACGTCTTTCCGACGGTCCTGGAGCTCGCCGGAGCCGGGGTCCCCTCCGGGATCAACGGGAAATCCGTTGTTCCTATGATGCTCGATCCCGACGCCGGCGACCTAGGGCCTGCTTATTCGGAATCGATGGCTCCCAACCTTCAGTTTGGATGGGCGCCCCTCCGTGCCCTGCGGACGACGAGCTTCAAGTTCATCGACGCCCCGCGTCCGGAGCTTTATGACTTGACGAGGGACATGGCGGAAGAATCGGACGTCCAGAACAGATTCCCCGACCAGGCCCTGGCCATGAAGAAGGAGCTGGACCGCCTGGTCTTCGAGACGAGCCAGGGCGCCCCGACTCCCCAGGCCGCCAATCTGGACAAGGATACCGTCGAGCGGCTGGCCGCCCTGGGATACATCGGGGCCCCGGTTGCCCCGAAAAAGGCGGGGGAGAGAGGGACGGGCGCGCTGGCCGATCCCAAGGACAAGCTCGTGATCTACGAATCCATCCAACGGGCGGGGGAACTGCTCTTGCAGGATCAGCATGCCCAGGCCGCCGAGCTTCTGGAGAGGTCGCTGAAGGAAGAACCGAAGATCCCCCAGGCCCTGCTGCTTCTGGCGACATGCTATACGGTTTTGGGAAAAATGGAGGACGCCAAATCCCGCTTGGACGAGGTCTTGAAGGACGATCCGGAGAGCGTCCAGGCCCTCCTTGCACTGGCCAACATCCTCATCGGCGAGGGTAAAGGGGAAGACGCGATCGCCCTCTGCAAGCGGACGCTGGCCATGGACAACCGCAACAATCATGCTTATGCGCTCATCGCCGAAGCCTACATCAATGACGCGAACCCCGCCGGCGCCCTTCCCTACATCGAGAAGGCCGTCGAGATCCAGCCGAAGCTGACCCAGCCCCGTCTCACCCTGGCCGCCTGCCTGGTCGGGACAAAGCAGTACGACCGGGCCGAGCCGATGCTCAGGGACATCGTCCGTGAGTCCCCCAAATTTCCCTTCGCCCACTTCAACCTCGGGATTCTCTACGAGGAGCAGGGGAAGTGGGATGGAGCCCGGGCGGCCTATTCGGAGGAGGCCTCCCTCTTTCCCGGCGAGTATCGCTCCCGGTTCAATCTCGGCAAGCTCCTCTTACGTCTCGGAGACCATCAGGGATACATGGACCAGATGAGGGAAGTGGTCCGGATCGTGCCCCTTCAGGCTGAAGGGCACCTCTTCCTGGCCCGCGGCCTGCTCTCCGAGAACGCGCCGATCGACGAGGTCCGGGAGATGGCCGAAAAAGGGCTTTCGCTGGCCAGGACGTCGGACCTTAAGGCCTTCGGCTGGTTCCTCCTCGCCGATATCTACAACCGCGCACACCGGCCCGATAAGATGAATGAGGCCTTGCGAAAAGCCAACTCATATAAAACCATCCAGTAGGAGTCGATCATGAAATACCGAACTATTAAATTGTCGGGCCTACTCGCGGCGGCCCTGGCCCTCATCCAGGTCCTTCCCGCGTCCGCCCAATACCGGGAGTACTACTTTTACGGCAAGATCATCGATACGCAGAAGAATCCCATCGAGGGGGTCGAGATCGACGTCCATGACGAAGCGATGAACCTAACCTTCAGCGGGAAAACCGATAAGAATGGCATGTTCAAGTTCCCCGGCCTTTCCCACGGCCTCTACCAGGTGACCATCAGTAAGGAAGGATTCGCCACTCAGAAGGGCGAGTGGAAGTACGAAACCCCTCAGGACAGGATGAAGAAGGTCGAGATCCCCACGCTGACGCTCATTTCCCAGACCCAGGCCCAGGAGGTCGAGCGGCTGAAGGAGGTCGGGGCGGGGATCCAGGAATCAGCCGACAAGATCCGACAGGGCAACCTGGACGGCGCCATTGCCCAGCTCAAGGAGATATTGGACAAAAACTCCAAGGACGTCAACGCACTCTACCTCATCGGAATGGCCTACTCAAAAAAACAGATGTTCCCGGAAGCGACGGGCGCGTTCCTCCAGGTCGCCGAAATGGCCCCCAAGTTCGCGGCCGCCTTCCATCAGTTGGGCGTCTGTTACCAGCAGCAGGACCAGCCGGATAAGGCCCTCGAAGCCTATAAGAAGGCTCTCGACCTCGATCCCGCGAACACCGACGCGCTCTACAATTCGGGCCTGATCCTGTTCAAGCAGAGCCGTGTCGACGAGGCCCTGGTCCAATTCGAGAAGGCCGTGGTCCTGAAGCCTGACGATCCGGCCTTCCTCGAAATGGCCGGAAGGTGCTACATCAACAAGGCGGATTACGCCAAGGCGATCGAATATCTGGAAAAGGCCAAGACGGGCTACAATGATCCGGAAAGGACGAAATTACTGGACGAATTAATCTCCATGCTGAAGGCCCAAATCAAGAAATAGGCCGGACGGCAGCATGCTTCGCTGATCTGGGTTGTGCATGGAGATGCCCGAAAGCTTTGACTCCAGGTTGTTAACTGACAAAATATTTTTTATGACTTGACATAATCATGGAATTATATTAATCGTAATTTGTAAGATTGATAAACTTACAAATTGTTATAAGGGCAATAATCATCATATGAAGAAGGCTAATTCTCAACAGGCAAAAGCTCATAACAGGCTGTTGATTCTCAAGACCATATACAATAATGCCAATATCAGCAGAGCCGATATCGCTCGAGCAACCGGTTTAAACCGGGCGACGGTTTCGGATGCGGTGACTGAGTTTATAAAAGATGGATTTGTCGCTGAGGTGGGTATAGGTTCGTCAATGGCGGGCAAACCTCCTATCCTTCTCAGCATGGTGGATGATGCCCGTTATCTCATAGGGGTTGACCTGGCGGAAAGTGAATTTCGGGGAGCCGTGATTGACCTCAGAGGAAAGATTATCCATCGTCTCAATTTGGCGGTTAACGGACGGGATGGCGACGCGGCTCTGGCATCGGTTTATGGGTTGCTCGATAAGCTGATCCCGCTTGCTGAGGGTCCTGTTTTGGGCATTGGTATTGGAACGCCGGGGCTGATCAATACTCGACAGAGAGTCGTGCGGAATGCCGTTAATCTCGATTGGCATGACCTCCCTTTGGGAGATTTATTAGACGAACGGTACAAGATGCCCGTTCATATCGCCAACGATAGTCAAGCTGCCGCTCTGGCTGAGTTTACTTTTGGAGACAGCAAGAATATCTCCAATTTGATCGTGATTAATATAGGTCGTGGGACCGGTGCCGGCATTGTCCTTAACCGCCAACTTTACTATGGGGATAGCTTTGGCGCCGGCGAATTCGGTCACGTGGCTTATGTCGAAAACGGCGAACGTTGTCGGTGTGGACACTACGGTTGCCTGGAGACAGTTGCCAGCAGCCAAGCCATTGTTAGAAGTGCCCGGACTATTGCCAAAAACGATCTTCACTCTAAGTTATATCGGTTCGTTGCTTCACCGGAAGAAATCAACATTGACATTGTCTCTCAGGCGTTCGATGCTGGCGACGATGCCATACGGACACTCATTACTGAGGCCGGGCGTTATATGGGTTTTGCCGCGGCTAACCTGGTGGGCATTCTGAATGTTAACCGCATTGTGATAGCCGGCAGTGCAGCTCGTTTTGGTCAGGCGTTGCTTGAACCGATCAAACAAGAGATCAAACGACGTTCCCTGCCAGGGCTTGCCGATGAGACCGTTGTTGAAATTACCTCTCTAGGAGATGATATCGTGATTTTAGGAGCCGCGGCATTACTTCTGAACCACGAACTTGGATTGCCATGAGGTGTTTCTTGAAATATATGCCGCTGACACTTTGCCGGAAGCGTTTTGACGGCATTTACCATATCTTTGGACTGATAGCCACGATAGGCTTCACTCTTGTTCTAAAATCGATCCAGAAGGAGGTGGAATCGAGGGGAAGCATTGAAAACGGCTCAGGATTAGGGGTGTTTCTGCCGGGCCGCCCCGGGAGAAACAGGATTGTTTTAGGAAGAACAGGAAACTTAGGAGGAACATAACATGCTAAGAACAAAACGATTCCTGTTTATGAGTTGGCTTCTCGTCCTTCTCATGGTTTTTGTCGGTGTGACCAGGATCCAGGCCCAGTCCATCCTTGAAGGGAAGATAACGGGAACGATCACCGACGACAAAGGTGAGCCGCTTCCCGGAGCGACCGCGGAGCTGACGAGTCCCGCATTGATGGGGAAACGCTCTGCCGCCACCTCGGCGAAAGGGACATATGCTTTCCTCAATCTGCCGATCGGGAAATATAAGCTCACGGCCTCCTTATCCAGTTTCAAGACCGTCGTCGAGGAAAATATCGAAGTGACGGCGGGAAGCTCGTCGGTGGTCAATCTGGCTCTGCCTCTGGGGGCGATCGAAGAGACGGTGACCGTGACCGGCGCGGCGCCTGTGGTCGATATCAAGACCTCATCCATCGACTCCAAGATCAACAGGGAAATGCTGGACAAACTGCCGACCAGCCGCGATTCGTTCTATGACCTGTCGCTCTCGACGCCGGGCATGTTCGACGTGGGCAAGAACGTCATGGGGAGTCCCACGGCGTACGGGGGATCCACGCAGGAAAATATCTTCCTGGTGAACGGTGTCGATACGACCAACCCCAGCGGTGCGGGCTTTGGCTCCATGATCAACGTCAACTACAACACCATCCAGGAAGTCCGCATCATCTCTTTGGGTTCCAAGGCGGAATACGGCAATTTCTCGGGCGCGGCCATCGACGTCATCACAAAGTCCGGCTCGAACGAACTGCGGGGCTCTCTGAGCTATTACAGCCAGTTGGGCGTCCCGAAAACCGGAGTTCCGCCGGCCGGCGAACTGGGCCGCGATTGGCTGTATCTCAAGCCTGGCACCAATTTTGATTTCTATCCCAAAAGCAACAGAGAACTAGATCTGACCTTGGGCGGCCGCATCATCTACGAGAAGCTGTGGTTTTTTGCGGCCGGGAACCTTTTAGGCAGCAAAGACAAACTCCTGAATTGGGAACCGCTCGCGGAGTGGGTCGGACGATATGCCGATATCAAGATCACCGGAAACCCCTTGAAAAACCACCGTGCCTGGGTGGCCTACCACTATGAAAAGAACCGCAGTGGCGGCACGACCGACGGGACCCTGAATTGGGACCCCTCCATGGCTTACGACAGCAACACGAAGAGCCAATCCATCTCTTCTCAGTGGCAATGGTTCCCCAGGACCACGACGTTCCTTTCGGTAAAGTTCCTGGGTTTTCTGGTCGATAATAGATCCGCGCTCCCCAGCGGCCATTCCGACAAGGCGGGATTGATCAACTGGTGGAAAGCCGTGCCCACCGACATGGCCGTCGGCGGCGCTTTCGAGGGCTTTGGCGGAGGGACGACCAGCCGCTCCACCATCCAGGCCGACGTGTCGCACTATGCCGAAAACTTCCTGGGCGAACACGATATCAAGTTCGGCGTGCAGTACACCCGCGGCCGTAAGAACAGCATCTCCGGGAATTTCTTCTCAAAACAGCTCACGAATCCGGAAACCGGAGAGGATCTCGGCCTTTTGGGATATTACCAAAACGCCTACATATACGGCTACAGCTATTCCAGCATAGAGGCTATGAAATATTATTATAGCCCCGACGGCATGATTATGCAAGTCGGCACGGGTTACGAAAACCCCCGTAAAACGGTCCGCACATCCGACGCCATGGGCTTCTTTTTCGACGACCAGTGGACCCCGAACGATCGACTGACCTTCAACCTCGGCGTGCGCTACGACAGAATGACCGCCAAATTCGGCAAGGGGCAGATGCTGAAGCAGCCGACCACTCCCGAAGGCTTCGCCGGCACGCTCGATGTCCTCCGAGAGCGCAAGGGTTCGGGGAACCTGTTCGACTTCAAGTGCCTGTCTCCGCGCCTGGGTGTGACTTACCAATTGACCAATGACCAGAAGACCGCCCTGCGTGCCAGTTTCGGAAGATACTACACGCCGCTCGGCGTGGAGAGCTTCGGGTCCGGCGGCCCTGATCAAGATCGGAGCTATAGCACAACGCAGTTCTTCCTGATCCCCTGGGAGGGCCTGGACATGAATGGGGACGGCGCCATTTTCGACAGCGAAACCGTCGAGGCCACCCGCAGACTGCTGGAAGGGGGTTTGACTCCCATAAATGCAATTATTACGACGCCTTCCGGGGATGAGATTGACCTAAGAGATCAATTCGATATCTATGATCCTTCTGAACACCCCTGGCATCTGAAGATCCACCCCGGCCTGAAAAACCAGCATACCGACCAGTACACTCTCAGTCTGGAACGCGAAATCTTCCGGGATTTCTCCGTAGCGCTCACCTATATCCACCGCAATACCAAGAACATGATCGTGGAATGGCCCATAAACAAAGTAACCGGGCAGCCTTGGGAGTACGAGCGGAAAACGCAGGTCGTCAACGGCCAGGAGGTAAGTCTTTACAGCATCGTCCTGAAGGATTACAACGGTGACGGCATCATCTCCAACGGCGACCACGGCGATGTCCACTGGGTTAATGAAAATATGGACATTGAATGGCGCAACATGCCCGACATGGAGGGCAAGAAAGCCCAGCGCCTCTTCCAAGGCCTGCAACTGACGTTCAACAAGCGCTACTCCAACCGCTGGCAGTTGATGGGATCTCTGCTTTGGAATTCATCCAGCGGCGTGGCGGCTCGGAACAAACGCCAGGACCAGGACTACAACCTGGAAGGCAGCAATATTTGGAGTGATTCCTGGGTGGCCGGCCTCAACCAGACCATCAATAACATGGAGGGCCCCCTGCCCTTTACCCCGCGCTTTGAATTCAAGCTCAACGGCAACTACACCATCCCCGTGATCGAAGTCGACCTGGGCTTGCGCTTCCGCATGCACACCGGCCGTCCTGCCTGGGTTCTCATGGAACTTGGGGACAGGATCAATGAGGAAACCGATTTGACTGATGCCGAATTCCTGGCCCACGCCGTGCTTCTCAGCGGCCGGGGGATGGAAGGTCAACTGGTCGCTCAGGATCCCAAAAAACCGCTTTATATGCCGGTCCTGCAAATCCTGGATCTGCGCCTTGAAAAAGCCTTCAACCTGGGTCCCGGCAAACTGCACTTCATCTTCGACGCCTTCAACGTTTTCAATTCCCAAGATGTGACCAACGCCTATACCAAGAAAATCGAAGGTCCAATTAACACTGTCGGCCAAATCACCGGCATAGTAGCTCCCCGTAAACTCCGGATGGGGATCATGTACGAGTTCTAAGCGAAGATATGCTGAAAAAGGGAGAGTGCCCGGGACTCTCCCTTTTTTTTTGAGGCGGGGATGTATGCCTTAGATACATGTCCCCAAACGCTTAAGCGCTCAAAATTGCCTGTCTGTTGAATAATCGTCGAAAATCCTCTAAAGTAGAGCCCTGAGGTCGATTATGAAGATAAGATTCATCGCCATGGTCGTCCTGTGTTCCTTCCTAATCCCGCTCTATGGTCAGGGCAAGGCTGTGATTGGTCTTCCCGAACGATACAAGAAATGGCTCGACGAAGAGGTCGTCTATATCATCACGCCCAAGGAAAGAGAGGTCTTTCTCAAGCTCCAGACGGACAAGGAGAGAGAGATCTTCATCGAAGCCTTTTGGAAGCAGAGGGACCCGACGCCCGGGACTCCGGCTAACGAATTCCGGGAGGAACACTACAAGCGTGTCCAGTACGCGACCCAATTCTACGGCAGAAGTACGCCGGTTCCCGGCTGGAGGACCGACCGGGGACGTATCTACATTATCCTGGGAGAGCCCAGGAGCATTGAGCAATACGACAACGTCCAGAACGTCTACCCCACGGAAATCTGGCTCTACCAGTTGGACCCCGCTTCAGGCCTTCCCGCGGCCTTCAACGTCATCTTCTTCAGAGAGAACGGGACCGGGGACTACATCCTTTACTCACCCAGTCAGCATGGGCCGAAGAGCCTCATCGCCGCCGTCGTTGGCGACTTCCAGGACGAGCGGACGGCTTACGAGGAGCTCAGGAAGCTCGAACCCAACCTGGCCCGCCAGACGCTCAGCCTCATCCCTGGCGAGAGGGTCAATCCCGGCAGCATGTCCCTGGCGTCGAACACCTTGATGAGCAACATCTATGCCATGCCCCGGAAGATGGTCAAGGATTCCTACGCCGACGCCATCCTCAAATACAAGGATTTCGTGGAGGTCGACTACACGGCCAACTACATCGATAGCGACGGTCAGGTCTGGGTTGCCCGCGATCCATCGGGCTTCTTCGAGGTCCACTATTCGGTCGAGCCCGGGAAGATCTCCGTCGAGGACGCGGGGGACCGGTATGCGGTCCGTTTTGAGCTCACCGGCCGCGTCACGGACCCGGAGGGGAAGACGGTCCTCCAGTTCGACAAAGCGTTCCCGTTCTCGTTCGATAAGGACGAGGTCCAGGGGAAGGGGCCCTCGTCCAGGACGTTCTCCCTCCAGGACGTGTTCCCTCTCGTCCCCGGCCGCTACTCGTTCGACCTGCTCCTCAAGAACACGGCCTCCCGGGAGTTCTCGAGTTTCGCGGCGAAGTTCGTCATTCCCGGTGACCTTTCGGCGCCGGCGATGGGTCCCCTCGAGCTGGCTTATGGGATGGAGCGGACTTCTTCACCGGGGGAAAAGGTCCCCTTCGGGTTCGGAGGGTCGCAGATCCTGTCCTCATCCAGGAAGAGTTTCGGTTCCCAGGACACGCTTCACGTCATCTTCCAGGTCCTCGGCCTGACAGATGCGCTCCGGACCGGCGGCCGGGTCAAGTTCGTATTCTTCAAGGAGGACAGGGAATTCACGTCTTCCGAGAAAAAGCTGAGTGAATTTTCCCCGGGAGCTTTTTTCTCGGAGCAACAAACCCTCAAGACCTTCGCGCCCGGCTATTATAAGGTCAAAGTCTCGCTCCTGGACGCGGCCGGAAAGGAACTGGACTCGAAGTCCGGGGACTTCGAGCTCTCCGCGCTTCCTTCCGTTCCCAGGCCCATGGTCGTCGCTAATGTTACAAAGAGTTTCGAACGGGCGGATTACCTCTACGCGACCGGCCTTGAGCTCATGAACGCGGGTTCGTTCAAAGAGGCCTCGGAGCGGTTAGCCGAGGCCTGGAGCCTGAAATCCGATCGTCCCGAGATCGCGGCCGGCTACGGCCAGTGCCTCTATTTCCTCCAGGACTACGGGAAGGCCAAGGCCGTGCTCCTGCCCCTGGCTCCGGCCGGGAAAGCGTCCGCCGATGTCCTCTCCGTTCTGGGGAGGACCTGCCATGCCCTCGGCGAGTTCACGGAAGCCGCGGGTTATTACCGGGAGTATCTCGAACGCTTCGGAACGACGATCGACATTATGAACTTCTTGGGGACCTGCTATTTTCAGCTCGGGAGGAAGGACGAGGCCCTGAAGATCTGGGAGAAATCCCTCCAGATAAGCCCCGACCAGCCGAAGATCAAAGACCTTGTCGAGAGCTTGAAGAATAAGTAGGGGTCAAACCTACTCTTTTGACAATATCAATCAAACCGCCGTGATTTTGTCAAAAGAGTAGGTTTGACCCTTACTTCTTGCCGGCCAGGGTTTCGTCGATCCGGACGAATGTGTAGCCGAGGGCGCGCAACGTGTCGATGAGCTCGCCGAGCCTGGTGTAGAGCTTGTCCGTCCGCTCCGGGGCGGTTCCGATGTGGATGAGAAGGATGAATCCGTTGAGCCCTTTGGGGTCCTTCTTCTCGTAGGCCAGGATGCGCCGGTAGATCTCTTCGGAGGACAGGTATTCCTTCATATCCGGCGTCGTGTAGTCGGCGTTGGAGGACGTGCCGGGGGTGAAGTTGAAGAGGGCAAGCCCCAGCCCGGCCGACCACTCGACGATCTTGGTGTTGTACCATTCGTACGGGGGGATGAAATACGGGGCGTCTTCCTTCCGGATCCCGTACTCCGTCATGACCTTGTAGTTGGCCAGGATGTCACGCTCGAACTCGTCTTCCGTGACCAGCGTTTTCGCCCGGTCTTCCCAGGAACAGTAGAGGAGGTGCTTGTCCGAGTGGGGGCCGAGGTAGTGGCCGTCGGCGGCGAGGCCGCGGATAAGCCCCCTCTTTTCCGGAGACCGGTAGAAATCCCCGGTGAAAAAGAAGCCCGCCTTGATCCCCTTTTTTGCCAGGACGGCCCTGATGTGCGGGCCGCCGTCGGCAAAGTCGCCTCCTGTGAAGATCAGGGCGATCGTTTTCCGTGACGCGTCCCCGCGGATGACGCCGCCTTCGTCACGCTGGAAAGCCTGGGCGGCGCCGGGTTCGAGAGAGGCGGTTCGACGCGCCGTCAGGGACCACGCCGAAAGGAAAAGAACTCCCGCCGCCGCGAGGGCCGCGACGGCCGGCCGCGGACGGTGGGCTTCAAGAAACGCTCGGTCGCGGATCATCCCTTACTTGAGGTTCCAGCCGCGGAGCCTGAGCTCGGGCTCCGCCCCGCCCAGGTCGTCGAGGGCGAAGAACCCCTGAACCTTCCTTTTCTCGCCGGGGAGGAGCGTAACATAGTTGTCGTCCCAAAAGATGGGGAGGACGACCTCGTCCGTACCGGACTTATAAACGTTGAGTTCGACCTGGAAGGCGAGGTTGGGCGTCGGGTTCTCCAGTTCCACCGTGATGACCCGCCCCAACCCGTCCTTCTTGAAGGAGTGCTTCTCCTGGACATGGACGGCCGGGAGCCCCTGGAGGGCCGTGAGGTCGGCGAAATTCTTGACAGGCGTCACGTACCAGAGCGAATGGGCCTCGTCCAGGGTCTCCGCCTTCGGGGACAGAACGTAGAAGTTCGCGCTTACAAGGATGTTATCCTTGGTCTTGAGACGGAGGTCAACGAACCGGACTGCGTTGAGTTCCGGGACCTCGGGGAGGACGTCGAGGGCTTTGACCTCGTCGGCGGCCAGTCCGATAACCGGGACGTCCTTAGCGTATTTCTCCTTGAGCCCGATGTCATAGACCCGGATGGAGGCCTTGAGGCCGTTTTCCGGTTTGAGCGTGTTGTTCACCGCCAGGACCTCGCGGGTCCCGTAGTTATAAATGACGTGGAGGGGGGTACAAGCCTTGCGGGCGCCGTAGAACGCCCCGTTGGGCATGAGGTAGTAGTCATAGAGTTGCCACCAGAGCTTGGGCCAGGCCGAGTTGTACATCCACTGGATAATCCCGGTGGACTTGAATTTGTTGGCCACAAAGGCCTCATACATGGCCCGCATGCCCTCGTAATTCAAGTACTGGGCCTTGGCCAGGTAGTCGTTGAGGTCCTTGGGCGCTCCCAGGCGCTTTGTCATGGCCTCATTATAGCGTTCGAGCGTGTTGAACTCGCCCCGGCAGCAGTGGAAGTACCAGATATCGTTGATGGGCCAGAGGTCCTTCTCCGGGATCATCTTTTTCAGGCTCTCGATCGGAGGGACCTGGGGGCCGGGGCCGGTTTCGGTGTTGAATCCGTAAGCGCCGCCGTTATTAGTGTCGACGTACCAGTAGACAGGCGGGACCCAGTCGTAGGGCCCGAGCATCTTGACCCCCGACTTCCCGGTCAGCTCGCTTGTCTTGCCCTTGGTGGAGATGAGGGACGGCCGGGTGGGATCGTCCTCCTTCA
>Ga0315279_10008102_pt1 | contig 12788 bp, 11 predicted proteins | sample YL17G06_20_MG_FD_203694 | JGI IMG/M metagenome (GOLD analysis project Ga0315279, IMG submission 203694) | Sediment microbial communities from Yellowstone Lake, YNP, Wyoming, USA - YL17G06_20 | ecosystem: Environmental > Aquatic > Freshwater > Lake > Sediment | place: USA: Wyoming | collected... | reverse complement strand
GGGCGCGGCGAGGATGGGATTCCGTCTGCCGAGTTGAGAGCAGACTGCCTCTCAACTGAGCAGCGCCCTCAGGACGCGCCTATCCTTTGGGCGGGGAAGCCTTTATGGGCGATGAGCTGCGCCGGTCTTCACGAGCGATGGAGACGCGCCTCTGCGCGCTGGGCGAGGAGCGACGGGCGGTGGCTCAGGCAGAAGCAGATCGCAGCGACGAGAAGGTGAGTCTCACATGGCCGCGAGGCCCGGTCAGGCGGCCGCCGCGCGGGCCGCCTGGCGCAGCGCAGCGCGCCTGGTCGGCGCCCGCTCCGGCGACATCTTGACCTCCAGCCACTGGCTGAAGCGGGACATGCTATAGGTGAAGATCCAATAGACCACGGCGATGAAGAGGTACATCTCGAAGGGGCGGATCTCTCGCTGGCTGACCGTCTGGGCCGCCTTGGTGAGATCCATCATGCCGATGATCGAGGCCAGGGAGGTATCCTTGAACAGAACGATGAACTGCGTGACCAGAGAAGGGATCATGTTCCGGATGGCCTGGGGGAGGACGACGTGGAGCATCGTGTGGCCGTAGGACAGACCACCCGCCGTGGCCGCCTCGATCTGGCCGCGGGGGACGGATTGAATGCCGGCCCGAACGATCTCTCCCAGGTAGGCCGCCTCGAAGACAACGAAGGCGGTCAACGCCACGGTGTACTCTGGCAGTCGCTGGCCGGTCATCTGCGGGATGAGGAACCAGAACCAGAAGATCACCATGACCAGGGGAACGCCTCGGAAGAACTCCACGTAGACCACGGCGGGATAGTGAACCCAGGCGCGATGGGACAGGCGGCAGAGACCGATGATGACCCCCAGGATGAACCCCAGGACGATGGCCGGAATCGCCAGGCGGAGCGTCCCTCCGCCGAAGGCCCCGAACCCCAGCAGACCCTGGACGATGAGGAACTTCCAGTTATTGGCAATGACGCTCCACTCGAAGCTCATCCCAAACCTTTCACCGCGAAGCTCGCAGAGAGCGCAGAGACAGATTCGCTGGGTTTCCTTGGCGTGCTTTGCGTGCTCTGCGGTTGGTTAGAGACGTTCGACTCAATGCTCGGCCCTCCCGACGCGGACGATCAGGCCCGGGATGCGGAAGTGACGCTCCACCTGGTTCATGATGGAGGCGATGCCAAGGCACAGCGCCAGGTAGATAAGTGTGCCCGCCGTGAGCGCCTCGAAGGCCTTGGCGGTGTAGGTCTCGATCTGGCGGCTCATGAAGGTGAGTTCGGCCACGCCGATCGTAAGGGCCAGCGAGGAATTCTTCAGGAGGTTCAATGACTCGTTGGTCGCGGGTGGAATGATCAGGCGCAACGCGACGGGGATGATGATGAGGCGGTATGCCTGCCCCACAGAGAGGCCGGTGGCGACGCAGGCTTCCAGCAGCGTTTTGGGGATGGACTGGATCCCGGCCCGGATCACCTCGGACATCCGGGCGCCGTGATAGACGCTCAGACCCACGACGGCGGACCAGAACTCCGGACCGTGGACGTTCAGCCAGTCCTGGGCCACACGGGGCAGCATCTGGGGGGCGCCGAAGTACCAGAAGAAGAGCCAGACCAGGAGAGGGACATTCCGGAAGAACTCCACGTAGAACGTGGCCACGGCTCGCAGGGGACGGAACGGGACGGTCCGGAGCGCCCCCGCCAGGATCCCCAGGAAGCTGGCGAAGAGCCAGCTCAGGGCGGAGAGGCGGAGCGTCGTCCAGATCCCCTGGACGAGCCACTCCCCGTGCCCTCCTGTCCAGAGGACACTCCACTGGAAGTCGTACTGGATACCCAGGAATGCGGTTAGCGGCATTGGCCACGACCGCGACGCCCCCGGGAGGGCGATGTTTTCCCTCTCGGGGGCGTCGCGCCGTGAACTGCGTGTTACTTCGGCACCACCTGGTACATCATGAAGCTTTTGACGTCGTCGGTCAGGGGATAGGGGAGCTCTCCCTTGGGACCGAACCACTTGTCATAGAGCTTGAAATACTCGCCGTCCTCGATGGCCTCCATCAGGGCGTTGTTCACGACCGCCCGGAAGTCGGAGTCGTTCTTCCGCATGGCCATTCCGTACGGCTCGTAGCTGTAGAAATCGCCCACGATCTTCCACTCGGCCGGGTTGGGCGCCTTGACCTTCAAGCCGGCAAGCTGGATGCCGTCATTGGTATAGGTGTCAACGCGCCCCTGGACCAGTGCCGTGAAGCCCGCTGCCTGATCCGGGAAGACCACAAGCTGCGCTTGCGGGACCCGCTCGCGGATTATCCGCTCGTTGGTCGAGCCCTGCTGAGAGCCCACGCGCTTGCCGGCGAGGTCCTGGATGCCGCGAATGGGGCTGCCCTCCTTCACCAGGAACTGCGCCCCGGTCACGAAGAACGTCAGGCTGAAGTCCACGCTGTCCCGCCGCGGGCGGGTGTCGGTCATGGTGCCGGCGATCAAGTCCACGGCCCCGCTGCTGAGCAGCGGAATGCGGGTGGCCGGCGTGCTCTCCTTCAACTCGAACTTGATGGACTTGTTCAGCTTCTTCTCGATGTTCTTGTGGACTAGCTTGGCCAAGTCAATGGCGAACCCGACCCACTCGTTCTGCTTGTTGATGTAGCCGAAGGGGGGCGAGGCCGAGCGGGCTCCCACGGTGAACACCCCGGTCCGGTTGATCTTCTCCAAGGTGCTCTCGGCCGCCCAGCCTGTCACCGCCAAGCCGAGGACGATCGCGGCCACTGCCACAATGCTTAGCACTCGTCGCATCTGCCTCCTCCTTTCACATTTTTGATTGGTGATTGCCGATTGACGATTTGAACGGCGCGTTCCGGACAATCCGCAATCACAAATCGAAAATCGGCAATGGGTTCAGTGGACCAGGATCTTGCTCAGGAAGGTCCGGGTCCGCTCTTCCTGGGGGTTGGCAAAGAACTCCTGTGGATCGCCCTCCTCGACGATCCGGCCCTCATCCATGAAGATGATCCGGTGGGATACCTTTTTGGCGAAGCCCATCTCGTGGGTCACCACGATCATGGTCATCCCCTCCCTGGCCAGGTTGACCATGACATCCAGAACCTCGTTGATCATCTCCGGATCCAGGGCCGAGGTTGGCTCGTCGAAGAGCATGATCTTGGGCTGCATGGCCAGGGCCCGTGCGATGGCCACCCGCTGCTGCTGGCCGCCGGAGAGTTGGGCCGGATAGTCATCGGCCTTCTCGGGGATGCCGACCTTGACCAGGAGGTCCCGGGCGATCCGCTCTGCGTCCCCTCGGGATTGCTTTCGGACCTTGAGGGGAGCCAGGCTGATGTTCTGGAGGGCGGACATGTGCGGGTAAAGGTTGAACTGCTGGAAGACCATGCCGACCTCGGCCCGCAGCTTGGTGATGTCGGTGGCGCGGTCGCTGAGCGACATGCCGTCCACCACGATCTCCCCCTTCTGGATCGGCTCCAGCTTGTTGATGCACCGGATCAAGGTGCTCTTTCCGGACCCGCTGGGGCCGCAGACCACCACCACCTCTCCGGCCTTCACGGACAGATCAATGTCGTTGAGGACGTGGAGGAGTCCGAACCACTTGTTGACGCCGCGAAACTGGATCACGAGAGAAGACCTCCATCAGAGAAGGGCGTAAGGGATCGTCGTCTCATCCCCGATCTTTGTAGCACCGCTGGCTGGCGGTGGCGAGCGGCCGATCCTGGTCCAGGGCGCGGCGGACTGCCGCCTGGGCCAGGATCCACGTGGGATCAATGACAGGCACAGGCAGATCGCCGTCCCGGAGGACCAGGGGGACCTCGGTGCAGCCGGTGATGATGGCCTGGGCCCCGCGCGCCCGCAGGTGCTCCGCTGCCTCCCGGATCAGGCGGCGCGGTCGCTCCGGGGGTTCCCCGTGCTTGACGGCGTAGATGGCCTGCATGACGGCGGACGTTTGGACCGCGGGGTCGGGCGTCAGGATCGAAAAGCCCCGCGGCTCGAAGAAGGCCTCGAACAAGCGGCTCTGCAGTGTGCCGGAGGTGGCCAGCAGGCCCAGGCGGCGAATTCCCGAGTCCTTGTTCGCCACGGCGGTCGCCGTTTCGCCGATCAGGTGCAGGATGGGAATGCTCACTGCCCGTTGCAGGGCGTCATAGTAGTAATGAGCGGTGACACACGGGATGGTGATGAAGTCGGCGCCCCCCTGGATCAGGACCTCGGCGCCGGCCACCAGGACCGGCAGGGGGTCCGGCCCCTCCCCCCGAATGGCCGCCGTCCGGTCCGGCACCTGGGGATTGCTGAAGATGAGGACCTTGAGATGTTCCTGGTCCGTCTTGGCCGGGGTGGCCTGGATGATCTTCTGGTAGAAGTCGGCCGTGGCCGCGGGACCCATCCCTCCAAGGATACCGATCATTCTGGGCATTGCCGGCTCTCAGGGATCTTGGGAATCGTTTCCTTGTATCACTGCGCCCTCTCCGTGTCAAGGCAGACGAGACGCCGTGAGCGAGACGGCGGCCGTCAGCCTCTTCTTGACCCAATCCCCCAGTCCGCGATATGAATGCCGGAATCCGCGACCCACCCTGGGGTCCGGATCGCTCCGGGATTCCAGGTCCCGCCTTGCGGCAGGTCTTGGGATGGGGGCGCAGCAGCAGGACCATTCCCCAGCGGCGTGCGGATCGCCGGGGATCACCGGCCGAACCCGCCACGAAGCGGCGCCAGCCCGGGAAACGACTGGAAGACCTCAGATGCTGACGACGGCATTCCTCTTCGCCTCGGGTGTGGGCATCGGGATTCTGGGCACCCTCATCGGCGCAGGTGGGGGGTGGATGATCGTCCCGCTCCTCCTGTTGGGGTTCCACTTCACCCCACAGCAGGCCGTTGGAACTTCGCTCGCCGTCGTCTTTCTGAACGCGCTCTCGGGCAGCATCGCCTACATGGCGCAGGGCCGCGTGCTGTACAGGATGGGGCTGGCCTTCGCTTCCGCCACGATCCCGGGGGCGTTGCTCGGCGCCTGGCTGGTGCAGCATCTCGACTCCCGGTGGTTCAGCGTGCTCTTCGGCGGGTTCCTGTTGTGTATTGCCGTCTTTCTCCATCGGGGACAACAATTGTTTTTCTCCCGCAAGACCGGGGAGCGGGGAAGTCCGGGGGACCTTCAGTCGTTCAGTTCTCCCACCCTCCGTCTTGGAGTCGTCATCAGTTTCCTGGTGGGCATTCTCTCCAGCCTCTTCGGGGTGGGCGGCGGAATCATCCACGTGCCATTCCTGATTGTAGTGCTGGAGATCCCGGTGCACACCGCCACCGCGACGTCTCATTTTGTGCTGGCGATCACCAGCCTCACCGGATCCCTGGTTTTCCTGCGGCAGGGTCAGGTCCATCTGGCCGCGGCCGCGAGCATGGGCCTGGGGGTCCTGATCGGGGCGCAGGGTGGCGCACTGCTCTCCACGCGGATGCCGGGAGAGCCCATCCGTCGTCTCCTGGCAGCCGCCCTAGCGCTTTTCGCCATCCGGCTGATCCTTCGGATTGTGTGGTGACATCCTTGGCATTCCTCTGTTTCCAGTAGACCCTCAGAAGAGAGTGCTTCAGCGGGACAGATTCACCAGGGACCATCGCAAGGGCATCGGCTATCACGCCTGTATGGTGGCATGCAGGGCAGCCGCATGCCATGCGCAAGCGGGGGAGGGGGTGCCCCCCCAATAGGCCATCGCCCTGCTCCTGGCATCCCGCGGCTGCGACTTTGTCAACGGTCGAGTCCATTGCGTGGATGGGGGAATCCTCGCGGCGTTTTGAGGGGTTCGAGAAAGAATACGGGGTGAAGATTCCTGAAGCGACCCGATGGTTCCGCTTGGATGAAGCCCCCTCCAAGAAGACGAGTGCTGGAATTCAGACATACATTGGGGTATTTCCCGCAAAGCTTACCCGCGGAAGATCAAAAATGTCCCGCTTTCCCCAGTTCGGCTGTTCCGCCGGCAGAGATGTCTTTCAGCCTAACCGGCAGTAAATAGTAGCTTATTAGCGGTTTTTGCAGACCGTTTCGCATCCGAGAGATGAGCGCTTATCGAAACATCCCTCCTGGTATGCTGTTTGCTGCAAGGCCTCAAAGGCGCGTACAAGGTTTCATTTATCCCCAAAATCCGATCCAGGAGGTTCCCCGATGAAATTGACACGTGGCGGTGAGTACGGCATTCGCGGGGTCCTTTATCTTGCTCAACAGGACGAGGGCAGGGTCAGCATGCTCTCTGCAATCGCCAAGGCACAAGACGTTCCACCTCGGTTCCTGGCCAAGATTTTCCAGGCGCTGGCGAAGGCTGGGGTCGTCAAATCGCACCGGGGCGCCAAGGGCGGCTTCTCGCTGGCGCGGCCGGCCTCCGAGATCACGGTCAAGGATGTAATCGAGGCTATCGAAGGCTCGATCTATCTGAACGTCTGCCTGTTGGCCGAGGGCGAGTGCAGCCGCGATAAGATCTGTCCCGCGCACGCCATCTGGGAAGAGGCCCAAGAAAAGATGATGAGCGTTCTGAGCCGGGCCAACTTTGCCGAGATGGCCAAGACGGAACGCCAGTTGCGGATGGGCCACGCCTAACACCCTCTGGACGGCAAGGGGCATCGGGGCGGATGGGCACAAGAAGAGCCCAGCCCACCGCGATGCCCCCGGCACTTCCACACCGAGAGTCTCCCCCGATTTCGGACCCCCAGGCCTATCGGATCTGAAGGATCGCGGAGCCGCTCCCTTTCTCGGTTTCTCGCCTGACCGCATCGCTTCAGAAATTTGACACCCACTGCGGGCTACCGCTCCTCACCCGTCCGCATTCTGTGGGTCTCCCTTGGGACCGGCCGCTGACCGACGGCATCTTGCCTATTCCAGCCGGATGCGTCAGGCCGGATTTCCTTGGCCGAACATCGGCTTCCCGGTTGCAATCCACGGCGCCGTGGGCTATGATGCCCGCCGAAAAGGAGTGAATTATGCCAGGGCGCCTGGCTTCGCAAAAGAGCATTATCGCAGAACACATCCTGCCCTTCGTCAGCAAGCCCTCTCGATACATCGCCGGGGAGTGGAACACGGTGGTGAAAGACCCAGCGAAGGTCGACGTCCGGATGGCTCTCGCGTTTCCCGATGCCTATGAGATCGGGATGTCGCACCTGGGCCTCAAGATCCTCTATCGACTGTTGAACGCCCGACCGGAGATCCTGGCAGAGCGGGCCTACGCCCCCTGGGTGGACGCCGAGACGCTCTTCCGGCAGCACGGCATCCCCCTGTGCAGCCACGAGTCCGGCCTTCCCCTGGCCAGCTTCGACATCCTGGGATTCACTCTCCAGTACGAGCTGTCCTTTGCGACGATCCTCAATATGCTGGAGCTCGCCGGCATCCCCATGCGCGCGGATGAGCGGGATGCCCGGCATCCTTTGATCGTGGCCGGAGGCCCCGTGGCCTTTGCGCCGGAGCCGCTGGCGGACTTCATCGACGCCTTCCTCATCGGCGACGGTGAGGAGGCCACCCTGGAGCTGTGCGGCGTCGTGCGCGAGTGGAAGGAAGCGGGGGGATCGCGCGCGGATCTCCTGCGGGCGGTGAAGGGGATTGCCGGGATGTACGTCCCCGCCCTGCACGAGCCGGGTGAGGTGGTGCGCAAGCGGACCGCCCTGAAGCTCGATGGGGTGGATTATGGGCGCTTCCCCATTCCCTACATGGAGATCGTGCACGACCGGGCCAGCATCGAGGTGATGCGCGGCTGTGCGCAGGGGTGCCGCTTCTGCCAAGCCGGCTACATCTACCGCCCGATCCGGGAGCATTCGGCCGAGAAGATCCGGGCGATGGTGGACCGGGCGCGCGTCGGGACCGGCTACGAAGAAGTCTCCCTATCCTCCCTCTCCATCGCCGATCTGTCGTGTCTCCGGGACCTGGTGCCGCCGCTCATGGCCAGCCTGATCCCGGACAAGACCTCCCTGAGTCTCCCCTCGCTTCGCGTCGAGGCCTTGAATCGCAACAAGGAGATCGCCCGGGAGATCGGGAAGGTGAGGAAGACCGGGTTCACCATCGCGCCCGAGGCCGGCTCGGCGCGCCTGCGGCGGGTGATCAATAAGGAAGGCTTCGACGAAGATCAGATCTTCACCGCGGTTCAGAACGCGGCCCGGGCCGGCTGGGAGTCGGTGAAGTTCTATTTCATGATCGGGCTGCCCACCGAGACGCAGGCGGACCTGGACGAGCTGGTTCGGGTGGCCAAGGAATCGGCCCGCATCGCCCGCCGGGAGAGCCCGCGGGGATTCGGCCTGACGGTCAGCGCCAGTTCTTTCGTGCCCAAGCCGCACACGCCCTTCCAGTGGTTCGCGCAGGAAACGATGCCCGTCCTCAGGGAGAAGCAGGCGTATCTGCGGGCGCGCCTGCGCGAGGCGCGGATAGATTTCAAGTGGCATCATGTGGAGTCGTCCTTCCTGGAGGCCGTGTTCACGCTGGGTGGCCGGGAGGTGGGTGCCGCCATCGCCCTGGGCCAGCAGCGGGGATGCCGCTTCGACGGATGGACGGAGCAGCTCAAGTTCGACACCTGGATGGAGGCGCTGGCGGATGCGGGCGTGGACCCCTTCGCCATCGCCAACCGGCCCCGCGACCTGGACGAGCCGCTGCCCTGGGATCACATCGACTGCGGGGTCTCGCAACAGTTCCTGAAGCGAGAGTACAAGAAGGCCCAGCAGGTGAAGGGAACCCCGGACTGTCATGTGGGGCCCTGCAGCAACTGCGGCGAGATCTGCGTCCCCAACTGGCGCACCTGGGCCCAGGAGGTCGGGGTGATCCAGGTGGAGCCGGGAGGCGAGATCGCGCCGCCTCGGGAAGAGCCGGCAGCGAAGGTGACGCAGGATTCCGGTGAGCCGCGGGCCGGTGCCCCAGCGGGCGCCCCGGTGCAGCCGGTTCAAAAGATCCGATTCGAATTCCAGAAGGTGGGGGAGCTTCGCTATCTCTCCCACCTCGAACTGATGCGGGCGTTGCAGCGCGCATTGCGGCGCGCCGGCGTGCCGTTGGCCTACACGCAGGGCTTCAACCCCCAGCCGAAGGTCTCCGTGGCCCAGGCGCTGGCCGTGGGCGTCGAGGGCCTGAGGGAACTCGGGGAGGTGGAGCTGACCTCGCGGGTGGAGCCGGCGGATGTCCAGGCGCGGTGGAACGCGCAACTGCCGCCCGAACTCAAGATTCTCCGGACCTGGGAAGCGCCCCTGCACGGGCCGTCGCTTTCCGCCGGGGTACGAGGTGCCGCGTATCAGGTTCGGTTGCTGCCGAACGGCTGGGACCCCACCACCCTTGCCGCCCTCGGCAATGCCGGGGCCTGCGCCGAGTTCCTGGCGCAGGGTCCCATCCCCGTCGAGGTGTCCAAGAAGGGCCAGACGGTGGTCCTCGACGCCCGCCCATTCGTCCAGGAATTCACCGCCACGTCGGAGGACGGGTGCCCCCAGTGGGACCTCACCCTCCGGGCCGGCCTGGGGGGCAGCGTGAAACCCCAGGCCGTCCTGCGGAGTTTCCTGGGACGACGGGTCCCCCCCGGCGAACTGGATCGGATGGTCTCGTCCCTGCGGATCACGCGGACGGCTCTCGCCCTCGAGGGCCAGGGGTAGGCCTTCTCCGCCGGAGGCGGAAGGTCTACCAATGAAACGCGAGATCATCGTCAACTCCTCCCTGGTCGAGACCCGGGTAGCGGTCATCGAGGACGGCACCCTGGTCGAACTCCTGATCGACAACGCCCACACCCAGAGCCTCGCGGGCAATGTCTACAAGGGCCGGGTCCTGAAGATCCTGCCGGGGATGCAGGCCGCCTTCGTGGACATCGGGCTGGCCCGGGACGCCTTCCTGTACGTGCGGGACATCTACGAGGAGATGGAGGACTACGAGCAGCTCCTGACCCTCGGCGAGGAGAACGGGAATGAGGAGGCGCCCGAGCAGGAGGAGCCGCCCCCGCGCCGCGGGGAGAAGCGCAACCGGCCGCGGCGGCCCTCGCACACGTCCATCGAGGAGTTGATCCAGGAGGGCCAGGAGGTCCTGGTGCAGGTGGCACGGGAGCCCCTGGGCACCAAGGGGGCCCGCATCACCTCCCACGTCACGCTGCCGGGGCGCTATCTGGTGTACATGCCGACCGAATCCCACGTCGGGGTGTCGCGAAAGATCGAGAGCGAGGCCGAGCGGTCCCGCCTCAAGCAGATCATCGAGGAGGTCAACGTCCCGCGCGAGGGGATCATCGTCCGAACGGCCGGCATCGGGCGTTCCAAGGCGGAGATCCAGGCTGACTTCGAGTTCCTCCGCTCCACGTGGCGCCAGATCAAGGCCAAGGCGGAGACGGTCGAGGCCCCGGCCCTGGTCCAGAAGGACCTGGACCTGGTCTTCCGCATCTTCCGCGACTTGATCACCAAGGACGTGACGCGGCTGGTGGTGGATTCGGCCGTCGAGTACGAGCGCTGCCTGGAGTACACCGAGTCCCTGTTCCCCGAACTCCGCCAGCTCCTCTTCCTGTACACGGAGGACGAGCCGATCTTCAAGAGCTTCGGCATCGAGAGGGAGATCGAGAAGGCCCTGCGCAGCAAGGTGTGGCTCAAATCCGGGGGCTACCTGGTCATCGAGCAGACCGAGGCCCTGGTGTCGGTGGACATCAACACGGGCAAGTACGTGGGCAAGCATGATTTCGAGGAGACCATCCTCAAGACCAACCGTGAGGCCGCGAGGGAGATCGCGCGCCAGGTCCGCCTGCGGGATCTGGGCGGGATCATCATCATCGACTTCATCGACATGGCCCGGCAGGAGAACCGGGACAAGGTGATGGCCGATCTCAAAGAGGCGCTCAAGGCCGACCGGTCTCCGACCAACGTGTCGCTGCTGTCGGAACTGGGCCTGGTAGAGATGACGCGCAAGCGCGTGCGGCAAGGCCTGAACCAGTCCCTCAGCCAGACCTGTGCGGCCTGCGGCGGCTTGGGCTGGGTGCGCTCGACCGCCTCCATCGCCCACCAGGCGCTGCGCGAGGTGGAATGGCGGATGGGACGCAAGGGGCTTCCCCGGATCAAGGTCCGGGCCGCCCCCGACCTCACCGAGTGGATCAAGGCGGAGGAGGCCGAGATCATCGAGCGGTTGCAGCAGGACCTGGGCGGCGAGATCGAGATCATGGCCGAGGACACGTACCCCTCCGGGAAGTACTCGCTGCTGGAGGGGTAGGGGTCGTCGAGTGGTCAAGTGGTCGATTGGTCAAATGGTGAGTGGGAAGACGAGAACTCCGGGGCAGGGTGGACAAATTGCCCTTTTGACAAGTTGACCAATCGCCATCCGGGAAGGGCGGAAAAGCTTGACACTGCGGGACCCTCGTGTTATACAAATTCCCCCGTCTCGGCAAGAGGCGGGGTCGTTTTTTCAGGGGGGCTCTTAAACTATTTCGGATTTCGAATTGTGGCTTTCGGATTCTCAAGGACTGTAGCGTTGCGAGCGGGTTGTGGCACCTGAAGGGAAGGAGTGCCCGTGTACGCCATCATCGAATCGGGTGGAAAACAATACCGGGTGGAGCCGGGGGTGATCGTGGCGCTGGAGCGCATCCCGGGGGACGTGGGCAGCCAGGTGGAATTGGACCGGGTCCTCCTGGTCTCGGACGGGACCACGGTGAGGGTCGGCAAGCCCACCCTCAGCGGCGCCAAGGTGGTCTCCAAAATCGTAGCCCAGACCCGGGGTGAGAAGATCGACGTGTTCAAGTTCAAGAAGCGCAAGAAGTACCGCCGCAAGACGGGTCACCGCCAGGAATTGACCGAGGTCCGGATCGCAGAAATCGTCGCGTAACGGCGTGCCGGGAACTGCGGCGCGCGCGGCGCCGAATCAGGCACGACAGAAGAAGAGGACAGCATGGCACACAAGAAAGGCGTAGGCAGCTCGCGGAACGGCCGGGACAGCGCCGGTCGCCGCCTCGGGATGAAGGCCTTCTCCGGCCAGACGGTGACGGGAGGGAGCATCCTCGTCCGCCAGCGGGGCACGCGCTTCAAGCCCGGGAAGAACGTCGGCATCGGCGGCGACGACACCCTGTTCGCCAAGGTGGGCGGCATGGTCCGCATCGAGCAACGGGGCGGCAATCGGTTCGTCTGCATCGCCCCCGCGACCTAACCACAATTCGGAATGCGGAATGCGGAATTCGGAATTGACATTCCGCACTCCGCAATCGGCATTCCGCATTTGGCAATGTTTATTGACACCGCCCGTATCGTGGTCCAGGCCGGAGGGGGCGGTCGCGGCTGCGTGAGCTTCCGTCGTGAAAAGTTCGTGCCCCGCGGCGGGCCCAACGGCGGGGATGGGGGGAACGGGGGGAGCATCTCCATCGAAGCCAGCCGGTCCTACCAGACCCTGATCGATCAGAAGTACCAACAGCTGTACCGCGCGGAGCGCGGTGAGCACGGGCGCGGCAAGGACCAGCACGGCGCGGCCGGCCGGGATCTCTACATCAAGGTCCCCCCGGGCACCGTCATCCGCGACGCCGACACGGGCGAGATCCTGGCGGATCTCGTGGTGGAGGGGCAGCGGGCCGTGCTGGCCCGGGGCGGCAAGGGCGGCCGCGGGAACGCGCGCTTCGCCACCTCGACCCGGCAGGCTCCCCGCTTCGCCGAGCCCGGCACCTCCGGCGAGGTCCGGACCCTCCTCCTCGAACTCAAGCTCATCGCGGACGTCGGCCTCGTGGGTCTGCCCAACGCGGGCAAGTCGTCGCTGCTGGCGGCGTTCTCGGCCGCGCGCCCCAAGATCGCCGCCTACCCCTTCACGACCCTCACCCCGAATCTGGGCGTGGTGGACATTCCCCCCTTCGGCGGCTTCGTCGTCGCCGACATCCCCGGCCTCATCGAGGG
>Ga0315279_10008101_pt1 | contig 12789 bp, 9 predicted proteins | sample YL17G06_20_MG_FD_203694 | JGI IMG/M metagenome (GOLD analysis project Ga0315279, IMG submission 203694) | Sediment microbial communities from Yellowstone Lake, YNP, Wyoming, USA - YL17G06_20 | ecosystem: Environmental > Aquatic > Freshwater > Lake > Sediment | place: USA: Wyoming | collected... | reverse complement strand
AGCATCTCGAACGAACCCAGTAGCGCCCGGTTCATCCGAGGAGTAACATGGCTGAAGCGTTCCACAGCGCGCTAGACTTCACGCACTCTTTCTTCCTGCACCATCACGCTACTCCACGAAGCGTCATTCAAAGGAAGAACAAGAGGGAAAAAGCGCTGCGACCTCCGGAAGGCATCATCGAATGCAGCAAAGCAACGACCGCGCGCGCGTTTGTACTTGCCGGTTCTCCTACGGACTCGGTTCCTCCGATTGGACACTCGGGGTGTGACCTTACCGATGGGAGACCGGCATTCTACAGAGATGATGTGACCTAGACCTACGGAAATATTAGAAGCCAAAGTGCTGGCACTAGTGATAGCCACGTTACCTTATTCCAGTGTGTGAGCCGCTTTCCTTCCTCATCTTATTATTTGAGTGGGCAGCTGTTAGATGGGAACCATTGCGAGTGAAGACGTTATGAGTGGATCTGAGTCGTCGGTTGCTGTTCACGTGGCGAGGGGGGCGTCTTACATTCTTCTTCAAGGCATGACAACGAACGGTATGATGGTTGTTTCTTTCGCGATTCTCGCGAGACTCATAACACCTGTGGAGATGGGGGAAATGGCTGTGCTCTTGATGGTGCTTGGGGCTTCGCGCGTCATTGTGTGCCTTGGTATGCCGAGCAGCCTCACCAAGTTCATCGCGGGAAGTATGGCAAAGAATGACCGTGCAACGGCTGCAGGAGTGTTCTACCAAGCGATTAGGACCAGCTTGTTCCTCTCACTTCCAACTGCTTTAGCGGTTTTCTGGTTCTCGAAAGTCCTTTCAGAACAGCTTCTAGGCACGCCTGGGAGAGGAGCCCTTTTTCAATTATTGGCGTTGGATATCGTGGTTGCAGCCGGAGTTCTGCCCACTCTGAACAGCGCTATGCTGGGTCTTCAGAAGATCAGAGAGATGTCTGTGATCAATCTTGTCTATATGGCGACAAGGCAAAGCTTGATTGTAACCTTCATGTTTGCTACTCACTCGCTTCTAGGTTTGGTGGTGGCTTGGTTTGTTTCTGAACTTGCAGTGGCGCTAGCACTTCTCAGATATCTTTGGCGCAACATGGGACCACCTGTGTTCACATTTGATTTGAAGAGTCTCCTAAGATTCTCTTTCCCACTTTTTCTCCAAGATGCAGCCGAGTATGTGTATTCCTGGTTTGATCAAGTAGCGCTCCTTACCTACCTATCGTTGGGAAGCTTGGGTGTATACACGACCTCCATGACCGCTTTCTACGTACTCACTGGTGTTGCAGGGGCTATTGGGACATCTCTCTTTCCAACCTACTCCGCCATGCAAGGAGAACGTGGAAGCGAAGTCCTTAGTGATTTGATTAGAGGAGCAGGCAGGTACGTCTCCTTGATAGTGATGCCCCTATGCTTCGGACTCTTCTCGACTGCCAGGCCCTCGCTAGCGCTATTCGTCGGAGAAACATATGCCAAAGCAACTGGGCCACTGATGATACTTTCGCTGTTCTTTGCTTTGACTCTCACCTCGACTGCACTCACGGGCCTTCTGGTAGTCCTGGGAGAGACCGTGCTTTCACTCAAGCTTAGAATCCTGAATATTCTATTCGGTGCAGTATCTATGTTAGTTCTTCTTCCGTCGCTTGAGATGGTTGGGGTCTCAATCGCGAGAGGCATCACTATGGCAACCGGTCTGGTCACAACGGCGATTGCTCTGAAGCGCAGAATGCACGTCGGCTTTGATAGCGAGGCGTTCTGGAAGAGTCTCGCCTCAAGTGCAGTGATGACGGCTGCAGTGCTTTTGGCCCAGGCCTACTACTACAGCAAGTATCTTCTTCCGGCTTACGTTGTTCTTGGGGGATTCACTTACTTTTCCATGCTCTTCATCTTGCGCGCAGTCAAAGCACAAGACATCCAGCTCCTGGATGACTACCTAGGGCCACGCTTCAGATTTGTTACACGACGACTGAGAAGACTCGTGGCGAATCCCGGCTGTTACCTCAGTGACAGTTGACATAAGCGCGCAGCACACGATTTGCGCAAGCGGTCGAATCGAAAAGGAGACGCTATTTCACCACTCAACCCTCATGCTCAAGGCCGAAAGGAAAAGATTGAAAACTAAGAACAGACAGTAGCTAACAATCTTGTGGTAAGAAGACAGTGCGAAAACGGCCTCGATTCATCGAAGTATGCGATCGGATTGCCTTTCCCGAGGATACCCCCACTGGTTCCTCTGGGTTTATGCTATTTGGTTTCATCTGCGTGTGAACACATTGATTGTGAGATCAAGATCAGCGCGGCGCGGGTCGGATAGGCTTTGTTTATCAGCGATACGTTCTTGTCAGCACCCTAAGCGCAGCTACGCGTATTTCAGGTTGTGATAAGAGTGGGTCCGAAAGAAAAAGTGCAGAATTTTCGAACACGAAAGGTGGTTTGGGTAGGTTTCTTGCAGGGCCTGTTTCTAACAGCTTATATACAAATACTGAGGCACCTGGCCAAGCGAGGACACGAAGTTTCTCTCGTCACGGTGCACTCTAAGAAGAAAACTCCGTTCCAAAGAGAGCTTTCTGACATACGTCTGATCTCGATTCCTCTGAGATACCTGCCCTTTATTTCGCTCGCTGCGTATATTGTCGTACTGCTCCTCGTTCTTCCGTTCCTCGTTCTTTACTTGAAGCCCGACTTTGTCGTGGTGAGCGAGGATGGGACAGCCTTGGGCTTGTGTTCAACTCTATTGCTTCCACGATCCGTAAGACCGAAGATTGTCCTAGACATTAGAAGCACTCCTGTGGACATACATGGTCTTAGGGGGTCTCTGACAGACTTGTTTTTCAATACCTCCGTTCGCATGGCGAGCAAACTGTTTGACGGAATGACTATCGTAACTCGGTCGATGAAAAGAGAGATTTGCGACAAATTTCGCATCAATCCAGAATCCTTCGGGGTTTGGACCAATGGTGTCCCCACAGATCTTTTCGATCCCAGAAAACACGCCGCGAAAGCAACGGAATTGAGGAGAACGACCGGTCTGGATGGCAAGTTCGTTATCATTTATCATGGCGCTTTTAGTCATGAGAGGGGAATTATCGAGACGGTTCACAGCATCTCACTGCTGCGTGACAAATGCCCTGATGTAGTGCTTTTCCTGCTCGGTATCGGCCAAGTAGGGGAGCGTACACGTGGCTCGCGCGCTACGCTTTCCGAACTGAACAGTCTAGTTAAGAAGGAAAGGCTTCAGGACAGAGTTCTGATACATGAGCCTGTGAATTATGAAGACGTTCCGGCCTATATTATGATGTGTGATGTGGGAATCGTTCCCTTACCGGACATACCTGATTGGAGGAACCAATCTGCGTTGAAACTTCTCGAGTATCTTGCTATGGAAAAAACAGTTATTGCCACAGATATTCCTTCGAACCGGGAAGTCATAGGTAACAGCAAGTGCGGTATCTATGCTTCATCCAGCGAACCTAAGGAGATCGGGAGAGCAATACTGTACGCAATTGCCAACAGAGAAAAGATCAGCGAGTGGGGTCGGTACGGAAGGAGAATTGCAGAGGAGAAATACAGTTATGATAAGGTCGCTGGAGACCTAGAGGGCTATCTTTTGAGTTTGGGCGATTACAGTAATGGGAAGTGCAATAGGCCACCATTGATATGACAACTGACGCGGGCCATAGACGCTTGTTCTTTCCTATTTGCCACGGATTCTATGGGCGCGTGCTCGTCTCCTCTGAGTAGCTTCCATAACATCCGGCCATATGGCGTTCTCACACCGAGTTAGCGCGCGCGCTTCGCCAAGAACACCGTGAGTGGGTGTAAGGCTCATCCATTCTCTTGCCAAAACCAAGCATACATCTTCATGTCAAGCGAAACAGTTTAGCAAGAAGCTGCCGCGCTATAGACCACAGTTCTTTTACGCATGAACATTTGTTCTCTCTTTAGATGTGTCATGTCCCGGCGGTCGCATTCGTTTTTGCAGGCCATAAGGTCGTGCGTTGTGGAACCCGGACTACTTTTTGGAATGTATCTGCCACGACGATTATGGCTGTCACGAATATTGAAGAGTACTGCAAACCTAAAGACGCGTGGCAGGAAAATCATTGTCATTTTGTCATCGGACACTGAGTTTGATCCTCCATCAGGGAGCAGCACATGGAAGAATCGGCCAACTAGAGCTCTACTGGACGGACTTCCGCGATTTCTTGAAGTATGTGATCTCTATGGTGGTTTGGCGACTTTTTTCTGTGAAGGCAAACTAGTGCAGGACCTTCCAGACCTCTTTCGCGATCTGGCACGCGGGCATGAGATTGGTTGTCATTCCTTCGCTCACGAGTGGCTTGGTACACAGCCTCCTCCACAAATGATACATTCCAGGGAAGAGCATCCAGTTCTTACTCTTAATGAAAAGGCCAGGGTTCTGAGACAAGCAACAGAATCTATTGAGAGTGTTGTCGGAAGGAAACCTAAGTCATTCAGGGCGCCGTTTGCCAGCCTGGATCATCCTTCAACCCTTTTCTTGTTGCAGCAAATCGGCTTTGATGCGGATTCCTCACTTACGTCCCGAAACAGAAATGGAGGCTGGCTTTTCAATTCATCACTTGCAGCGTCTTTTCCGCGCCATGCGTCTGAGCGCGACTTGTGGTGCGAAGGTGAAATGCATCTTGTTGAAGTGCCTATTACGATAAGCCCTCTACCTCTGTTTCTGAATTCTTTCCATAAGGAAGTTTTGATGGAAACAGTATTTAGAGGAATAAAGCTGGCGTTAGAAAGTGTTGATATCCAATGCCGGATAGACTCTCTTCTAGGCCGGGATCTCTCCGTGGTCCATATCAATTCACATCCTTGGGAATTCAGTGAGATAAAGCGCGTGCATTTCAGTGAGATAGTACCGTGGGGCGGACAGGGAAAAGCAAATGCCGACAGACTTTCGAGATTCTTGAGCGAATTATCAGCCTTGTATGATGTTAAATTCCTTACAGTAGGTGGCTTCGTCAGAATGTGGGAGAGCAATTACTGTCGCCTCCATTCCGGACACTAGTCTTGTCGCTTTCTTTTGTTGTGGCTTTCATACGTATTTGTTTGTGATATTGGAATGAGCTGGCTAGCGGGCTGATGTATGACACTGCGCGCGCACTAGGATCGATATCGTAGGTCTCCGCCTGTTACCTTTGTCTAGGCTAGTGACTTCTTCGGCTCTGCGGAGTTTCATGGTCTTTCGATTTCCTTTTCGGCAGGCAATTTCCGCAAAGCGCGATTTGCTGGCATACGAAACGTCTTCACTTTCTGAGTTCAGCGGTGGATCGGAGCGTGTCCTCCAGCTCGGACACTATTACTTCCCAGTCGTATACTTTCTCCGCAGTCTCGCGAGCTTTGCTTCTTAGTCTCGCTGCCAATTTCTTGTCGGAAAAGACTCTCATTATGCTCTTGGCAACATCAGCGACGTTTGCTGACTCGGAAATTATCCCGGTTATGCCATCGACGATGAGATTTTCTGAAACACCGCCTCTGCCCACGACGACCACGCATCCTGAGGCCATATACTCAACCACCTTAAGGGGGGTGGCGCCGATTGTTTCGATGGTCGCTCGTAAGTGTCCGACGCCGACATCTGCAGATGCCAAGTACATTGGAATCAAGTCAGGACTAACCCAACCTAAGAATCGAATGGAATCGTCCAAGCCCTCTGAATTTGCTAGCTCGATGAGCCGTTGAAGGTCGGGGCCATCGCCTATGATGAGTACTTTCAGATCGGGTATGTCACGTTTAAGGAGTTTTGTTGCTCCGACTAGAAGATCCAAGCCACTTGCGTCTGAGGATAGGCTGATGCTCCCACTGAAGACAACTATGTGTTTCGAGCCCATCCTTCGGCGTAAATCATCGCTCCTATGCCTAGGACTGAATTTCGTTGTGTCGACACCATTTAACGACGTACCGACCTTACCTGCTTTGAGACCATAGACCCGGCGAACCATATCCACGAGTTCTTCACCCGGAACGAGTACTTGCTGCGCTTGCCCAAAAGATAACCACGTAACCCATCTCATAACGAAGGCCAATATCGATTTCAAGTCATTGAACACGTCGTGAGCTTTGATCACGAGGGGCTTACCTGTTGCTAATGATAGTGTCGCAGCGCAGAACGAAGCCCAGTGCAAACCATAGTGGTGCTGGGCGACAATTACATCTGCATCACATGCAGGGCGAAATGCTCTGAATCCGAGAAAAACGAAGCTTAACGTATCTGCAGGGAATTTTGACAATCGCGGCCCTGAATAGGATACCGAGAGTTCTTTCGGGATGACTAGCGGTGGCTGTTTGACCATCGCGTGTCGAGCCAACGAACTTGGCACGAAAAGGCTCACTTTGTGACCTCGATTGGCGAGTCTTCTTGCCAGTTCAAGTGTTCCAGTGGCCGCCGCATTTGCTTCCGGCCAGAAGTACCTCGTGATGTAAACAATCTTCATGAAGCTGCATCCCCCAGTCTATTCACAGGATAGTGTTTAGCCACCGCCCGCTAGATCATGGTCCCATTAGCGGGCTCGCATGGATGGCCGTTCCGCCGTTTGAATATAGCTTGTTCGACTCATGAGTAAAGAGATCTGCTGAGACCTCATAGAGCGACGGTTCTCCAAACGGCTCTCCATAGTCTGTTCCAATACCGTGAAGCATGTTCAGTTCGCTGAGGAAGATGTACGATTTCTGCAAATCACAGTGGCGGAGAAGAGTTGACCCAAGTTCCCCATATGCAGTTAGAACATGATACGCTGAAATGTAGTCCGAACACACGTGGCCGCTTTCTCCGTACGATTTCAGCCAAAGTGCAGCATTGACATCGGTAGGCACATCGACTTCCGTATAGTAGGAAGCTTTCGTGTCGGGGTTGTTTGCCATCCTTCTGCTGTCAAAGATTATGTTAGTCGGTCTATCCAAGCTGACTGCCCAAACCCATCCGGAAGTGAACAAGAAGTATGAAAGCAAGATAGTCGCAGTCACGATCATCTTGCCTCTCGAGGAAAATGGCAGTCGGAAAACTGCCAGATTGTGACTTAGCGAACTGTATGCTCCTCGCCACCATGACTCCAGTAGTTCCGCCCCAATGACAAAGCATGTGGAGGTGAACAGGAGTGAAATGTGGTAAATACGTGGGAAAGGTATGCCGCCAAAGAAGGGAAGGATGACTGCAGAACCGACAAACCCGAGCGCGACGGTCATTAGAGGAAGCATCTTTCTTTCTGAGAGGTTTTTGTTCCTTCTGCGTGCGAAAACAATGAATCCTACCAGCATGCAGAATTGGACGATATAGTTGGTTAGTCTATACAAGTCATGCAAGAATCCCGGGACCCAAGCGATTAACCCCGCCGCCTGCAGGGCCTCAAAGGGTCTTGAGGCCGGATTGAAAAAGTCTGCTACTATGCCCTTGATCACCATTGAAAGGAAAATTGTCAAAGCATGAATAGCGCTTCCACCTGCAACAAACATATGCCAAGTCAAATCCATTGCACCGCACAGGAGCATCATCGTCAAAGTGCATACTGCGACGGGCTGCGAGAGCAGTCTTGACAGACCCCGGGGGACTCCAAAAGGAAGCATTCCTGCTAGGTGTCCCATGCACGAGGCAACAAGAGAGAATGCCACAAAACCAATGTAGATATACGAAAGCGAATAGTGAGACGTAACAACACCTGCAGATAACAGCATTGCAACTACAACTCCCGAACGTTTCTCATTGATCCCGGAAAGGAAGATCAAGAACGACAAAACAAGAAGAAGTTCCGCAATTTGCATCTTTCCAATGTGAATCACCTCCGTGTAGAAAGGCCAGTACGACATGAAAAGATAGGTGGAAAGAAACGCAGATTTTGCAGACAACATTCGCCTGTAGATCTTGTATAGGATAACAGGAACTGTCGAGTAAAGTAAAGGATAAACAAACTTGAAGACTTCTTGGCTACCGAGGCCGGTCACAGCTCGCACGATTGCTGGCAGAATACTGATGCTAATTGCAGCATTGTAGTAGAGGTCATAGGCCACTAGCGCGCGCGCGCTTTCAAGGTTCCACACCCCTGTTCTTGAGACCTGTTGGAAAATCGCAAACTCTCGTTGGATGTCCCAACCCCAGAGGTATTGTGAAAATGATGCTGAGGACAATAACAGGCATAGGCTGACCGACCACACCAATATCTGGAACATGCGGTCCTCCACCGCAGCCAAGTTCGGCCTCACACAAGTGGCAAACACAATCAGTCCCAATGCCAGAAAAACAGCCAATTGCAGCTCTCGAACCTCATAGTGTGACGACAAGGCTCCTACCAAAGGTAGGAATAAACAAAAGACAGAGAAGAGGACACCCGACCGCGTGGATGCTTGATGATTGTCTGAAGCCGACAATGGCGCGCTCACGCTCGGCATTTGACCTTCAATCTCTGACCAATCATTTCCTGAAGGGTCGCCCCATACAACTGTACGTTAACGTTTGTTTCTAATTGAGAAAACTCGTCAACATTGTCGGAATTCAAAAACAACAGACCCGTCGATAGACCCAAAGCGATTTTCCAGGAGCCCAGGGTACGCGACATCTTGGTTTCAATCGATTCCTTATCTCGCGAGGTCGCATTGAAAGAACATTCAGCATTCTTGAGTCACTCGATCAACACTACTCTCAGGACTATTCAAGCTTACGTTCGCGCTTCTATCAATCAAACTCTTGTATGATTCTACGTATGATCTAGGTGAATAGTATTTATCATAGACTCCTCTAACTTCGTCCGATGGATATCTGTTTCTACTAAAACCTAGTATGATATCGTTCAATTCATCAAAGGAGCTAAAAATCAGGCTTTTGTCAATCTTTTCAATGATCTCTGGCAAACCCCCATTGTTCGAACCTATTACAGGAGTCCCAACAGATAGAGCCTCATGAGCAATCTGTGGAGAACTTTCTCCGCATATAGATGGAATTATGAGAGCGTTAGCGTCCCTTAGCAGCGGGTACAAAACCCGTGAATCTACGTAACCTAGATACGTGATCCTGTCACCTAATCCATTAGATCTCAAGAGAGCAACCACCGTATCCGTCAACGGCCCATCGCCTACCACTACGAGCTTGAACTCTCCCCGTTTGCACAAGTAGATCAATTCTACTATCCCCTTGGGCGCATCCAATCTTCCAGCATAAAGGAAAAAATCAGAGAATCCTGATGAGTGTATGTTTCCTGGAGGCTCTGGAACGAAATACGGTATCATGACTATGTTGAGACATTGGGTTTGCTTCAGGAGCTTTCTCTTCATATAGTCACTCGGCGCTATTATGAAATCTAGTTGTCGAACAGCTCTCCTGAAGCTATCCGCGGCTCTCCAAATCTGCAGAGGGCGCCTGTTGCTTAGAATACAGCGAAGGCATTCCATATTTAGAGGAGTAACGTTCGTATTTCCACATGGTTCCCTCCCGTTCTTGAACAGAACACCATTCTGGCAGATGAGCCAAGCATCCTGAGCTGTGTAAAGGTTAAGGTAGTCTCCACACTTCTTCAGAATAGGAGATCCCAATAAAGAGATGTTGTGATGGTGCACCACATCTGGCCTAGTCTGCCTGACCAAGGTTCTGAACTTCTTAGTTATGGCGGGAGAATTCCCTAGGAAGTATGCAGCATAGGCACTTGAATTGAGCGCCGTTTTGATAACGTGAGTGTGAACATCACTCAATCCGTGCCCTCTTTTTTTTGTTCTGTAAGCTCCCTTTTTCACTTCGTAAGCGTCTAGACTGTATAGAACATGCACCTCATGCCCGATCTTGGCTAGCTCTTCGGCTAGATATTTGGCCTGAATGCAAGCTCCTCCGAGATGGTAAGGAGGATAAAAGGTTGAGGTTATGAGAAAAGTCAAGGTTTCCATACTACACATCACTTGACGATTCGCGCGTTCACAGGCCTAGGAGAGTGTTCTCCCCGACAATAAGCTTGTACCCTCTGGGCACATTGACTTCATTGGAAAACACTCTGGATCCCTTGCCAACTAGGCTATCGACGATTCTCTTCCCGCATTCGATGACCGTATCGCCCAATATCATGGAGTTCTCTATTTCGCCACCTTTGATTATCACGTTATCGCCAATGGAAGTATAAGGACCAACATATGTTTCAGGGCCGATCTCACAATTCCTGCCAACTATGAGCGGGCCTCTCAAAGTACAGCCCGTCTTGACCACGCTTCCCTCTTCAATGGCTATTCTCCCAGTAGTGGTCACATCATCTTCAAGTTTGCCTTTGTTGAAGGGGTTCAAATCTGATAGCACAAGCTGATTGGCCTCAAGGATATCCTCCGGTCTCCCGGTATCTTTCCACCAGCCTGAAACCACATGCGAACGAACAGTCAAGCCTCTATCGATGAGTCTCTGGATGGCATCTGTGATCTCAAGCTCCCCCCTCCCAGAAGGTTTCAGCCCATCAATCGCATCGAATATCGATCTACGGAACATGTAAACGCCTACAAGCGCCAAGTCACTGTGAGGTGCCTCAGGTTTTTCAATCAATCTAACGATCTTGCCGTCTCTAACCTCGGCGTTTCCGAAAGCACTTGGATTTGAGACTCTGCAGAGGGCAATCTGACCATCCGGTTTAGAACTTTCAAACTGTTTAACGAGGTCGATGATTCCATCCCTGAGCAGGTTGTCGCCGAGATAAACAACAAAAGGCTCATCACCAACAAAATCCTTTGCCAACCCGACGGCTTGCGCTATTCCTTTAGGCTCACCCTGATGAATATGTTTGAGATTCACCCCGAACTTTGAGCCATCACCATAATACTCAACAACCTTCTCAGGGGCAACATCACCCAAAATAAACGCGATCTCCTTGATCCCGGCCTCCTTCATGTCCTCAAGAGCGTACTGAGACATAGGCTTGTTTGCTATAGGGATCAACTGCTTAGGGCCGGTATGCGTCAAAGGCCTAAGCCGCGTACCTCTTCCACCATGAAGAATGACTCCCTTCAAAGACAATTCTCCGTTACGGATTTTCCGTCTTTTGGGCCCTTGAGAGATGGGTTTCTTGCTCTGATTTTCCCTTGAATCCTCTCATAAGTGATAAGTATATTTCCTCGAGTTGGTCGGTCACTTTGTCCCAGTCATATAGCTGTTTGACCCTTTCCACCGCCTTCCTACGGTAGGCTTTTACGATATCTTCGTTGCTCAAAAGGTACTCTAGCTTGTCGCACAAATCTCCGACGTTACCGGCTTCGAAAATGACTCCTGCATCTCCCACAACTTCGAGATTCCCAGGGATATCACTTACCAGGACACAGTTGCCGTATCCCATTGCGGCAAGCAGTGCAGGCGAGGTCCCCTCAAGTTTTGATGGTGTCACATAGAGATATGCACCCTTACATAGTTCCTCGTAATCCTTACCAAATACAAACCCCAGAAATTGGGTATTCTTTGCGGCCCTGCTTTTTAAAGACTTTACGTAGTTCTTTTTGTCGAACGGGTCATCTCCTACTATCACCAATTTCAGTGGAGTATCGATCTTACCGAACGCCTCGATCAAGTAATGAACGCCTTTTTCAGGAATCAATCTCCCGACAAACAGAACGTATTCTTCTTTCTCCAATTGGTATTTCAGCAATACATTTTCATCTACACGCCTCTCAATTCTCGTACCGTATGGTATGTATATTGGTGCTTTGTGGTAGTATTGCTGATACCAGTTTCTGGCAAATATAGCATCAACAGTGCTTGCGTTCGGAAGACACAATGCTAAACCTGCGGTCTTACGCAGGAAAAACCTCAGCCATTTTGGATAGCTAAAGCGATCCCAAGCAAACCCATCAAGCCAAAGCACAGTTTTCTTGGACACTAGTCTTGGTAGAATTGTGAATAGAGCCACATCGGTTCCAAAATACTGAACGATATCAATATCCCGAAACAGGATATCGATTGTTGAACAAAGAGCGCGAAAAGGATAGCTGAGAAGCTTGATTTCAAAGGCGTATAGATACGGTTGGTGTATCAGTGCCACTCCTTTGTACTCTGTATTGGAAGTCGAATCTGGCTTATACCCGCAATAAACGAAGACATCATGCCCACGTTTAACCAATCGAGTGCTTACTTCTTCAACACATGTCTCAAAACCTCCGTAGCGAGCTGGAATACCGAATGTTCCTGCAAAAGCTATCTTCATGGAAAGACCTCAGGAGAATATCTTCTTAAGAACATTCTTAGATGAAGAGAAACTCTTCCTCATTCTTCACTTCTTTTCATGAGCCAGTTGATGTAATCTTCGAGCGCTTCTTCCCAGCCACGCATGGTATTCCTTCCCAGTAACTCCAAACAATAGTTACTCAAAGCTTCCATTCGTGGCCTTGGGGCAGGGAGTGGAAATGACGCCGAGGTGACAGGTTTGAGCACAACATTTTCAATTCTTGCATACTCCACAATCTTCTTGGCGCACTCAAATCTCGTACAGAACCCACGGTTTGCCATGTGATATAACCCATACGATTTGGTTTCTATGAGTTCTCCTATCCCTTTTGCAAGGTCAAGAGTATAGGTTGGTGAGCCAAATTTGTCCGTAACACCGGATACCTCATGCTTTGCCTGTGCGATATCCAGAATCTTGGCCACGAATTTCTTATCCTCTTTTCCCCCTCCAAACAGCCATCCTGTTCGAACGATGTAACAGTTGTGAAGATATCTTTCGACGATTCTTTCACCCTCATATTTGGACTTTGCATATACGCTCTGAGGGTTTGGCGTGTCAAATTCCGTATATGGTTCAACTTTAGTTCCGTCAAAAACGCTCCC
>Ga0315279_10008100_pt1 | contig 12789 bp, 10 predicted proteins | sample YL17G06_20_MG_FD_203694 | JGI IMG/M metagenome (GOLD analysis project Ga0315279, IMG submission 203694) | Sediment microbial communities from Yellowstone Lake, YNP, Wyoming, USA - YL17G06_20 | ecosystem: Environmental > Aquatic > Freshwater > Lake > Sediment | place: USA: Wyoming | collected... | reverse complement strand
AGTATGCCTGCCTGTCCGGTAGGTTATCCACAATTTTCTGTGGATGGTAAAAGAATAAAGAACCAAAGAAGAAACCACTACTATTACTAATATCACTTCTTTTACTCCTCTCTATTTTAATATACCGAAATAAGATGAGTTCAAAGGTTCCAACTCGAGAAGAAGCTTATCAATTACTTACTGAATATAATAAAAGTGATAATTTGATAAAACATGCCTTAGCTGTGGAAGGAGTTATGCGTTATATGGCCAGAAAATGGGGAGAAGATGAAGAGAAATGGGGGGTCATTGGTCTGGTTCATGATCTCGATTATGAGAAGTTTCCCGAAGAACATTGTCAAAAGAGTGAAGAAATTCTTAAAGAAAAGGGCTGGCCGGAGCAATATATACGTGCGGTAGTAAGCCATGGCTGGGGACTTTGTTCAAATGTTGAGCCACAAACAGAACTGGAAAAAGTTCTTTATACCATTGATGAACTTACTGGTCTGGTAGTGACTACAGCCTTAGTTCATCCCTCCAAAAGTATTATGGATGTCCAAGTAAAATCGGTGAAGAAGAAATGGAAAGATAAAAGATTTGCTGCCGGGGTAAATAGATCTGTTATTGAGCAAGGTGCTCAAAGGTTAGGAATGGAAATAACTGACCTTATTGCAGATACCATTGCCGGTATGCAAGAAGTAGCGGAAGAAATCGGTTTGAAAGGGGTGTACCAGGAGGAATAATTATGAAAAAATCTGAAGAAGTCAATCTGAATATCCGAAAGGCTTCCCATAAAGATGTCTCCTTAATACTCAATTTTATAAAAGATTTAGCGGAGTATGAAAAATTATCGGAGCAAGTAGTTGCTACCGAAGAGATATTACAAGAAACCCTCTTTGGAGATAAATCATATGCCCAGGTCCTTATAGCAGAAATTGAGGGGAAACCCGTCGGTTATGCCCTATATTTTTATAATTACTCTACTTTTTTAGGACGTCCTGGGCTTTATATAGAAGATGTATTTGTTTCTGAGGAATATCGAGGGCGAGGAGTTGGTGCCGCCTTATTTAAATATTGTGCCCATATTGCCAAAGAACACAAATGTATCAGAATGGAATGGCTGGTTTTAAAATGGAATCCGGCTCGAAAATTCTATGACCATATGGAGGCAAGACCTATGGATGAGTGGGTGGTCTATCGTTTAGCCGGAGAAGCCTTAGACAAAATGGCAGAATTGTAGTCACTAAATAATCTGGTGTCATTCTCATAATCCATGTCATACTTGTAACTTATGTCATTCCCGCGAAAGCGGGAATCTATCTTTTTCTGTCATTGCGAGCCCTGATTTATCAGGGCGCGGCAATCTCTATTCCCTCTCCCCATTGAACCCCCAGTTGCAGCAAAAAACAACCTCCTATACAAAGGAGGAGGGCTACAATATTGATACTGCATCTAAAGAATTATAAAAAATTATAAATAATATATTTTAAAAAAAGGATTTCTCAGAGTTTTGTCGAATATAAAAAATATAGGAATAAAAATTTGGGTTAAAATTTTGATTTTAGTTTACCTTTTTTCCCTCTTAATGAGGAAGGATTGACTCTTGCCTTTCCTCCCCCCTTAATGAGGGATGATTAAATCTTATCAAGGAGTTAAAATATGAATTCATTATTAAATTTTATTTCAATAGTAGCACCAATAATTTTTGCAGCTTGCCTATTTAAACTAAAAAATATAACTATGGAAATGAAGATAGGGTTATGGGCTGTCTGTGCCTTAATAATTATCTTTGATGCGTATTTAATAATAAAAGATAAAAAGGCCAAAGAAAAAAAGTCTAAAAGAGAAGATCTTTATAATCGTTTATACGAAAGACAGGAATTATTTAATAGAAATCTACCCAGGACTTTGATCGATACTCTGGAAAGAAATCCCTTATTAGTAGATTCTTTCCAAAGAGGTCAAAGATATGAAAAAGAATATAAATTTAATGAAGCCATTGAATCATATAGAGAATGCCTGAATAATGCCAGTGTCACAGAAGGAGACAGACTTGCCCTCAATATCCTTATTGGCAACTGTTATTACTTTTTATCTAAATTGAAAGAGGCGGAAAAACATTTTAGAGAATCATTAAATATTTTTAAAAGAGCAGAAAATAAAATTGCGAAATTGCCAGCAAAATCAGTTGCTCTTGGTAATATAGGAAACATCTACCATAACCTAGGAAAACCCGATGAAGCATTAGAATATTACCAGCAAGCATTAGAGATTAATAAAAAGCTCGGATACGAACAAGAAATAGCCCATAATCTTAGTAATATAGGTACGGTATATAATGACTTAGGTAAACATGATGAAGCCATAAAATTTCAAGAAGAAGCATTAGAGATTAACCAGAAGATTGAAGATGAACCGGGTATAGCCAATAGCTTAAACAATATTGGGGTAGTATATAGTGATTCAGGCAAAACCGTGGAAGCCTTAAAATTTTATCAAGAAGCCTTAGAGATTAATAAAAAGATAGGATATGAAGAAGGAATAGCCAATGTTGTTAACAATATCGGTCTTATTTACAGTAAATTAAGGGAAATCAATCTAGCCCTAAATTATTATCAGGAAGCACTAAAGATAAATAGAAAGATAGGATATAAAGAAGGTATAGCCACTAATCTTGGCAACATAGGACTGGTGTATATTACTTTAGGCCAGTCTAATAAGGAGGCATTAAAGTATTACCAGGAGGCATTAGAAGTATTTGTAGATCTAAATGCTCAGCCACGAATAGAAATATTACTAAAGATTATTAAAATTATTGAGGAAGAAAAGAAGGAAAAGTAAAAAATAGGTTAAAATGGAGATGATAATATGTCATTAGGAATAAATACTACTACCCCAGAAGGAATTGTCTTGGCTGCTGATAGCCGACAATCATATCGCAACCGGAAAGGGATGGCTCGGATTGGAAGTGATAATGCTTCTAAGCTTTTTCAATTGAATGAAAGGATGGGGGTAATTGTAACCGGCTTAGCTTTTTTATCAGAAGATGGAGTAATGAAAAATGTCAGTAAATTTATCGAACAATTTAAAAGAGAAACTGATCTAGAAAGATTAAGCGTAAGAGATACTGCGGATGGATTATATAGTCTATTTAATAAAAAATATGATTGGCAGAAGAGGTTAGATGATACAGTAGAAAAGATTAATAATGACCTTAGACGACAAGGTTATGAGGTCTTAGAAATTAAACAAGAAAATTTTATGATTAAATTCCAATATAAAGATATACAAGAAAATTTGAAAAATGGTATGGGGGGAATTGATGTATTAACCCTCTTAGTAGCAGGTTTCAATAAAGATGGTTCCTATGAAGTTTATGTTTGCTGTATCCCTGGTGATATTCAGAAAAAACGAGATAGTAGAGAAAAAGGTAAAGAATATGGAGCAAGCTGGATCGGTCAAACTGATGTAGTTTCCAGGATTGTTTTAGGATTTGATGGGAGGATCAGTAATCTTAAATTTATTAATGAAGTAGTACAAAAATTGGGTCAAGAAGAGGTAAGAAAACAACTGGGGAGCTTACAATATGCTATTCAGTGGGGGACCATGACCTTGCAGGATGCCATAGACTTTTGTACTTTAATGATTCAGACTACTTCAGCACTGCAGCGTTTTTCTGATGGTATTATAGCTAATCCAGGAGATATGCCCGGTGTTGGTGGACCGGTAGATGTAGCAGTTATCACCGCAGACCAGGGCTTCGTCTGGGTCAGCAGAAAAAAATTAAAAATCGAAGGAAAAGAAATCACCTTAGTTTAAAAAAGTCTCTGTCATTGCGAGCGACTTTAGGGAGCGTGGCAATCTCTATCTCCTCCCCCTTCGAGGGGGGAGGACTAAGGTGGGGGTGAAATATTTTCTGTCATTGCGAGGGAGCGAAGCGACCGAAGCAATCTCTATTTATAATTTATAATATGCGTCTCGCCCGTCATTATTAAACAAAATAAAAAATAAATATAAGGGATTTAATTCCTCAAACCCCTTATAAAACAATGCGCAGAGACTTGATTTAAAAATCTAAAAAAAATTTTTCTAAAAAAGCTTGACTTTTTTAATTTATTTTGTTACATTTAATAATAAGTTTAGCAAAATTAAATATTCTATCCTAACGTTATTAGTTTTAACTTTATCAATTAGAGGTGAAGTATCGAAGCGTACTTCAAAAGAGTTGAGAAAGGTAAACTATCCCAAAGGATAGGCCACAAAGTTATGGGCCTAAGATATTGTCATTGCGGCAATATTACGGCTGCCAGACTGCCGACTTTTTAATTAAATAAAGATTGGCAGTTTTTATTTTAACTATATTTTAACTATAGACCCTCATTTCTCTTATTATTACATTTATCAAGCATAAAATCACTCAAAAAATCTTATCATCTACGTGCTTAAAAACTGCCTTTGAAAAATCATTCAAAAAAAATTCCAAAATTAGAAAAACCTACACAAAAGCCTTTTCAAAAAATTGCTTTGAAAAACAGTCGAAGCGCCATTCATAAAATCTTTATTCTAATGAAAGTCAAATCTAATCTTACGGGAAAATAATTTCCTTATTTTGTGAACTAAATCACAAGAAATTTTGTTTAGTAGTAAAAAGGGGAGGCAATATTTCTTGACTTTATTGAAGTTATTTAAATTAACAATTCAATCTTATGTTAAAAAAATGAAAAAAGTTAATTTTTATAGAAAAATATCTTTGTTTAGTCATGCCGATAATTACTTTAATTCTCATTTTCACAATTTACGTTCTTACTGTAATTCTATCAGGGGATTAAAGCCAAATAAACAAAGATGGGGAAGATGGTGAAATAAATCACACAAAAATTTTGCATAATAGAAAAAAGGAGGCGATGTCCCTTGATTGTATTGAAATGATTTAAACTTGCATTTCAATTTTATTAAAAAATGAAAGGAGTGAATTTTAATGAAAAAGTTAATTTATTTAATAGTGTTAGCTTTAATTTTAGGACTGGTTCTCGCTGGATGTTCGCTACTGTCCAATATCGGGCAGGCTCCGGCCACCGAGCAGAGCGGTATTACCTACTTAACGAAACATACAGAGGATGCTCCCCAAGTAGCCGATCTATTAGCAGGTCAGGATATCAATGTGGGAACTGTTAAAGTTTGGAACGATGAAGACTATCTATATGCAAAATATGAGACTATTGACGGATGGGAAATGACAGAAACACACCTTGCTGTTGCTACTTCTCTTGATGGTATTCCTCAGGCAAAAGGAAATCCGATTCCAGGAAAGTTCCCCTATTCAACAATACATGACCCAGCTGTCACGGAGTTGACCTATACAATTCCATTAGCGGGTCTAGGTACCAGCCCCTACATTGCTGCTCATGCAAAAGTGCAATTGCCTCAACTTCTTAGCGCTCCAATAACAGCTAGTATTGCAAGTGGCGATTCCCTATATAGCGTACTTCTCGACAATGTACTTCATATTGCGGAAGACACAATAAACCCTGGATATCCAACAGGTTATTCAGGACCATATGCTGGTACTCCAAGCCCTGCTGTTCTAACATGGACACATGGCTCATGGCCAATAATTACTGGAGCTCAATGGATTTCCAGTGCTTCCTTGGTAGAAGACCCGGACTTCAACAGCTGGCGACTCTTCACCCGCAACTTTGTAATACCCTCAAACGCTGTAAACATTACTGGTACACTAATGATGATGACCGCAGATAATGCAGAGGAAGTTTATCTCAACAGCATACTTATCGGTTCAGATGGCGAGGTCTATGGTCCTTTCGTCGATAACCAGGAGTGGAACACTATCGAAACATTCTCCGACCTTAACCTTCTGCCTGGTACTAACACACTTGAAGTGATGGTTCGTAACTATGCTTGGCTAGGAGGTCCTGAAGCCAATCCTACCGGCCTGATATACAAGATGGATTATCAATACCAGATTGTAGAACGGGAGCTACAGACTGAAACTGCTTGGGCAGATGGCACCGGCTTCACTGGCAAGAACTGGGCAACCTACTTCACCTACACCGTGCAGCCAGTCCTTTTGGAAACGGTAAAAGTTTATGCGAACAATGGAACGCCAACCTATTCCAGTATTACTTTAGAAGACGGTAAGAGTTATCTGCTTAAGGCCAGTGGAACAGCTTTTGCCGGTGACACTATCTGGTTTGACGCCAAGTATTCGACCTCATCGTATAGTAGTCCTCTTGGCACATGGACGGATTCTGTTGCCCACTACGAGGGATACGGACCAGACTTGCTGAACCTCGCGGTGGACGGCGTGTTTGTCGACTGGGGTGTTTATAACTTGGCTCATGTTTATTATTGGAATATGACGGGAGATGGTTCTCCTCTTGGTATTGCTCTGTGGATTTACGATATTTATTATCCTAATAACTCAGATTTTTTAACAGTTGATATCTACTGGATGCCATAAATGAATCAAGGGATAACTTTTTGATTCATTTTAAAAAAAGGATTTTAGGTTAAATTGTAGACTTTAAAAATGAATAGAATTTAGCTTTGGGTTTTAATTTAACAAAAAGCCAGACTTAGTTTGGATTGCTACGGAATTTTTTTCAACACAATTACCTTCTAAGTCTGGCTTTGTTTGTAAAATGGCTTAAGTTAATTGGGTAAATAAATAACAAATAAATATAGAGATTCCATTTATTGAAACCTATATAGTACATAGAGACTTAATTAATTAAAATTATAAAAATATTTTTCTAAGAAAAAAGGATTTTTGAAATGTATGACGTATATTGTATATGAAAAAGAAACAGGGGACGGTTCTCTGTTCTTTTTCTAAAAGGGATTTTAAACTATTCATAGGAGATTTTTGGATGAAAGGTTGGTTATTTTGTATCCCTCAAAGTCAAGCTTGGATTTTAACTTAATAATGAAACCAGATTTAGTTTGGATTGCTACGGAATTTTTACAATACAAATACATTCTAAGTCTGGCTTCATTAATCAACAATGATACTTTGACCTTAGATAATATTGTTTTTTTTAAGAAAAATGAGAACGGTGAAAAATGATCTGGGTTCAATATTTTATTTGTTTTAGTAAAATAAAGGATTTTTAAAAATTTTATATCACATGCTTTTTCAAATTAAGGTAAGAATTTAAGATTTTTTACAAGAAGAATAAATTTCATTTTCACTTTGTTAATTTATGTTTTTGTACGATTAAATTTTTTTAATATAAAAAATAAGTGTTGTATAAATATAAAATGATATAAAGCCTATACTTAAAATTTAATTCTAAATAATATCAAAAGACGAGGAAAATGGAATGGATAAAAATTTGCTTAATATAGAACATCCGGAAGTTCATTACTCAGGGAATGTTGAAGTTATCATTCCGGAAAGTAGTCGTTCTAAAATTCAAGAAATTCAAAAAGATCGCAAAGAACGGTTCTATCTTGGGCGAGCCTATTTATCAAGTATCTATGATAACACGAGACCATATGACGAAATATTAAAATTTAGTGGAGCTACTTTGCTTAAAATGACAGAGAAGGAGCTGCGGTTTTATATAAACTGGCAGAATAGCAGAGTGGTTTTCACCTTTAGAGGTAACTCACACAAAATGCTGAACCGTGTTGAAGCATATTCAAAAGGAACACTGCCAAGTAACGCATTAGATATCTTCAAATCCGCGCTCTATACTCTAATTGATCGCCTAGTGTATAGTCTGAAATGTCCTATATATGTTCAAGGTATTGCGCTTTTAATTAATAATAAACCTCTGCTCTACGAATTGCCGATTACCTTTGCAGGGGAAAAAACCATAGCCTATGGAGGAGGGTTTAATAGTGTTCATTGGTTTGCTCCCTTTGACGCTCTTGAGCGAGAAGCTATTTGTTCACCTAGTCCATTCTATAAGGTATTGTGCCGATTTCGCATTTACGAAGGAATTAAACATTACCTACGTAAGGAGCTAAGATCTTTTGCGAATAAAATTAATCAGAAAGCAAAGATTCCAAAGACACCAAGGATAACCAAAGGTGAACTTCAAGCATTGCGTGTAAACGGAGATATTTTTACTAAAGTCAAGACTTACGAAGAGCTTGCTGAGTTACATCGTGAACTTCGAAATGGTGTAGTTCACTTTTTAATGGAGGAACCTAAAGGGGCAATGATAATGCCATCTCGTGGTCTTGACCGTTCTGCTGTGGAAATAGGAAGTCAAATACTCCGCCTCTGTAACCAGAAGATGATTGAACCTCTCTGGGATTATTTCGATAAATACTTAAGTAATGAATATAATCGTGGAAAAATATTGGTAGACAATTCTCGTCCAAAGGATTTCCCAGCTTATGAATAATTAAAATAGGGACAGTGCAGACCCTATTTTCTCTCTGTATCATTTTAAAAGAAAATTTTAGTACATTTTTCAGCTTATTTAATATAAATAGAAGTCAACTTTGGATTTTAACTTAACAAAAAGCCGGACTTAGTTTTGATTGCTACGGAATTTTTTCAATGCAATTAAATTCTAAGTCTGGCTTTTTTAATTGTAATAGTTAAATTAAGGCTACATTGGACATTTACTGAATGGTTAGATACGACATGGATATAGTTAGTTTTGAGCTTGGCTTGATTTGGCACTAAACTGATTAAGAAAAAACTTATTTAAGCCTATAGCCTATTGGAGATAAATTTTTAATTTTATTTCTTAGTTATAAGTCTTTTTTAATAACTTCACTTCTGTCACCTTCTGTGTAAAAGCACGACATTCAATGCTTTTCCTTAAATTAAAATCCTTATTTTGCTTACATTTTAAATTACTAACCTACGCCATTTTGGCGTCTTTTTTATTAAATGTTGACAAAATTTATTATAAAAACTAAAATAAGAATAATACAATTTGGAGGAAGTGTAAATGCCAGAAGAAGATTTTCAAAAGCAAATTCTTGAAGCTTTAGCTACATTAAAAAAAGATATTACAAATCTTGATAGTCGAATCGGAACACTTGAAAAATCTGCAAGTCTGATTTTTAAAACTTTTACCGACCAAATTAAAATTAAGGGGTCAACGTGCGCACGAGTCACTAAAAATCCTAATGGTGATGAATATTGCTCAGTATGGCAACTAAAGTCTATAGCAAAAGAATCCGAAAATTATTATGTATATGCTGGTGGTCGTTATTATACTAAACTAGGGCTAATTTGGTGTTATTCGTGTGTTGAATATGAAAAGAAAAAATAAGAATAATTAAAATAATTATGCCATATCAATACAAAAGAGAACCATTAGGGACACATCCTATTTTCTCTCTGTATATCTTAAAAGAAGATTTTAGTATATTTTTCAGTCTATTTAAAATAAATAGAAATCAACTTTGGGTTTTAATTTAACAAAAAAAACCAGACTTAGTTTGAATTGTTAAGGAATTTTTTCCAACACAATTACATTCTAAGTCTGGTTTTATTTTTTACAATAATTTTGATTCGGGAATATATTATTCAACATTAGAACATGAAAGATCCTCTTCAACAATCCTATCGTAATATTGCTCTTGGTAGTGAGGCATTTATCTAATCAAGCATTTCACTTCACTTTCTTTGGCTAAGATTGGCCAGCTTTTTAAGATGGATTACTCGGCGGGTTCTCAGACTGCTAAAAGATTTGAACAAGAAAGTAAAACGAATCATAAAATAGGTGAGATCAAGCAAAAGATGATAGAAGTATTGAGAGAGAATTCAATGTAAAATGTTGAAGCCTGAGCCACAAAATTGAAATTTGCCTATTGTGATAATTTTTATAAAATATTTATCTAAAAAAATTTTTAAAAATTATTAAATTAATGTCTAAAATTGATTCTTTTAGGGAATAATATGTATAGGGATAATAATATTCAAAAATAGAATAATCATTTCGAAAGTTGATAAAGGCAAACTATCCGAAAGGATAGGACGCAAAGTCATGGGTCTAAAGCACTTTAAGTGCTATGACAGCCAGACCGCCGGCTTTTTTTTATTTTTCCTCCGAAGTTTCTGGGTAGAAAGGCCGGGTAAAAGGAGGTGAGGTAGAAAGATCAAGCCATATTCTAAGACTATCTTGAAAGTTCTTTATTAATCCGAAATTTAAGGAGGAAATTAAAAATGAAAAAGTTTATTGTTATATCGCTAGTTTTTCTTATGATAGCAGGATTCGCGATTACCGCTTCAGCCCAAGACCCTATGGTTGTTACCTTATTTGCTGATCAGGATATTGATGTTGGTACGCTAACTGTAGCAGTATCTGGTACTGATTTAGTAGTTACTTATAATATCACCTCTCCGTGGGTATTAGGAGAAACACACCTTTATGTAGGAACTGTAGCACCAACAAAGAGTGCCCCTGGACGGTTCCCCTATGGACCTGAGTATGTTGTTGATGGGATATACACCATTCCCTTAACTGATTTTGGCGGGGCAACCATTCTTTATATTGCTGCCCAGGCAGAAGTAGAGAATCCAGAAGAAAATGATCCTGTTACTTTACTGCTAAGAGAGGAGACAACCTGGGCATATGGGGAGAATCAGATTCCCCCTGGAAAGAATTGGGCTATGTACTTTACATTTACATATGTTCCACCTTTACCATAAAAAAAGTGAACAAAAATAATGTAACCAAGAGGAACATTTATTATGAGGGCGGGGAAGTTTTAAATACTCCCCGCCTTTTTGTTTTTAAATGAAACAGGGGATGGTTATCTGATTCATTTTAAAAAGAGGATTTTTGAATATTTCGTAGACTTTTTAACTTGATAAAGCACTTAACTATTTAAAATTTTTAAAATGAATAAAAGTTAAGATTAGATTTTAACTTAATAAAAGTCAGAATTAGTTTTAATTGTTGGGAAATTTTTCTAACACAATTACATTATAAGTCTGGCTTTATTTTTATAATAGTTCGAATTTAGGAAAAAGTATAATAAAGGAAAACGTCTTACAAACCTACGGCACTATGTAATTTTGCCGTAGGTTTGTGAAAGTAAAGTGATAGAATTGAGGAACAAAATTCTTAAAGAGTACTTGAATAAATTATCAAAATTGCTTTAGTCATAGGGTGAAGGTGATATTGATTGTACTTTTTTCAAATTTTTAACGCTTTACAGTCCTATCATAGATAGTTTCTCCTGTTTTTATAATTTTGTAAACAAAATTTTTAGGATTTCTAGTAAGCAATGTATCAGAAGAATAAGGTATAGCTTCTATTGATTCGTCAATTTCCCAGGATAATTTTGAAAGTAATTGTAGTTCTTTTAATCTGTGTTTGCCAAAGTTAGGAGAAAAAATAGCTAAATCTATATCGCTAAATTCATCGGGCTTTCCACTCGCCCAAGAACCATAAAGAATTACTTTATGTATGGTAATATTTTTTTCTAAGGCTTTAATATATTTTTTAATTTTATTTATTATTATAGCTTTGTCTTTAACCATTTAAATAATCTCCTTGTATTTTCAAGTAGTTTGGAGGAATAATCAAAGTCTAATTCTTTAATTATATCTAATTGCTGGTCAGGATATCTAGCAGCAATATTTAAAGGGTTTAATTCATTTAGAATTTCAAGTAGATCTTTAGGTATATCATTTCCTAACTCTACTAATTTTAGTAATCTGGCTAAATTATGAATCCTTGGAGGTAATTGGTTAAATTTATCAGAGTAAATACCTTTCAGTATTTTTTCTATAGATTGATTACACATGAATCCCACGTATAGGTATCTCTTTGATTTTAACATTGCCTCTGCTGTTTTTAAATCGTAGGTAGCAATTTTTAGCCAATAATTGTTATTTATCATAAATGATATCATTCTCCATAAGGATAAAAGTTTTATATAGTTAATCCTTTTACTTAAAATATTATAACATGAAATATAGACAAAGTGAATTATATACACAAATAAGGGGGTCTTCACATTTGACATAATTTTATTCGAATGCCAATATATTAACATGGCCAGACCTTTACGATTATTTTTTGAAAATGCTTTTTGCTTTTTATCATATTACTGATCGAGTTAATCAGAGAGAAGGTATTCTGCGGACCGGGTAAGTAAAACAATTAGAAGATTATCCCTGGAGTAGCTATTTAGATTACCTTTATTTAAGAAAATCTAATATTTCTAATTTGGATCCCTCTTTTGTATTGCACCTTCTAAGCGCTAATCTTTTTGAATCGATAGAAAAATATCGGGAATATATTATTCAACATCAGAACATGAAAGATCCTCTTCAACAATCCTATTGCAATATTACTCTTGGTAGTGAGGCACAAGCATTTCACTTCACTTTCTTTAACTGAGATGGGCCAGCTTTTTGAGATGGATTACTCTACTGTCTCTAAGGCTGCTAAAAGATTTGAACAAGAAAGTAAAACGAATCATAAAATAGGGGAGATCAAGCAAAAAATTATAGCAGCATTGAAAGAGAATTAAATGTCAAATGTGGAGAACCCAAAATTCCAAAATTTACATAACACTTTTTATAATCGAAAACTGTAAATCGATAGTAATAAAGTTAATTTTATTTTATAAAAAAGAGGATTTTTATTTATTTTGTAGAAATAAGATAAAAAGAGTATGGATTAAATATTAGGAATCTATTAAAATAAATTAAAAGAATGTATAATAAATACCCAGTATATTTTAAGGGAATAATTATATGAAAACTTTTCATAAGATAATTATCGGTGATTCAAGATACATGAAAGAAGTGCCGAATGAATCGGTGCATCTTATTATTACCTCCCCACCTTATTGGCAATTAAA
>Ga0315279_10008099_pt1 | contig 12790 bp, 11 predicted proteins | sample YL17G06_20_MG_FD_203694 | JGI IMG/M metagenome (GOLD analysis project Ga0315279, IMG submission 203694) | Sediment microbial communities from Yellowstone Lake, YNP, Wyoming, USA - YL17G06_20 | ecosystem: Environmental > Aquatic > Freshwater > Lake > Sediment | place: USA: Wyoming | collected... | reverse complement strand
ACTATCGATATCGAATCCTATATGCTTCATTCTGGGCCTCCGGTTTCATGGTTGTTAAGGAATGCGAATCCAATTCGCAACCATGTAAGTTTACCGTGAGGCCCGCTCTGTCATAGTTTCTCGAAGACCACAAAGAATCTGAAGCAATCTCTTTGAGGTCTTTGTGGTTTTCGCGGTTTGCATGATGTAAGATCAGGCGATTTCCGCGAAGAGGAGACGGCCGATGCGACTGGACAAATTCGAAATGGAACGTCTGCAATCCACCTGGGAGAATCGGGTCCGATTCAATCTTTCAGAGAGCAGCGTTCACCCCATGTCCCCACGAGAACTCGTGCCTGACGCGGAGTATCTGGCACGTCTCCTGGACACGCCGTTAGTCTACAATCAGAGCAACGGCACCGACGAACTGCGCTCCGCTATAGCCGCCCTCTATCCGGGCGCGACCCTCGACCACGTTGAGGTGACCAATGGCGGCAGCGAGGCCAACTTCATCTCCGTTTATGCGATGCTCGAGCCGGAGGATGAGGTGGTCATCATCCTCCCCAACTACCAGCAGATCTGGGGCCTGATCCGCAGTTTTGGCATGGTGGTCAAGGAAGTCCGGCTGCGCGAAGAACTCAACTGGGCGCCCGACCTCGCCGAGCTTGAGGCCGCCGTGTCCCCGCACACGCGTATGATTGTTCTGTGCAACCCCAACAACCCCACAGGCGCCATCCTCACTGCGGCGGAGATGGACGCGATCGTGCGCATTGCTGCCAAGAGCGGCGCATGGATCCTGGCGGACGAGATTTATCAGGGCTCGGAAAGAAGCGGGCAAACGACGCCGACCTTCTGGGGAAGGTACGACCGGGTCATAATCACGAACGGCCTGTCAAAGGCCTACGGGCTTCCCGGTCTGCGGATCGGCTGGATTGTCGCACCGAAAGACATCATCGCCAAGACGTGGTCGTATCACGATTACACCACGATCGCACCGGGCACGCTCAGCGATTCCCTGGCTCGCATCGCGGTCTCGCCCGAGGGACGTGCCCGCTGCTTCGAGCGCACCCGGAACATCTGTCGCAAGAACTTTCCGTTGTTCCAATCCTGGATGGAAAGCCACGGCGCCCTGTTCCGCATGGTTGAGCCCAAGGCAGGCGCAATCGCATACGTGCGCTACAACCTTTCGGTCAACTCGACCGTGCTCATCGAGCGCCTGCTTAAGGAGAAGAGCGTTCTGGTAGTGCCCGGCGATCACTTCGGCATGGACCGCTATTTGCGCATTGGGTACGGTCCCGCTCCGGATTATCTCCAGCAGGGGCTCGAACTCGTGCGCGAAGTCATCAGTGATTTGAAGCAAAAAACTCGGTGACAGGCACCTTACTTCACGGATCAATCGAGCACAGCTGGGCATTTCGAAGGCTGAAATAAGGTGCCTGCTTTGAAAATAGACGGTGCAGCGGACGGGCTAAAGCCCGTCCCCACTATATGTTACCCTCAGAGATCTCAAGTCGGCACGGGCTTCAGCCCGTGCGCTTTTTCATGCACTTGGGTGCGCGAATCGCGCATGAGATACTGTCACCGAATTTGACGCATGCTTAAAGGATGAGGAGCAATGGCTGAGGAACTGCTGCAGACCAACCTGGCGTTGGTAGGCTTTGGCCATGTAGGGCGCGCATTCATGCGTCTGCTCTTGCGCCGCCGGGCCTGGCTGCTCCGGGAGTTCGGCCTCGAATGGAAGGTCACAGGCATCGCCACACGGAATCACGGGATGGCCATCGATCACAACGGGCTGCCCGTGCAGAAGATCCTTCGCTCCGGGAAGCGCGATTTCAGTCTCGACAGCTATCATGAAGGTCCCGCTTGCTCCTCGACCACGGACTTTATCCGCCAATGCGGAGCGGACGTGCTCTTTGAGACCAGCGTGCTTGATTTGAGCGGCGAGCCTGCTGCGACCTATATCCGCGCGGCGCTGCGGGCCGGGTTGCACGTGGTGACTGCAAACAAAGGGCCTGTGGCGGCGCACTTCCGCGCGCTCACGCGGCTGGCACGCAAGCGGGGCGTCCGGTTCCTGTACGAAGGAACCGTGATGGACGGAGCGCCTGTTTTCAATCTGGTCCGGCAAACGCTCCCATCGACCCGCATTCGCTCGCTGCGCGGCATCCTGAACAGCACTACCAACTACATCCTCACCCAGATGGAGCAAGGAACCTCGTTTGAGGCAGCGCTGCGTTATGTCCAGAGCCGGGGGATTGCCGAAGCCGACCCGACGCTGGATCTCGACGGCTGGGATGCGGCGGCAAAACTCTCGATCCTTATCCAGGCTCTCATGGGCGGGTCCGCCAAGCCGGAGGATATCCAGAGAGAGGGAATCTCGGAAAGCACCGGCAAGCTGGTGCGAGCCGCGGTGCGCCGCGACCGGCGCATCCGCCTGGTTGCCAGAGCTTACCAGAAAGGCAGAAAAACAGTGGGCAAGGTCGAGCCGGAAGAGTTGGAGATCTTTGATCCATTGGCTTCGATTCGCGGGCTCAGCAACATCCTGATTCTCAATACGGATACCATGCGCGAGCTTGCGATCATCGAAAACAATCCTTCGGTCGACCAGACCGCCTTTGCTCTCTTCGCTGATCTGGTGACGTTGCTGCGCCGCCCCTAGCAAAAGTGACAAGTGATGAATGACGAGTGCATTTTATTCGTCACTCGTCACTCGTCACTCGTCACTTGTCATTCGTCACTCGTCAGATTCCCCAGGCGCCGCTCAGATGTATGTTCGTTCCATTTACGTAACGGGCTTCTTCCGAGAGCAGGTAGCACACTACGGAGACCGCATCCTGGGGGCTGCCGACATAGCCGGCCGGAATGTTCTTCGTCAACTGCGCAAACTCCTGCTGCGGCGTGCTGCCGGTTTGGATGAAACCAGGCGAGATCGAGTTCACCGTGATGCCGTGTGGCGCCAGAATCTTGGCCAGCGACCGTGTCAATATGAGCACGCCCACCTTGGCGATGTAGTGTGCTGTGATGAAGGGCTGTCCAACGAGCTGGTCGGCCTTGGCGATGCTGAAGCTCACGATACGGCCCCATTTCCGCTCCATCATGCCGGGCGCCACTGCGCGGCTGAGGTAGAACACCGGATGCAGATTGTCGTTGAACATGGAGTGCCACCCCTCGATGCTCTCCTCCAGCACTCCCACGCGGTGATAGGACCCGGCACAGTTAATGAGGGCGTCTATGCGGCCGAATTCCACTTCGACACGCCGCACCAGAGCTGCGGCGGCAGCGGGGTCCGAAGCGTCGGCGCGCAGGATTGCGACGGTTTTTCCCGCGGCTTTGAGCCCGACCTCGAGCGACTTCGCCTGTTCCTCGCTCGTGCGGTACGAGGCAGCCACTGCCCAGCCGCGCTCCGCGAGCGCAGAGGCCACGGCGCGGCCGATGCCGCGCGCTCCCCCGGTGATCAGAGCAACTCGTTGTTCCATGGCATTACATGTTACCAGGGATCGGCGGGGACAACTTCAAGAAATCTCGATGCAAACGACGCAAACTCGCTGCCGCTCAGCTCAGCTGCACGGTGTGAGCACAGAGAAACAACAGCTCAAATCCGAAGTTCAAGATCGAAGATCGGTGTACAATTCCACCGGCAGCCGACACGCTCATGACAGAGGGGGTAGCACTTGCGAGCTTTTTTACTGTTTCTCTCCCACCAGGAATCGTTCAAGAATTTCATACTGCGTTTCAAGATCTTCCGCCGAATCGCACGGCGCTTTGTCGCAGGCGAGACACTGGATGACGCGATCCGGGCGGCACGCGAGGCGAATCTCCAGGGAATCAAGGCCTCCTTAGACCTCCTGGGCGAGAACACGCTCACCCGGGAAGACGCCGTCAGGGCCGCCGAAGACATCCTCGGCATGCTGGACCGGATCCGGGCCGAGAAAGTGGATTGCAACATCTCCGTCAAGCTGACGCAACTCGGCCTGGATCTCGACACGGATTTCTGCCGCCAAAATCTGTTGCGCATCGTCCGCCGCGCCGCCGAATTGGGCAACTTTATCCGCGTCGACATGGAGGACAGCAACTACACCGAGCGCACTCTGGATGTGGTGCTTCAAACCCACAGAGAGGCCGGCAATGTGGGCACGGTCATTCAGGCCTACCTTTATCGGAGCGAGAAGGACGTGCGTCTGCTGGTTGAGAACGGGGTCGGGATTCGCCTGTGCAAAGGCGCATATCTGGAGCCCGCAACCGTGGCGTTCAAGAAGAAGCGCGATACCGATGCCAACTACGTCGAGCTGATGAAGCTGTTGCTCCAAAGCGGCCTCTACCACGGCATCGCCACGCATGACGAAGCCATGATCGCCGCAACCAAGCAGTTCGCGCGCGCACAAGATCTTTCCGGCGACCGCTTCGAATTTCAGATGCTTTACGGGATCCGCCGCGACCTGCAACAGCAACTTGCCGCAGAGGGATACAACATGCGCGTTTACATCCCTTATGGCATGCGCTGGTATCCTTATTTCATGCGCCGGCTGGCCGAGCGCCCTGCCAACCTGCTCTTCATACTCCGCAACCTGTTCAGGGAGTGATGGCAATTCAGACAGTGGTGTGCGCCCCTTTGAGCGGTGCCGTCGCGTACAAAAAACGAACCGCGAAGACCTCTAAGACCTCAAAGGAGCAAGAGCTACGGAGGCTTTGGCCGCGCTGAAGGCGATTCCGCAGCGCAGTTGCGGAATCCACTTCTGGCATGGGCATCGGGGACAAGTGCATAGGGGATGGGTCCGACGGGGAAGGCTGCGGATCTCACGGTACGCTCCATGCTCCAGGATAGCCTCTTCTGCACGCTTGTCCCCGATGCCCGTGCCAGGAGTGGCAGCCAAAGCCTGTTCCCGACGTACCATCCATCGCAATCCTGTGTAATCCCAGGATCTTTGTGGTCTTGGGGTCTTTGTGGTTCCAAAGGCATTCGGACGATTGGCATGCAGTGTCCGAATCGCTGGCTTTTTAAATGAATCTTGCCATGCACATGCATGTGCACTATGATGTCTGACATGCGTACCACGATCGAGTTGACGGACGAGCAGAGGGCCGAACTCTTGAGGCTCGCGGCCAAGAGGAGAGCCAAGGGATTTTCCCGGATTGTCCAGGAGGCCTTGGACGAATACCTGAGACGACAGGAAGGCAAGGAACAGGAAATCTCAACCGCCTTGACTCTCAAGGGCTGTCTGAAAGGGAAGGCGGCAGCAGAGTTTGAAGAGCGGGTGAAGTCGCTCCGGGAGTCATGGCGGTGTTCGTAGCGGATACGGATGTTCTGATTGATTTTCTGCGCGGAGTCGGTGATGCTGAGCGCATCGGCATTGAGTTGAACACCGGCCGGCTTTGCACGACGGCGGTCACCGCCTTCGAATTGTGGGCTGGCTCGAAGAACCCTCAACAGGCCGCGACGGTGGAAGCTCTCCTGGCTGCTATGACAGTCCTCCCGCTGGACATTTCCGCCGCCCGCCGGGCCGGCGAAGTCCGCAGAGAGTTGGAGCGCATGGGCACGGAGATTGGGATGGCGGATTCACTTATCGCGGGAATCGCTCTCGATCACGGAGCGATCCTGATCACCAGGAACCGCAAGCACTACCAACGCGTGCCCGGCCTGAAGCTGAGTTTCCGATAGCACACATTTCCTGATGAGTTCCGGCTGGTTCGGGGCCTAACGGACAGCGGCGCCGCCGGTAACCTCTTTAGAGCGCGACGAGGTGGGCGCCGTGCTGGAGCGCCAGGGCGCGGATGTCTTCGCGGCAGGTGAAAAGGATCAGCTGCCGCCGGCCTGCCTCCTGTTCAAGGATGCGGAATGCAGCGCGCATCCTCTCCTGGTCGTAAGCGACAAAAGGTTCGTCAAGCAGGCAGGGGCACGGCTCCTGGCTGTTTCCCAGCAGTTCCAGCACGCCGAAGCGCACCGCGAAATAGAGCTGGTCCTGCGTTCCGCGACTCAGGCTCTCGGCGGGGCGCAGCTCTGCGGTACCCTTCTCGCGCACCTGGATCCTGAAGTCAGGGTCGATTTTTACCTCTTCGTAGGACTCCGGGCAGATTTGCAGAAATCGTTCTTCGACGGCCCGGTTCAATTGCGGTGCGCACACTTCTTGTTGGAGGCGAGCGAGGCTGCGGATCCCCTCCAAGGCAAGAGTCAGCGCCTTGCGGTTCAACTCGAGCTCCTGGACGGCACGTTCGGCTCCGGCTAGATCCTCCTCGATTTCCGACGGGGAGCGGTAGTTGTGGAATGCCTGCCTGACCCTCTCGACAAGGCGCGCGTATTCTTCCCTCTTACCGGCCAGGAGATCCGCACTGTGCCTCTCTTCTTGTTCGGCCTCTTCCACTGTCGGCATGTAGGGCAAATAGAGCAGTTGGCGGCGAGATTCATTTTCGGCAGAACCTTCTTCCTCCGTCCCACCTCGCAGGTTTTGCAGCTCTTCCAGGCGTGCTTTCCATTGGTCGAGGGTGAACGCGCCTCGCAGGCGTTCGAACTCGCGTGCGCGCGATGCCTCCTTGGTGCGGAGCTCGAGCAACCGCCGGCAGTTCTCGCACGCTTGCCGAAAAGCATCCTCAGCGTCGACGCCGCCTTCAGCCAGGATGGCCTGGATCGCGGAAGCAATCCGGCCTGCGCGCGCCGACACGCTCTCCTCGTCCGCCTGGAGGGCATCGATCTCCTCGGCCAGGCGTCGCTGGCCCGCCACGAGCTCGGCATAGCGGCGCATGTTGGCTCTCAAAGCATCGACCGGGGCTTTGAGGTTTCCTGGGGCGCAGCTCAAGCCTGCTTTTGTCAAACACTCTTTGAGGTGTGCATAGACTTCGTCCGCCTCCACCTGGACCCGGTTGCGTTGCTGCTCGGCGTCCTGGACGCGCGGGCTCAGATCGGCGAGCCGTTGCCGGTCCAAAACCGCCTGTCGGGCCGCGGCGAGAAAGTCCTCGACGGCTTCGAAGCCGGAGTCGGTGACTGCCTGGCGCAGCTCGTTCTGGGCCGCCAGAGCCTGGTCGCGCAAGCTCTTCAGGCCGGCATCCAGAGCTTCGAATGCCTGTTTCGCCTGCTCGGCTGCGCCTCTTGATCTGGATGCCGCCATCAGGAGCACCACGCAAAGCACAACCAGGCCTGCCGCAAGTGCAAGCCCAAACGTGGATGGCATGATCTCGGCAAGGCCGACCGCTGCGGCAGCGCCGGCGCCTAGCAGTGCGAGCAGTGCCAGCAGGCCTTGGCGCCTGGCTTTCTTCGCTGCGCGGGCATGTTCTGTCTTCCCCTCCGCAACCTTCTCGGCCAACGCCAAGCTCTGCTGGGACGCGGCGCGTTCTTCGTCTGCAGCCTGACGCGCCTTGCGTTCCCAATCGATCTCAGTATCCTGCAAAACAGGGCTCAGCGCCGCGAACCTTTGCTCGAGCACGGCCGTTTCCTCGAACAGGCGCTTCAAAGTGCGCTGGATCTCCTCTCTCTGCCTCGACAGGCTTAGGTAGTGCACGAACCACTCGGTGATCTTTTCAAGTTCCACACTGGCGTGCAAGGCCGCATAGGCAGCCATCTTCCGCAGCTCTGCTGCATTCTGCTCGTTCCGGGCTGCAGCCTCCTGCTTCTGCCGGCGCAACTCTTCGAGGCGCCGCTCGACATTGTCTTTATCAGCCTCCAGCCGGTTCAGCTCATCAAGACGCTGCACGGGAAAATCCGGGTCGGCGCCCAAGGATTGGATCTCGCTCTCCAGGTTGCGAGTTTCGTTGTCGACCTCGACGAGCGTGCCCACCCGGAGCCGCACCTCTCTCCAGCGGGCATCGATCACGCCTCGTCCGGCTGCAAGCAGATCCTTGTCCAGACGCTCGATCTCCTTCCCCAACGCAAGCCTCTCCTGGATCCAGACCTGGCATTGCCGGCGCTGTGTTTCCAGCTCCTCGTGCTCTTCGCGCAGCGCCTGGAGACGGTCGAGCGCCTGCTTGTAAGGCCGCGTGGGAGCGCGCTCCGATCCGACCGACTCGAGGGCCTCCTCCAGCTTGACGAGGCTGAGGCGTACAGAGAGCTTTTCATCGCCGGTTTGAGCAAGATTGGCAATGCGGTCGCGCAGTGATTCACGGTGCTTGATCTCGGCGGTCTCACTCTCCCGGATCACCGCAACCGACTCGAACAGTTCCTTGGCCAATCCCAGATGCGAAGCCGCAAAAATCACGTCGCCGTTGCGCTGCGTCTCGTAGTGGCGCGTGATATCCTCCCCGCTCGAGGTGCAGATTTCAAACCTGCTGTCGTCCCGGCCGAATCTCCGGTGCAGTTCCAGTTCGCGGCCGTTTGCCAGCTCGCACCAGAGCGTTCCTCCGTAATCGGACGCGCGCCACGGTTTGTATTGCTCCACCCATGCGTCCAGGCGCCGCTGCGCTTTCACATCCGGGCGCAGCTGTCCGTAAAGAAGGGCCATGACGAAGCGTTGGAGCGTGGATTTTCCCGCCTCGTTGGCAGCACACACAACGTTCAGACCGCTCGCGAAGGAGAGCGGCACGTTTGCCAGCTTGCCGAAGCCGAGGATGTAGCAGCGGAGCAGGTTCACCGGATTCGCACCTCCCGGCCCAGCAGTGCCTGCACGCCATAGAGCCGCGCGTGCTCCAGCACCGGACGTTCCGCAGCCGGCGTCGCCGCGATGCGTTGGTTCATGGAGCGGACAAAATATCCGCACAGCGTTCGCTCTCCTGCCAGAGCGTCGAAATCGAGGGCAGGAGACATCCGGTCCTCCCAGGTAATGTGCAGCATCTCTCCGGCCAGCCGTTCTTCGATCTCGGCCGTCGACGGATCCAGTTTCGGGTCGGGCGAACCTTCCAGGCGCACACGGAGGATCGTCCGGGCATCAAAGGCAGAGCCGCGGCGCTCAAGGATGGCATCGATGATCTGCTCGCGGCTGCTTAATCCGTCGCAGTCCACCGTGATGGTGGCAAGCGGGTACTGGCTCGAAGGACACGATTTCAGTTCGAGCGCACCGTCTTTCGCGATCTCTCCCAGCAGGTATCCGCAGGTCCCTTCCTCGTCCCAGGCCCGTCCCTCCGGTATGCCGCAGTACCAGACCTGAGTTCCGTCGATCTGGTTCACCACCGGCCGCTGCTGGTGATAATGCCCCAGAGCGCAGTAGAGCACGTTCTTGCCTGCGATCTCGTCGATGGTAAATGGGCCGTGTGCCGACTTTCCTGCCGGGACACGGCTGACGTCGGAGCCGTGGGCCAGTACCAGATTCCAGGCGTCTCCAGGCAGGACCGGAAGCTTCTGGAAAAGATGTTCCTGCAGCTGGGGGCAGTTGAATCCGAAGCCGGTAACCCGCACACCCATGTCCGGCAGTTCGACGGAACGAAACTCTTCTTCCCGGAAAATATGGACGTTTTTCGGCCAAGCGTCTTCGAAGTAAGGCGAGTCCTGGCAGCAAGGATCGTGGTTGCCGGGCGCGACGAAAACCGGTATCGAGCCCAGGCTTTCGAACTGCTGTTTCAGAAACTCGACCGTGTCGGGCGTGACGCGGTCGTGCTCGAACAAATCGCCGGGGATCAGGACCAGATTCACCGCTTCGCGGCGTGCATTCTCGAGAATGCGCCGGAAGGTTCCCCGGATCGCTTCCCGCTTCCGGTCGCCGAGGCGCGAGGGAAAGCCGGCCCCCGCAAAGCTCGTGTCGAGATGCATGTCGGAAGTATGAATGAATCGGACAGGTGTCATGACGGCCTGTTGAACTTACCAGGATATTGCGACGCGGCGCTGCGTGTTCTGCTTCGCGTCCCAGATCACAACGTAGCCATGCTCTCTGCCGAACAAATAGACGTCCCGTGTTAGCTCGACATCCATCTTGCAGTATTCGATCACTTTTTGCCGCTCTCCTCTGCGCCACCAATCCACGCTTTCGGTGCCGGAACCCGTCTTCCCCCGCCCGAGCGTTGCCTTGGCCACAGAATCGAGTTTGACACGAAAGCCCAACTGCTTGCTGAGGAGGGCGAGCATGTCTGTGCTTTTCCGGTACAGGGAATCTGTTTCTTCTTCCCCATAGCGTCTGAGCACTTTGAAATCGAATCCTTCGCCATTGAATGTGACGATGGGGTCGTACTTTTTGGTCTCCTGGAAGAGCCGAGGGACGTCTTCCTCGTACCAAACGCGCATGCCATTTTGTTGATCCCAGGTCACGACCAGAGCGACAAGAAACTGCTCCACGGCAGTCCAGCCTCCTGGGACTTCGTCGCTGAGGTACTGGGTTTCAACATCCAGAACCAGTGGGCCGCCACCGGCCCCGGTAAAATCAAATGCGAGATTCTCCATCCGAATTGTTCTTCGAGCGCCGGCAAATGTTAAAGTCTCATTTTGTATCCAGCTCTGCGCCCAAGCAAGTCAAAACTCAGACAATCGGCGATTCAGACACTGCATGCCAATCATCCGAATGCCTTTGGAACCTCAAAGACCTCAAAGATCCTGGGATTGCTCAGGATTGCGATGGACGGTACATCGAAAACAGGCTTTGGCTGCTGCTCCTGGCATGGGCACAGGGGACAAGCGCGCAGAAGAGGCCGTGTTGGAGCCTGGAGCGCACGGTGAGATCCCTGGGCTTCCCTCTTGCACCCATCCCCCATGCGCCTGTCCCCTGTGCCCGTGCCAGGAGTGGATTCCGCAGCTGCGCTGCGGAATCGCCTCCGGCGCAGCCAAAGCCCCCTTAGGTCTTGGTTCTTTGAGGTCTTTGGGGTCTTCGAGGTTCGTTTTTGGCATGCGACGGCATCGCTCCAATGGGCGCGTACCACTGTCTGAATTGCCATCGGACGACCGCGAATTGCGGAGGTTTCTTCGCGTGTTTCATCGTTTCCTTACTTCAAGTCGACGACATCCAGGTAATCGGGCACGCGCACCTTCCACCGGAGCTTCTTGCGGATCTCTTTGGCGAGGGCTGCGCTCGATTCCGGTTCCCCATGCACGACGCAAGTCAGTTTCGGCGGCACCCGCAGGCTGCCCAGCCAGTGCAGAATCTCCGTCGAATCCGCGTGACGCGAGAATGATTCCATAGCGCGAATTTGCGCACGCACGGGCACCTGCTCGCCATGGATCTTGATCTCTCGCGCCCCGTCTTTGAGAAGTTGCCCCCGTGTTCCGTTGGCCTGGAAGCCGACGAACAGGATGGTGTTGCGCGGATCGGGAAGACGATATTTCAGGTGATGGAGCACGCGCCCGCCTGTGGCCATGCCGCTGGCCGAGATGATGATGCAGGGATAGCGCAGGCTGTTGAGCTCCTGGGATTCCTGGGGCGTGTGGATGAAACGAAGATTCGAGCACAGGATGGGGCATTTTCCGGTCGCCCTGAAGACCTCCTGTGCCTCGGGGCCGAGCGCTTCGATGTGCCGGCAATAGATCTCGGTTATTGAGATCGCCATAGGGCTGTCGATGAATACGGGCAGGTCGGGTATGGTTCCTTTGGCTTTGAGATCTCGGATCGTATAAAGGAGGATCTGGGTTCGCCCCAGAGCAAACGCAGGCACCACAAGGGCGCCGCCGCGCGCGGCGGTCTCGTTGATGATCCCTGCGACCTCCTGCGCGATTTCCTCTGCCGGATGCCGCCGGTCTCCATACGTGGATTCGACCAAGAGATAGTCGGCGCGTTCCATCGCAAACGGATCTGTGTCGACGGGCGAATGGTAGCGTCCCAGATCCCCGGAGAAGACAATCGACGCACTGCCCCCATTGCCGGCCCGCAGCTGGGCTTCCACCATCGCCGATCCCAGCACGTGTCCGGCATCGTGGAACTGGACACGCAAACCGTCGGGAAGCTCGATCACCCTGCCGTATTCCAGGGGGCGCAAGTGCTGCAGCGCCTGCTCCACATCCTGCGGCGTGTAGAGCGGCAGAGCGGGCTTGTGCTTGCTGAACCCTTTCTTGTTGGCAAACCGCGCGTCTTCTTCCTGCAGGTGGGCGGCGTCGGCCAAGTTGATTTTGGCAAGCTCGAGCGTGACTTGGGTCGCCCAGACGGGTCCCTGATAGCCTTCCCGCACAAACACGGGCAGCATACCGACGTGATCAACGTGGGCGTGGGTCAGGAAGATGTGATCGATGGAAGAGGGCCGGACCGGCAGTGCTTCCCAGTTGCGCAGCCGCAGGTTCTTTGCGCCTTGAAACATCCCGCAGTCTACAAGAAAGCGAATCTTGCCGGTGTCAACGAGAAACTTGGATCCGGTCACGGTGCCGGATGCACCCAGGAATTGGATATATGCCATGCGTCCCCTTTCGAACGAGCCGATGCCACGAATTTTGAGTCTCTGAGATTGTCCGCCTCTTGTCAACTCAGAAGGCAGCAAACAGCGGCCGGGAGTCAGAACGGCAATTCAGACAGTCGTGCGCACCCCTTGGAGCGATGCCGTCGCGTACCAAAAACGAACCACGAAGACCTCTAAGACCTCGAAGAACCAAGAGCCAAGCGGGCTTTGGCTGCGCCGGAGGCGAGTCCGCAGCTGCGCTGCGGAATCCACTCCTGGTGCGGGTATCAGGGACAAGCGCATGAGGCATGAGTGCGACAGGTAAGCCCGCGGATCTCACAGTATGCTCCAGGGTCCAGGATAGCCACTTCTGCGCGCTTGTCCCCGATGCCCGCACCAGGAGTGGCAGCCAAAGCCTATTTCCGACGTACCATCCATCGCAATCTTTTGTAATCCCAGGATCTTCGTGGTCTTGGAGGTCTTTGAGGTTCGCGTGCCGTGAAGTCACGGTTGCTAAGTGATGGGAATGAACGCTCCATATCGTCATTCCTACGTAAGAGGTGAAAAGCTCACCCGTGCGGGCTTGCTCCCCGTGCGGAAACTCTTGGTGGTC